>Ga0209542_10005213_pt1 | contig 26163 bp, 30 predicted proteins | sample RifCSPhighO2_01_FD_184028 | JGI IMG/M metagenome (GOLD analysis project Ga0209542, IMG submission 184028) | Soil microbial communities from Rifle, Colorado - Rifle CSP2_plank highO2_0.1 (SPAdes) (version 2) | ecosystem: Environmental > Terrestrial > Deep subsurface > Rock core/Sediment ...
TGCAAGCCGAGTTACATTTGACTGCCCCAGTTCAAGCAGAGCTAGATAGATTTTTGCTTCTTTATCAGACAACCCAAACTCTTCGAGTATACTAATTATTTCTTGTTCTGACATGATTGATTACGGATTCTCCGCTTTATAATTCTTTCTATTGTTGTTCATTTTGTACAACAAAGCGATAAAAACCAAGTTGTTACTATCGGTAGTGAGTGAAAACAACATGAAAACAAAAATGTCTTACAAAGAACTTAGAGAATATATGCAGAAAACTGAAAAGTTTCCGGGATGCGAAAAGAGAGCCAGAGCCCCATTAATTCATGAGGGTTTTCCGGGAACTTTCAATCTTAGTTTTACTGAGTATGAATATGAAAAAGAATTCGGAGATTTATCTTCTTTTAATAAGGATTTTATTTATTCTACGATTCAATCCTGTGTAAGACCCGGCGATATTGAGGGGGCTATCAAAGAAGGAGAAAATTTATGGAGATATCTAGGGGTTTTTGAAATGACAGATATCGGCGGACAAATAGTTCTTTCTAATCAGAAAAGAGTAAATGAATGTTATGCACATCAATTAAAAATCATGATTAATATAATTGAAGATCTGGGTTTAGATAGAACCAAACTTCATCCATCTTATAATTCTGGTGGAAGCATGAGTGATATAACTAAGGGAAAATATACTTTTGACTTTGATATTCCTGAAGATGTATTGAGCAAGGAGCAATTCTTAAATGCAGGAATTCCAAAAGAGAATCTTATTGCAGATAAAACAAGAGATACCTTTTTATCCTTGCATATAAATAAAAAAACCCCTTGGGGTTACAGAAATGAGATTCATTATAACATTGGAACTAAAGAAAAACCAATCTTATTGGATATAGGTACATTAGAAAATTTTTATTGGTTTCCTACTTATTCTGGAGAGGAAACTGCAAAAAATATTAATGGACTAGAAAATATGCCTCACACAATAAGCATCGGTGCTTTTGGATTAGAAAGACTTTGCATGGCAGTAAATGGATTAACTAGAGTTCGGGATGTAGATTATTTAAAAAGTTTTTATGACAAATTTAAAGAAACTATGCCCAAATTGGCTGATGAACAAAGGTATAAGGCTGGAGAAGCAATAAGAGCATTACACAGAATTCAATCAGATATAGAAGGCTATAATCTGGAATGGAGTACAAGCAGAAAAAAGAAAAGAAGAAAGATTCTTCAGATAATTTCGGATAATGCCGGCGATATTGCTTCTATGCAATTAGAAGGACTCTTAAAGATTCATGCAGAAACCCAACCTTGGCATCCCGAATTAGAACAAGGGATAAATCCGACAGCAGAATTAATATTAAATTACCTTGAGGCAAGGAAATGATAACAATTAAATATACTATTTTCGTTAAGAAACTATAAAAAAGAGGAAACTATGAAAGTCAAACAAACGAAATATTCATTTGAAAATCCTGAAGTTTGGATTCCGACTCCTGAAGAATCTGCCAAAAAAGAAATTCCTATGTTAATCAATTTGTTTAAAAAATTTGGAAAAGTTAAAAATGTTTTAGATGTGGGCTGTGGAATGGGCAGACACGCTTATCTCCTATCCAAGGAAGGATATGTTTGTGAAGGTGTTGAACCACATCCAAAGATGATTGAATATGCAAAACAATCTTATCCGAGCGTTACCTACAAAGTAAACGGTATGCAAGGAATTAACTATAAAAATCAGTTTGATGCAGTTGTTTGTATAGGAAGTATAATTGTTTTTAACAAATCTAACGAAGAAGCTATGAAAACATTCAAGAATTTCTATAATGCTCTTAAAAAAGATGGAATTTTAATTCTTGAAACCTCTAATTCAATTAGCTGGATTGCCAATCAATCATTCAGAAAAGAATTTGAAGTAATTGATGAGCCTAAAAATGAAAAAATAATTTATCGTGAATGGATTAATACCAATAATCAGAGTTGTGTCAGTGAAAGAATCTATTACGATTTAAAAAATGGAAAGAAAAAGGGTTCTTTTACAAAAGAATCTAGATTGTTTTTTCCTTTAGAATTAAAGTTTTTTTTAGAACAAGCGGGATTTCAGATTTTAACTATGCTTAGCGGAAATGATACTTCTAAAATAACTTTAAAAGATACTACTCTTGACAAAAGAAGACTTTTAGTTGTAGCGAGGAAAAAATGAAAAAAGAATCTACTCTAGATATACGGATTAGAAAACTAAGAAAAGAGGATGCAACAGAAGTTTCTAATATTATTAGAAGATGTCTTAGAGAAGTAAATAGCAAAGACTACCCTAAAAAAGCCATTACAAGTTTATGTAATTTTTTTACACCAGATTTAATTATTAAAAATCTGGGCGACAGGACGATTTATGTTGCAGTTGAAGATGATAAGGTTATTGGGACTGCAAGCTTAAAGGGAGATAAGGTGTTTACTGTTTTTGTTAATCCAGATTATCATGGAAGAGGAGTTGGTTCGAAATTAATGGATAAGGTTGAAGAACTTGGAAAGGATAAGAAGTATAAAACACTTAAAGTTCCTTCTGGTCTTTCTTCTGTTGAATTTTATAAACATAGGGGATATAAAGAAGTTAAGAGAGTTCATTCAAAAGATCATGGAGATACTATTGAAATGGAAAAGAGGATAAAATGATAATCCGAAAAGCAACAAAAAAGGACATAAATAAAATAGCAGAAATATTTAGAATAGAGTCCTCTAAACCACCCTATAATAAAAAGAGAACTCCTGAAAAAGCATTAAATAGAATTAAAGAAGATTTCAGGGGCAATGATGTTTATGTTGCAGTTGTTGATGATAAAATTGTTGGGTTTGCAATGGTAAGTGTTGATTCTGGAATAAAAAACCAATTATGGATTAATGAAATATGGATATTAAAAGAGTATCAAGGGCGAGGAATCGGAAGAAAAATTATGGATGATATTGAGAGTATCTATAAAAAGAAAGGAATAAAAGTATTTGAACTTGTAGCACACACGGGAAAAGGTGGGGCTCGTGAATTCTATAAAAGATTGAGATACGAGATAGATAACAGCATGGTGTTTATGCAGAAGAGGATAAGATGAATATACAACAAATTCAAAATGTAATGAAAAAGTATAAACTTGCTTGGGAAAATCAGGATACCGATTTAATTCTGGATTGTTTTACTGAAAAAGGAGTATATCAAGAAAGCCCACTAGCAAAACCCTACAGAGGACACAAGGAGATTAAAAAGTTCTGGGATACGGTAGTTGTTGGTGATACTGCTGATATTAAATTCAAATTAGGTAAATGCTATGTCTCGAAAGATGGTAAAATCGGTTTTGCTGAGTGGGGATGCCAAAATGTCTATAAAAATAAGAAAAATCACATGGTTGGAATTATGATTCTGAAAATGAAAGGCAATAAGATTACTTATCTAAATGAATATTGGAATCAGGATAATTGGTTAAAGAAATGAAAAAATTAGACCTTCAAACAAATCAACAACTCGAAAGCAACATAAAAAAGCTATACTGGATAAATGCATTTGGCAGTTTGCAATTCCATCTAGTAGTATTTACTTTATTCATTCTTGCTAAGGGCTTTACTATGCAACAATTTTTCTTAATCGAATCGGCATATATGCTTGTAAGCCTTTTGACAGAAATACCTACTGGAGTTTTGGCGGATAGAACTAGCAGAAAACTAAGCTTACTATTTGGAGCAATAATTATGATCCCCATTACTTTTTTTGTTATAATATCAAATAATTTTTGGGTTGTCTTGATTGCGATGGGTATCGGAGGTTTAGGGGCTTCTTTTGTTTCTGGAACAGATAGTGCATTTTTATATGACGATTTAAAACTGCTGAAAAGAGAGAAAGAGTTTAAGAAAATAAGAGGTAAAATGAAATGGTTTGGTGCATGGGCTGGCTCAATCGCAGGAATTGTTGGTGGAGTTCTAGCAATGTATAGTCTTTCTTATCCTTGGTGGGCTTGGTTCTTTGTTGGCTTTCCAGTTTTATTTATTACTATGACTCTAAAAGAACCTCCGATTTCTAGAACATCCGTATTAACTGAATCTCAACAATTTCATTTAAAAGAAAGTTTAAAACATTCTTTTGGGAGAGAAGCAGGATTCTTTGTTTTATATTCTGCTATTATTTGGTTGTTCTTCAGTATGAGTTTTTGGTTATGGCAACCCTATCTTAAATTAACTGGACTTCCTTTAGTGTTCTTTGGAATTTTCTATGCAGTTGAAAGTTTAGTAAGCGGTTATGCGACTAAACAAGCACATAAACTAGAACCCAAGATAGGCATGAGAAATTCATTATTATTTGCACCATTAATTTTAGCCGTAGCATTTATCTTGCAGTCACAATTTATATTCATTTTTGGATTCTTATTTATCTTTCTTCATTCTATCTCTGGAGGATATCTGATACCTGTTATGGAGGACTATATCCATACAAGAATACCTTCTAATAGAAGAGCAACTATTTTTTCAATAAAGAATATGATGACTAGTTTACTATTTGCAGTAATTTCTCCATTTTTGGGGCATATGGTTGACCTTTGGTCAGTTCAAACTGCTTTCTTACTAATGGGAATAATACTCGCAATAGTTACTTTGATATTTTTTATAACTTTTAGAAATACTAATAAAAAATAAAAGTTTATTAATAGATGTTTCTATATTCTATTATGAAAGAAGAGGTATTCATGCGAGAAGCAATTGCTGATGCTAATAAAAATAAGCATCATTTTGGAGCAGTTGTTGTAAAAAATGGAAAAATTATTTCTAAAGCTGGAAAAAGACCAGTTGGAGATCCTAGATATCATGCAGAGACTCAAGCAATTCTTAAGGCAACTGATAAATTAAAGACTAAACATTTGAAAGGCTGTGTTTTATATTCTACTTGCGAGCCTTGCCCGATGTGTTTCTATATGGCTTGGATAACGCATATCCCAAAAATAGTTTATGGAGCTACACTACAGGATTCTATAAAATTCGGTTTTGAAGAGATAGATATTGGAATTAATGAACTTAATAGGAAGGGCGGAAATAGAGTTAAGCTTGTTAAGGGCTTTATGAGAGAAGCGTGTTTGGAATTGTTTAAGAAAAATTAATCTTGTTCCGAACCGTTTATAAATAGTTTAACCCTGTGAATTTGGTATGGCATATAGCTATGAAGAAATAAGGAAGGTATCTATTGATTTGTTAGCAGGACATGAAACTCCTGTTTGGGATTTATCACAATATCAACAGTTCATACTTAGTGTTGGTGCTGTGTTTGCCAAACGAGAAGGCAGATATTCAGACCCTAATAATATATATCTTGATAGGGAAGAAAGAGAACTCTTTTTAGAAATATTTTGGGATTTATTCAGACAAGGAATTATAACTCTTGGATTGAATGACAACAATAGAGAATTTCCATTTTTTAGGGTAACGGGTTTTGGAAAGAAAATTCTTCAAAACCAGTCAGGTTATTTTTTTCATGACGTGTCTTCTTATGAAAAGGTAATAAAATCTGAAATTCCTTCCATTAATGAAACCACATCACTATACTTGAAAGAATCAATGCAGGCATTTCGTTCTGGATGTCTTTTATCCGCGACCGTTATGCTTGGTGTAGCTACCGAGCATACCTTTGAACTTCTTTTAGAAAGCACCCAAGAAAATCTTATGTGGAAGGATAAATTTTCTGGAGCTGTTAATGAGAAATGGGCTTTAAGAAGGATTAATAAATTTAAAGAAATTTTAGAAGTAAATATAGGAAGTATCCCTAAAGAGATTAAAGAAGATTTAGATACTAATTTTGCAGGCATAATCTCTGTAATTCGGAATTTTAGAAATGAATCGGGTCATCCAACGGGCAAAGTTGTAAGTCGTGAGCAAGTTTTCGTTTTATTACAGTTATTTATTCCTTATTGCAAAAAGCTTTACGCCTTAATGGATTTTTTCAGAACTACTAATTGAGTAGTTTATTTTTCTTTTTACAGTTCATAAATCTTCGGAGATTAGAACGTTTTATAAATTACTGCTTGATGAATTTAATATGAAGTTCCAGATAATTGTCGGGCTAATCGTATTGTTAGCAATAGCCTCGCAAGTTTCTGCTTATGAGCTAAACCCACAATTATATCTTAATGAGTTCACTAATCAAAATGAATCGTGCACATATAAAGACGCTTTCTTCTACACCACCAGCTCAAATGTTCTTTCATTCAATGTAGTTTATAATTGTTGTAAAAACAATGAGTCTTGTATTTTACTTCCATTTGATGTGATGAATAAACAAGTTTACCAAGCCACTGAGGAAACGGAGTTGTTTCATCTGATTTATGTAAGAGATTCGATTAAAGCAGGAAATATAAAACCTGATAATTACTATCCTCAATCTGTAGATATTTGTAATTACTTCGGAGAAAAATTTGATGAACAAGCCACCAGTTTAAGCATAGAAGCAGGAGAAACATTTGCTCCACAAAAATATAAACAGACTTTCAAAGTAATAAAAAATGCAGGTCTTGCTACTGGGCTCATAAGTGAGTTTGACATAGGAATTTTTCTTTTATCTGTAACCTGTAATAAGATGTCTAAGGCAGAGAAGGAAGCTTTTCTAAAAGTTGGGGAATGCTACCAAAGTATACGAGCCGTAGAATCTGGAACTACTTACTATGGTCAAACCTCTACCATAATCTCTTGCAATGAACAATCAAAAGTCATGCTTAAGGCAATATTGGATTCGTGGGCACAACAATTAAAGAATGTTGCAAATACTCTTATTTCAGTGGGAAAAGCATTATTTGTTGACCCTATCAAAAGTGCTCTTAAGAATGAAATGCCTACTTTCGAAATAACCCCTACGACTTATGAAATTGTTCAACAAGTTTATAATAAAATATCCTCAGAAACCCTATTTTTTAAGAATCCAAATGCTACGGAATTATCCAATACTGCAATCTTAAGATTTAATGAAAAGTACACAGAAAGCACTTCAGTATACTACCCTCTTTTGAATAGTTATAATAATATCAAGCTTAATGTTTCTGGAAAATTCTCTGAGACTATTTCAAATTTCTTTATGAAACCAAATTGGTATCAAGATAAAGAACGGAATCAGCTAAGTCTAATAAAAGATAATCTAAATTTAATGGCTAGTTTAATTAATGAAGGGCGATATAATTCCGCCATAGAATTAAGTAAAAATATAACTATGCAATTTGAAGATCTAAATCAAGTTATGAACAATAATCCTAAACCGGATCAGAAATTAGATTACCTTTCCATTTTAATTAGCTTGATGATAACTGGATTAATAATTCACTTATTCAGAAAATATATACTTGCAGAATAATTAACTAATCATATTATCAACTTCAATCTTGTAAGTTTGTATTGCTGATTTTCCTAGTATTTTATCAACCTTGGATGTAATCTCTTTTAATTCCTTGTTGTCTCTAGCATAAAAAGCGTAATAAAGATTAACATAGCCTACTGCTTTTATTATAATCCCAAATCGAGGATCAGATTGAGCATATTTGATTAGTTTTTCAATCTCATTATTATGCGAGGGGCTAATTCTTGAGATAAAAGTGTACTCCCTAAAGCCGAGCTGATTTATATCTAAAATCGTATAAAATCTTTCGATTATATTTTCTTTCAAAAGAAAATCTATTCTTCTCTTTACTGTATTTGTGTCTACTTTGAGCTGATGAGCTAAATCTAAAACAAGCATATTCGAGTTTTTTCTTAGTTTATTGATTATTTTCCAATCAAGTTCTTTCAATTCGAAATTTTCTGGATTTCCTTTGATATCGCACTTGGCTTGTTTTTTTGAATTAAGCATTCTTGCACAAAAATAAGTATAAGATCTTATACTCTGAAATGAGAGATAATTTTTTATATGCTTATGAAATTTGGAGATTATCTTTGTTTGAATATCATCGTATCTCTCAATGGTTTTTGTCCAAACAGAAATATACATTTTCCATTCTGAAACATCATGAAGCATATAGCAACAACTTACTTCATTGATACTTGTAATATGTTTAAGATATTTATCTACTTCATGGGCGTCAATTGATCTCAGATCTAAATAGAGCGAATGTCTGCTGTAACCTAACTTTGGATAATTAAGGTTTATTGTATACTTTTTGATAACCCCTTGCTCTTCTAGTTTTTTTATTCTATAATGAACTCTTTGCTGAGATAATTTAACAGTTTTCGCAATCTTGGAAAGTGGCTGTCTGCAATCTTGCAATAGCTCAAAGAGAATGAGCTTATCTGCTTCATCTATCATTTTTTGTAAAAGACTGCATTATTTATAAGGTTTTGCATGGTTTTACAAAATTTCCGAAGAGCTTGTTTAAGTAGTAGATTTACTAAAAATTATTGTACTTAATTAATTGAAGAAAAAAGAGCGATGTGAAAAAGAGCTGATACACATCGCAAAATGGAAGAACAAACATTAAGACCATTAAGAAATTCAATACAGGTAAAAGGAAAAATCTCTTATAGAGAAAGTACTGGTTGTTGGAGCCTCATAGCCCTTAGTAAACAAATTATACGAGAATTTCCACAACTAAAAGAAAAACAGTCTAAGTTCGGTTTTAAAATGGCTTTCTATTATGAACACAAGGATCTTGAGAAAACAATTAGAAAAATAAAACGAGAAGGAGAAGCTTTGCCCATATTATTGTGGCTTGTTAAAGAGAAGCAGATTATCAGTTAATGAGCTTGCTTAAAATGGTTGAAAGAGTAGTTTTTTAAAACCCAGAAGCAGTGTAATATTATGCCAACATTAGAATGGGTGGGAAAAGAAGCGGTGGTAAATCATGATAAGGATGTACCATTTAGATTGCTCAAAAAAGTAAAATCCGCATCTTACGGAGATAATTCTGAGAATCTTATAATTCATGGGGATAATTTAGAGGCTTTAAAGGCATTAATGCCTCAATACAGAGGTAAAATAAACTGCATCTATATCGATCCCCCATATAATACTGGTTTTGAGGGTTGGGCATATAGTGATAATGTAAATTCTCCAAAGATTCAGAAGTGGTTTAAGCACAAAGTCGAGGTAAAGTCTGATGATTTGTGCAGGCATGATAAATGGCTTTGCATGATGTACCCTCGATTGAAGCTCCTCAAAGAACTTTTATCAGAAGAAGGAGTTATCTTCATTTCTATTGATGATAACGAGCAAGCTAACTTAAAACTTCTTTTAGATGAATTTTTTGGAGCAGACAATTTTGAGTCCTTTATCTGGAAGAAAAAAGGAGGAGCAGGAAATACCGAGAAGATTATTGGGACTCTTACGGAATATATTTTATGTTACTTTAAAAAGAAAAAGGCAGGCATCTTTAATTATAGGAATATTGAAAGAGAGTACAAGCATAAAGATCAAAATGGACATTATAATTTTGAGGGCTTAGAAAAGACCAATAAAGGGGCTTATGAAAGAAAAACAATGATGTTTCCTATAATCGACCCTAAAACAAATACAAAATTTTATCCTAAAGAGGGAATGAGATGGACTGCGGGTAAGGATACGGTGGAACAGTTAATCAAGGAAGGAAGAATCCATTTCGATTATGATAAAAAAAGAGTTTATATTATTAAAAGACCTGATAATTATGCCGAGTCTGAAAATGTCTTTTATAATCTATTTTTAGATGTAGGCAGTCTATCCACGGCTAAAGATGAACTAGCATCCTTGGGTTTCGAAAGAGAGTTATTTGATACTCCGAAGCCAGTTGCATTGATCAAGAGAATTTTAGAAATCGCTTCAAAAAAAGATTCGATAGTTCTTGATTCCTTTTCCGGTTCTGGAACAACCGGACATGCTGTTTTAGAATTAAATAAGGAAGATGGTGGAGCTAGAAAATTCATACTTATAGAAATGGAAGACGGGGTAGCTAAAGATATCACTGCAGAAAGAGTTAAGAGGGCAATAGAAAAATATGATTATCAGGATGGTTTCGAGTTCTGCGAATTAGGGAGCACATTATTTGATAGCGAAGGAAATATCGACCATGAATGTGATTTTAAGCAATTAGCTACATATATTTATTTCACTGAGACCCAAACTAACATAGACCCTAATAAAATTGATAAAAATTATATCGGCACATCTCCCAATGATGAAAAAGATTTCTATCTCATCTTTAGAGAGAAGCACAATAATAGACTCTCAAAGCAATATCTAAAACAATTAAAAAAAGATGGTAAACAGAAAGTTATATATGCCGACCAATGCCTGTTAACTTTAGAAGAACTGGAAGAGCATAACATTCAGTTCAAACAAATCCCCTACGAAGTAGAGAAATACTAAAATGGAATTAAAAAATTATCAACAGACTGCAATTGATGTCTTAAGAGACTACCTTGAAAAAATAGATGTATTGAAGGGCGATCATGAAACTGCTTTTCTCTCGGTTAGAAATAAGACTAGTGAAGAGGGAGTTAAGTATCATAATACCTTCGATGTTCCGTTTGTTTGTATGAAGATGCCAACCGGCGGTGGAAAGACCCTAGTCGCGTGCCATTCTATCATAAATATTCTGACTTATTGCCTTAAAGAAAAATTAGACAAAGGCATTATTATGTGGTTTGTTCCATCTGATGAAATAAAGAGTCAGACACTCAGAAAATTGAGAGATAAAAAAGATATGCATAGACGGGTTTTAGATGACGCTCTAGATAATAATGTAAAAATATATTCTAATGAAGAAGCTCTAAGAATAAGGAAATATGAAGTTGAAGATAACTTATGCATTATTGTCGCAAGTCTAGATGCCTTTAGAAAAGATGAAAAATTAAGGGGCAAGTATAAAGTGTATCAAGAAAATGGAGAATTAATTCCATTTTTTAAAGACATAAAAGAAGATAGCAATTTAGAAAAAGATGAATCTGGAGTTATAAATTCGTTGGCGAATGTAATTAATCTATACAATCCTCTAATCGTAATTGATGAAGGACATAGAACAAAGACAAAAATATCTATCGATTTTTTAAAAAATCTTAATCCAAGTTTTATAATTGAATTTACAGCTACACCTCGTGAAGGAAGCAATATTCTGGTTAATACTTCTTCTTTGCTATTAAAAAAAGAACAAATGGTCAAAATTCCATTAGTCCTTGAGAGCAAAAGAGAATGGCAACAAGTAATTGATGATGGGGTTGTTCAAAGAAATTTATTAGAGAGTATATGCAAGAAAGAAAAAGAACCAATTCGCCCTATCGCCTTACTACAAGCTGAGGCTGATAGAGATGAAGATTGTATAACTGTAGATAAAATAAAAGAGTATCTAATTAAAGAGAAAAAGATACCTGAAGAAGAAATTGCGATTAAGACTTCGCAGACTAATGAACTTTTTGAGCAAGATTTGTTTAGTAAAAAATGTAAAATAAGATATATAATAACTATTAATGCATTAGCTGAGGGCTGGGATTGTTCTTTTGCTTATGTTTTAGTATCTGTTGCTAATCTTGGCTCAAAAATTGCAGTTGAACAGATTATAGGGAGAATAATTAGAATGCCTTATGCAGAAAAGAGAAAAAATGAAAACCTGAATAAATCCTATATTTTTGCTTCCGCAAAGAATTTTCAGGAAGCTACAGATCAGATTATAAAAGGCTTGGAAGATAACGGTTATTCTAAAAATGATGTAATAAGTTTAGCAGAAAAAGATAAGGGTTCGCCTTATGAGGTTAAGAAGCAAATAAAAGATGAGCTTGCAATACCCACTTTCGCTTTTGAAAACGAAAAATTATCTTTTGGCGAGCATCTACTTGGAGAAAAATTTGAATTATCAAAACAAAACTTTAAATTTGACTTTATTTTACCATTATCTGAAGATAAAATTGGTGAAATAGATATTACAGAAAAGGGAGAGTGGTGGAGTGGGAGAACCAAACAACTTACATTATCTTTCGCTCCAAAAGAACAAAATACCGATGAAAATCACTTGATTCTTTGGTTAGACAAGAAACTTAGATTCAAGGAGCTAGAACGAAAAGATAAACTAGAATATCTCAAAAAGGTTATTGAATATCAAATAAAGGACAAGAAATATAATTTGAGGCAATTATCTCTTAATCGTTATCCATTAGTGGACAAGATAGATACGCAAATCACCGAGATTATGGAAGATTATGCCAAAAAGAATTTTGATAACTTCTTAAAGGAAGGAAAGATCAAATTAAATGTTTTTAATACTTTTCCCGATTCAATTGAATTAACAAGTGAGATAAATCAGCATTATAATAAAAGTTATTACGAAAAAATAGAAAAACTAAATAAAGAAGAGAAGGCGTTTATAGATAAACTTGATTTGGAGGGTTTAGAGAATATTAAATTTTGGGTAAGATGTAGAGAAAAACAAAGTGATTCGTTTGCATTTGGTGGATGGGAAAATAGAAACTTCTATCCTGATTTTGCAGCAGTCACTAAAAAAGGCGATATTCTAGTATTTGAATGGAAGGGAGAGGACAGAAAAGATAATCCAGATACACACTATAAAAAATCTATCGGAGAATTATGGCAAAAACTAGGCAAGGGCAAGCTGTATTTTTTCTTGGTTCATAACGGAAATGTCCACGAAGTATTTGAAGAAGTTAAGAAACTGTAGTAATTCTCCATTAATCATTCTCCGTTATTTCAAGATGCATTTTATCGGTGATTACTTTGAATTTTTCCATATATTTTTCCATATTTGCTAGTCTTTCTTGCATTATATCCTTCTCTTTCTCTGATTTTTCTAATCTTTGTTCAATCTCGGTTTTTGTTAGATCTAAAAGCATATCTTCTTCTGAAATAGTATCTTTCATACCTAAAAGTTCTGAGTAGTAATGTATCTTATCGCTCTTTTTCCAGCCAAAGCGATATTTTAATGCCGATTCTGATTTATATCTCGGAAGCCAGTAACAGCAGGAATTATGCCTAAAGTCATACATAGTTAGTTGCGAATATTTTTGTCCAGCCGGGCTTTTTGCTTCCCCTAATATTCTTTTAGCAAGTCTTTGTATGTACTCATTGGTTCTAGTTGGACTTTTTGTAAATAAATAATCTTCGACATCTAACTTAGCGATTTTGATATATTCCTTAATTAATTCAGAGCTTAGCATTAACTTAATTCTTCTACCAAATGTTTTAGAAATTTCATCCCTGATGTTAAGTTCTTTAAAATTATTGAAGAAATCAGAAACTTTTAGATTCATTAATTCCGTAGGGGCTCTTATCCCCGTATCAAACAAAAACATCATTAAGACCTTATAGTCAAATTTAGCATTGTCACATAATTGTTTAATCTGCTCTTCTGTTAAATAAACCCATTCTGGCTTATCTCTAGAAGTATCTAAATCAGGAGTTATATCTAATATTTCAATCCCTTTTTTCTTATTTGATTTTTGATACCAATGCCAGAAAGCTTTGAATACTTTAACATAATCTGCGACTGCAATAAATATCCCTCCGTTAATTCTTCTAATGCGTCCATCTCGCATTGCCGAAAAGAACATCATTAGTTTTTCTTCATTGATTTGAGTAATGCAATCTAGATTGTATAACTCCTTAAATTTCTTTGAGAAAAAGATAAGTCTATTTTTAAGGGAGTTCAATCTCGAAGGACTTCTAGCCCCCTTGATACTACAATTAGCTATATTGATCCCGCTTTCCATATCATTTAGATATTGGAATATAAGAGTAGAATTTTCTTTACTTATTCCACTAATTTCTTTAGGATTCTTTTCTTTCCATGCTAAATACATTTCTTTATGTTTGTAGGGGTCTATTTTCATGATTCTTTCACAGCAAGGGTTTTAAAAACCCTCTTGTATTTTTACCCGTACATATTCCCTTCAGCATAAGGGTGTGCTCATCGAATGTCGCATAACCGTATAGGTATCGGCAGGAGCATAAGATATAAAGCACGGGTCTCGCACATTTCAGCATCCATGTTTAAAAGCCAACAAGGAACATGGAAACTATGGAGGATATATAATTACCGAAGAAGGTTGGACAGTGAGTGAGACGCGAGCATGTCGATTCTAATCCTTATTGTCATTTATCTTTAATTTGTTAGAAAAGAAAGATTTATAAAGATGTATAAATTATGCATATAATAGATAATTAATACACCATTTTATATATGAAAAACAAAATGAATAAACAAGAGAAAAATATAGAAGAAGGCACTATTGAAATCAGGGGGCTTTCTTCTAAAGAAGTTAAAATAATAGCTTGGCTTGAATTTTATCAAAAGTATTTTTTTACTTCTGAGGATATAAAACAATTTTTTAGCAATAAAAATACAAGTTATGGGTGGATACAAAAACTTCTAAATAAGAAGCGAATTATAAAACTTAATCAAAATAAGTATTATCTTGTACCCATAAAAGCCAAATCTGGAGGATGGGCAGAAGAAGACTTTATAGTTATAGATGAAATGTGCAATTCCGGAGAATATTATATCGGGGGTTGGAGTGCGGCTAATTATTGGAGGCTTACAGATCAAATACCCTTTTGGCATGATATTTTTACAATAAATAAACGAGGAAGAAGGAAGGTTTTAAATGTGGGGATTATATTTCATCAGATTAGAAAGATAGATAAATCCAAATATACTATAAAAAAAATAAAAAAGCATGAGTTTAAAATATTAAATAAAAGAGAAACTAAAAAATGGATGAAATTAAGACAATAACAGAAGCCGAATTTAATGATATTGTCGCAAGAACAAAATTTGGCAGAGAAAAACTTGTAAAAGATTATTATCTTACTCTAATTCTATATCTTATTAGAAATGTTGAATGCATTTATTTTAAAGGCGGAACAGCCTTAAATAAAATATTTCTTAATCATGCAAGATTATCTGAAGATTTGGATTTTTCTTTAACAAGAAATCAAAAAGATGTAAAAAAAGACATATTGGAAATTCTAAGCAGTTTGAAATTTGTTAAAGATATTACTGATGGTAAAGATGTTGAGGGTTTTTTAAGAATGATAATAAAATGCAAATCTCAATTAGGAGAAAGTGAGATTTTTATTGATTTAAATCAAAGAGCAAAGCTTTCTCTTCCTTCTGAAACACATAAGATTAATCATTTTTATGCTTCTTTTATACCTGAATTTTCTATAAAAACTGTTGCGAAAGAAGAGATAATTGCTGAAAAAATAGCGGCAACAATAGGAAGAAATAAACCAAGAGATCATTACGATGTTTATATGATCCTCAAAAAAGGCATTCCAATAAATATGGATCTAGCAAAGAAAAAATGCCAAGAATCAGGAGATGAATTTTCTATAATAAAAATGTTCAATAAAGCCCAAACACTAAAAAATAGATGGGATAAAGATATGCTTTCTCTTATCTCTGAGTCTATTTCTTTTCAAGAGGTAATAAAATTCTTATCAAATCATTTTAAATTAAAGGAAGAAAAAGCCAAATTAAAAGTGAAAAATGGTCTCATTAACAAAATTCCAAAAGAATAGATAAAACAGACAAAAAACAAGTCGTTTTAGGTGTATTACTATTATTCTAATGATTAATAGTAATATGATCTTACTCTTTGGCACACCTGGAGAGTTGGGTTACACTTTGAGCACTCTTAGGAGAGAAGTCTTAAAATCTCCATTGCGGAACACCCAATTTTCTACAAATAGAACAATCATAAAACTCTCTTTTAATTGGATAGCATTTTAATTCTTGTTTTATCCTAACCAAAAAAATCTTGCGAGATTTTTAGGGCCCCGAAAATCAGTAGATTTTCGCGGAAACAAATTCTTTATGCGTCATCTCCGTTATTCCCCGAGACAAAGCTATTCTTTGCAGTTCATCATAATGTTCTTTTGTGCAATGCTTATGTTTTACGCAGAAATTTCCATGATACCAATTAATTAAATGCTCAATTTTTGCTTTTGGCTTGGGTTTAGTCTGGTTCAGATTTAGGAATTCCATTTTCCTCTTTTTGTTTTATACTCGTATTTTCAACCTTTAACTTTTTCATATGCTTATGAAAATGATAAATGGAATCAAAAACTACTTCTCTGCAAAATTCTTCTAATGGCAAATCCTTATATTTTTCTTTTAAATCCTTCCAGATTATCGGAAAAATAGATTCTATAAACTTATCTGAAAGAGCTTCTGATTTGTTCTCATAAGTCTTTACAACATGCTCCTTTTTGCAATTTTCACACCAATATTTTTTTATTTCCATTTTATTTAATCTCCACAAGAGTTTTACCTTCTTTTTGAGATATAAAAATTCCACATTCTTCTTTAAGATGTTTTTTCAAATGTGAAGAATTCTTAAATAAATTGCTATTTTTTTCAACTAAATTCTTTATGTCTTGAATAGAATAATTCTTTTTTAAAAATTTGAATAAGATAACTGTCTCTGACCAATGCCTTTTAAAAAGTCCTTCTTTGCCATTGATATAATTTAATGCTCTATCTTTGTCTAATATGAACATCCTTTCTAGCAAGGTTCTATCTTCCTCTATTTGATCAGAATCAAATTCTTTACTAATGAAATCAAAATCATTTATTTGAGATAATAAATATTTCTTTTGAAGATCATCTAAATCTGCTCCTTTTCTTAACTTCAATAATCTTTTAGCTACTCTTTCATCATTGAAGTTTTTTAATTTAAATAAATTAACTGTATTCTTTAAGTGGGTTGTCAAACTATAACTATTCTTTAAAACTTCATCAAAATATGCAAAATCTCTTACGATTACCTCAAAATCGTTTTCATATAAGGCTACTAAGAATAAAAGAGGCTTATTGTCTATTTTTTCAGATATTCTCTTGATTAATTTTATCTTTTCTGGAATATATTTATAGAGCATATCAAGATTCTCATTATTTACTAATTTTACGATCTCGTTTAAGTCAGAATTTTTTAGATTTAGCAAGAATTCAAAATAGTCTTCTTTTGAAAGCGATTTTTCTATTTTTTCTTTATATTCCCTAAAAACCTCAGCATTTTCTATAATCTTCTCATGAAAATCCTCTCTTTTTAAAAGTTCATTTATTGATTTTTTCTCTTTACATCTTTTTATAAGGAGCTCTTCTAAGCTTTCTTTTAACTCGTAAAGATCCTTATCATATTCTTCATCATCCCAATAATCCCCGTGATAATCTTCATTTTGGTTACAATCACTCTCTTCTCCTAATTTTTCTGCTAGGTCATCATAATTATCATTTATATAATCATAAAGAGAAAATAAATGTTCAAGGGACAACTCTGCAATGATTAACTCTGCTTCGTCTATTTTTTCAGAAGAGAAATTTTTCTTAAAATTAGTAACAAAATCTTTTTTATTAACACTTTTCTTCAAACTATGTTTAACAACCCAATCAGGATTATCCTTAAGTTTAGATAGAATTAATTCCTTAAGTTCATGCTTGTCCATATTATCTAAATTTTTTATAAAATCCTTTGCATCCCAACATTTTCTCTTTGTATAACTTAAATAAAGAGCTACTACATGCTTGCAATTATGTCCTATTGGACAAGAACAATCTCCTTCCAGAGTCTCTAAATCTATTTCAGTTTTATAACTATATGTTCCTTGAACCTTGCCATAAAGAAAATTATCTATTTTTATACAATTGCTAACTCTTTCTATATAATCCTCTGCCTTTTCTATTGTTGAAGAAGAATAAACCTGTTCTATATCTTTATGGATTTTTGCCATTTTACTTAAAATCTCCTCTTTTTATTTTCTTAATGAGTTCTTTTATTTTTGGAGCTTCCTTGTGTTTTGGATCTAAGTTAAGGAACTTCGCAAAATGTTTTAAAGCTTTATCAAAATCTCCATTCTTCCCATAAACTAAACCCAGATTATAATTTATTAGAGCATCATCTGGCTTAATAGATAAAGCTTTTTCTAAAACTTTTATCGCTTCTGAGATTCTTCCTTCTTCAGATAAAGAACTGCCCCTATCCATTAAATACTTATAATCTTCCCCCAAATCTATTTTTTCTTTTGGTTTTTTAGAAAATTCAGATAGATTATTTCTTGCTTCAGAATTTTCTTCATCATAAGTAATTGCTAATCTCCATTCTTTTATAGCTTCTTCCTGTTTTCCTTGCAAATATAAAACTGTTCCTAAATTAGTATGGGCTTCAGAAAGATGTTCATTTCGCATTTTATCAGCATATTTCGGATAATTTTCTATAGCTATCTGAAATTCTGCCTCTGCTTCTTTAAGTTTGCCTTCATTTTGAAAATCTATTCCAGTTATATAACGGGCTCTAGGACATTGGGGGTCTGATTTTAACGCTCTTTGAAGGCATTCCTTAGATTTTTGATATTCTTCGAGAAGTTCATAAACAATGCTCAATTGTGTAAGAAGTTCAGCATCTTCTTTATACTTCTTTAATGTCTTAAGCAATAAATCTCTTGATTGTTCATAGAATTCTCCACCAATTAAAATTTTGGCTTGCATTAATCTTCCTTCTTTCTCATCCATAATATTTTACTCTATTTTTTATTTTTAACATTAAACTTACTTGCTAATTCTTGTAAAAATACTTTAAAGTCTATAAGAAACTTATCAAAATCTTTATCTAAAGGAATTAAAAGCATCTTTTCTTCTTCACTTATCTCAAAGTTAAAACCTGTTTCTTGCTTCCCTTCGAGATTTAAACTATATTTTTCAAATTTAAGCATAGCTTGAGTTTTATTTATGATTTTATCACTTAGAGTTTCAATCTTTATGTTCTCAAGTTTGATGATTTTATAAACATCAATAAAATCCCTTGGTTTTACGCCTCTTCTTGTTAGTATTGCCATAATTTTCTCAATAAGTATCTCTTTTAAATCATAAGCTTTGATGCTGATTGGATATGATAACATCTCGGCATCTTCAGGAAATCGTAATAAAAATTCTTCTTTCATGTCCTCAGAAATTACAGATTTAGCTTTAATTTCTTTTACAGCATGGTCTAATCCTTCTCTATAATTCACTTGAAGTTTAATGAATGTTTCTCTTCCTGCTATTTCGGAGTTATACCAAAGTTTGAATGTAACAAAAGTATTGCCTCCACCATATTGAAAGTATTCTTTATTTTCTTTTTCTGCTTTAAATCTGAATCCAAGAATCTTAGATATTCTTTCAATTATCTCTGCCAATCTGTCTATTTTAGCAGAAATTAATCCTCTTATTTTGGTTTGACTCTTGTCCTTAAAATATTTTTGATCTGTATAAGTAAAGTCCAAATCTTCCGAAAATCTATAATATCCAAGATAGCACTTTATCAAACAAGTTCCGCCTTTGAAAGCATAATTATCAAAAAAGTCTTTGTCTTTAGTCAGGTAATAAAGAAGTTGGGTTAAAAGCAAATCTTTTTCTAAAAGCTCTATGTTCTTTATACCTTTCTTACTTACTATAAAATCAATTATTTCTTTTTTTATCATTGTTTATGTTTTCTACGAACTTTAATACACTCTTAGGATAATGTTTTGCATAGTTAATAAGCTTTTTCTTATCACATTCATCAAAATATTCTATAATACTATTCTTTATTGTGAAATTGTCTAAACCTTTATGCAATCCTAAATAAATCTTATCTAAAATGGTTTTTTCAGGATCGGAGTAAGAAACGTTATCTTTAATTATTCCGAATTTAAAAAGCTCTTTTTTTATAGCTACAAATTTAACCTTATAGCCAAATATGTCCATGACCTTTTTTCTTTTTAATTTATCGGAGATTACATAAGTAATGGTGAAATACTCATGAGTTAGATTATTAAATTTTATAGCAGTTTCTAAGCCAAAATACCAGTTTTCTATACCCTTTATCTTCAGAGCTTCTTTTAAAACATTATAGAAAGTAAGCTCCATTTTTCCAAGCTTTCTTTCTTCTAAACTTCTAATATAAAATATCCCTCTAAAAATTCTAATAATATATTTTTTTGTTAATAAGTAGTTTATGGCGGAGTTGTAAGATAACCCTAAAGTTTTAGAGTCCTTGCTAAGCTCCTCTTTTGTGATTATTTTCTTTTTGCTATATAGCAATTTTTCATTCAAAATTTTATAGTATTTCATGTTTTTATTCCTTTAAATTTATTTTTGCTTTTATTCTATTTTAGTGTAATTTCTTAGCTTTATATATCTTTTGCTTTAGTTCATAATTACACCTTTTTGATGTAATTATGGCTTGGTTTATAATTACACCTTTTCTATAACATTATAATACGAACCGCCTCTGAAATAAAGCATAATAAAGCTTTAATACTTCTTTCAATTGGCTAATTTATGACACAAACTCCAAGAAGATTAAGAGATTGGCGAGAGGTTATTGATTTAGATTTTCCGAAGGTAGAAGTAACAGCCAGGACAGTAGCAAGAGCAGTCGAATACAAAGGGCAAGTAAGAAAGCCTTACGAGCCAGCCGAATACGAAGCAAGAAGACAAAGAATTTTATCTCAAGAACTACCAGAATAATAAACAAATATATTCCCCTTCTGAGTGTATTACTATTATTATAATATTCAATAATAATATATACATCCATGTCGCAAACCCTTCGATTTTTTGTTACACTCTTGGCAGAAAAGGTTAAATAAAATGTATTTAAAGTTTAGAAGCATAAGAGAACTATGGCAAATCCAATGAATGCCTTTATAGGCGAAGCAAAAGAAACCTTTGTGGTAGTTATGTTTGTAATAATTGGAATTATTATTCTTTCTACAATTGGGGTTTCTTTAGGCATGCAAGAGATTACTAATCAAATGATTAATTCTATTGCCTTCTTTGTTTTACTTGTCTTAGCTATTCCTTCCACAGCATTAATAATTTTCATTATATGGATTTTTAAGAAACTAACTGAAAATGCAAGTGACCTTCCCTATTACTAAATTCCCCCATGTAAATGCAGAAAGCAAGCCGACGAGCCAAGATGTAAAAAATAGGGGTTTGGAAAACGGACGTTTTTACCATACCTTCTCGCATCAAACATAAGTTTCTTTAGGACAGTTAGCATTAAACATTTTTATCATCTTTTTCAAATAATTTATCATCGATACATTCCAAAGGATATAATATTCTGCGACAATCTTTAAAAACTCAAACAGCATCGATAAACTAGGTTTTTTGCGTGGATAGTGAGTGAGACGCGAGCATGCCGATTGCGAGTCGGCAGGAGCATAAGATATAAAGTGCGGGTCTCGCACTTTTCAACATCCATGTTTAAAAGCCAACTAAATCTTAAGCTCTTTGACATATTCATATTTAAAAAATAGTCAAAAAGTGCCTTTTTTTTAATTGGGCTTATCAGTATGAATATTGCCGTGTTCTAAAAAGTGTCAAAAAATTACACTTTTTTAAATGGGGGAAGATAATATTATCCTGATAATGTTATAACCTTCGTGTGTTAATATTACATAAGATAATTCAATCAGCAAATACCCATTTTAAAAACTGCTACTTTCTAGCAGTTTTATGCTGTTTCAGAAACAGTCAAAAAGTGCCTGTTTTTGAAACGAGACTCCTTAGTGTGAATATTGCCCTATTCTAAAAAGTGTCAGAAAATGACACTTTTCTAAACAGGAGAAAGATTTATATATCGATATTATTTATACTATTTATGGCAATAAAAAATACTCTATTTGAAGTATTGTTGAATCGAGGAAAGATATTATCTGGAGCAGAAATAGTTGGGCTTTCAAAGGAATATAAAGAAAAATTTGAAATTAAAATTCCTAATGACCTGTTAAAGTATTTAGCAAGGCATAAATATATCCGGAGAATTTTTGAGGGATTTTATTACATTAATTCTTTCGACGAGCGAACAAGAAACTTCTTTGAATTAGAAGATAAAGAGATTTTGTTTAGAGTGTTAAATAAACTAAAAATTAAATGGTATGTCGGGCTAGAATCTGCTATATATCTGCAAGGCAAAACCTGGCAAACCCCCAATAGAATATCTATAGTAAATACAAAATTTAGCGGGTTAAAAAAGATATTTGGGCTTAATGTAAAATTCTTCAAAACAAAAGAAATCTTCTTTTTTGGATTGAAAAAAATGAAGACGGATAAGGGCACAGAATACTTTTATTCAGATCCTGCAAAGACTTATATAGATAGAGTCTACTTTAAAGAAGTAAGACATTTAACTGGTGTGAAGAACACTCAAGAATACTTAAAGAGGTATCCAAAATGGGTTGGCAACAAATAAATATCAATAAATATGTTTCAGAAATAAAGAGCAGTCTAGGCATCCATGTCTCTGATGAAATTATAAAGAAAGACCTTATTCTAACTTTGGTATTAGCGGAACTTGAAAAAATGAATCTTGGCAAAGAGCTTATTTTCAAAGGAGGGACTTTACTTTCTAGAAACTATTTGAATTATCATCGATTTTCTGAAGATTTGGATTTTGTTTTTAAGGGTTCGACTTCTATAAGTGACTTAACAAGAAGTGCTAGAGAAAGAAAAGTCAAAACTTTCCTTGACTCTTTTGTTCCAAAATTAAAAGAAGTTGCAGATACACTTGGGCTTGACTTTAGCACAGATAGAAGTAATAAAAAATATTGTAGAATGTTAAGTGGAAGAGTAGTTTACACATTTAAGATTTATTACTCAGATACTAACTTCATAAAAGTAGAGATTAACTTTATTGAAAAACTACTGGACAAAACCCAAGAAGTTTCTGTTGGTGCTATAACAAACCTTTTTGATTCTAAAAAATTAATGAGTGACCTTGGTTTAAGCTATGCAAACTTTAAAGTAGAAAGTTATTCATTAAAAGAAATTACCCTAGAAAAATACAGAGCAGTTCTAACAAGAAAAAAGCTTCAAGATAGAGATTTATTTGATTTATTTTTGATTAAAGACTCATTAAATGCAGATGTAAAACTTATTGTGGAGAAAATAAAGAATTCTGCTCTTATCAAAAAAGACTTAATTGGTTTAATCACAGAGAAACTTGCTCTCTTACAAAAAGATAAATTCTTTGATAGTGAAGAGAAAATAGAAGCATTAGCTGTAGCCAAATATAATCCAAAAGAATTTGAAGAGTTTAAAGAAAAGATAAAACCTAGGCTTATTGAAATTTGTAATAAGTTTTTAGAAAAATAATCCTATTTTAACTTATCTTACTCCATTACTCCGTTATTCGCTCTAATATGGGTATAAGAGTATTACAGGAAATTTTTTGTATTATCCGTTAAATTTCCTGTTTAGAAAATTCTAAAAAATTTCTAAAAGAATTTTCTATAACGGAAGCGAAGCCCACTCCCCTGTGCCCTTCATATCAATTATTCCCCAAGATAAAGCTATTCTTTGCAGTTCATCATAATGTTCCTTTGTGCAATGTTTATGTTTTACACAGAAATTTCCATGATACCAATTAATTAAATGCTCGATCTTGGCTTTTTGTTTAGGCTTAGTTTGGTTCGGGGGCTGTTGCATCTTTACCTTCTTTTAGCTCTTCTAACTCTGGCTTCTTATATTCCTCAAAATATTTTGATTTTTTCTTTGCTATAAAAACGATTTTTTATCTTCATAATTATACTCTTCTTTTCATCTCTCCATAATTATTCATAGTAATCAGTTTAGAATCCAAACCAAGAATTTTACAAGTTTCATGAAAAGCTCTATCTGAAGTATAAATCATCTTAATTTTAGATTTTAAGAAACTAGCTATTATCTCAACATCTTCGTCTTCAATTTTATAAGTCGATTGAAATTGCGGCTCTTTTTGCCCAATCAATTTATTATTAGCTTTCCGAACTTTATCTATGTATCTTGAAATATTACTTCCGCCTATCCTAAGGGGCAGTAATCCGAGAGATTTTTTTACCCTTCTCCAAAGTTTATTTTTTTCTTTCTTGTCTATGTCAAACCTATTAAGCATAACTCCTTTAAATTCATATTTGATCCTTAGCGTATAGTAAAGAAGAGCATTGTCAGGGAGCTCTTTTTTCTTGAATTCAAAGAGATCAATATCTTTTGCAATAAGATTTACAATTATGCTAGTATCAACCCCTATTTTTATAGGCTTGGTTTTTTCCTTAGCTTCATATTTAATTGCTTCAATAAAGGGGGCATAAATCTCTTTATTACATAAAGAACCTTTGTTCTCTGTGGCTTTTTTTATCTTTTCATAATAGTTTGGATATTCTATCTTTATTCTTTCAAGTTTCTTTTTAAGATACTCTTCTTTGCACTTTTCAGAGCAGAATAATAGAACTTTCTCATCAGTAAATTGCGGAGATAACCAAATTCCCGAATTAAGCTCCTGTTTGCAAAATTTGCAGGTTTCAGTCATTTTCAACCTCTTGAAGCATTTTTTGAAATGATGGAAGTTTTATCGATTTTTGCTTTAATGAAGACAGCAAAATATCCCATTCTTTTTTATTATGAAGAATGTTTGAAGAGATCCTCTTAATTCTTCCTAAATAATATCCTGCAGAAGAATATTCTTTAGCGGATTTATGCTCGAGAATAGGCATTACTCTATTAAGATATATTTTTAAAATATCTTCAAGAAAATGTAACTCTAATTTTTGAGCCCACCCCCTAAATTTGTCTTCATAAAAATAATATCTAAAGCTATTTTTAACATACTCTAAAACAGATGGATAATCCTTATTAAAATAATTTATTTCTGCTTTAAGTTCTTCATCTCTGCCTATGCTTATTATTTTTTGAAGTTCATTTAAAACTCTTTCAGAATCTGCTTTATTGCAAAATTTTAGTATAGCCTTATATTTTTCAAGAGAAGAATTTTCCTTAAATGATAAAATTTTATATTTTAAAATATGGTCATAATCTTCCTTTTTGAAATAAAACTCCAAAAGAAAATCAATTAAATCACTTATTCTTCCTTCCCCTTTTTCTATTCCTTCGTTAGCTGTAGCTATAGCTTTTTCAATATCCCCCTTTTTATGATAATATTCAACCAGATTATTATAATCCATTCCAAAATGGAGTTTATTCATTCTAAGCTTCAAATAGGTTTCATCATCATTAAGCTTATCTTTATAGATATTTATGATGCGTTCTGTGTCATAATCACTGCCACTTTTCTTTAAGCCTTCAATAACAAACAACCAATTTTCTTTACTTGTACATACATCAAATATACTATCTCTTAATATATCCTCAAAGCCAGAATTTCCGCCATAATATTCAAAACATGCTTCAATGAACTCTTTTTTTGTTTTTTCATTTAATTTACCCTGTTGAAAAAGACCAACAATCTTATCCAGATTATCATAAACAATTTCTTCGTCTTCTTCATCCCCTCCACCAAGCTCATCAAAGTCTAAGATAATTCTCTCAGCTTCACCTAACAGAGCATTATACTCTGAATAATTATTTTTAGCTTCAGAATTTGTTTTATTTTTGTCTATAGACTCTTCTATTTCTTGTTTAAAAGAAGGATTTTTATTATTTACTTCATTTATCATGCTTATTAACTGCTCTTTAGTAAACTCTTCCAATATGTTTTCTTTAAATTTATCTTTCATTTTAATTTAGCAAATTTCCCACTCCCAAAAGTTTTTCATATAATTATGAAATCTATTAATATCGAGTGATTTAGCATATTTTAGATGCTTTTTGTAGCGATTATCTTCTAAAAAATATAAGAGTTGCGCAACGGCAATTGTATTATCAAAGGTTCTCTTTAATTTAATAGATTTATTAAAATTCTCTATAGCCATTTTTTCGTTAGTGTTAAATAAAAGCAGACCCATTAAATAATAGGCTTCCCAATGATTAGGCCATTTTTCAATAATTTTAGTTATAAGCTGAAAGGATTCTTTTTCTTTTTCAATACAATTTAAAGATCCTGCTTTGATTAACATTGCATCCCTATCTTCCGGATATTCTTTAAGAATTTTATTACATATTTTAATTGCTTCTTTTTCATCGCAAAGATAGTTATGATATTCTCTAGCCTTATTAAGTAAATTTAAAAGTTCTTTTTTATTCATCTTTTATTATTTTAATCCCCCTCTAAATTTTAGTTCTTTTTTAATATCTTTATCTTTCATATTTACTGCTTTTTTAATTATGAATCAACTACATGGTTGTGGACAAATTATGAGCAACTTTGAAGTATTTTTAGCTTGAAATATGCGATATCTTTCTCTAGAGTTTCTTCAGTCAAAGTATAATTATATTTTACTATTTTAGTAAGTTT
>Ga0209542_10005214_pt1 | contig 26152 bp, 33 predicted proteins | sample RifCSPhighO2_01_FD_184028 | JGI IMG/M metagenome (GOLD analysis project Ga0209542, IMG submission 184028) | Soil microbial communities from Rifle, Colorado - Rifle CSP2_plank highO2_0.1 (SPAdes) (version 2) | ecosystem: Environmental > Terrestrial > Deep subsurface > Rock core/Sediment ...
TCGGCCCGTCCGCCTGATTGTAGGCGTTATTTGAATATCTGGCAACTTCTGCATCGCTAGGTCTGGCCATTCTGTTTCCCTTTTCATCGTAGAGTCCTGCTTCATCCATGTTAAACCACGTCTTCTTTCTATTTTATTGTCTATAAATATACTTATTCTGACCGGTATTTAAAGGCTTGGTATTTATATTACTTAAAAGTGGTGAATTTCTTATGAGAATAAAAACTTGTCGAGCCTGGTAGGTATAAACTTATTGATTCTAAATGCCTCTGCCTTTTCGACGCCTATCATGGATCCGCGGTACATGTTAAGGCTTTGTAGCTTCTGTCTTTCGCTTTGCGTTATCTGGGACTTATAGCATCCAAGCAATTTTTCTTTCAAATCCCATTCATCGCTTATATCAACAATAACATCCGGCTGTTTCATAACAGAATACTCCCATTCTATTACAGAAAAAACATCTACAGGATTTCCCAATTCTAGTTTTCTTTTTTTCATCGCAGTTCGCAATGCTTTTGTGGAAATTTTGTTCGTTTCTATATGGGTTTCGTGGTAGTCTTCGCTGCCCGGAATTATGACAATTTGAGGTTTTACTTCTCTTATTATTTTTGTTAGCATTTCTACATTCTTCCTGTCCATAACCAGAGTATGCTCGTCGTATTTGAGGTAGAAAAATTTCTTAAGCTGCAATAGTTTCGCAGCACTCTCAAATTCTTTTTCGCGAATCTCAACTATCTTATCCCTGTCGTCTTTACTCGAATAACCTCCGCTTCCGTCAGTCAAAACTATCTCAAAAAGCTTATAGCCAGCCTTTCTGAACTTATTCATCAATCCCGCACTAGTTATATGGTCATCTGGATGTGCAGAAATGAACAATAGGTTTTTCATAATAAAGCACCGGATATTCCATTCCACGCCCCAGAAGATTGTACATCTTCAGAAGCATATAAACGTTTTATATCTTCCCTAGACTCTTTTAACATACCGAATGCTCTGTTGCATAATTAATAACGGTTGTGGTTTTTCTTTGCATCGACTACATGAATTTTGGCTTTGTGTTTTTAAGAAGTTTCACAACTTTTTCAGCACGATCATCATCGAGTATAATCAGGCCTGTAAAGAAAACAGTTTCGTGTTTATAGCTAGCCAAGTAAATAATCCGGACTGCATAAAGTCATGATTTTCTGTTTTTTCTGATAAAGACTGCTAAAGAAATCCGTAATGGCATCAATCATTTCATTCATCTTCGGAAAGAAAAAGTTTGACACAACTTCTTTCATGAATCTCCACAAATACTCTATCGGATTGAAGTCAGGCGAATAGGCAGGAAGCCAGAGAACTTCTATCTTATCCGATAAGTTCTCAAGGAACTTGAGAACTTTCTTTGACTTGTGCCACGGAGCATTGTCGATTACGAGAACCAAATGCTTTGTTGGGTTGAGCATCATAAGATGCTCAACAAATTTTGTGAACAAATCAGAATTCAGCTTTTTTGATTTCATGTGAAAGGCTTTTCCAAGCTCATGACTTATTGCGCCAAACACATTGATCTTTGCATGGTTGCCAAAAGTTCCGACAAATTCCTTGGAGCCTTTCAACGACCATTTGGGTTGAATGTTAGGGTGTTGCTTTACAGAAGCTTCATCAAGAAACATGAGCATGTCATTTTCTTTGAGCTTTTTGAATTTGCGCTCAAAACGCCTCAAAAACCCCTTTCTTTCGCGCTTGTCTGCAAGCACATATCTGTAAGTTGGTTTTATCAGGACAAATCCCAGTTTGTGCAAGAGAAGCCGTACGGTTTCTCTGCCGAGCCTGACGTAAAATTTCTTGAAAATCAACCACGCCAAATTCTTGCAATTCCAGTTACTGAACTTCATGCCAAGATTTCTAGGTGACATTTTTACAGTATTCTTCAATTCTTCTTGCTGCTCCGCAGCAAGGCTTGAAGGTCTTCCAGAAAGTTTGTCAGAGTTCAAGCCTTGCAAGCCATGTTCATTGTAAGCTTTTACCCATTCGAGAATAGTGTCGTAATCTCTGCCAACAATTATCGCTATAGTTTTCCAGTCAAACATAAAACTCAGATACGTAGCCTGATAGCGTTCCTTGAGTCTTGCATCTTTGCATTTTTTGTAAAACCGGTGAAAATCGTCTTTTGTATGACTTCCCTTTAGCTGCAATTTTTCCATGATATGAACTGATTTGACAAGAAATTAGCGTTTCGTTAGCTGAGTAAACATGTCCAGATTCTTTCATGGGTTAACTATAAGATTTTCACACAAATGGCCTGAATTTTTTTGTTTCGTCCAGTTTTAAGCGCATTTTATATTCTTTTTTCTCAAATCCTAATTTTTCAAATGCCTTTAATGCGGTTTCATTTTTTACATTTACCAGCGTTTCAGATATGATACATTTTTTGTTTCTAAAGAAAATTAATAATTCTTGTATAAGCGCCGCCGCCACACCTTTACGTCTATACTTTTTTGTTACGATTAAGTCCTGTATTTTGCCAATCTTTAATTTTGCAACCTTTTCTATATAACCCCAAACGTAGCCAATTACTATTCCTTCATTCTCAGCTACAAGAATCAAATTTGTCGCATCTTTTATTGCAGTGAATTGTGATGTCTTTTTTATTTTCCACCATTTTTGTGAAATAGTATAAAAATCATTATCAAATCTCTGATGATATGTCGTTGATTCCATGTCAAGCTTATGGATGAATTCTATATCTTTATGGCACGCTTTTCGTATTAACATGACTATCAAGTCTAAACAATAAATAAGATCCTAAAAGACAGTATTTAAACGCCACACTTACCATTAGATTTACAAAATAGTCTAATGAATGGAATGGCTCTGCCTTCTTGCTTAATTTCCTTCCTAACTTTCTCAATTTCTAAAAGGTCTTCTCTTCCTGTTATGATATTTTGATAAGATCTTGGTAATGCGCATATGCCTGAACTCTTATAGGGTCGTTCTTTTGTGTTCACTTGGTATTCCATTTTTACCACCAAATATAACTTCTTTGTTATTTATTTAAAGTTTGGTTTTCTATATATTAGTTATTAGATGTCTGTCACCGATGTAAGCCATTTTTTCCTATATCTCCTTTTTTATAAATAGTGCACATGACTGAATCTTTGCCACATACATTCCCTTCTTCTTTAGCACGAAAGCGACAACCACCACGACACTTCTCGAGGTAATCACATGGCTCACACTCTGTCAGATCATTTATTGTAATGCCTTTGCGATTTTTCCATGCGGCTCTAAGACTTGTTTTATCAACAGCCCCCATAAACATTTCCTCATCAGTTAAGAAAGGACATGGATATACGCCACCATCTGTCATAATAGTTGCGATGTGAGATCCGCACGTAAAGTTACTTTTTGATTCATGAGGACCTTCCCCGCGACTATACTTGACCATGATTTTGGCAGCTGATTCTATAGGGACACCATTGTCTATATTTTCACCCCATCGCCCAGCAGCAGACGGTTGATTTATAATCCATTGCGATATCTGATATTCATCTAGAAGTCTTTCCATTTGATCAAAGTCGTTAATATTTTGAGCATGTACCATAGTTGAGATAGAGACGCTTTTGCCAGCTCCTCGCAAGTTCTCTATCCCTCTAATACTTCTTTTGAATGAACCTTGGCCACGCATGAAGTCATGCGCTTTTTCAAGTCCATCTAAGCTTATTTGTACGTGATGAACATTTAGTTTTTTTGCGGCATCACTTGTTATTAAGGTACCATTTGAAAGGAGCTCAAAACGTAAATCGTATGTTGGTAGAATCCCGTTTATGTCCCAAAAATCTGGATGACGCAATGGTTCCCCACCAGATAGTAAGATGTTCAGACCTTGTAATTCTTGCATTTGATTAAATGCCGTTTTTACTGTATCATACGGCAAAAATTCTTGTGTGTTCGGGGCAACATAACAGTGCTTGCATCTGAGATTGCAGTCTTTTGTGAGATGTAGTAAAAGATAACGAAGCGATGGCAATGACGGTCTGAATTCATCACCGACAAAAAAGGTCCTGTCTGAGATCGGTTGCTCAGCCGGTAAAAAAATTCTCTCATCTACTAGATACGTCACGAATCTCCTGACTTCGTCCGAACTTGTATCGAGATCAGGCCGTGATATATTTTGATGGCTCAGAAGAAAACGTAATGCATTATTATTCAATCTATATAACTCGTCTCTTTTTTTGTCGTATACACAGCCGTATTCCATATACTTTAATGAACAGTCTAGATTCAAACCGAGATAACGAAAATTATCATCGAACCCATCTTGCAGCATATCCCACACTGACTTATGTAATGATTAAAGTTCTTATAGCTAGCCTGCCCTGTTGCACAAATATCAGGTAGGCCAAACTAACAGTATTTTCATGCCGGTCTCTCCGCATACGCTTTCATCGTGTCATACGCCCAGAACTTCCTTTTGACTTCGCTTAGGGCATTCTCGATCTTGTGCGACCGTGTTTTTTCGCCGAATTTCCTTTTGACTGCCGAGAAGATGCCTTCGGTGCCGTTCCACCGAAGGCCGTATTCACGTTCGCACGCCCATTTCTTGTATCCCTTTTTCATCTTCAAGACCTCACGATCGCGAAGCGACCTGTCGCCTTGCAGAATCGCGCTCTTGCGCGGTTTCACTGCAGGCTCGATATTGTTGTGCTCAAGAAACGCAAACAGATCGAACGAATCAAAACTTCCATCGCCCCAGAATTTGTCGACGCGTATGTCCTGCGACAGCAGGCTTTCCATGTGTCCAATTGCGATCTCGGAATCTGAATTTCCTTCGCCTTCGATGCTCACATCACAATCGAGCATCTTCTTTCTTCTCGGGTCTGCCGAGATCGTGACCCTGATGTATTTCCTTTGTTTCTTCCCGTACATGCGGGCTCGGTACTCGCCCGCATTCTCGAACTTCATTCCGGAGCTGTCTGTCGAAACGCAGCAGTTCTTGAACGGAAGCTCGAACTTGATATCCATTCGATTGACACGCCTGCAAACATTTGAGTAATCGCTTGCCTGCGGCAGCTGTCCGAATTCGACAAGCTTGAGGGCTACGCCCTCAAGACCTCGATAATCAATCCATTGGCCAAGCACGGCCATGAAATGCATAAACGAATCCGGGTACTCGTAGTGCGCACCGACCTTGCCCTTGTTCATGCCCTCCAGTTCCTTGTTCCAGTCCATGACCCACTTGCAATCCAGATAGAACTCTCCCCTGACAACGAGTTCCTCGTTGTATTTTTTCCAGTTGCGTTCGTCCCTGAATTTCTTGCCCCAGCGCTTGCGTTCTTTCATCTTACCACCTCACATATTCATATATTATTACTTCTATATATATAGAAGTAAATGTATTTATTCTTGCTTGTACAATATATGCATATGGCAACAAAACTCGTGTGCTACAAACTTGGCAACATTTCAGCGATACAGAGAACTAATCTTCACAGGGAGCTATACGGCTATACAGATAACTCAAATCACGGAAAATACAAATATCATAGAAGAGGATTTTTAGAAAACGTAAAACACAAAAAGGTATTAGATTGCGTCATTATTGTCAGTAATGAAAATTCAAGAAATCTAGTCAAAATTTTAAGAAAATACAATGCAAAAATCAGCATTTTTGATATTCTTGTAAATTTCAAGCTTTAATTATGCAACAGGGCAAGTTGACCCAGAAAAGAATCTGGATGCCTTGCGTATCTAAAGCTTTAAAAGACGCCTGCCTCTTTAATAGTATATGCTCCCCAGTCTTACACTCTCTTCGGAGGGGCAACACTGGGTCCATTTTTGTTCTTTTTTGCATTTGCCTACTTATATTGAATCTTCCGACCGCTCCAGATACTTTATTATAATATCTGTCAGTGGCTTTAGGTTTCCTTTGTTTCCCGCCTCAAGTGCTTCGTAGTACTTTCCCTTTTCCCTGTATTTTATGTTCACCATGGGCAGGGCGTTTTTTCTCAAAATGAAATTCAGAAGCAGTCTGCCTATTCTTCCGTTGCCGTCGCGGAACGGGTGTATAGATTCAAAAACGTGATGGAAGTATGCAGCCACGACAACCGGATGGTACTTTCGCTTGTTCGCCCTGTACCAAAGCATCAGGCGCTTGAACTCTTTCTCAACGTCGCGAGGGAGAGGAGGTGTGAATTCTGCGCCTCTCACATAAACCTGCACGTCCCTGAACGTACCCGCATATTTCCAGAGTATGTTATGCATAAGCAGCTTGTGCAGCTTAAGCACAAAATTCTTGTTTATATCGCCTTTGTGACACAACATAAAATCCAGAGAGTCTTTATGGTTCTGCACCTCGTTTATTTCGCGCAGAGTCCTGTCCTTGGGCACCACCTTGTCAAAAAGTATCAGGGCGGTTTCCTGCAGCGTTACGGTTGAACCTTCTATTGCGTTTGTATCATATGTAAACTCCGTAACAAAATGCTCGTAATAGTTCTCATACTGCATTTTGGGCATCTTGCTTCTGTTTTTCTGGTGGAGCACTTTGATTTTTCTTATTTTCTCCGACTGCTCTGCAGAAACCAGGCTAAAGAGCGGGTCCGCGAGCCTCTTCGCCTCATCGACTTTTTTTGCAAATTCATGCTTCCTATTATCTGCTGTTTTTCTGAGTTTTGAGCTCGAGAGGTCCTTTCCTATATAAACGCGTATTTTCTCCCACCCGTTCTTTTTTCTTATGTTCTCTGCCATGTAGAAATATGTGGCCCCTTTCCGCTTCTGGCGTTCTATATGCATACGATATATATGACCACACATAAATATAAAGATTTTTCACGCGTGGTCATATGATACATTCGTTCCGATGTATGTCATTTTACAAACTCGACGGATTTTTCTATTATTGCGCGTGCTGGCAGGCCTTTTATTTTCATCCTTAGGCCGCGATGGCCCGAAGTCATCGGGAACAGGATTTCCCTGTCGCGCTTCCTGTAGAAACAGATTATTTGCTCGCCCTGAATTTCGTCGCCAAGGTTTCTCAAAATCATTTAATTCTTCCCTCTGCTATAAGCTCCTTGATTATTGAAAGCACCATGTCGAAGTCCATCTGAAGAGCGTCGGCAACATCGCTAGGATACGCCCTTTTGTTATTCTTCAGGTAGTCTATGACTTCTTTCTTTGCTTTTTCTTCGCTTACATTCCGTACATTTATGATGGATATTGATTCCAGTTTTTCTTTATTTCTCATATTTCCGTTGAACCGAGCCATGTTGAAACCACCACACTTTTCTTTGATGTTACGTTACCTGAAAACCATGCCGATCCGCGCCGTCTAAAGTTTCTTCAGCATCGCCTGCATGCCTTTCACGGCATTTTCGATGTCCTGCTCCTTGTACATGTGGAAGCCGAAGACGCCCTTGAAGCTGTCCTTGAAATTCGGATTTTTCATGAACTTGATTTCTTTCCGCAGCGCAGTCTTGAGCTTCTTGATGTCGCCGCGCTTTGCGTACTTCAGTATAACAGCCTGGTCTGTATTCTCGTAGAGCGCCGCGATATCGCGCACGTCGGAAAAACGTCCGGAGTGCATCTTCATGGCAACGAGGATCTCCTTTATGGGCGCCAAGAATTCAGCGCCCTGCAGCGTGCTTTTTGCCGAGTTTTCAAGCAGCAGTTCATAGCTCCATGATGCGCCTGTCAGTCTTGATGCAACGCCGTTTATCAGAAGGTCTATGCTGACTGACAGAGAGCCTGACGCCTTTGGCGTCTGTTTGTTCATGCCTGTCTTTTTCTCAAGTCTCTTGAACTTTTCGCCGTATACTGCGCTTATCTCTTTTGAATAGCCACTGGCATATCCCTCTTTTTCTAGCAGGCTCTCAAACCTGCTTACGTCGGCATCCTTTACCGCAATATCAAGGTCTATTGAAAATCTCTTCTTGTGGACAGAAACTGCGTAGCCGCCTACAACGATGAAGCCAAGCTTGCTGTCGGAGAGCAATCTTATCAGCCTGATGATCTCGTTTTCCCTTGATAGCACGCCAGATATGAAATCAGACATTTGTATGCACCTCGGAATATCTCGTTTTCAAACCCAATCCGTACAAAGCATTCAATTGTTCCAACACCGCATCCAAATTCAATTTCTTGCACCATTCCACCAATTCTTTCAACGGCATCACAGGAATGTTCTCTATTCTTTCAACATAAAACGGCGCGTTTCGCGCGCCATTCTTTAATGGAATCAAGAAAACTAACGGCCTTGCTTCTTTTTTGTCGCCGTCGGTATAGCTTATTTTATGTCTGTCCAATTTGTTTTTCAAATTATTCAAATCATTTTCAGCGACTTCCAACATATATACCCTGTCAAAGAAGTCGCCTGTTATGTAGCTTCCACGCGTCCACAAGGATACGGCGGCCCCGCCAGCCAACCTGACTTTCAAGTTTGTTTTTCTTACGAATTTCCAGAATGTTTTGTCTTTATCCGCTTCGCCGACGGACCTTATCAAGCCTGCGAATTGACTGTACAATGGTATGTGCTTTGCATATATGCGCTTCCTGTTGCCTTCGTCTCTGACTTCAAACATGTCATGTTTTGCCAACTCCATTACCCACCTGTATACTGCAGAGTAAGCAAATCCAGTTTTCATTGATATTTCCCTTATCGTATTGCCGTCCTTCGCATCTTTGATTATGGCGGCTGTTACAGGGTTTATTATGTATGTCATCATTATCTTTTATAAGATAATGGATTTAAAGCTGACCGCAGGCTAAAACGATTCATTGTATAGTATTGAATTCAAATATGCCTACCTGAAAACCATGCCGATCTGGGCTGTTTCTTCTGATTCAGTTGTGTAACTCACGTTTAGAGTCGCCAGAATGTTGCCCGTAGAGCCTCGCACAGGGCATATGAAATCGAGGCGGCCGCTCGTCTCGCCCGAGTTAAGCGAAAAAGGCTGGCCCGGGTACGTGCACGGAATATCACGCACCGCTAATGAAGGCGTTACGCCAGCTGCGTCCCCGCCGCTGTTCTTGAGCCTGAAAAACACGTAAAATTCGTATCCGCTCGAGCTCGTGTCTATGTGCTGCACGAAATACTGCAGCGCTATCGGCTCGACGCACAGCATCATGTTGTTGCCGCCGCATGTAGACGAGAGAATTCTTTGCTGCGTGAGTATTACATCCGGGCGGTTCATGTTCGGCAGGTCGTACGAAAGCTTTTGAGGATTGACATATTGCGGAACTTTTAGCTGTACCGGCCCCTTTATCCATAAAGTTCCGCCTATGATTAGAATAACAAATATAACGAGCGCGTATTTTTTATTTCTTTCGCCCTTCACTTCCCTTATAGCCTGCCTAACGTCGCCCATGTAATACAGTTGTAATGCCGGCTAATAAATACCACCTAGCCAACGTGCGGAACTGGGTAGAATGTATTAAGATTTTCGCTTTATTACAAAGCCATAAGGTTCTTCTGCAAATATAATTTTATCGCCCGTCCTTAATGTCAAATATTCTCTGATTTCTTTCGGTATTGTGATTCTTCCTCTGCTGAGTATCTTTGCCATAGCTGACATAACTATCACTGACCAGTATCACTTTACAAACTCAACTGTTTTTTCTACTATGGCACGTGCTGGCAGGCCTTTTAATTTCATTCTCAAACCTCTGTGGCCCGACGTCATCGGAAACAGAATTTCCCTGTCGCGCTTCCTGTAAAAGCAGATTATTTGCTCGCCCTGAATTTCGTCGCCAAGGTTTCTCAAAATCATTTAATTCTTCCCTCTGATATTAGCTCCTTGACTATTGAAAGCACCATGTCAAAATCCAGCTGAAGCGCATCTGCGACATCACTCGGATAAGCTTTTTTGTTGCTCTTCAGATAATCCAGTACCTCTTTCTTTGCTTTTTCTTCACTCACGTTGCGCACGTTTATCACTGATATGGATTCTAGTTTTTCCCTCACAGCCATCCTGACAAAATCCGCGGTGTTCATGTAAAAACCTTCTTCCACCAACCTTTCTATTGCTTCCGCTTCTCTTGAACTAAGTCTTGCCGAAACTAGATCGTTTTTTTCCTGTTGCTGCATAAAATCACTTGTATTCTATATATATCAAGATTTAAATAGACTTCTATTGATGTCAAACTAGAGAAACAGCGGCCCGACAAGGTTGAACCAGTATTTGGACGTTGATCGCAGGCCTTAGCCAGCCTATATTGTTTTTCCGATTCTCTTCAGCAAATCCTGCTTCGCTAGCTTCAGCTGGCGCGGGTTCATGCCGAAGTATTCCGGGTCTTTGAAATTCCTGATTATGGAAATGAGTCTTGCCATAAATTCATTTCTGCCGCCGAGGATTTTCGTGTATTTCCCGAAATCAATGTCGCATTTCAGCAGCATGCCCATTATGTCTATCCTGTCCTTCTCGCCTTTCTCGCTTTCCTTTCTTGACAATTCAGCCGTTTGTTTCAGGGCGAGCAGGAACTCTGGCTTCGCCACTTCAAATCCTTCAATCTTTGTCGCCTCGACGTCCCCTATGGATATTCCGAGCCGAGAATAATGGCCTACGTAAATATCTATGTCAATTTCATCCATCTTGATCTCGTATTTTCTCATTATCTCGTTTTTCCTGAGGTCGTAATTTTTCTTCAGCAAGGCAAGCGTCTTTATGTCGACTATTATGTCTATGTCCTTCGATTTCTGCGATTTCGTCCAGAGATAAACCGCCCATCCGCCTATCAGCACGAACGGGAATTTTCCCTTCATCCCCTGAAGTATTTTCCAGCTTTTTTCTGTCTGCGTATCGTGCCAATATTCATTTGACGTCAAAGGTCTTCGGTCTTTGCTATATTCATGCATGTAATTTCGCCTCCATTGCAACCAGAAAATCCTTGGCGTACCACTCTTTCATGTTCCACAGGTCAACAAAGATGTTGGCAATTGTAATCTTTTGCACCCCCGGGGCCATAACAAACAAATTCGGCTTGTTTTTCGACGGCGGAAATCTCTTTTTGACCGTTTCCGGATCGCCATAAACATAAACCTCCGAATAATCCGCCGGTACGTCCCTGAATTTTATCTTGTACGCGCTGTAAGCCGCGTATACGGCGCCCGGCGGCATTCTTTTTTCTATCTCGCCGACAGGCGCGTCCACACGTGTTGAATAAATTATATCCTTTTCTATGTTGCGTATGCTCGCCCAGTAAAGAAGTATCTTTCTGGCGTCCACAACATCGAAGCTTCTCAATTTCACCCTCACGGCGTTCATCTTTTTCAGGTGGTTGATAGCGGCGTTGACCGTGCTGAGCGATATGCCAAGCGCTTTCGCTATTTCCGCCTGCGTCATCGACCTTCTCTTTTTTTCCAGCGCCTGTTCCAAAATGTATCCGTAAACAAGCTCGATTTTCTTCATAAAACCACTTTCTAATTTGTATATGTAGACTATTTAAATCTTTCGATAAAGACCGAAACATACGACTATATGCCTTTACAACCCGAGAAACAGCGGCCCGACCAGGTTGAATATCAGCACCAGAAGCATAAAAACGGAAATAGCGCGCACGACATTCTTCCTTCCGCCGACAAGCTCCTCGATCATCAATCCGCCGTCCAACGGCTTGATTGGCAGCAAATTGACAAGGCCAATGCCGAAAGAGAAAATGAACATCCAAAGCAGTAATGTGGTTATTCCTGCATAAGCAGCCATAGGTATGCTCAGGGTTATTGCAGTCGCGATAGGGCTGACACCAAGGAACGCGCCGTCTCGCTCGGGATGGCTTCCAAGAGTGATTCTATAATTCCTGATATCATTTTCGTCGATAACAGCGGCTGCGCCAGGTATGACATTGCCAGGTAAGAAAGAAGGCGCCGCACCTATCATCGCAGCTGTTTTTATATCAACAGAGTCGCCCGGATTGTACTGCGATAAAATTCTTGACATGTCGCTATTACTGACAACGGACTGGTTATTGATGGATATTATCGAGCCGTTGAGGCTTGCATTATACGCGGGGCTGCCAGGCACGGTGCCGACAAAAACGCCCGCCGGCTGCACGGTCAATGCGAAAAATATAGCGAATATTATCAGTACAATCACGGCCGTTATCATGTTGGCAAAAGACCCGGCGGCATAGACGCGCAATTTAGTTATTTTCTTCATTTTCTGCAGCTGCTTCTCATCCGGTTCGACAAAAGCACCTGGGATTATAACAAGCAGCAGCCATCCGACGGATTTTATCCTGACTTTGTCAATGCGACACATTATTCCATGCATGAACTCGTGCGGTATTATCACAACTGCGATGCCTATAACCCAAATCCACCACGGCACGACGAAGACGCCCGGAGCGTCCACAGGAGCCGATACAGGTCCCGGCAGTAGCAGCTTCACGCCACCTTCTGCGCCGCTTAGCACAAGATACGCCTGATTTAGCAGCAGAAGTGAGCCGCCTACCATCAGTATTATCGCAATAATAATCCCGACAACGCCGGCAGCTCGCCAGAAACCGTTGGCACTGCTAGCTATCTTGTCTATAAAATCCCTGCCGCGCTTTGTGCGCCTGATAAATACTATACCCTCGAGCTTCACTTTTCGGCGGTCGGCGTATATTATCCCGCCTATCGCGACTATGAATCCTGCAAAAAGCGCTATGTCAGATATAACAATAAACGAAAGTGCCCAGGCAATGACGACGCCGGCAACTATTGCGCCCGCCACGTAAGAGTTTTTCATTTTCAAACACCAATAATATTTACAACCTGTTTTGAAAAGAAATGCACCAAAGGTGACATTTCATCTTTATAGATTCAAAACAAACGTTAATAAGCGTTCTCAAATGGTAGGGTTTGGAGAATATGCCTTTAAATATTTAGTTATACAATGTATAATAGATGATTTCATGGCTGAGGTTAGCGGCATACTAAAAAAATGGGGAAATTCATTTGGAATAATAATACCAAATGAGACCGTGAAAAAAGAACGTCTAAAAGAAGGGCAGAAAATAAACGTTATATTGCTCAAGAAATCTGATGTCCTAAAAAAAACTTTCGGAACGTGGAAAACCGGCAAATCTGCACAAGAGATAAAAGACGAGTTGAGAAAAGAGTTGTATGACGACTAACGACATCTATTTCTTTGACACGTACGCGCTAGTTGAGATAATAGAGGGTTCGGAGAATTATAGAAGTTACAAAGAAGCTGAGTTAGTTATAACAAAACTTAATTTATTTGAACTTTTTTACGCTTTGCTAAAGAGAAATGATATACAAAAAGCGGTTTTTTATCTTGATCAATTTAACCAGTTCGTAGTTGACTTTGACGAAAATGATATAGAAAATGCAGCGAAATTGAAATTTAGCAACAAACGTCTCTCAATGACGGATTGCATCGGCTATGTTGTGGCATTAAAAGCAGATATCAAGTTTCTTACAGGCGACAAAGAATTTGAAATCATGAGAAATGTGGAGTTTGTGAAGTGATTAAATGGAATCGATGTTTTGGGTGGACCAGGTAGCGAAAGAAGTCATCGAACGTGAAAAGACGCTTGGACGTGTGTCGACATTCAGGACAGAAATGGGTCTGGGTGCGTCAGGCATACCGCACGTGGGCTCGACAGGCGACGGTATCCGTTCTTTTGTTGTTAATCTTGCGTTGAAAGAGCTCGGTGTAAAAAGCGAGTTCATTGCATTCAGCGACGATAGGGATGGACTAAGAAAGGTGCCAGTAGGTTTTCCGGTTCCGGACAGCGAAATAGGCAAACCCGTCTCAACTATAGCTGACCCGTTCGGTTGTCATAAAAATATGGCACTGCACATCGGTCAGCTGCTAACCGGCGCTTTTGAAAATTTGGGGGTCGAGTTCCGTCTTTTGAGGGCGCACGAAGAATATGCAAAAGGAACTTTGGACAAGCAGATAATAACGGCACTTAAGAATGCAAAGCGATGCGGCGAGATTATACGCGAATCCGTCGGGCAGGAAAAATACCTTACGCAGCTGCCATATCTTGCAGTGTGCAGCGAATGCGGCCGTGTATACACAACGCGCGCGTACAGGTTCGACGAAGAAGAGAAGAAAATTTATTATAAATGCGACCAGTCGTTCACAGGGAAAAACAGCGCAACAGGAAAAGAGATAGAAGTAAAAGGTTGCGGCCACGACGGGGTCTGCGGGATAAGGGACGGCAAGCTGTCATGGAAAGTAGAGTTCGGCGCACGATGGGACGCACTGAAAATAACTTACGAGGCATTCGGAAAGGACATACTTGACAGCGTGCGATGCAACGACAAGATAAGCAGCGAAATATTTGGATGGGAACCGCCGATACATTCTTTTTATGAACTTTTCACGGAGCGCTCTGGCAAGAAGATCAGTAAGAGCGCGGGAAATGTTTTTACGCCTGCGAGATGGATGCGCTACGCGTCTCCTGCCAGCCTGCGGCTGCTCTTTCTGAAGAGGCTGGGGACAAGCCGCGTTGTGGATCCGGATGCAATACCAGCATACATGGACGAAGTGGATGAACTGGAAAAAATCTACCTCCAGAAAACAAAGGTCGTAAACCAGAAAGATCTTGAGCATCAAAAAAGATTGTTTGAGTATGTGAATTTCCTCAAGAAACCAAAGGAAAGTAACGTGGCAGTTCAATATAATCTTCTTGTAAGGTTGATGAGGATATCAAAGAACAAGGAAGTCGTGAAAGAAATACTAAAGAGAACAGGACACATTTCCAAAGATCTCAGCAAAGAAAGTGAAAAAGAACTGGACCTTCGCCTTGGTTATGCAACCAACTGGATAAACGATACCGTGCCTGAAGATCAAATTGTTTACGCGCTCACAGACCAGCAAAGAAAATCAATAAAGAAACTAATTCATGAGCTCGAATCAAAGGACTGGAACGAAGAGGAACTTTATTCACGGTTGTATGCAATACCGAAAGAAGATGGCCTCGAGCTCGGCAAGTTCTTCGAAGCAGCCTATGTACTGCTGCTCAACAGCCTGCGCGGCCCGAGACTTGCACAGTTCATATGCGCTATTGGTTGCGAGAAAGCAGCACACATGATGAAAAGCAGGCTTGATGAATTCTAAGCAGATATATTTTTAAGGATTTCGCACAATTAGGAAAGATGAAAATTGTTGGACCTTATCCGGCTGTAACAGATCCCGAATTGCTTAATACTCTGTTGGAATTTGTAGGATTTGAGTCGAAGACGAAATATTCTTGGGAGAGTTATTTGACGTCTCTTGATTTCATCTATACAGCTATTGACAACGGAACACCTGTCGGTATTGGAGCTGCCATGACCGACGGAAATGACTGCTACATAATTTCTGTATGTGTACATCCTGACTATCAAAGAAGACAAATAGGTCGGGGGATTATAGAGCAGGTTGTAAAAACTGCAAAGGAGCGAGGCTACGCCAGAGCCAGACTAAATGTGCCCAAAAGAAATCCAAGTGTAAAAGAATTCTATAAGAAGTTGGGGTTTCGAAGTACCGATGAACTTGCTATGGATTTAAATCTCCAAGATGAGATTAAATAAATAAACGCTAATTATCCATTATGAACCTGATAAAAAAGAAGTGCATTCCGTGTGAAGGCGGCGTGAAGCCCTTCACCAAAAGCGAAGCAAATAAGTACCTCAAGCACATCAAGGACTGGAAAATCTCGGGCAAAAAGCTTGTCAAGCAGATTGTCTTCAAGGATTTCATGCACCTGATAAAATTTGTCAACAAGCTTGCTGTGCTCGCTGAAAGAGAAGGTCACCACCCGGATTTCACTGTCCATTACAGAAAGCTAGATCTTGAAATCTGGACGCATGCAATCAACGGATTAAGTGAGAACGATTTCATACTTGCGGCAAAGATCGACAAATTGTACAATAAATGATTATTTCTTCTCAGCTTTAGCTACAACTAGTCTTGTTGTTACAGCAACATCTGGGTTCACTGAAATGCTGTCTATATGCTGCTTTACAAGAAACTCTGCAAAGTCTGGAAAATCAGAAGGAGCTTGTCCGCAAATGCCCACCGGCCGCCTGCACGCGTGAGCCGTCTTGATCAGGTTCTCTATCATTTTCTTGACGGCAGGATTCCTCTCATCAAATTCCTTCGCTAGCTTAGTATTGTCACGGTCGATGCCAAGCGTGAGCTGTGTCAAATCGTTGCTCCCGATAGAAAAGAAGTCAAAGTATTTTGAAAATTCTTTCGCAAGTATAACATTAGCAGGAATTTCAGCCATCGCGCCAACCGGTGCTTTGAGTTTTTCGTCTTTTATTATCTCCGTCACGCGCTGGCCTTCGTGAAGCGTGCGGCAGAACGGTATAAGCAGACGTATATTATCCAAGCCAAAATCATCAATGCATTTCTTCAGTGCGCGCAACTCAAGACGGAATGCCGGCTCGTAGCTGCTTATGTAGCGTGACGCGCCGCGCCATCCTATCATCGGATTTTCTTCCTGTGGTTCATAAGGTCCGCCGCCTTTCAGCCCACGGTATTCGTTCGTCTTGAAATCGCTGAAACGTATGACAACAGGCCGTGGATAGAACGATGCCGCAATCTTTGCAACACCCGATGCAAGCTTTTCAACAAATTCATTACTGCGACCGTTTTTAATCATTGAAAGCGGGTGCTCACCTATAGAGGAAGAAATTATGAATTCTTCGCGCGCCAGACCGACTCCGTCCACGGGCAGCAGCGAAGCGTCAACAGCCTCGTGCGGCTCTCCCACATTCACGTAAATCTTTGTGCGTGTTTTTGGTATTTTCTTTATATCATGCCTTTCAACTATGTATTTTAGAGCACCATTCCATATTTTGCCTTTTTCCTCGGTGCAGTCTATTGTCACAACACCTTTCAGTTTCTTTGTAGCGCCTTGTACGCCAACGACGGCAGGTATACCCAGCTCTCTTGACACGATCGCGGCGTGGCTGGTCCTCCCGCCTTCCTCCGTCACTATGCCGGCGGCTATTTTCATTATAGGCTCCCAGTCAGGATCTGTGGCAGTTGTGACAAGTATCTGGCCCTTTTTGAAAAGATTCATGTTCTTTGCGCTTCTGATCACATTAACGCGGCCGCTGGCTATCTTCCTTCCGACAGCCGCGCCCTCCGCGATCAGCTTGCCGCGCTCCTTAAGTATGTAGTTCTCGTACATGCTTGTTTTCTTCGAGTGAACCGTCTCAGGTCGTGCCTGTATTATGTAAATTTTGTCGTCCTTTGCCCATTCGATGTCCATTGACTTGCCGTAGTGTTTTTCTATTTTCATGCCGTAGTCAGCCAGCTGCTCCACTTCCTTGTCGCTTATCGAGAATTTTTGTTGCATGCCTGGCGACACGTTGCTTCGTTTGACACCAAAAATCGAGCGGATCTCCATGACATTCTTCTTGCCTAATTGTTTCTCAATCAGTTTGCCATTTTTCTTGAAGACCCAGAACTCATCCGGCGTCACTCGTCCCTGAACTATATAATCACCAAGCCCGTAGCTGGAGTTGATAACAATAAAATTCCTGTGGCCGCTGTCAGGATCGATAGTGAACATGACGCCGCTTGCTTTTGAGAAAATTTGTTTTTCCACGGCGACGGATAAATATACCTTGAAGTGGTCAAAATGTTTGTCCTCGCGGTAGCTGATAGCGCGGTCTGTGAACAACGAAGCGAAACAATCCCTTACTCTTTTAAGAAGATTTTTTTCGTCAACATTAAGATAACTTTCCTGCTCCCCGGCAAAAGATGCCGAATTATGAGTAATTATATTCCCTATACCTGACGCAAAATTTTCAACATCAGGAACTGTAAAATCATAAACCCAAGAGTCATAAGGAACCTCCTCTATCTGAACAATGGCGTCCCATATTATGTCACCGTCGAATGGTGTAGTTAACTGTGCCAATCCATGACCGCTTACAATTTCTCTAAATTTAGTTAGACCATAATTTGGATGGGTATTAGCCGACTTATTCCATGGTACAGAATTTCTTATAAATTGACCTCTCTCATTATAGTTAACATACTTCTCACTTTGTTTTCTTATAACATTATCATCATAAAATGCCTTCTTGCAACCGTGACAAAAATATCTCTGTTTGCCTTTATATTTACTAGTCTTTCTTATTGAATTCGAGCAAATAGGACAGAAAGATCCAATAAAAGTCCTTTTGGGTAGATTACTTTCAATTTCATTCCTAATACTCGATGCTATAAACTTAGATATTTTCATAGAGTTTTTAAATTCAAAATGTTTACTGGATTCATTATATTTGTCTATGACTTGCCTCAATTTATTCATTTTTCTTTGATCCATAAAACCTACCATATCCCTGAAATTTTCAAGGCTATTGGAAGGTATGTACAACTCAAAACTTGTTTTCTTTTTATGTATGTAGAATTCTATGCCAAGCAGACCCAGTAATGTTGATATCCCAGAAATTAGTTTTTCAGATGTCGAAGAATAATTAACAGTTTTTGAAACAGTCCCGTCACCATCAAAACACCCTTTTAAGAATTCTCCTATAATTTCAGTAGAACACGCAAAAATAAATGAAGGCACTTGCTTTGTATGGCATGTTCTACCCTTGCCTTTTATTTTTCCATCTGGAATACTACAATTTTCATTTAAAAGCCTAGCAAGTGTCTTACAATAAAATCTTAATGAATTTTTATTTATTTTATTTGTAGAATTTATTCCAAGGGTGTCAATAAAACTCCTCACTCTTTTGATTATTTTTTCATTAGAATTAGTAATAATGATTTCATTATTTCCATAAGTAGTTCCTTCAGCGGCATAAATACCCAGAAAATAAGCCAAATCCCTTGTAATAGATATTTTCCTTGGTAATTCAGTCTGAATTGTCCAGTTACTTGAGTTATTTTTTATCATTATTTTACCGTTATATTCAACAACGTTGTCTTGAGAAATATAGTCTAAAACATCTATCTCGTTTAGAAGTTCCAGTAAAGGTATTGTTTTGGCAACAGGAATTTTTTCTCTTCCTCTCAATTCTGACATTTCAACAACTTTAGGTTGCAATGTATCTTCGTCAAGAACAATTAAACTATGGTTAGGTGATATTGTAATTCTTCTTCCTGTAGCTGTTGTAATTTTGTATAGGTTTTTCTTACTTACTTTATGCTTATAGATTTCGGATACCCTTCTCCATTTAACATCAAACTTATCCATTGATAAAACTTCAATATAATCAGTTGGTTTATGCAAATCAAATAGCTCCTTTATTTTACCGAAAAATGGCCTCCCATTAAGTTTCACAAAAACGTATTCGTCCTCGGAAACACTGGGAAGGTCTTCAGCCGTCGCGCTGCTTCGGACAGCAACAAATCTGCTCCCAAGACTGCGGTATGATTCTAGTATCTGCTTCTCGAGGGTCATTGGAAACGGCGAGTTCTTTATCAGAGTTCTTATGGCATTTCCGGTTTTCCTTAGTTCTTTTATTTTCTTCAGATCGGCCCCTCTTATCGTCTCGTGTATGGTCCTGTCCAATTTATTTTCCTTAATGAAAAATCTGTAGGCCTCGGCAGTTATGGCGAAGCCATCCGGGACAGGCAGCCCCATGCTAAGGAGCTCGCCAAGCGAAGCCGTCTTGCCGCCAACGAGCGGCACGTCCTTTATGCGTATTTTGCTGAACGGCATGACGTATCGCATTAGAATCACTCATCAATTACAGAATAACTTGTCTTCGCCGGCATATAAATTTAAAAAGGCTCTGAGTTGAGTTGGAATATGCCAGGAAAACTAGTCGACATGCAAATTGCATATACAAAAAGATCTGAAAGGCTTGCACACGATATTTACAATGCATTTCCAAAAGTTCTTACAGAGAGATTACATTTCTATGAGGGTCTACTCCGCAATGCACAGAGAGATAGAAGTGCATATCTAGCTATAACAAGAGAGCCACCAACAGCGGTGAGCGACAGAGTAGACGATATACGGAGATACCTGAACGAAGTCCATGGTTTTGATTACGATGATTTTTGCGAGGTAAATGAAAAAATATTCATGAACACTGAATCAAAGCCAAAATTTCAGAACGTACGTGGCAGGGACGTATTTTACATAGCGTCATTCAAAGACGATAAAGGTGATGACAATCCGGACACTGGGTACATGAGACTCTCACTTGCAATGGATGCACTAAAAAGAGCGTCGGCAAGGGGAAGAATCGCGGTGGCACCGTACATGCCATATCAAAGACAAGATAGAAAAGATGAATCAAGGGTTCCTATATCATTTAAAGCGGTCGCGGATATGCTGAACGCCACTGGCATGACAAGATTACTGACATTAGACATGCATTCACAAGCGGAACAGGGTTTCTTCGACATACCCGTAGACGACCTGACACCTATAAACCTTTTTTTACCAATTTTGGAGGAATTTAGTTCAAGCCACGGGGCAGTTCTTGTGGATCCGGATTCTGGGTCGGCAAAAAGAAATGATTATCTAATGAAGGTAACAGGTCACAAGGCGGTTATTGTCGATAAAAGAAGAGATGATTACGACCCGGTATTAAGGACGGCAATAGGTCTTGATAATTTGCCTGGAAAAGTGGCGGTCGAAGTCGACGACCTGATATCAACAGGCAAGACGTTGGCTAGAACGGCATCAAATATCAGTACGTACGGACCGGAAAAGATTATTGTAATAGCAACCCACTACGATGGTAATCCATTTGAGGCTGAAGAAGACGGAAAAAAAGGCGTTCCAAACGGCCTGAGAAGGCTGCAGGAATGTGAATCTATAGATAGAATATACGTAACAGATTCGAATTATAGTCCATCATGGGACCAATTCAGCAAAATAAGTGTTATATCAATCGGTGAATTCTTGGCAAACACAATATTCGAAACCCAGACAGACGGATCCGTGAGCAGGCTTTTCCCAAAAATACCTGAAAAATAATTCTAATAGAACTTGTTCTTCCCGATCTTCTGCTTGTTCGCCTTTACCCAGTCCCTTGCCACAAGCTCCTGGTGACTTAGCCATCCCCTGTCAGCTATGAAATCCCTTTCGACGGCCTGCGCTACCTTGTGCGCCTCAAGATATTCGTCCATGCCGTACTCATGCACCATATATTTCTCCACTGTTTCATGTATCAGTATCGGCACGATTTCATGGAGCGCCAGATCCCTGTCATAATATACTATGTTCTTCTTTTTTGACCAGCTGCCTACGTCCTTGTTGCGCTCCTTCACGACTTTGTTTGAGAGCTTCTTGCCGTCATATCTCAATGATATATGCCCTCCACTGAACTTGACAAGAGTCGCATGTTTCTTTGAAAGTTTTTCTATCAGTGATTTCATCCTTTTTCTTCTCGCCTCGCGGAGTGTCTTGTCAGCAGCAGTAAGGAAAGTTTTGTGACCGTTGTGAGTCAGCAGTTTCATTGCCGTCTTTTTGTCCACCCACCTGAAGCTGCTGTGCTCCCGTGATAGTTTTATCTTTCCGCTCGCATACTCGACAAGGAATGCCCTTTGCATGGATGCAGTCTGGCCGTGTATCTTCTCGTGCGTATAGAAGACCTCAGGCGGCAGCTGGCATATTATTTTCACCTTTCGCAGCCCCGTTTCTTCACGTATTTCCCGCAGCAGTGCTCGTTTGTATCCCTCGCCATCCGTATTGCCCTTTACAAATTCCCAGCCCCTCCAGCCGAGCCTGCGCCTGAGAATAATATATTTTTTCTTGTGGAATATTACGCCGGCAACGAGTTTACGCATAGCCCTAATTGTCGTCATGGGTTTTTTATATTTTCTATACTTAGTTTACACGGTGTGGTATGGACTATAGAGCAGGAAAGAGAACAGAAAGACCAGAAAACAGAGCAGCGATATCGCCCCAGACGTATCGCAGTGACGTCTGTCCCCCCGTTGATTCTCCTGAATTCCCCAAAATGTTCCCGATAGACCCGTCAAAGCATGGGTTCGAAAGGGTGCAAGCCGCACGGTGCAACGGCTACGGTGGTTAGATGGACTTCCAGAAAGGCTCATTAGAGGTCGTATGCGGGCCGATGTTCTCCGGCAAGAGCGAAGAGCTGATAAGGCGCGTCAAGCGTGTCCAGATAAGCGGAAAGTCTTTCATATTGTTCAAGCCGTCCATAGACAACAGGTACGACGCAACCCACGTTATTTCTCACGACCACCGAAAGCTGGAGGCGATAGTGACCGGAACTGACAGCGGAGCCATATCCGATATAGAAAGCCTGGTCGCGAGCAAGCAGCCAGAGGTTATCGCATTCGACGAAGGCAATTTCTACGAAAACAGCATAATAGAACCGATAACAAGATGGGTTAGTGAAGGCAGACGCGTGGTGGTGGCAGGCCTCGACACAGACTTCCGGGGCGAGCCGTTCGGCCCGATGGGCGAGCTCCTTGCGCGCGCGGACTACGTAGACAAGATAAAGGCCATATGCATGCGCTGCAAGAATCGCGAAGCGGTAATGACGCAGCGGTTAATAGACGGAAAGCCCGCCAAGCGCACTGATCCGACAATAGTAGTAGGCGCGTCGGAGATGTACGAAGCCAGATGCCGTTCATGCCATGAAATAATAGACTAAGCGAATGACAATGAGTCATATTCTTAATATATTTCTTTTCCATTAAGGGTTTTCGTAACCGAAAGACGCGCTACCGTATGACGTTCTCCGAACGTCTTTCTGTTTGCGTCATCCAGAAACGAAAAAGCTTAACCCAATATACTAACAAGATTATTAGAGAACTCGCCCTGTGTCATGACACGATCACAGACTTTTTCTGCCCTTTGCTTGAGTTCAGCTTGCACGTGAGGCAAATATCCAATCATTTTCACATTGTATCTGGACTTGATATGATCCAAGTGAGCAACAGTGAGAGGCCCGTTAAGGTCTACAAGAACTGCTTCAGGCATCTTGTCATCTATGGCCTCAATCAAGTGCTCGTAGCTGTCAAGAAACACGACCTTCGAGCCAACCGATTTCGCAAAGCTCGTTATCTTGCCTATGAAGAACAGGTCGACAACAACCGCATAAAAGAGCTTGATATTAGACACATTCCGCGTTAAGATTTTGATAGTACACTATATATATGTAATTGTGAAATTATTTATGCAGACGCGAGGGTAGCCAAGTCTGGTCAAAGGCGCAAGTAAGCTTCCTTTAAACGGGAAGTTTGGGCGAAGCTTAGGCGAAGCTCAGAAATTGATCTGACTTTTGAGGGACCTTGTCGGTTAGTCCGTTCGGCGGTTCGAATCCGCCCTCTCGCATTATTTTTTAACAACGGCAGTCGCAATGATATTCTTTGAATATTTTCCAAATGCCTTCTCCCGGCTGCCTAAAACCTTAACGTTCTTGAAATGTTTTTTAAGTAGTGCTTCAAATTCGTCTTTTGAGTATAGGTAATAATACCGCTCATATCGCTTGCCATTAACATTCCAGCCTATGTACGACTCCTTCTTCGCTCCGGCAAAACGCGGCTGGTCCCTGTTCCAGACACTAATAAAAACCGAAGCGCCATCCTTGGCAATTCGTATTATTTCTTTGAGAGCCGCATTGCGTTTGTTCCACTTTATGCAGTGAAATGCATTTGAGACGGCAATAGCATCAAAGGAATTGTCTTTGAACGGTAGATCCAGAGCGTCCGAGACAATAAGGTCAATATCAAGCTGCTCCTTATTTGTTTTGTTCCTTGCAATACTTATCTGGCGGTAAGAAAAATCTGCTGCTATTATATTTCCTTCTGTTGCAATGAGGTTCCTGCCGGCGCCGCAGCCTAAATCTAAAATAAGTCCCTTCTTGTTCCTTAGAAATTCAATGGTATCCGTCACAGGATTTACCCTTTTCTTACTCCAGTCATCTGCAATATTATCCCAGACTTCGCGCTGATTCATGTTATAGAATTAGATAGATAGAGTAAAAAACATGTATCAGAACTCTACAACTGAATTATCATATTGGGAATTTATCACTACTTTTCCGTTTCCCTTATAAACGTGTCCAATCACATCAGTTGGAAAGTATCGATTTAGACAGTCAACAACTTTTGGCCATTCAGATAGGGTCACCGCCATGACATATCCCACCCCATTGTTGAATTTTCTGTACATATCTCTTGACGGTGTTCCAAGTTCGTGTGCATATTGAAATATTCTTTGCGGTCTAAGTTTGTGATTGGTATCAATTTCTATAGTAACATCATTATTTGGCATTAATTCACGCAACTTCGAAAGCCCGCCACCCGTTACATGGACCATTCCATGAATATGTTCATGATAATGACGTAGAAGTTTTTTCAATGCAGAAAGATATACCCTAGTAGGTTTTGTAAGCTCAGCACCCACAGTAGGACCCCAAGGTAGAACGCTATCAATATTCATCCCCCGTTTATCAAAAAATTCCTCGCGATAAAAACTTAGTCCATTCGAATGTATTCCGGAACTTTCTATACCTATAATAGCGTCTCCAGGCAACGCGTTTTGGTATAATTCTTGTCCCCTCTCCACGTACCCGGTGGCTGTTATTCCCATCTCAAAACCCTTTAGGGTGTTTATGATTGCGGTTTCACCGCCCGTGATTACTACCGAGTTTGTTTTGCAAAGATCCACCAGTCTGCCAATAATTCTAAATAATCGTTCATTATGTTCTTCTTGCATCAAAATATGATCCTGAAGATGTGCAGGCACGTAGCCGCCTTCTATAAGATCATCGACAACCATTGCAAACGCGTCTTGAGCGCCTGCCTCAACTGTATCGTTAAGCCAGTGCAAATAACCTTTTGTACCAATTCCGTCTGTTGCGTCCTGAGAATCGTATCCAGACCAATGTGTCTCGTCTCTCCTCATACGAAAACGTTTTCCATGAGAATAGAGGCGGATATGACCTTCAGTAGAATGAGTTTCCTGTATCAGTCGCCTGACCTGATCATTGAAAGGTTTGGTAGGATCGTAAATTTGTCCCTGCATTGTGCTAATTTAATATCAATATATTTATATCAAAAGTAAAAATTTTCCGTAATTTTCTAGCATTTCAATTATTGCACGTTGCAAATAAAATTACAAACCCCTGCGGTCTGCCTCGTTGTGAATTATAACCGGGCACTGCGACGCGAATAACATATTCGGTCCTAAACTAATTTTATTCACGTCAAACGACTTTAGAAATGTCTCGGTCTTCGGCGATAGCCCTTCCGGCGAGCCAAATATCACGACAAAATCCTTCTGGAATTTGAATTCCCTGACATCTTTTCCGCTTTTATCAAGAAATATCATCTGAAGATTCTGCTGGCTTTTTTCATACACAAGCTTCTCAAAACTCTTTTTTGCTATCTTCACCCCAGCGCGGACGTGCGTCTCCTCGTTAAGTGCCAGGTGCGCACCTTTCGAAAGTGCAAATTTCAAATAATCGGCTATAGACCTTTCGTCATGCTTTAGCCCGCGTATTTCATTGCCATAGAAGCTGACCGTCTTCGGAGCATTGTCAGGGCCTTCCATCACGACATGTATCGCCGTATCTTTTCTGACGTCGCCCGATATCCACAATGCATTCGTTATTGCGGCGCAAACGGAATCGATCTTGCCCTCCTTTGGCAGGTTGTCCAGGTCGATGGACGCGTTCGTTTTCGCCTTTCTTGCCCGTAATATGAACTCTTTCATAAAAGTGCTCCTGTAGGAATACATAATATATTTCTTTTGCAGTACAAGCAGAACTGTAAGTTCTGCTGTACAACAAGAGTTTCACTCTTGCTTGTAGCGATTTTCTTTTTCAAAGAAAAGCGTTAAGTGCTCCCGTCGATATATCAAGCTTATAGTGAAGCAAATAAATAATCAGAATATCATACATTTGCTTCACATATAGTTCCCAAGGATGTAATACTGTATTATTTCCTTGTAGAACTATAAACATTATGCCCTGTTTTTCGTGTATACTGGCTGGATTTAATTTTTGTCGCTCTTTTCTGTGATATCAACAAATTCTTTCGCAGTGATTATCTTGACGTTCTCATATTTCTTTAGTTTGAGAAGATGCTTGTCGCCAGAAACTATATAATTCGCGCCAGAATTTATGGCGCATTCTACGAACTTGTCGTCTTCTGGGTCTGATTTGACGATATTTTCCTCCAGTTTTCTGCCTATGACAATATGGGAAAGTGAAATTATCTTTTCTACAATTTCGTCTGCGGCTAGATTATGCTTCGCAAGCAAACCTTTG
>Ga0209542_10005216_pt1 | contig 26143 bp, 29 predicted proteins | sample RifCSPhighO2_01_FD_184028 | JGI IMG/M metagenome (GOLD analysis project Ga0209542, IMG submission 184028) | Soil microbial communities from Rifle, Colorado - Rifle CSP2_plank highO2_0.1 (SPAdes) (version 2) | ecosystem: Environmental > Terrestrial > Deep subsurface > Rock core/Sediment ...
ACAGTGCTTGCGGCTGCTGCCGGCACGCAAATAGAATCCAGAACCGGCAAGTTTGACGGCGCGGCCGGCGGGCAGGGCTTTAACACATCCGTCGGTTGGGTGGATGTTGCAAGCTTCATTCCAAGCTTTGCGCTTTACAGGTATGGCGTTGTTGCGTTCAGCAGGCTCTCTGACAGGAAATACTATTGCAACGGCACGCTCGATTCTCCGACATGCAATGAGACAGCCGAGTGCTCCGGAGCAGTTAACCCGGACAATGCAGATGCAGTTATCCCAACAGGAACCGGATGCTGGCGCACAGAAGGCACTAAAACAATTCTGTATGTAGACCATTTCACCGGTGCAGCAGAATCAACAGATGTCACGCCTCCAAATTTGCAGATAAGGTATCCGGTGGATGGCCAAAACTTTTCGTCCGGAACTAATGTTTTGGTTAATGTGTCCTTTAACGACACAGGCGTTGGTCTTGACAACGAGTCCATCAATATCACCGTACATTTCTATTCTCCAAGCGGTCCAAATTATAATGCTTCTTTGGTTAACAGCTTAATGACATGCAGCCCGACTGCGACGGAGAATATCACTAATACTACCGTTTATTGCTGGGCGTTATTTAATCTAAGCGAGTCGCTTAATGGGAGCACAGGGACCTGGGTAATCAATTCCAGTGTGAGAGACGGAAATGACCAGCAGGCGAACCTGACAAACATCTCAATTTATGTGGATACAAGCGCTCCAGCCCATGGCGACATGGACAACTTCAGGAGCATGTTCATTACAACAAACAGCACCTTTTGGCATGGAAATGACAATACCCCGGGAAGCACACTTGTCAATTCAAGCAGAGACTGGGCTGTTGCAGAGGGCACACAGATTAATATGGACACCTTGTGGAACGAAAGCATTACCGGAATGAACGGCGGCAGGCTTGAGTTTTACAATACTTCAGCAGGAGCATGGCAGATAGCCAACCATACGAATTTTGTTGCCCACGTACAAGAAGGCAAAGATATCCCCGTAAGCATATCATGGAAGCTGCCATCAGGCCATAACTGGTTTGGAGCTGGCGAGAAGAATGTAAGCTTAAGGTTAATTGCAAACGATACGGTTGGCAACGAAAACATAACTGCAAACTTCACCATTCTTGTAAACGACACAACCATTCCAACGGTTACAACATTCATGATTAATGGAAGCAATAATACTGGACTAAACATATCAAGTTCCCGCATAAAGCTTAACTTTACAATAACTGAGGCAGCGAGCTTGAGGAATGTATTTTACCAGATTGACGGCGCTTTCGGAGCTTCAAATGTGTCTGCCTATCTTGTCCACAGCTTCAACAGCTCAACCTATTCGCAGAGCGATGTTGATAGCTTAAAGACTTCGGAGGCATTGCTGAACGCTACTGTGCCGTCGCAGGGGGCAGATCTTTCGGAGGGCAACCATACAGTTAACCTGACAGTTATAGATGACTCCAATAACGTGGTGAGTTTAACACAGCGCTTCCTGGTTGATAACACTTTCCCAAGCATCACTCTCGAGGCCTCGGTTGCTGATCCTGTAGAGACTGCAAACAACACAAACATAACCCAGCAGGTGTATTTCAATGCTTCAGGCAGTGATGCGCCTAGCTCCTCAGGTGTAAAATCAAGAACATACTTTACAAGCTGCAACACAACTGCCGCAGCATTTACAAACAGGCAGATATTCCAGCCTTTCAACACGCCAGATTGCTTGGGCAGAAACGGCACGTTCACCTTAACGATAAATGTTACTGATTATGTTGGGCATCAGAACATTTCTGTTTATCAGTACAGGGTTGATGATGTGGCTCCGGCGTTCAACACCTTTACAGTCTCGAGCGGTGCTCCGAACAATACTGTAACATGGGATGCATCAGATGCATTTAACAGGATTTCGAATAACGGCGTTGGATGGTACTTGGATTCTAATTCGACGCTCTTCAAGGTTCAGGGCGACAAGGGAGGCGTTAACAGCACGACATATAACTTTGCTTCGGGCCTCCACACCATCAAGATGTCTGTAAATGATACGGCAGGGAACAGGGTAAACAGCAGCGAAGTTGCATTCCAGGTGGTGGTAAGCGCCCAGACGAACTACTCCAGCGTTCCTAGAGACCTTGTTTCTTACATCAGGGCTGCAACAGGCGTCAATTCAACAGTTTACCTGAAGATTGAAAACGGAACTTTCGGATTTAACGGGACTGACTGGAACAACCAGACAATTGAAATAAACATTCAGGCAAACACTTCTGCGGCAGAGGTAATTAATATTACTTTAAGGGTAAACGGCACTCAGACAAGCTTTGGACAGAACTTCAGCGTTTACCTCAACCACTCAGCTATAGTTCCGGATATAGAGAGAAATTACAGGCTTTCAGTCAGGAAGTTTGTGCTCATGAATCACACTTTGGACCGCATCTTCTTCACAAACGATTCATACTTCGGCATGGTGGAATTTGCTGACGACATTGGAGGGGACTTTGACAGGATATTGTGGTTCCCGAGCGCTACGACCTTTGTTGGAGAAGGATTCTACATAAATATCTCAAGCTGTGATGCTGCCGGACTGAGCAATATAGACTTCAACAACCTGCAGACTTCTCCATGCTACAACAGCTCGGGCGGGAAAACAAAAGTATTTGTTCCGCACTTTGGGGCAGTTGTTGCCGCAAATGACAGCCAGGCGCCGAATGTTACAATAATATCCCCGGCGACATCGGTTACAACCTCAACATTCCTGTTCAATATCTCGGTATCGCCTGATGCAACAAGCTGCGTTTCTTATTTCAGCAGGACAGCTGATAATTCAAGCATGACCATTTCTGGCGATTATGGGGGCTTCAAATACTGCTACAGCGCCTTCGTAAATGCAAGGAACTCTGCAGCCGGGGTGGAGAACGTTACATTCTACGTAAGAGACGCTTCCAATAACGTAAACCTGACTATCAAGAAGTTCAACGTCAGCGATTCAACAACTCCGAACACTGCCGGAAGGTTGGATTTAAATGCTACCTCCTCGTCGAGAATCCAGCTGAGCTGGAATGCAACAGAAAAGGTCAATTCGACAGTTAATTATGGGACTACAAATGCACTTGGAACATCTACTGAATCAACTTCAATCACTGAATTGCAGTCGTACGAATTTACTGGTTTATCAGGTGGCACTGCGTATTTCTTCAATATAACTTATTGCGACTATCAGGGCAACTGCAGGGTTAATGGAACGTTTAACACAACAACTGAGACAGCCGGAGCGGAAGAAACCCCATCAGCGGGAGTTGGAGGCGGTGGCGGCGGGGGAGGAGGCGTAGGCGCCCTATCAAATGTCCTCGCAAAAGCCTCAAGGTTCTGGTCGAGCCTTCCTGCCGGAACAGAAGCAAGTATTGACGTGGAAAATGACAAGATAGCAATTACAGAGGTTTCAGCGAGCATCATCAATGATATAGTTGGAGCAACTTTATATGTAATGAGCCTTAAAGAAAAGCCGGCAGAGTTGAAAGAAGCTGCGGCAAATGTTTATCAGTACCTTGAGATAAAGCCCCAAGGGTTTGAAAGCACGGATATATCCTCAGTTGCAATCAAGTTCAAGGTTTCAAAGCAGTGGCTGAAGGACAATAAGCTTTCGGACTCCCAGATTGTGCTTTACAGGCATACAGGCAGCGGCTGGGCCGCATTGGACACTGCCATGACGAAGTTTGATGATGAGTTTGTATATTACTCTGCCTCGTCCCCTGCATTCAGCTATTATGCGATAGGAACGCAGGCTGCTGCACTGCCTATCAAGCCTGTTGAGGAAAAGCCTGTTCCGCCAGCAGAGGTGCCAGAAGTCGAGAAACCGGCAGAAGTAGTAACTCCGCCTCCGGCAAAAATCAGCGGTAAGCTAATTGCAACAATAGCCGTTATTGCAATACTAATCTTAGCCTTGATTGGATATTACATATATGAAAGAAGGAGGCCGAGGCATCCGCACCATCCTCCGCATCACGCACCACCACACCATCCTGAACATCACCCGCCTCATCACCCTGAACATCATCCTGTACACCATCATAGATAAGAATTGGGATGTTTGTGTTACGTGCCCTCTTCCCAGCTGGAGAGGTATTTCTTCTGTTCTTCTGTCAGTGCGTCTATTCTTATTCCCATTGCTTCGAGCTGAAGCATTGCAATATTGTCGTCAATCTCTTCCGGCAGGTTAATTACGTCCAGGCTTAGCCTGCCCCTGTTCTTTGCAGCATATTCGCATGCCAAGGCTTGACCGCAGAATGAGGTTGACATCACTTCGCTTGGATGGCCCTCGGCAGCTGCAAGATTAACCAACCTTCCTTCTCCGCAGAGAAATACTTTTTTTCCGTTTTGGAGCGTGTATTCGTCAAGGAAAGGCCTTACACGGCGCTTGCTCTTTGCAGTCTTTTCAAGCCCGGCAACATCTATTTCGATGTCAAAATGGCCGGAATTTGCGAGGATTGACCCATCTTTCATTGTTTCGATGTGTTTGGCAGAGATTACGTGCTTGTCTCCTGTAACAGTTATGAAGATATCTCCGATTTTTGCTGCGTCATTCATCTGTGCAACCTTGAAGCCGTCCAATCTTGCCTGCAATGCCCGGAAAGGGTCTACCTCCGTTACATAGACAACAGCTCCATGGCCTTTTGCGCGTAGTGAAACGCCCTTGCCGCAACTTCCATATCCTGCTACAACCACATTTTTTCCTGCAATTAAGGTGTTTGTGGCCCGAAGAATGCCGTCTAATGTTGACTGGCCCGTACCATAATAATTGTCTAACAGATGCTTCGTCTTATTGTCATTGACGGCAATCATCGGATATTTCAATGCCCTGTCCCTGACCATCGCTTTTAGCCTTATTATTCCTGTGGTGGTTTCCTCGCAGCCTGCGATGATGCTTGAGATTAAATGGGCGTGGTTCTTGTGGATTTCAGAAACAAGGTCGCAGCCGTCGTCTATTGTTATCATAGGCTTTGCAGCAATAACATAATTAAGGTACCTGTAGTAATCCTCTTTTGTTTCGCCCTTGTATGCCCAGACTTTTATGCCATCTTTTGCCAGTGCCGCAGCAACATCATCCTGCGTCGAGAGGGGATTGCAGCCGGTAATGGCGACATCCGCGCCGCCAGCGATAAGGGTCCTAACAAGTACAGCTGTTTCTTTTGTAATGTGGAGAGCCATCCCAATCCTGATTCCTGCAAGGGGCTTTTCTCTTGAGAATCTTTCCTTTACCTTCATCAGCGCGCCCATGCTGCGCTCTGCGAACTCAATGTTCATTTTTCCCTGCTCTGCAAGCTTCAAATCTTTCACTTCGTAAGTCTGCCCTTTGTCCATGCTAATCACCAATAGCTGTTGCTTTAAGACGATTTAAATAAATTTCCATATAAAAGCCTAAATTTGTCCAAAAAAATCATAAAAAGATAGACAAAAATAGAAAAATTTATAAATATGATAGACAAAGGATGAAGAAATGAGTTTGGACGAGAAGGACCTGAAGATAATCAGGGAGCTCAAGAGGAATTCACGAGAGCCGATAAGGGGGGTCGCAAAGAAAACCGGGTTGAGGCCGAGCACAGTCCATCAGCGGCTGGTTCAGCTTGTGAGGAACAAGGTAATCCAGGGCTTTACGGTCAAGCTGGACAGCAAGGCGCTAAATGAAAACTTTGTGGTGTTTATGTTGGTAAAAGGGGGAACATCAAACTACATCCAGCAGAGCGTCCTGGGCGACAGCCATGTCAGGGAGGTGTTCGGGATTACTGGAGAATATGATTTGCTCCTGAAAATGCGCTTCAAGGATGTTGAGGAGTTTAACAATTTCATAATTTCATTCAGGAAAGGCCAGAAAGGGATTGAGCAGACACTTACAATGGTCGCAACAGTCAACCTGAAGGAGGAGCTATAACTCACATTTACTCACATTTATTAGACTGGGATATTGGAACACCCCCAACACTAGGAAATCTTCTCCCAATGTCCCGGTCTTTTTTTCTTAGAAAGGGAAAACAAATCCTATCATGCCTTTGGTTTCTTTAGGATTGTTGTTCGGGATTTCGGCTCTTCCAAAAACACTTAGCTTTCCGTCGAGACTTTTGGTAAGGATGAGTTCTGAGTACGAGGATACCTTTCCTTTAAAAGGGACATCGACATCCTGGTATCCTTCAATGATTATTGGTCCAACCTCCCTTCCGTAAAATGCAGTTAAGTTGGTAGCGTCCCCATTTGCAGTCACCTCTATAAATCCATAGCTGCCCAGCATTTCCGGAAGCGATGTGTTCCTTATTCCGACTTTTTTGTCAAAGACTCCTGCCGAGTCAGTTTTTACAACTGCAGCGGCGCTTGTTTGGGAATCTTTTGGAGCTGCAGTAATAACGTGCCTTCCGTAGTATAAGCTTGGGTCTGCATTGTCCATCTCGTTAAGGCCGTGATACCCCACTGTCAGACGGTCTCCAATTGTTGCATCTACATTTGTCAATGCACGGGTCCTTACATCTGCCTTATCGGTAACAGCGACCTCTAATGCGTTATAGCCGAGATTTAACTCTACTTTATCCTTTTTATCTGGCTGTTGGTAGGTTTCCTGGGCATATGCGGCTTCTCCTACAAATAGCTTTGTAGCGAGTGCAGCGCCAACCATAATCCTTATTATATTTCCGAATCTCATTTTGATACCCCTGTATGAAAAAAATCAAAAAGTTTCTTGGTCTTTTTTCTTAAGGATTAAAATCAAATCCATCAATCATTTCGCCCGGATAACCTCTTCCTTCAAGCGCAGTCTTCGCTGCGCTCCTGTAATCCTCGCTTGTTGGAAGGTTTTCAGGAAGTGGAATGAGTTCTTCTTCATTTGCTATACCTGCCAAACTACCTTGGTATATCCCAATGCTATTTGATGACAGAAGAGACTCACCTTTTCGATAAAATCGGAGCACTTCATCTATATGGCCATCGCCGCCCCTGTCAACGTCTATCTCCTCTAAGCTGTTTCTGTCTACTTGGTTAGTATATCTATCATATACCACGATAAACGGATTTTTATAATATCTTATACTTGTATGCCCTATTGCTATACTTATATCTCTCATTGCCGAAGGTTTATCTTGTTTAAGATAGGTAGGTTTTATGTAGTTTGACTCTGCATATCTACCTGCTGCTACCACTATTATACCTACTGTTGCCGCTACTGCAAGTAGGGAACTTCCTACTGTTGCTATTAGAAATTTATTCTCACTCTTCATTTTATGGTCACCTATATTATTCTATTATCATTAGAGAATAGTAATAGTATTAATATCTTTATCCTCCTCTTAAGGACTATAAAACAGAAATATTTAAAAACTGAAGTATTTACCCCGATGCTGTGGACGAATCTGTACTCGAAGATATCGGGCTTACGCATGCTGAGATTAAAGTCTATTTAGCGCTGCTTGAATTAGGCAGCTCTTCTGCAGGCCATATCCTCGAAAAGTCTGGGCTTCATAACTCCGTAGTTCATCGCAACCTTGACAGGCTTATCGAAAAGGGTTTGATTACTTATGTGATGGAAGGGAAAAAGAAGCATTATCAGGCTGTCAACCCAAAGTTGCTGGTTGATTTTTTGGAGGGAAAAAAGAGAAGATTCATGTCAGTGCTGCCGGAACTGCTTGAGAAGCAGAAGTTGGCGAAAAAAAAGCCTGAAGCGGTTATTTACAGGGGAAAAAATGGGATCAGGGAGATGATGTATCACCTGATTGACACCAATATGAAAGAAGATTTTTCGTATGGGGGCGGACAGAAATCAGACGAGGTTATGGGCACGCATTTTTGGGATGGGATTCAAATCAGGAAAGCTGAAAAGAAGATTAAATCACGGCTTCTTTTCCACGAGTCTTTGAGGTGGTGGGGGAGTAAGCAGGGCAGAAAGCAGTTAACGGAGGTGAGGTACACCTCAAAAGAATTTGAAGGGCTTACAGAAACGAATGTATGCGGCAACAGAGTAGGGATTATCATTTGGCTGGACAATCCGTACGGGATTTTAATCGAAGAGGAACTTGCAGCAAAATCGTACAGAAAATTCTTTGATGTGCTGTGGAAGAGCGCAAAACCCTAGTTAATGTAAGAACAAATCTGCTAACTTAGCTCTTTCAATACATCCTTTCTACAATCTTTTTGTGTTTCTGTATTGGTGGCACGTACTATTTGAATCTTTCTGCAACATAAGAAAGATATAAAAATGATCTTTTGGATCTTAGAAACTCATCCATTCAAAGCTTTGGAGAGTTCTTTTGTGGAAATGGCAAATCCTAACTTGAAGAATCGTGCTTCATACGTCCATAGTTTGCAATCTTTAGCTAAGCAAAGCGCCAGAAAATCTTCGTCTTTATTATGGCCTTCAAGCAGCTCTTTTGCCTTTGAAAGCTGGTTTTTGTATTCTTGAAGGGAAACAAACTCAATTCTGCCAAGCAAGATAGAAGAAACGGTGTCAAACTCTGTTTTGCTGAATGCAGCTTTTTCTATTATCTCTTCTTTGTGTTTGAGGAATTCATCTTTAAGCCTTTCAGGAGCAAATAACTGCAATGACGGATTGAAGACTATATCAACAATATCCCCTTCTGAGATGAGGATTCTGAAGAATACATTTGCATCAATAACAGCTTCCAATCATATCAATCCTTCTTTTTTCAACTGCTTATGCATGGCTGTTTTTGCCCTCTCAGCAAGTTGGTCAGCATCTTTTTCTGTAAACTTTGATTTGGAGATTATTTTCCTGAATTCCTCAAACTCCTTGGCAAGCTTTGCCCTTTTTAGTACTTCTTCTCTGGCTAGTTCAGACCAATTTACCCAGGGAAGGCTTTCCATGTCTTCCTTGACTTTGTCGGGTATGGCAAAAGTGACCGATGCCATCACAACTCACCTCTTGCCTTAAGATTCTTAAGTAAGTCTGTTTTTTGGATAATCATGTTCCTGAATACTTCGGACCATTTTATCTCAGGTAGTTTGTCCATCTTCTTCTTTATAGCGTCCGGGATTGAAAGTGTTACTGTTGCCATCTTCTTACCTCCATTTAATTATGTCAATATACAGAAAATACGTTTAAGTTAATAAATCTTTCTATCAACAGGTTGCTTGAAAAATAATTCACCCCCGTATAAACAACACCCTCCCAATCCTCACCATCGTAGCCCCTTCCTGTATTGCAATTTTGTAAGAATCGGACATCCCCATCGAAAGGATTTCCATTTTGACGTTGGGCATTTTTAGGTATTTAATTTTGTCGAACAGTTTCCTTGTTTCCCTGAAAGCATTTCTTGGGCTCTCTTTCGGGCCCATTGTCATTAGGCCTTTGATTTTTATGTTTGGCAGCGCAGATATTTGCCTCACTAGCCCAATCACTTTATCCGGCATAACTCCAAATTTTCCTTTTTCTTCGCCGCTGTTTACTTCGATGAGAACGGGATAGGGCCTTTCCACCCTTTTGCTTATCTCTTCTGATATGGAAAAAGAATCAACAGTCTGAATCATGTCAAACAATCTAATTGCATCCCTGACCTTGTTTTTCTGAAGATGGCCGATAAAGTGATATTCAAATTCTCCTTTCAGCTTTGGCTTTTTCTCTTTTGCTTCCCGGACATAATTCTCTCCAACTATTGTGATGCCGGAATCGATAATCTTTTGAACTTCTTCAGCACTTCTTCCTTTTGCCGCAGCCAGAATTTTAACATTCTTCGGAATGTCCATCTAGAATTCTCTCATCTCCCTGAACTCATGGTACCTCTTTTCAACTTCTTCCTTTGTCAGGGTTTTCAGCCTCGTGGTGCCAAAGTCCTCTGCGGTGAAAGATGCAACTGCACTGCCATAAACAATTCCCTTTCTGATGCTTGCCTCGTGGGCATTGTCGCAGGATGCGAGGTAGCCGACAAGCGCGCCGCCAAAGCTGTCGCCGCAGCCGGTCGGATCTTTGATGACTTCAAGAGGGTATCCTGGAGCAGAAAAATGCATTTCTTCAGTATAAAGCAGTGCCCCATGCTCGCCCTTTTTTATTATAACAGCCTGCGGGCCCAATCTTAGGCATTCTTTGGCTGCCTTAGTAAGGTTAACAGTATCAAAAACCATCCTTGCCTCTGCGTCATTGAGAACAACCATGTTGACATTTTTTATGACCTCAATCAAATCCTCTTTTTGGTGCTCAATCCAGAAGTTCATGGTGTCCATGGCGATGAAGCGCGGCTTTCGAAGCTGTTTTACAACTTTCAGCTGAAGTTTTGGGTCGATGTTGGCGAGGAAAAAATATTCCTCATCTTTGTACTGCTCAGGAAGCTTTGCCTCAAATGTCGTCAGATTGTTAAGCTCCGTCCGCAAAGTCTTCGCCTCGTTCATGTCAAAATCATAAAAGCCTTCCCATCTGAATGCCTTTCCAGAACGCTCCAGGCCTGAAACATCAATCCCCTTTTCTTTGAGAAGTTCAATGTACTCATCAGGAAAATCCTCGCCTGCTGGTGCAACAATTCCTGTCCTTGCGAAAATGCTTGAGCCGATTGCTGCATAGGTTGCAGAGCCGCCCAGGACATTCTGCACATTTCCAAAGGGAGTCTCGATATTGTCTATTGCTGTGACCCCGACCACTATTGCCCTCTTCATGGAGTGGATTCACTCTTGGGGGTATATAAACTTTGTTGGGATGAAATGCTACTATTGGTTCAGGAACTCAAATTCGGAAAGGTACTGAAGTGCAAGAGTTTTATCATGGATAATTACCATATTCTCATCATTATGCCTGTTGCCATTCTGGGTTGGGTTAAAGGAGCCCGTAATAACTGTTTCGTTGTCTATTATAAACACCTTATGGTGCATAAGATACTTATTATTGTCGAATTTTGCGTTTAGCTTCCCATATGAGGAGTATTTTGAATGCTGGGATTTTTCCACGATGCCAAAATGCCGGGCATTCGAGAACCGTATCTCGTCCGCTATTGCATTGCTTGTAAAGCTGAATGCCATGAAGTAGATGGAAGATTTTGCCTTTCTAATCTCCCTCACCACCTTATCCTCGCAATAGTCTTCGGGGCAAAAATACGTCTCGATGCTGATGTTGCTTATTTTTATTCCTGGACCAGAGGTCTTTTCTCCCCCATCAAAAACACCAGACCAAAGCTCCTGGAATTCATTTTCATAATTTTTTGCAACTTTTTTTGATTTAATTATTAGCAAGTTGTTGTTATTCCTGACAATCCCCTTTTCAGTCGGATTCAGCGAGCCCGTAATTGCGGTGCTGCCATCAATTATGCAGAACTTGTTGTGCATTGTTTTCTTTTCAGGAGCCTTTTTTGCTCCGGTTATGTTTCCTTCGTCTACCACCAGTTTGACGTCTATCGAGCGTGATTTTTTTGCCAGCAAATCTACCAGCTCTTTTGAGTCTATTTCGTAAAAAGCGCAGTGTACAAACAATTTTGCGCTCTCGATACTGCTTAGCAGCGGCATCATGCAGTCTTGGCGAGGGCAGAAATAAGCAGCAAAGGGGTTGCCGATTACTTCAGAGTCTTCGCTGTTATAAAGGTCTAAAAGGGAAAGCAGAATCACGATGGCTATAAAGATAATTGCCCATTTCATTCGCACTGGAAGAGATAACCCCTTAATAAATCCGATGCAGAAAAATCCGGAAGATTTACTTGTGGAATTCGTAAATTTCACAGGGGTTGAATTCAAAGTTTAGCACATCCTGGTCGGGTAGATTTGAGAAGTATTTCAATGAGGCTTTCATTGGGCCATTATGGGTGGATATTAGTATGTGCTTGCCCTCATGGATTTGCGACAAGTCGTCAAAGAAGCTTGCCACAAGCTTTTCTATGTCTTCAAAACTTTCACCACCATCGGGCTTGTCGGTGAATGATCTTGTGACATCTGGGCGGTCTTTGTATTTGCCATTGTGAATTGTTGCTAGTTCGTCCTTCTTGATGCCCTGCAGGTCGCCTAAATGCCTCTCTGCCAACCGATAATCGGGTATTAAATCAATCTTTTGTTTTCCTTTATGGTGAAGCAAGAAAATTTGGCCACCTATGCTAAATAGTTCGGCTAAGCCGGCAATAATCAGCCCAGTTTGGAACCCCCTCTCGAGGTAGGATGAGTATGCAACATGGCAGAAGTTTATCCTGTCTATCTCCCTTTCGCGAAGCTCAATTGCCTGGTAAATCCCTTTCTTGCTCAATGGGATATCCAATTTGCCCGTGAATATCGAACTTTCATTATATATTGTAATTCCATTCCTAACCAAGTAGAAGGTGTTATTCATACTGGCAAGGTAATGAATATTGCTTTAATAACTTATCTGCGGTATCGCCTGTTAATAAGGCTAAGGAAAAAGAAATCCGGAAGTATCCCGTGCAGGAACAGCTGGAATCTTATGTGATTCTCTATTGTGTAGCGGAGCTTTCTGCTTCTGTCAGTTGCTGCCTTGAATATTACTTCTGCAACTCTTTCGGCAGGAGTCGGATTATTGTAATTAGCCATTCTTTCAATCTTCTTTTCTATCTTCCCCTCGTAAAGCGGGATTTTTACCTCTCCACGAACATTGGAAGGGTGGAATTTTGTCTTTGTAAATCCGGGCTCCACAACCTTGATGCGGACATTTGTTTCTGAAAGCTCGTGCCATAGTGATTCCGAGATTGATTCCAATGCATGTTTTGTTGCGCAGTAATATCCTGACAAAGGAGAGGTTATCTGGCCAACCACGCTGGAAACATTAATTATCAACCCGTCATTTCTTGCCCTCATTTTTGGCAAAATCATAGCTGTCAGATTCATAAGGCCGAACACATTGGTCTCAAATATATTCCGCATCTGCTTTTCAGACATTGACTCAATTGCGCCAACCTGCCCAAAGGCGGCGTTATTCAGCAGAACGTCTATTTTTCCAAACTTTTCCTCTGCCTTTTGAACGGCAGGGGCCATTGAATCTTTGTTTGTTACATCAAGGGGAAGGACAAGGACGCTGTCGGGCCAGTTTAGTTCTCTAGACGGATTCCTCATTGCGGCAGCAACATTCCAGCCTTTGCTGCTGAATAAATCCACGCAAGCCTTTCCTATGCCTGAAGATGCTCCTGTGATGAAGATGGTTTTCATGCGGCAGCAGCTTTTACCAATTTGAAACCAGACTTTTCTCCTTCAACATAATCGATTTCAGAACCGGTGATTTTGCCAAGCATTTCACTTGAGATGAAAATTCTTATGCCGTTTGCGTCTATTTCGTTTTCCCCGGCTGATGGGTTTTGCTTAAGATTGAATTCTGCCCTGTTGCCGCTGTCTAAATTAATTTGCAATCCCCAATTTTCGCGCCTTGCGGACTTTTGGATTTCCCTTACCTTCTCAGCAGCCTTTTCTGTGAGCGAGATTGCAGGTTTTGTGGATTCTATTTCACTATTCAGCTGCTCTATTAAGGGGTCTATCTGCTCGTCTGTCATGCCATGCGCAAGCATTCCCTGCTCCAATGATTCAAACACTGATGCGTGGCAGCCAACACAATGAAGCCCTGCATCCGCCATAATCATGGCTAAGTGGTATGCCTTGTCAGGATATCTGTCAAAGATTTCCTGTATTGTAGTCTGCCTTGTGATTTTCTTTTCCACGATATGGGGCAGTTCTTGAGCGTATTTAAACCTTTCTTTGGAGATTTTATGTCTTTCTGTTTGAGATTGGATAGCCGAGAATAATTATGCTTAAATAGTTCTAGATTTTCATTTTGATCATGGTCAGAGGGCATACGCTGGTTTTCGATGAGGTTATGGCAAAGCAGCTAAAGAGGGCAGCAAAAAATCAGCACATAAGGTCTATTCTTTCAAAGATGTTTGACAAACTGGAAATCGTTGGTCCCCTTGCTGGCGAGCTTTTAGACTCAAAGCTTTTTATCTACGAACTAAAGAATAAGCACCCCCCTATTAGGCTGTACTTTAAGCATAACGTGCAGACTAATGAAATTTATGTCTTTGAATTTGAGATGAAGACAAGCCAGGAAAAGCAAAGTAGAACTATCGCAAAGCTGAAATGGAAGCTGTCAAAAACCTAAGTCTTTTCTGCCGTACTTTTTTCCGCTTTTGATGTTGTGTTCAAATTCCAATAGCCTTTGATATACCTTGGTGTTTCTAAGCGATTCTATCTCTCTTACCATCATTTCAAATTCTTCTCTACGTACTGTGACTGTCTCCATCTTACCTATCGAAAAGGGGTTCTGATTTAAATAAATTATGTTTTTTGACTAGAATAACCAAAATCTAAAATTTTATAAAGCATCACACTTTAAACCAAGCTATGCTCAGCCCTTTCATCCAGAAGCTTGAATTTGTGCACCAGTTTAAGATGGGAAATGGCGACATAGATGTTCTTGGAAAGAGGCAGGTGATGCTTCCGTCAGAGCTTGTTTCGGAGCTGAGCAAGAATGACAAGTTCTACGGCTTGGTAAAGAAGATTACAAAAGAGGAGATGGGCCTTTACATGTCCAAGGTGGACGGAACGCAGAAGAACGTCAAAGGGCTTGTTGAGCAGGTTTTTGACACGTTTGGCTTAGGAAAGCTGAAAATCAATTCTATGGGTAAGGGCAGAGCTGATGCGGAAATCTCAAACAGCCCTGTTCCGGGAAAAAGCCCTTTGCTCAGGGGCGTAATCTCAGGAATTTTCTGCTATGTCCTATCAAAGGATGTTGATGCCGAGCTAAAGTGGGAGAAATCCGGAATCTGCAGTTTTATTGTAAAATAACCGCAAGGCTTTAATACTCGAAGGTTTTAAACTCGGTTTGTGGGGTTAACTTAGCCATGGGATACGAACTTGAAATTGAGGACGATCTGGATTATACTTGGCTGATGGGCAAGAAGAAAAGGGAAGAGTAAACCCGTTTCCGTGCCCTTGTAAGCGTTTTCTCTATTATTTGATTCGTAAGATTTTCAGGATTTTCGGAAAAAATGCTATGAACTGTAACTTTCTACCGCTTCAGAAGTCTGCTCTGCTGTAAATCCTGCAATAACCAGGTTGCCGTTGTAAGGGTCTGTTATGGACTCTTTTGTAAAAAGTTTTTCACAGTCTTCAAGAATGTTCATCAGCTTTGCAGTCAGCTTGTTCGCGCATGGGCCACCAACTGAGATGAAGGATGCATTAAGCTCAAGGGCTTTTGTGTCTGTAATCACAGATACCTTTTTGCCTTCAGGAGGCCCTTCAAGAATTCCAATCTCTCCAGCTGTGAGGAAAAATATTGTTTCAAGCTCGCGCTGTGTGGTGTAAATTGAGGCGTTGTCAGGCTCATTCTGCTTTTTGAAATGTTGTATGTATGAGCCATATTCATCTGTGCCAAGATACATGTCCAGGGCGTCATATTTCAGCATGAATACTAATGTGTCCGTGAATGTCGGATAGCATACTGTGTCCATGATTGCTGCCTGCGATACAGGATTTCCTGAAAGGCAGCGCTCTAAATGCACAATATCTGCATAGCCGTTTGAATCATTGCCGATGCTAATCCGCATTGTGTCATGTGCTTTTGTGTCGCCGTACGGGGCATAGCCTTCCAGCAGGGGAGCGAAGATGCCGAACTCAAGGTCTTTTGTGGTGAATTCAAGGCGGTCATAGAATGTTGTGTCCAGCTTGATAACGTTTCCGAACATTGTAACGATTAAAACCTCATCTCCGGAATCAATTGAACCATCGCTGTTTAAGTCAGCAGAAATGTTGCCGTCCTTTTTGCTGTAGGTGACATTTACAAGGTATCTGCTGTCAAGGTTTATGGATGAGGATGTGTCCTGGTAGTTGCTTTCAATATCCTCTCCTGTTGCAACATCTTCAAATCTCAGGGTTTTGCTTATGTTATCCTGGCCTTTGTACCTAAGAAGCCTTGTTATGCCCCTTGCCTTGGTTTGGCCTTCGTAAGAATCTGAAGTTACGATAAAATAATCGTTTAATGCAATCTGCCTTGACTCCTCAACAATGAGGTTGTTGTTCGAGTCTCCAAACCTTTCAAAGTCATCAGAAGCAGTTCCCCGGCCGTTGTCGTTAAAGAACAAAGGTATTTGCAGGAAATCTCCTTTCTTGTTCTGGAGGTTAAGGTTGTACCTGTATCTTCCAATCGGCTCGAGAACAATAGCTTCCATAGGATTTGTTGCATATCCGGAGCCTACAAAGAGGAAATCAAAGGCTTCGAGGAAGAGACTTTCCTTGTCCAGCAGTATGTCCGATAATTTCTGCTTTTCCATTGCAAAGTAGGTGTTTCTTGGGGTGTAGAATGCCTCTATGCTCCCAATCTGGACATCACCGCCGTCTATCAATCCCTCGTCTGCCCCAATGATTTGCATGTTTGTGTCTTTTATCTTTTCATCATTAACATACCATTCGGCGTCTGATGAGGTGGAATTTGTTATGTTATAGTCCTGCAAGGTTATTTTCCTGTTGCTCAATATTATCTCCGCAAAGTCCCTCTGGTCGGGGGCTTCGTTTTGGATTAGCTCATTTACATACAGGTATAATGAGGTATCGGAAGAGAATGTCCCTCCTTTTGGGATTGATGGCGACCATATCCCATCAATTGCAAATTTTGCTTCTTTGCTAACGTCATCAACGGCAAGAAGCTTTATGTCGTATTTCGTGCTGTTGATTGTAAAAGAAACACTGTCTCCCTCCTTCAGGTTAGCGTGCTTTTCCTCTTCAAGCAAGGTAAGCCTGATGTGGTCTTTTGCAGGGTGCTCCGCATCTATGATTTTGAATCGCTTTCCGAGAAGGGTGATTTCCTCGTCTTTGATGTCTAAACGATATGATGCATTCCCATCGCTCCTTGCAATCAGGGGCTTGGTGAATTCCAAGACATATTTGTACAGCTTCTGGCCAATCGGGAATACAAAATAGCTCATTGGGATTCTTTCGTCGTCTCTTGGAATGTCTGTTGCATAATCAAATGTGCTGTAGCCACCGTCCCTCAGGATTAATCTCTGGGTGAATGCAAAATCGCCGCTATCCGTTCTTAAAGTCTCGTTGCCCAGTGCGTTCAGCTCTTTCGAGTTTATATAATCTTTAACGTGCGAGATGTTTTCAGAGCCCTCAAGCATGTTTCCTTCTTCCCTGAACTGGTAGGCGTCTCCGATAACTGTAAAGCCGAGATTAGGGTAGAAGTTTCCTGCTGCTGTTGTGCTGAGCGCAGTTGCCAGTTTTGCTGCGGCAAAGACATCGGAAGGGGCTGCGTTTTCTCCTACTACAACGTAGTCGTAGGAGAGCGCTGGCAGGGCAAGAAATACAATTGTTAGAAGATAAAAGCCAATCTTTTTCATAACCCCCTCTTTTTGCCCAGTCTTAGAGTTAGTAGTTTTAAAGGTTTTGGGTTTGGCGATTTGGATTAAGATGTACGTGCAAAAGTGCATTTTTTCTAATAGCAGATCGCATTAATATGTCAGAAACATACCAACAGTTCATCAAAAATCCGGGGGATTTTTGACTGTGCTCAGAAATGCCGGGGCATTTCCAACATATTTGACTGATGGACAAAGTCGATCAGTAAATGTAATATGGTATGTTTCTGAGCATGCTCAAAAACAATAAAAAATGCTTTGCATTTTTTGTGTTCCAAAAATCTTCGATTTTTGAGAACCGCCTAAATAGCAAATGTTTATTGAACATGCAACCAATCTACTGATTGGTGGTTTTTGACAATAGTTCCAAAATTTGTGCACTTTACTATGAGCTTCGAAAGTATTAAAAACAGGTTTAATTATTAGATTAAAGTGCTCGAGATAATGCAAAGAAGGAAAATTGCAAGGCCGAAAAATGAATACGAATCTGAATGCTGGAGCCAGGAGGCAAATGAAAGGGGTATGCTGCTAAGGCAAGTCGTCAATCCTGAAAATAAGGACCTATTGGTTTATTACCCGGGCTCGGGAGGAGAAACCATAATATCCAGGTTTATAGGGGCTGGAACTCAAATACAAGTTAATAATGATTACCATTACCCTCCTTTGAATAAGAACAAAAAAGTCCCCGATGGCACACGAAGGGAGTACAAGGTCCAGTGGCTTAAAGTGTTTGATTATTTTGGAGATGCCTTAGAAACCAGGCCGCCTGAAATTGCAGGGGGCATTAATGTTTACATAGACAAGTGCGGAGTGCAGTTTGAACACGAACTGCGCTACAAGGCCTTTATTTATAACCTTATTAGAGAAGGAGGATACGTCATCGATGATGGGCACCAACACTTTTTTGTTGGTTTAGACCCGGGCTTGTTTGGGTTTAGTAAGGTATTGGATGGAAGAGGGGGGAGTGGTCGTAAGGGCGAACCATTTCATCTAAGGGTATTTAGAAAATTCAATGGTTTATATTTGCCTGAACAGCTATTTGAAGCCGATAATTTGATTCCGGTTATTGCAAAGGACAAGGAATATGCCAGGAACTCGGCTGAGAAAGGCCTAAACTCTGAAGTTGACAAGGGGATGATAGAAACCGCAAGAGAGAAGCTAGAAGCAGCTGCCGGCGGTTTGGAAAATGCGGTTTTAGCTGGAAAGCTCAGAAAGTTTTCGGAAGATTTTCTCGACGATAAATGCCTGAACTTTTGGGCCTTAGGGGCTATGAATCCGGAAATCTTCCGGAAATGACGCAGTAAGGCTTATTAAACGAAACTCACTTACTTTCGTGATGAGCGAACGCCACCGCAGTCTGGTTGAAAATCTCCGGGAATTCGTAAATGTTGATATTGCAAATGAGTACAAGCGTAGTAAATGGGGTGAGCTAAGCCTGCGCGAGAAGCTGGACAAGACTGAGAAAATGAAGGGATTGGTCTTAGGCGATCTCGAAGAGGCTCTGGAGCAGGTTTCGCGCTTTTTTGAACAGGAAAATTCCCATGGAAAAATTTTGTATAGGGGTGAAAATGATTCACATGTCATTGATTTCCTGATTCCACCATATATCATAGAGGCGGATGGGAAATTTTACGCATTTAAGGGGGCAAGGCTCTCGATGACATTTAGTGGTATTACCACAGAGCCTGATAATGATGCCCTTATAAACCTGGATAGCCCGTTTATTGTAACAAACTTGCTTTACAAGCATCCACATGTATACCCGTCAGGGCACCTTGATTACACTCTTGTAGACATGTCTGGCCAATTTAGATATGGCGAGGAGGGTGCGCTTAAGTTCAGGAAATGGTATAACCTCTCGAAATCGAGGGGAAGCATAGCGGTCGGAATTGCCGAAGTTATGAAGATTTCGCAAAGAACCTTGGAAAGAAGCTATGTAGACCAAGGTGGCCTCCGGAATCCTTGGTTGCATTACCATCCTGTTTATCTCATGGGAGATTGCAAACGCAAAATTGCAGAGGAAAGGCAGGATGTTTTGGAGTATGCTCATCTTCATGGAATACCGGCTGAAAGAATATTCAAAAGTTGGCTGCAAAACGGGCATAAAGGGCTTTGACGAGCTAGTGCAGGGAGGATTTCCTGAAGGCTCTTCAACGCTGATTACAGGAAGCCCCGGTACTGGTAAGAGCATATTTGGCCTGCAATACATCTACAACGGCGCAGTAAAGTACAAAGAACGCGGTTTGTATCTGACATTTGAACAGCGCAAAAAGAAGTAAGTTATTTAAAGCTGAGTCTGTGTTTGGTTAGTGAAGGAGGGCATAAAAATGGGTCAGGAAGGAGTTTTAATTAAGATACATGAGGACTTGGAATTGCTCAAAAGGGATATGGCGGAAATAAAAGAGGTTATCAGACTGGAGCCTGCGCTTCGGGAAGATGTCAAACGCAGGGTACAGGAAGCCAGAGGAAGAATTGCTAAAGGAAGATTTGTTCGAAACAAGGATATTCTAAAAGAGTTTGGCTTGGGATGAGCTATCAAATTTGCTGGGATGAGAAAGCTAGAGAGTTCTTGCGGAAGCTCCATAAGCCAGATGCTCAAAGGATAATTGGGAAATAGCATTGTTGGTGACCCGCATCACTATCTGGAAACGCTTGTTGAGATAAAAAGCTATAAGCTAAGGGTTGGCGATTACCGGATTCTTGTTGACATAGATGGGGGGCAAGAAGATTCTTATGGTTGTTCTGGTGGGGCATAGAAAGGATATCTACCAGTACATTCAGCGGACAGGCCTTGGAAGGAAGTAAGCTCAGAATTATGCTGTTGAATACTCTCTTGCAGAATATCTTCGCTTTCTGTATAGCGAAGTGACATATGTCACCACATTTAAAGTAGGCAATTTCTTACACTATTTTGAATATTACTCTCCCCATACTTAGTTAAATTAACTTATCTTCAATATACTGAATATAGAAAGATTTATATATGGGCTTATCGATACATATTCAATATTCTGAAAATGTTCATAGAAAATTTGGTAGGTTCGATGGCAAAGGTAAGGATACTTAGAGTTCTATCAGAATCAAGGTCTGCGTTTACACTAAAGCAACTAAAGAGCGAGACTGAGTTGAGCATTGGGATAATTCACAAAGCAGTCAATGAGCTTGCAGATGAATGGGTAGTGCTAAAAATAAAAGGGACTAAGAAGGAAAGGATGTTCAAGTTCAATACAGGCAACCCATTTGCCCATGATATTTTTGAGCTCTTTAAAATAGAGAAAACCCTGCAGAGAAAGGAAGTTGTGCTTTTGCACACATGGAACATATTGGAAAGTGTTGTGTCAAAGATAAAGGAAAACTCAAGCATGATACTCCTTTATGGGAGCCAGGCGAGGGGAGACGCTACATTACGAAGTGATATAGACTTGCTTATTATTACAGAATCTTCTCAGGATGTTTTGGATAACCTAGGAAAAGTCAAGTCAAAGAATAAACTTTCTCCCACATTGCTTAAAATAGGGGATTTCAAAAGTGAAATGTCGAAAGAGACACTGTATTACCGGGGCATAAAAAGTGATTCAATACTTTTGTATATTAACCCTAAAATTATTAAAGAAGTGGCTGTTTTTCTTGATGATATTGCGGGGGGAAAACGTGGACAATGAGTTTATGGAGAAATGCCTGAGCAAGAGGACAGTAACTCAGGAGGCAAGCGCGCACAGGATTGAGGACAAAAGGACTATGCATGCTGTTGCGGAGCAGCATAGAAATAACGCTGACTATTTTCTTGAATGCGCAAAAAATCTGCTGGACAGCAATACATCATTGGCGGCTATCCTGATTGCGCACTTTGCAATGGAGCATAAGTCCAACCAGCTGATTGCCCTATATGGATACAAAATTGAAAGCCATGTATGCACGCAGGTTGGATTGAGCAGGATTGCACAGAGAAAAGACCTTGCAAAGAAGCTCAGCGACGTTTTTGCACTTAGGCAGGGGGTTGGTTACAGGATGAGCCTGAAGCTAAGCGAAGAAAGCAGAAAAGAATCTGAGAAGGTTGTTGATGGTGCAGTATCTTTTTTTGAAGAAGTCGATAAAGCAATATCTGAAATGAAATATTAAACAAAGTTTTAAAAACACCAAAGATAGAGGTTATGAAAAAGAGGTTTTCATGAAGAGAATTAAAACCGGCATCAAAGGCTTTGACGAGCTTGTGCAAGGCGGATTTCCTGAAGGCTCTTCAACGCTGATTACTGGAAGCCCCGGTACTGGTAAGAGCATATTTGGCCTGCAATACATCTACAACGGCGCAATAAAGTACAAAGAACGCGGTTTGTATCTTACGTTTGAGCAGCGCAAGACAGACATGATGAATCAGGCTGTGCAGTTCGGGTGGGATTTTGTTGGCACCCCCGGCCTATTTTGTTGGTAATATTTATTATACCAAGGGTGTATATTCATACACTAAAGGTGTATAGTATAGCCGGTGTTATTAATAAACTGATGCTCTGTTGAACCCATCTCTTGTTAACAAAAAACGCCATGTTTTCTCTTAACGTGTCTTTGTTATTCTCTGTACTATGTTAATAGAAAACTTTAAATACAAAGGGGTATTCTTCCTTATCCATGGAAGAAATTGAAAGGACATTCTTGGAAGAGTACATTGGTGCAAAAGATGAAATGAAAAAAGAACGTTATAAAAACGCAACAATACTCTATTCAAAATCCATATTTGCCTTATGCGATCTACTAATTTCTCAAAAGTTGTCAAAACTCCCAAAAAACCACTCAGAAAGATTCAGGCTTCTAGAAGAATATTTCCCCGATGTGTACTCTATTGTTGATGCAATTTTTACTCACTACACAGATGCATACTCAAAACCAGTACTCAAAGAAACCTGCGAGAAGATTCAAGATGGCATTAAGAAAATCGCTAAAAATAACAATGTACCAGAAGGCGTTAAGAAAGCTGTTGGATAAATCCATTGTGGATATTATCATTTTTGGCTCTTTGTCAAAAGGTGGAACGCCGAGAGATGTTGACATTGCGGTGGTTGTAAGGGAAATTGCTGGTGCGTCTAATGTAAAATCTAGGGTTAGGAGTATAATCCAAGATGCCGATGTTCATTTAGTCAGTATTGATTCAATTTATTCTCCACTTTGGTTATCGTTGATGAAAGAGGGGTTTAGTGTAAAGAAGAATTGCTATTTGCATGAGATTTACGGGATTAAGCCAGTTGTTCTATACAAGTATTCCCTAACAAAACTAACAAATGTCCAGAAGGTCCAGTTTGAGAGGGGTTTGAAGAATGTATTGGGAAAAGAGGGGACCTATCTTACGAGGTCTGTTATACTCGTTCCTGTTCAGATAAAGAACTCGATAGAGGACTTTTTAAAAACTTGGAGCATATACTATGAAAGCCAGGTTTATGAGTTAATTCCCTTCATGAGAAAGGAAGAGTTCATATAAAGTTTTAAAAGCACCAAAGAGGATGAACGAGTAAAAGAGGTATTATGAAACGCATCAAAACAGGAATCAAGGGCTTCGATGAATTAGTACAGGGCGGCTTTCCAGAAGGCTCTTCTACCCTGATAACGGGAAGCCCCGGTACTGGTAAGAGCATATTTGGGCTGCAGTACATCTACAACGGCGCAATAAAGTACAAAGAACGCGGTTTGTATCTGACATTTGAGCAGCGCAAGACAGACATGATGAATCAGGCTGTGCAGTTCGGGTGGGATTTTGGGAAGCTTGAAAGAGCAAGGAAAGCAGAAATTCTTGCAATACCAATCACTAAAGTGACGCATGAAACCATAGAGATGCTCAAGGAGAAGATGAAGAAGGAGAAGATAAAAAGGCTGGTTGTTGATTCTTTGACTGCATTGACCGTAAATGCACCAATCTATGCGGCTGTGAAGGATATGGCCATAAAGGATATTGTTTCAGAGTCAACTGTGTTATCGCCCCCAATTGTCGGAGATTTCCTTGTAAAGCACTTCATCTACAGCTTTATTGAGTCGCTGCAGGAGCTTGAAGATGTGACAAGCATCCTGATATCAGAAAACTCAAGCGAGCCCGGATTCCTTTCACGAGATACAGTGAGTGAGTTTGCGTGCGATGGTGTGGTGGTCATCAACTTCGAAAGCCTTGGAGGGGAATATTCAAGAACCCTCATTGTCAGGAAGATGAGACAGACGAAGAATGATGAGAATGTCCACCCGTTAGAAGTAAGCGATAAAGGGCTGGTTGTGCATGAACTGAAATAAACCTATCACGATGATAAAAAAATTCTCTCAGTTTTTTGCACACCTTGTTGCTTACGGAGGCTTTACCATCGAGGATGGAATAATCTATGTGTGGAATGATCCCAATTTGTTCATACCTCTAAACTCATATGTGCTATTCCAAAAAGAACTATACAAGATCCTTGGCCAAGAAAAGGCAAATCAGTTGTTATATTGGTTAGGAAAAACCAATGGAAAAGGAGCTGACCAGGTCCTAATTAATCGTTTTGGTTTAAAACCAGACCAACTAGGTGATTTTTTGAGTGCCGCCGCCCAAGACGGTTTTGGGTATTGTGAGTTTATTAAGAAACCTAACGTAAAAAATATTAAGGATGCAATTATAAGAGTAGATTCGTCTATAGCAAGGTTTCTAAGAAATGAAACTTCAAAGTTGCCAGTTGATTCATACTTCCTCGGATTAATAGCAGCAGGTGGTGAGGTACTATATAACATTAATGTTAGAGCGGAGGAAGTTTTATGCGTAGCTAAAGGGGACAAGGAATGTCGATTTTTAATACTAAAAACAGGAAAACCCGAATCGTATGAGTTTTTCAATAAAATTAAGGTGGATCCAGAAGATTTACTCGAGAAATCCCGTAAACTCTATATGTTTAGAAAATCCCATTTTAAGATCTTTGCGAGGAGAGAGGTGAAGTTTGGAGATGGAACATTTCGATTTAAAGGAATTCAGGGAGTAATTTTTGCAGAAAGGGTTTTTGTCCTCTTAGACTATATCCTTTTTAAATGGGTTGGGAAAAAGTATGAAAATATGCAAGAAAAACTTGCCAGGTCGCATATAGAAGAAATTTACAATCCAAAAATTCTGCCTAACCTCCAACAAAAAAATATTTCTACGATGCTAGACTTGTTGTCCATATTTGGATATGGAAGATTCGAATTGTTGAAAATATCTGGTAAAACAATTTTTATTGAGAACAAGAATAATTTTTATCCCCAAGATTATAATGTGTTATTTGGATTAAGCAAAAAATCTGTTGATAAGTTTCCGTCCTTACTTATAAAGTATTTATTTTTTAAGTATTTCGGAGAAATGCCAAGTGTTGACGAGGTCAAATGCCGTGCGGTCCATGAAACATCGTGTTTGTTTAAAGTTGTTTTATAGGATCATTACTTTATAGTAACATTTTTAAATCCAGTTTCCTTTCCCTTCTCTATGTCAGATGAGATCCCAGAACAAGGGCTATCAAATCTAGTAAGGCTACATGGGGGGGGTTCATTATCAACTTCTTCATTACAAAAAGGTATGGACCATTTCGTCATTCCAGAAGTTGGCTTTGTCTCTTATAGAAAAACTGGAAGACTTTTTAGTACTATTGTTCTTGGAAATCCTGTTGTTGGTGATGAACATCTTGACGATTTGATCGAAGCTTTTTTAGAAGAGCATCCAAAGCCCTGTTTCTTCTATATCGGAGAAAAAACTGCTGAAGCATTACACAAACATGGTTTCTATGTAAACGAGATGGGAATTGAAACCCTCATTGATTTGCAAACATATGATTGGTCCGGGCGCCAAAAGCAGGATATAAGGACAGCCCGCAATAGGGCTAAAAAGGAGGGATTTCAAGTTGTTGAGCGAAAAATAAGTGATGTTGATAAAAGTAGGGTTATGGAGATTTCAGAAAATTGGAGATTGAGGAAAGTATCTTCTGAGCGAGAATTCGGCTTCTTGGCTCGTTCTTTAGATTTAGACAAAGAAGAGGGGGTATTCGGTGAAGATACAAGGTATTTCTTTTCAGAAAAAGAGGGAAGGATAGTCGGATTTGTCGCATTTGACCCAATATATAGGGGGGGGAAGGTGATCGGGTATGGGGCAAACATACTAAGGACAGACGATACAAAGAATACTAGCGTAATAGATGCTATTATCTGTGAAGCTGTTGACACATTTAAGCGAGAGGGGAAGGAGATTCTATCTCTTGGCCATTCTCCATGTTACAAAGTTGACGACCAGGGAAGATTTAAGTTTAGTCGTTTGTTTAAATGGACTGCACAATATTTCTTTCAACATTGGAATCATGTCTTTGAATTTATGGGCTTGGCAGGACACAAAGTAAACTATTGTGGTCGTGAGGAAAAAGCCTATTTTGCTTCTAGAAGGAAAGTTCTTTCACAGATAGAAGTTGCTGATGTCTACACATTAACAGGGATAGACACTGTTGGTCAATTGGTTAAAGGGTACAAAAAAGGCATTTCGCCTTTGCCAAGACTTCTTGAGGAACTAAGAACAAACAAACTCTTTGTTGGCGAACCACGCTCTAGAGTAGCACTTGTCGACGATAATGAAACTTCAAGGAAGGATATTGCCGATCAACTTTGGAGAACATACAGGGTTGTGGAGTATGACGGAAAGAGCCAATATAGTGGGGTAGGTTCAGCAATTAGAGAAATGACTCATGATGTAGCAGCATTAATTGTGAGGGGGGATTCCGAAAGATTAAGTGCTGGAAAGGCAGCAAATTCATTAAGAGAAAGTAAGTCTGAGGTGCCATTAATTATCTTCGGTAACTTATCGCGTTCATTCATCCG
>Ga0209542_10005217_pt1 | contig 26140 bp, 28 predicted proteins | sample RifCSPhighO2_01_FD_184028 | JGI IMG/M metagenome (GOLD analysis project Ga0209542, IMG submission 184028) | Soil microbial communities from Rifle, Colorado - Rifle CSP2_plank highO2_0.1 (SPAdes) (version 2) | ecosystem: Environmental > Terrestrial > Deep subsurface > Rock core/Sediment ...
ACTTTGAAACTGGCGGAGAAAAATTAAAAAAAAGCCCTCCGGTTTTTTTTCTGGAAGTTTATTCAATCCATAACGCGACAAGCGATTTTTTGCCTCTTTCTCGCTTAAACCGCCTGTATTGGAGCTCAAGTTTTCTATAGTTTCCTCCGCGGTAAGCGTGTGGTAGATTTTTTCCATTTTCAAAAATTTACGCAGATATAATTTAACTCTTCGATTTCAGAACTTCCCGGTAAGCGGCAACATAATTTTCCGCCATTTTTTCCGATGAAAAATTTTTCTTCACATGTTCGTGGCAATCCAGGCGATTTATTTTATCGAGTTCCTTAATCTTGCTTGCGGCTTCGTCCATATTATCGCAGATAAATCCGGTTTTTTTATCAACAATAATTTCGGGCGCGGAACCTCTCCGCATTGTTATGACCGGTGTTCCGCAAACCATCGCTTCAATGAAAAAAAGCCCGAATGGCTCCTCCCATTGAATGGGAGCAATTAATGCTCTGGCATTGCCAAGAAGTTCAATTTTTTCTTCATGGCCTATTTCTCCGATAAATTTTATTTGCTCGCCGTTAATCATGGGTTTGACATTTTTTTCGAAATATTCTCTGTCGGAAGCATCCACTTTTGCCGCCATCATAAGCTTCACATTCTCCCTAGAAAAGCAAAATATTCCTTCGCTTTTGGAAAAAATTTAAATTTTTTAATGTCAATACCATTATAAACATTGGAAATGTAATTTAATTCCGTCATTGGTTTTCTCTGATTGTAGCTAATGCTGACATAATTAGCGTCTTTATAAGTTCCGAATGTTTTCTGCGCATAAGAAGCATCCAGCGGACCGTGTAATGTTGTAATAATAGGGATCTTAATTAATTCTCTATAAGGCAATACCCTCCAGCCAATATGATTATGGACTATATCAAATTTTTCTTTATTCAAGCTGGAAATAACTCTTCCTACGCCTATATATTTATATATTTCTCTCATTTTCGCATCCTGGCATTCCGGAAGGTTTCTTATCGATTCCTCAAAAACAGCTTTGAGTTTGGCGCTTGTTCTTGAGTCACCGGTTCCAAATAATGTCACATCATGGCCCATGGCAACTATCTGTTCTATTAAGTTGTATACGACTAACTCCGTTCCGCCATACTTTACGGGTGGAACTTTCTCCTCAAATGGTGAAAGTATTGCTATTTTCATATTTTTTGTATTAACATTTTATTTGTTTAAAATCTTATGATAAGCTTTTTCATACCTGTCCACCATTTTTTCGCTTGTGAAGTTTTCTTCAACATGTTTCCTGCAGGCATACGGATCTATATTATCAATTTTTTCCAAACTTTTGGCCATTTCTTCTACAGATTTGACGACAAAACCTGTTTCATTATGTTTTACTATTTCTGGCATAGAACCGCGATTAAAAGTAATAACGGGTGTCCCGCAAGCCATCGCTTCAACGGCGACTAATCCGAATGGCTCTTCCCACTGCAGCGGAAAAATAAACGCTTTGGCGCTTTTTAAATACTTGAAAATCTTAGACCGTGAAACCATGCCCATATAATTAATTAATTTGCCGTCTATATTCGGCTTGATTACTTTCGCCCAATAATCTTCTTGCGCGTTATTTGAACCAAAGATATAAAGTTTTGTTTTTAATTTTTTTGCCACTTCAATGGCTTCTTTAACGCCCTTGCTAGGATGAATTCTTCCAGCAAAAACAATGTAATCTTCCTTCTTTTCAGAAAACGGAATTTCTTTAATATTGACGCCATTATAGGCGGTAATGGCGTATCTCAAATCAGGCAATGGTTTTCTCTGATTATTGCTGATACTGGCATAATACTGCGTCTTTTTATAGTGCTTTAAAATTTCTACTTTTTCCTTTTTTAATCTACTGTGCAGTGTTGACAGAGTAGGAGTGTCGGACAATGAAGCAAAATGGGCCGACCGAGTGTCAAAATGGCTGTGGATTATGTCAAAATATCCCTTTTTTGCCATCTGATAAGCTTTCGCTATCAATAAATATTCATAATCCACATGCTCGGAAAGCCTATTGAGATTCCAGGACGATTTTCTGTTAACGCTTATAAGTTTTGCTTTGGTTTTGGAGTCCCCCGATGCAAAAAGGGTTACGTAATGCCCCCTGCGCACTAATTCTTCGGTCAGATAATGAACTACTAGCTCTGGAGCTCCCGACCATCCTTCTGGCACATTTTTTCCAGGAGGAAAAGGGGGGATTTTTATCACATTAGACGCCAAAACCGCTATCCTAAGTTTTTTCTTTTTTGCTTTCATATTATTTTAGATTATTTCTTTATTTCATGCCTATTATAACACGGCTTTTTCATTTCACGTTAGCTGATACTGATTCAAATAATTCTAATACTTTTCTTGATATTTTTTTCCAAGTAAAATTACTTTCTATCCTTTTTATGCACTTATTTAAATAGCAACTCTTGCCATTATCTAAAACTTTTATTATTTTCTCAGCTAAATCCTTGTAATTTCTCGGCAATGCCAACAGACCTGTCGCGCCGTTCCTAACTGTATATTTTAATCCGCCTATATTGGATGCTACTACCGGAGTGCCGCAAGCCATTGATTCTAACGGAACAATACCGAAAGGTTCATAGTATGAGGGAACAACAACCACATCAGCAATATTATAATATTTGATAAGGGTTTTTTGTTTTTTGGGACCTAGAAATTTAACCTTCTCATTAATATTTAATTCATCAACAATTCTGCAATAGTGCTTAAGTTCTTCTACGTCCATCTCTTTTTGATCTTTGCCTTTCCCTCCTCCGATGATAATTAGTATCGAGGATGGATATTTTCTTAATATCTCATTGAATGCGAATAACAGTGTCCCTATGCCCTTTCTCCTTTCGAACCTGCCGACATACAGGATGCATTTGTTAAAAGTTGCGGTATCAATCCTGTCATCAATTTTTATTAAACTTTTATTTTTAATCGGGTGAAACAGATCAACATCCACTCCAATAGGTATCACGCAAATCTTATCCGGATCGATATTGAAAATGTTTTCTATTATTTTCTTTTCCACTGGACTGGTAGATATAATCCTCGCGCAATTCATGGCTATTTCTAATTCTGTCTTCATCCTTTCTTGAAATACATCTAAATCATTCTTCAATAAACCTAATTTTTTTAGAGATTCAAACCTTATTTTTCCAATCGAATGATAAACATGAACAATCGGTAATTTTATTTTTTTGGCTATCTTTAATGCTATTTTTGCAGAAAACCAATAATTTGAAAAGATAATATTATATTGAATTTTTTCTCTTTCAATCCTCCTCATGATATTAATCGTAAACTCATCTACCAATTCAAGAAAATTATCTCTCGGAATATAACGCTTGGGACCTGCTTTCACCCGAATTACTCTGAAAAAATCGTTAATTTTTACAACCTCATGCTTGTCCTTACTGTCCGATCTTGTATAAACATCCACAAAAACTCCCAGCCGGCTTAGAAAATAAGACAGGTATAATACATATATATTTTGGCCGCCGGCCTCCTTTGATCCGATCTCTGTCAAGGGATCAGCATGATCTGAAATAAGTAAAATTCGCATATTTTGAATATTATTATTTTTCCTCGGCCTTTCGCGCTTCTTCAAATAAAAACACCACCAAGGTCGCCGCGATTACCGCCAGCCAGTCCTTCCAGTCAATTGGCAGTAAATGCAGGTATTTTTGGCAGAAAGGCATATACCTATAAATGTTAGCAGAATCCCGACTGAAATGAAAATCGCGCCGATAGCGTACTTATTTTTGAAAATCCGGGTTTGAAATGGATATAATTCCTCGCTTCTTTCTCCGAAAGGATTTGCTTATTAGAATTGAACTTTTTCATAACCTCATCAGGAGTGAAATTATATATTTGTTTATTCATTATTTTTCAATTTTTCCGCCACCTCAAAAACATTGCCGGCGCCGATGCAGAGCACGATGTCGTTTTGTCCGATTCTGTTTTTCAAATAATCAACTACCTCTTTGATTGTGGCAATATATTCCGCCTTTCCGAAATCGTACTTGTTTATTTGGCTAACCAAGTCTCTTGAGCTTACTTTGCCGGATTTTTCCCGGGCGGAACCGTAAATATCCAGAACGATTACCTTGTTGGCGTCGCTAAAACTTTGGGCGAAATCCGCAAGTAATACTTCAGTGCGCGAATAAGAATGGGGATGGAAAACCGCGATAATATTTTTATCCGGATAAATTTCCCTGGCGGACTTAAGGGTCGCTTTTATTTCCTCCGGATGGTGGCCATAGTCGTCAATAAGAATGGCTCCGTTTCTTTCCCCGATATATTCGAACCGGCGCGAAGTTCCTTGAAAATTATTCAAGGCCTCTTTTACTTTTTCCAAACCCAAACCTATTTTATGGCAAACTGCGATTACGGCCGCCGCATTTGAAACGTTATGTCTTCCCGGCAGTTTTATTTCAAATTTGCCCAGACCCTTTCCCTTAAACGCCACTTCAAATTTTTCTCCGATAATTCCGGGAATTAATTTTTTTACCCTGGTTATAATGAAATCATTATTTTTACTGAATCCATACTTTAAAATTGCGCAGCGCGCCGACTTGCCGATTTCAGCTACATTCGCGTCATCTCCGCAACAAACCAAAAATCCCGTTTTAGGAATCTTCGCGACAAAATCGGAAAAGGCCTTTTTATATTCGGAAAAATTCGGAAAAAAATCAGGATGATCCCAATCAATACTGGTTACGACTGCGGCTTTCGGTCCGTACAATTTCAATTTATTCTGGAATTCATCCGCTTCCAGCACAAAAAAATCTCCTTTGCCGACCAAGGCGTTTGATCCCCAGTCAATAATCCGGCTTCCGATAACCGCTGTCGGATCCGCGCCGCAATATTTCATTACTGAACTCAACATTGCGGAAGTAGTTGTCTTCCCGTGAGTTCCGCAGACCGCGATGCCATACTTTTTGTTGAATAGTTCGCCCAAAATCTCCGGATAGCTTAATATGGGCAGGTTTCTTTTTTTTGCTTCGGCCAATTCAATATTATTACTCTCGTTATAGGCGGTTGAATAAATCACGACATCCGCGTCATTAGGAATATTTTTCGCGGAAAATTTTTCAAAATATTTTATGTTTAATTTTTCCAGGACTTTATCGGTAAAAAATTTTTCTTTTGTGTCAGATCCTGTCACTGCCATGCCCGAAAAAACAAAAATTTCCGCCACTGCCACCATGCCGGAACCTTTTATTCCTATAAGATACGCTTTTTTAAACTTGGCGATATCCATTGTCTCGGTATTCAATTAGTTCTCTATTAGGTCTAATAACCCTTCTGTAATTTTTTCGGCCGCGTCTGGATGATAGAAGACCTTTATTTTTTCAGCCATTTGGTTTGCCAGTTCATTATTATCCAAAAGCATATTTATTTTTTCCATGAGCAGATGTTCTCCCAGATTATTTTCCTCCAGCGCCACCGCCGCTCCAATACTTGCCAATTCAAAAGCGTTCATTTGCTGATGATTGTTGGCCGCGGAAGACAAAGGAATGAGAATTGATGGCTTCCCGTACGCGGCTATTTCGCTTATCGCGTTAGCCCCTGCCCGGCTGATCACAAGATTGGCAACCGCCAAAGCATCCCTAAGTCCGTTTGAATCCATAAACGCGATCGGAAAATAACCTTCCCGTCCCGCTTTGAACCCCAAAGTTCCCGCTTTATGGACAACTTCTTCATAGTTATCTTCCCCCGTTTGATGGATAATCTGATACTTGTGGATAAGTTGCGGAATAAGCTTAACGATTGTTTCATTTATGGTCTTTGATCCCTGGCTGCCTCCCAAAACGAGAATTACCGGTTTTGACTCAAACAGATTATACTTTTTTCCGGCTTCCTCCGTGCTGCCTCCAAGCAAATCCTCTCGAACTGGGTTGCCAGTCAGCAGAAGTTTTGAAGTCGGAAAATAACGTTGGACTGTTGGATAAGAATATGCGATTCTTTTCGCGAAACTGTCGAGAACCCTGTTGGCTGATCCGGGAATCGCGTCTGATTCATGGATCAGCACGGGAATGCGATAAAACCAAGCGGCAATAACAACCGGAACTGAAGCGTAGCCACCTTTAGAAAAAACGCCATCCGGCATATACCAAAGCAGAATCCAAAGCGACTGAAGAAAGCCAAAAAATGTCTTGAAAGGATCAAAAAAATTAGCCAGCGCGAAATATCTTCTCACTTTTCCCGCAGTTATAATTTTCGACGGAATATTTTCTTTTGCCATGGCTTCTTTTTCAAATTTTCCGTCCGGACCGACAAATAAAAACTCCGCCCCTTCTCCGATTTTTTCCTTGATTCTTCTGGCAACCGCGACCAGGGGATAAATATGCCCGCCTGTCCCGCCGCCGGTTAATACAATGCGCATAAATTTGAATTATGAATTAAGAATTATGAATCAAACATTAGGAAAAATATTAACTTAACAGCTAAACGCCTTAAAAAAAGCCATAATTCATGATTCCTGATTCTTTATTCTAATTTATTTTACTTTGTTTTGAGATATTAAGCAATATTCCGATGCCGGCCAGCAAAAAAACCAGAGAACTTCCTCCGTAACTGATAAATGGCAGAGGAACGCCTGTTAATGGAATCAGGCCTATTATGGCCATAATGTTTATCAGCGCTTGAAAAATTATCCAGGAAGTTATGCCAACAGCGATCATTTTTCCATAGTCATCCGGGGCGTTTTTCGCAATTTTGTATCCTCTGAACGCAAGTATCAGAAAAAGCGTTATAATAACGAGGCATCCCAAAAGGCCGAATTCTTCGCCAATAATGGCAAAAATCGAATCGCCGACCGGTTCAGGCAGATAGTTGAATTTCTGGCGGCTGTGTCCAAGCCCCACTCCGAAAATTCCGCCCGACCCAACCGCCAAAAGGGCCTGAGTCACCTGATAGCCGGCGCCTTTCGGGTCAAATCCGGGATTAATGAAAACCAAAAATCTTTGAAAGCGGTACGGCGCGCTTTTAATCAGGAAAAACAATGTTCCCAATCCAAATAAAATAAAAGCGCCTAAATGAGACAGCTTTGATCCTGATATGAAGTACATTGCGATAGAAGTTATGAGTATAATTCCCAAAGTTCCCATATCCGGCTGCTTAATAATCAGAAAACCGCCTATGGACAAAATTATTATAAAAGGCACGAGCCCTTCAAAAAAATCGCTCATTTTATGTTTTTTGCTTTCAAGCCAGGAAGCGAGATAGAGAACCAAGGCCAGTTTGAAAACCTCGGAGGGCTGGAAATTAATAAACCCGAACTGAATCCAACGTTTCGCGCCATATAACTCCCGGCCGATTCCTCCGATAAAAACCATAACGAGCAGCGCCAGAGAAATTAAAAAAAACAGCACGGAAAATTTTCTAAGTTTCCGGTAGTCAATGTTTCCCAAAATGAGCATTATTATTAATCCCGGAATCAACCCTGACAAAAATTGCCGCTTAAGAAAAAAATACTGGTCTTCAAACCGATGCTCCGCGTAAAAAGCGCCGGCGCTGGAAATCATTATAATTCCGACCAGCAGAAGAATAAAAACCACCGAAAGCAGGATATAGTCCTGTTGTTTTTTTTTAAACATTTTTTTTCTTTGCCCTTATCTTTTCCGACCGCCACTCATTTATTTTTTTATGATTACCGCTTAATAAGACACTCGGGACTTTCCAATTTTGGAATTCTTCTGGCCGCGTATACTGCGGATATTCGAGACAAGTATTTGGTATTTGGTATTTGGTATTTGGTATTTTTTTTGAAAAACTTTCTTCGGCTAATGACTCTATATTTCCTAAAACTCCGGGAAGGAGCCGAGTTATCGAATCCACCAAAATCATCGCTGGAATTTCCCCGCCGGTCAGGACATAATCGCCGATGGAAATTTCTTCGTCCGCGATGTGCTTCGCTACTCTCTCATCCACCCCTTCATACCTCCCGCAAATTAAAATCAGATTTTTATATTTACTTAGCCGCCTCGCGTCCGCCTGCGAGTATTTTTTCCCTTTGGCGGAAAATAGTATTGTTCTAGTTGTTCTAATTGTTGAAATTGTTCTAGTTGTGTTTTTTTTACTTTGAACATTTTGAATATCTAGAATATTTTGAACAGCTTTATAAATCGGTTCAATCTTGAGTATCATGCCGGGTCCTCCCCCGTACGGCGTATCGTCCACTGTTCTGTGTTTGTCATAAGTATAATCGCGCAAATTATGTATTTTTATATCTATCAAGTCATTTTTCCGCGCGCGCTTAATAATTGATTCGTCAAAATACGAGCCGAAAATTTTGGGAAAAATGGTGATGATGTCAAATTTCATATATTCATTTTATCATAATTGCCGGCAAATTTAAAAGGACATCTCGTTTTTTGAAATGCCCCTTCAGGGGGTTTTTATATCTGGGTTGAACCTCGATAGATTTCATTGAATTATTCTACTGCTTGGATAGCAAACTCCTGGCTAAGGTTCAACCTTAGCGAAGCTTATTGCCGATAATCGAGGACCGTCCTCGACTGAGTTCATTATTAATCATTTTTATCTTTATAATCTCCGCTGCAAATATCAGGAGCGTTTCTTTTTAATTCCGGCCAGTTAGTATCAGCCCAGCCCTTTTCAATTCTGGCTTTAGCATCAGGAGTAAAATAATTCAACGGACAAATCCGTTCAGTGCCCAATCTTAATTCCCAATGCATATTATAATGATTGCCATTGAATTTTCCCGGTTCGCCAATCCTTTGCCCTAAGGATACTTTTCCCCCTTGGATAATTTTGCTATCAATAGTTTCCAGTTCGTGGTAAGCGATGGCGTAATTACCAGTTTCAATGGTTACATCCCATTTATTATGGCTTGGCGTCTTCATTGCGCTTATAATTTCCCCATTAATACAGGCAATAATATCTATCGGCTTGCCTAAATTCCATTGAAAATCAATGCCTGGATGGCCTTCCGGGTTTTGCGGTTTAGGATGAAATATTGTTTCCCCCATCGGCACGATGGAACTGGTTGGCTGCGATGGCGCATATGGCAAGGAAATAATAATTTTTTCTTGAACTTCCTCTTTTTTGATTTTATTTTTGATTTCATTGCCGCCATCTGGAATTGCGGGGCCATCTTTAATTAGAGAACCATTTTGACCGGCGCCATCCGGAATGGCAGGATCAACTTCAGCCGGACCGATTTTTTTATTGCTTTTTATTAAAGCCACAGCTAAAATCAGAATTATAACAACTAAGCCGCCGACTAAAATTTTTTTATTTACCATTTTTTTATTTCAAAAATTTTATTACTATTTGGACGGACTTTTCAGGATCTTTTCTTTTCCCCGCCGCGGATTTTAAGGGGTAAGTAATTAATTACGTAATTATTTTTTAATCATAATCCTACGGCCGTTGGATTATGATTGGTTTTGGATTTTTAGAAATGAATCACGAAAACGCGGCCGTGGGAAAATGATTACTTTGGCGGATTAGAGATAGTGATTATATAAAACTGCGATACCACAAACGCGAAATAATTTTTCATTGTTTATTCTAATTAACTCTCCCCTACCTTATATCATCATATCATTAAATGGCAGTAATATAATTATAATTGAAACTTATATCGAGGTTGAACCTCGATAGATTTCAATGTGTCACCAAACTACGGCCGTGGGCAAATGATAGAGCTTGATATCTAGCTCAATCGAAGTAGAAAATCGATAGAATTCATTACGAATTCAAAATTGCTTCAATCTTTACTTTTCTTTCGTCAGTAATATTTTTCATGATATTGGCGAAATAATCATCTATAAACTTGAAACCTACTTCCTTGGATAAATTTTTAATTTCTTCTTGGGAATAATTTTCTTTCAGAAATTTTTCCATGCCAATCTGATCAAATTTTCCATCTATTGACCGATATCCCTTTCTCTCGAGTGCGGCTATTGAAATTTTCATCATTAATAACTTCCCTACTCTGTCGAGTTGCTTGGAAATTTCACTTTCAGAAAAATCAAGTATTTCCAATATTTTCTTTATTTTTTGAATTTCAATTATTGTTGTATCCATAAGTTTCAATAAATATTCTTTAATTATTATTCTTTTTTGCTTTCGGCTTCAATTTTCTTATCTATGCGAATATGATCTAGCGCATCTCTAATACCAGCTGAAAAAATTATCCCCCCCATTAATACGGAACAAACTGCCAGTACCCTGGCGGCAGTGAGATCTCCCGAAGATAACTCCTTTCCCAATATGTTCATCTGTTCAGGATTTAGAAATGCTATCCGTGACATATTTAGCCCTGAAACGGTTGCGAGCACGCCGACGATCTTATAAATTGCATCCCTGAATTCATGCGGCCTCAGAATATTTAAGACATTCTTTATCTTGTCTATTACTCCGGTTTCTTCATTTACCAAGAATTTTTCGCTTAATTCTTGAACTGTTTCTTGCCCGTTTTTTTCAATACTTGCCGCTTTTTCCTGAACCGGCATTTTTGGATTCTCAATTTCCATATTTTTAAGGTTAATGTTTAACTACCTAATATAATTATACCACTAAAATTTATTTCAACCGAATACCGAAAAGGAGCGCCAAAAGATACAAAATGGCGGCTACTATCAGCTTTTCGATGACTTTTTCCGTGATTTTTTCGATTCGTTCCATAGATTATTGCCTTTCTAGGTTCTTAATGTTTAGGCGGCTTGGAAGCCGATAGGGACTGAAATGGGAACTGCCTTCGGCTTTTCATCAGCGATCTCTTTCTTTTTGGATTCATTTTCTTCCTGCATATCATAGACATTTATGAGCAACTCGCCCATATAGGCCAAGAAGTTTAGCAGTTCCAGATAGGACTTGCCGAAGAGAAACCGGCTGGCAAAATTAATGGCTGCCAGATTGTTATCGTTGGTGTTTAATTTTTCACTCATATTTTTTCACCTCGCTTTCTAGTCCGCCAGCTGGCGGATCCGCTTTTTCAAATAAAAAAGGCGGTTAGGGAAATTTTGATTCAGAATAGATCTTGAATGAAATCTCCCAACCGCCTGTTGTCCATCCTTAGCTTTATGCTGAGGAGGTTTATAATGAGCTGTTAGTCGCGTTACTTCATCTGGCTTCCGGCAGATTTCCCCGGATGCCTTGCCTTGCGGCAAAAATAACGGTTTAAATTGTCAATTTTCTAACCCTCCATTAATTGATACGAACTATGTTAATATTTTATTTCAAAATTCTTATGACTTTTTGGATGGATTTCTCAGGATTTTTTTAATTTCACTGTACCGACATTCTGTCTTTCTGCAGAATGTCAGAAGTATTTTATGAATTTCAAAAAGCGTTTGCCATAAGGGGATAAGGAATGGGCGACTCCCCTGCCCTTGCGGGCTTTATTGATCAGTCCTGATTGCACTAATTTTTTAGTGTGTTCAGAAATAGTTTTAATATTGCCATTCATAATCTCGCATATGCTATCCAAAGTTACTCCGTCATTTTCAGCCACTATGAAAAGAATTTCAATTCGGCGGTGATTAGCCACGCCCTTGAGGTGATGCTCCATCTGTTTCGGCGTCTTTTGCTGTTTTTTAATTTTTCTTCTCTTTTTTGCCAACATACTATTTATCCTTTCTAATACTGACTACCATTATACCACATCACAGTATTCTGGCTTTCTGCAGAATGTCGGAGTGTCTTTATTTATATTCATATGTGGAATATGCAGACATAAATATTTTATATTTAAATTTTCCTTGTGGGGATTTTTTAAATTTTCTGCGATTTTTTAAAGCTGGGGTTTGGGGAAATTTTTGGAAGGTTCAATCTTAGCGAAGCTCAATTTTCAATTAATCAGATATATTCTTTAACTGGTTCTGCTACCGTATTTTCATTTATATTTTTATCTATACAATACGGCGTTTAAAACCAATCCCGTAGTTTTTTATTGCTTCTGCTGGAATTACAGCTTCCACAATAAATAGCGATAATTTCAGCAACGGATTTACCTTGAAACTTATATCGAGGTTGAACCTCGATATAGTTTATGTTCAGCTTTCTGATGTTAGCTTCGGTCGATTTTCTGTTTGCCATTTACCCTGTTAAATAAGATCAGAGACGCCTCGCTATAAACATCTTTCCGTGATAAGTTTTCAGATACTTTTCACGATGGGTAGCATCCTGCTGATTCAGACAGGCCTCATAATAAATCAGTTTTAGCGGCCGTCTTTCTTTTGTGGAAGCCACCCGTCCCTTCTGATGCTCCTCAAATCTTAATTTTAAATTTTTAGCATAACCTACATAATTTTTCTTATCTTTGTCGCTCTTTAAAACATAGACATAATGCATATAAATTATGGAAAAATTTAAAATTATTTAACAGGGTGAAATTACTGAATTAATTCATGAATTAATTACTTACATCTTATCCCAAAACAGCCCTAAAATTAAATAAAAAACGCCTGGATTATTCGGTGATAAAAGCGCCGATTTTTTTCCAAACGCCGGCATCTTCATAGAGATCGTTATGTCCGGCGTTTTCCACCGGAAAAAATTCTTTTTCGGCAAAGGGCGCCTCCGCAAAAAATTGCTCGCCCAAAACGGACGGAATAATATTATCTTTCCGGCCGTGGATGACTAAAAGTTGGCCCGAAAAATTCCGTCCGGCCCAATTTGTCCGATAATCGTCCTTAATCATCCACCGTGTCGGATAGACCGGATAATGGGCGGCGGCGGCCGCGGCCATCGATGGATACGGCGAAAGGAGCAGCAGCTTCTCTGGCGCGGTGAGATTTACGTGATAGTTCGCCAGGCTCGTGCCCAGACTTTCTCCCATAATTACAAGTTCGTCAAAAGATAATCCTTTGATAAATTCAGCCGCATCCCGCACATTTTGCTCCAGTGCCGCCTGATTGGTCTTTCGCTTGTCGCCATAACCGGCATATTCCACGAAAAGGTAAGCGATATTTTGGTTCGCGAAATAGTCCGCCAAGAATTTCCGGTCGCAAACCGTCCCGGCATTCCCATGATAAAAAACGACCAGTTTCTTTCCTCCCGGCCGATAATAAAGAGCCGTCCCGTTCTGAATTATTTTTTGGGCGCCTGATTTTTGGAATTCCGCACAAGCCTTCGGATCTCCCATGGCCGGATAATACATAAATCCGCGCTGGTTAAAATAAAGCAGTAGGCCAAAACCGAGATAGACGAGCACTGCCACCCGAAAAACAACCCACGAATATTTTTTATAAGTTATTTTTTCCAATCTTTAATTAAAATTCCTCCCCTAACTTTTTTAACAACGACTTTCTGCTTTTCCTTCCATTTTAGCTCATCCGTCATTTCTTTAGGCAGCGTGACAGCCAAACTCGTTTTGCCAATTCTTAATAACTTTCTAGTATTTTTGTCTTTTAGCTTTTTTGCCATATGTATATATTGAAGTATATACTTGAGTATATACTTCCACAAATTTATTTTTTCCAATGCTTATAAAATATCTCGTTTTCCTTTTTTATTTTTTCGGCGATGTTTTCGGGGTTTATTTCAGAAAACTTCCCGAAATAATATTTCCATATTTTTCTTTTGCCAGGATTACTGAGGAGAAATTTGATGTGTTCCCAGTGAAAACTTTGCAGAAAAACAAGTACGGTAAGATTTTTTTTCGATTTATGTTTTTTTAGAATCCATCTTATGTTCCTGAGCATATATTGTTCGCGCAGATAGATCTGTACCCACCAAAGCCAGTTCTCTAATGCGCAAGGGTACATATGGCGCCAGACCATAAAAAATTGCCCAACCAAATCAGATGGCCCGTCCACTGTATAGACGGAAATTTCATGGCCGCTTTTTTTGAGTCGCCTGATATTTTTCCACATCACGATATCCGATTTGATCCAGGGCATAAATTTTATATTCTTTTCTTTAAATAATTCTTTTGGCGCCTTTTCTGCCCGAAAGGGAATTTTTCCGTTGTTTGGGTATTCCAGAACGATAACATCCGGTCTGTGACGAAGCACCGCCCTTGCCTGCCGCAAGTCCGTCTTTTTCCCCTCAACGCAATTTACATTTATGAATTTTATGCCCATATTTTATTTTTTACTCCAATAATCCCATCCTACGCCAAAAAGGACCGAAAATCAAATAAAAAAATCCCTATTGGAAAAGATTAATCCAATAGGGAAAATTTCTCCTGGTGTTCCGCATCTAATCGATTATTTCGTTCCAAAAAAAATTTATACCTGCTCTTTGCCTGCTCCTGGGTTAAAACAGTCAGTACTGTTCTGCTTTTGGAGCTATATACTACAAAGAACCTGATTCCTTGATACTCTACTTGATGATGTGTTTTCGTAAGGATTTCCCTGAAAATAAAGGTTGACTCATTTTTTTTTATTATATTGGCGATTCTTCTAATGTCTTCATCGGTCAGTTGAACCTGGTATCTCTTTTTTGCCCTACGCATGGCATGATGTATGCGTTTTACAGTTACCTTGTTTAATTTTTTTAAACGCTTTTTCCTCCTTCTGTTTCTCATGTTCCTCCTCTGATATTATTATTTCAAAAAAACAACTAATTCTTTCACATTATTATTATTTTGTAAAGAGTGCGGTTTTACTATCGTCGTTCGACTGAGAGAATTATATCCAAAGAATAATAACTCACGGGTTTATCAGAATTTGCAATGTGCATTTTTTGCACATTGCTTTTTTTATCAATTTCGCCATCTTTTTTGCAATCTTTTTCATAAAGTTATGCATGTTCCCGCGAACATTCAGAGGAACATACCCCGTAAAATTCGCTCCGCTTATCCACGGGGCATGCCTCTATTTTAATCCAAAAACTCTTTAAAATCAAATATTTTAACCAAAAACAAAAATCCCCTTTCGGGGATTTTTGCTTTATACAAGATTTTATATTTCAATTCCGCCGACTACTTCGTCAATGCTCTTGTTTTCCTTTCGGGGTCCTCTTTCGGATCCTTCCGGTTCGTTAATCTTCAGATTAACTCTGGCATTGTTCTTGGCTCCGATAACTCTTAAAAGTGTTCGGAGCGCCTTCGCAGTGGCGCCTTCCCGACCGATGATCATTCCCATATCAGCTGGATTGACATCCAGCGTGATGAGAACGCCCATCTCGTCGATTTTTCTGTTGACTTTCACGTCTTTAGGATTGTTCACGAGCATTTTTGTCGCATACTCGACAAACTCCAAATCCTGATTCTTCTCCGCCATATTGGTTAGTTCATAAATAACTGATTATTCCGAGAGACGGATTTCATCCGGTTTCGACCTCAACCTTCCAATCTCATCTCTTTGCGTCTATTATATCAAATCTATTAAAATTGTCAAGTGTAAAAATTAGCTCAAATAAGGCACTTATAGTTATCAAATTCTTATTACAGCTTGACTTTTATTTTAATTTCCTTTCCGTTTCTGACCACCAGGAGCTCAATTTCATTGCCTTTCCTGAATTGGCTTAGCGCGTTAGAAAACGGATTATCAAGATTTACTTCTTTTCCGTTAACGGCAATTATGATGTCATTTATTTTTATTCCCGCTTTTTCGGCGGGAGAACCCGATAGCACCGCCAGGCCCTGCGCGCCCGACGGCGAATAAACAAGAGCACCACGATCGCGATTCTGGCTACGCGCGATTGAATATTCCTTGGTTATCGGAATATAATAAGTTCCAAAAAATGGCCTTTTGCCGAGTTCATTTTTCATAACTAATTCCATTGACTTTCTTACCTCATTGGATGGAACAATGAAATATTTTTCCTTGTTGTTTATCATTAACATTCCGGTCAAACCAATCAGTTCGCCGTTATAATTAACCACTGGACCGCCGACGAAGTCCTCCTGGTCAAAAAAATCCGCCTCAATGACCCCTTCCATTTTCTCGGAAGACGAGACGGTTTTGCCTGAAAGATTAAAACTTTTGTTAAAGTCATTCATCGCGGCGGTGGAAAGAATATTCTGAAAATTTCCCCGCGAATTGCCAATCGCGATAAGTTTCTTTCCGGGCTTGCTTTCGTCTGAATTGGCGAAGGCGACTACGGGCAGATTGGAGGTTTTCACTTTAAGAAACGCGAGATTGCTGAACTCATCTGTCCCAAAATATTCCGCATCAAAAACATTGCCGCTGTAGCTCAAGACCTTATACGCCGCGTCGGCTTCCAGTATCGCGTTTCTGTAAGTAACGATCACTCCGTCGCTGGTCAGAATTAATCCGTTTCCCGTTTTAACGGCATCGTTTTTAGAAGAAAGGGAAATGATTTTTACCAGCGCGTTCGCGGGCTGGGCGGCAATTTTGCTTACCGCTTCATCTTCTTTTATTTCCAGTTGTTCTGTTTTGTTGATTACGGTTATATTCTCTTTAGCTTTTTTGAAAAAATCATATTTAGAAAATATGCGGGTGCTCCCCATTTTTGGAAAAAGGTAATGCTCAAAAAAAGCGGCGCCGGCTCCGCCAATGATGAAAATTATAACTATAATTGAAACGAATTTAACGAATTTTTTCATAATCAACTTCTTTTATGCCATTTATACCATCGGAAGCCACCTTGAACTTATTAGCGCAATCCCGACCAGAACCGCCAGAACAACCATATTGGCTACCACCCGTTTTTTTGAAAGCAGGTTCAGGAAATGGCTCTGGGCTAAATCCCAAAGCACATAATAGAAAATAAGGGCTATTACTCCGGCTGTCAAATATCCGAAAGGCCAAAAATTCATAACCCACGATACTTCCGCCATTGCCATTCCTATCAATAGACTGTAAATCCAGGGCATATTTTTGCGTTTGACTTCCAAAATTCCGAAATATCCATAGCAAATCAGAATAGTAAAGACGAGAAAAACTAGCATCAGAACCCAGAGGGGAATAAAAAAATTAAGATAAATTCCGTAAACCGACGCGTACAAAAAAAACAGCGCCGTCGTAACGCCGGCGGCAACCATTCCCCTGGCGGTATGGTCTCTTGAATAATTTCCCAGCCGGAAAATTCCGAGAAGCAGCAAATAATAAACGGTTGAACCTAAAATAATAAAAATCTGCCTTTGAATCTGGTTATCAATAAGGTAGAGGAGAATTATTGAGGAGAAAGAAATGACTGGAGGAATAATTGAATATATCCATTTTTTTCCCAGATTTTTGGCGCTGATAACGGAAAATATTATGAGAAAAAATACAAGATACAAAGCTATATTTTGCCGTAGAGCAACCGCCTCCATAAAAAGGCTGAATATCAAAGTATGCAAAAATACTCTCAGTATAAAAAACATAAAATTAAAGATTTTCTAGCGCGAAAAAATTATTTTTCCGCCTTTAACGCCAATTTTAACTTTTTTCCCTTTGCCGATTTTTCCTTCAATGATTTCCAGCGCCAGCTCGTCAAGAATTTCGTTCTGAATGACTCTTTTCAGCGGCCTGGCTCCGAAAACCGGATCAAATCCTTTTTGAGTCAGGTAATTTTTAGCCCCCGCCGTAACTTCAACGCTTATTTCTTTTTCCAGAAGATTTTTTTCAACTCTTTGAAGCTGCAAATCAACAATTATTTCCAGGACTTTCTTGTCCAGCGGATGAAAAATTATTATCTCATCCACCCGATTGATGAATTCCGGACGGAAATTTTCCCGCAGTGCCGCCATCACTTTTTCTTTCATATCCTCTTCTTTAATAATGCCTTCCTCGCCTCTCTCTCGCTTAAATCCTACTTCGCGCATCCGGTATATTATTTCCGAGCCGATATTGGAAGTCATTATGATAACGGCGTTTTTGAAATTTACGACTCTGCCTTTCGCGTCAGTAAGCCGGCCGTCATCCATTATCTGAAGCAGTATATTTAACACCTGCGGATGGGCTTTTTCTATTTCATCAAACAAAATTACGCTATAGGGCTTCCTTCTTATTATTTCCGTAAGCTGTCCGCCTTCTTCATAGCCGACGTATCCCGGAGGCGAACCGATCATTCTTGCCGTTGAGTGCGCTTCCATATATTCGCTCATGTCAAGCCGCACCAGCGATTTCTCGTTATTAAATAAAAATTCAGCCAGTGATTTAGCCAGTTCCGTTTTTCCGACTCCGGTTGGGCCGAGAAAAATAAATGAGCCAATCGGCCGATTTTCTTCGGAAATTCCGGCACGCGATCTTCTGATGGCGTTAGCGATGGAGTGAATCGCTTCATCCTGACCAACTACCCGCTTTTTCAATTCCTCTTCCATATGGGCCAGTTTTTCCAGCTCGCCTTCAAGCATTTTAGAAACGGGAATTCCCGTCCAGCGGGAAACCACCCGGGCGATATCCTCTTCCGTTATCTCTTCCCGCAGAATCGGATTTTCTTTCTGGATCTTGTTCAATTTAGCGCTTTCTTTTTTTATGCTTTTTTCCAATTCCGGAATTTTTCCGTAGCGGATTTCCGCCACTTTGTCCAGTTCTCCTTTTCTTTCTAAGATTTCCGACTCTGACTTTAATTTGTCAATTTCGGCCTTGTGTTTCCTTAGGTTGGCAATAAGTTCCTTTTCGCTCTTCCACTGCAGCCCTATTTTTCTTTCTTCTTCCCGCAGTTCCGCCAGTTCCCGGTCTATTTTTCTGATTTTTATTTTGGTCTTCCTGTCTTTCTCTTTTTCCAGCGCTTTTTTTTCTATTTCCAGCCGGCGGATGTTCCTTTCGATTTTATCCAGTTCATCCGGCATGGAATCAATTTCCAGGCGCCGGGCTGACGCCGCTTCATCAATAAGATCAACGGCCTTATCCGGCAAAAATCTGTCCGATATGTATTGTTGCGACAGTTTCGTCGCGGCCACTATAGCGTCATCGATAATTTTAACTCCGTGATGGACTTCATATTTTTCTTTTATGCCCCGCAGTATCGCTATCGTGTCTTCCAGGGACGGCTCGCTCACGTAAACCGGCTGGAACCGGCGTTCAAAAGCCGCGTCTTTTTCGATGTATCTTTGGTAGTCCTTGGTAGTCGTGGCCCCGATGGTTCTCAACCGTCCCCTAGCCAGCGCGGGCTTGAGCATATTGGAAGCGTCCAGCGCTCCTTCCGCCGCTCCCGCGCCCACCAAAGTATGAAGTTCATCGATGAAGAATATGTATTTTCCCGCCGACTCTTCAACTTCTTTGATAATCGCTTTCAGCCGCTCTTCAAATTCCCCCCGAAATTTCGCTCCCGCCAGAAGCGCGCCGAGATCCAGGGAAATTATTTCCTTGTCTTTCAGGTTTTCCGGGACATCGCCGGACACGATTCTCTGCGCCAGACCCTCCGCGATCGCCGTTTTTCCGGTGCCGGCTTCTCCGATTAAAACCGGATTATTCTTGGTCCGGCGCGTCAAAACCTGCATCACCCGGCGGATTTCATCATTCCTTCCGACAACCGGATCCAGTTTTCCGTTCCGCGCCAGAGCGGTAAGGTTAACGGTATACTTTTCCAATACCTGGAATTTGCTTTCCGGCGAAGGCGTGTCAACTTTTTGGCGCCCTCTGACCTCGGAAAGTATTTTCAGGACATTGTCATATTCCACTTTATTTTTTTTCAATAAATTTTTAGCGCCAGTTGGGGCCGCTAGAATCGCCAGGAAAATATGCTCCGTTGAAATAAATTCGTCTTTGAGTTTTTTCATTTCTTTTTCGGCCTGATCAAAAATTTCTGCCAGGGCGAGCGTTACATATATCTGCCCTAAAAATCCTCCGGAAACCTTCGGATACTTCTCTATTTCTTTCAGGCATTCATCTTTTATATTCGCCAAATCAGCTCCGATTTTTTCCAGGACTGCCGGAACTATTGAGTCCTCCTGCGACACCAATGCAAAAAGAAGATGAAATACATCCACCTGCTGCTGGCTTTTGGAAAGAGCGATTTCCTGGGCGCGCCGGACCGCCTCCTGGCTTTTGATTGTGAATTTGTTTATATCCATGAATTTCTTTACGAATTACTAATTTTATACGAATATACTAATAATAAAAATTAAATTCGTATATTAGTAATTGATTCGTAATTAGTAAAGTCATTACTTCCTTTCTTCCAACTTCACTTTCACCTCTTTGATATCCCCTTTATGCCAGACCTTAAGAGTTATTTCATCACCGATATTATATGAGGAAATAATATCTCCTAACTGATTATTGGCGTCAATTTTTTTTCCGTTTATTTCCAAAATTATGTCATTTTCCATAATTCCCGCTTTGTCAGCCGGAGATCCGGGCACTACCGCGAAATCAGTGACCGTGTCGCCGCGCACCACCAGCGCGCCGTAATTATAAGGCAGGTTGTTTTTGTTTTTTAGTTCATCGTTCAGAATTATATACCTGATTCCGATAAATGGAATGGATATTTTTCCCTGTTTTTTCACTTGGTCGATTGTTTTTTTCACCTGGCCGATAGGAATGGCAAATCCGATATTTTCCGCTCCCTGGGCCATGGCCACATTGACGCCGATTACTCTTCCGTTCAGATCAATCAGCGGTCCTCCTGAATTTCCCGGATTTATGGCCGCGTCGGTCTGGATAATATTGGTCAGTTGCTCGCCGCCGCCTAAGCCCGAACCGGCGGTTATATTCCTCTTCAGCCCGGAAATAATTCCTTTATTTACCGTATTAGTGAATTCTCCCAGTGAATAACCGATAGCGATTACCGTCTGTCCTATTTTTAAGGACCCGGATTCGCCCAGTTCCATCACCGGGAAATTTTTTCCTTCAATTTTTATCACTGCCAGGTCGGCGCTCGGATGCCGCGCCATGACTTTCGCCGGATATTCATTTCCGTCGCTGGTAATAACCGTATAATCCGCGTTCATATCATTTACCACATGTTTGTTAGTCACGATAAATCCGTCAGCGGAAACAAAAAAACCGGAGCCACCGCCCACTTTTTGCTTTTCCGTTCCTATTTTTTCCGGTCCCGGGGAATAGAATGGGCTGAAAAACAGGTCAAACGGATCGCGATTTTTAAAAATCGGAACATCTTTTGATATTACTATGCTTATCACCGCCGGCGAGGTTTTTTCCACGGTATCTATGACAGCTGATTCTTCGTCAATAATTCTGTTCTTTGAGACATCCGTTCCGGAATTTGCCTGATTTTTCCCGAGTATCCTGGAAAGCGACTGATTGGCGATTCCTCCCGAAATAAACCCAAATAGCGATCCCACGACGGCGGATATCACCAAAACGGCAAACACCAGCGCGAACAATTTGCTTTTCGCGAGACCTGTGTTTTTTTGATTATTTTCTTCCATAATTTTTTTAAACGCAAAAAAACTAGATTAGTAAAATCTAAATTTTTTGTTTATTTTAATTCCCGCGCCAATAAATATTTTTTGACGCGAGGATGGATTAATTACTCAGAAATCGAAATCGCCCCGACCGGACAACTATCTACTGCTTCCTGGCAATTGCATTCCCCGCACTCTTCCGCGATCACCCGCGACTTGCCGTTTTCCACTTTGAAGACCTTGGGACAAATCGATTCGCATGTTCCGCAGCCGATGCAAATGTCCTGATTTACCACTGGTTTGGCCATAGCGTCAATTATATTAAAAAGGAAAAATTAAATCAAAACGCGACCGACGCGTCTCCCTGGAATTCATTTTTTATTTTTTCCTCAAAACTCCTTAAATTATTATCCCTGAATTGGGCTTCTTGCTTTTCCTTATCCCAATAATAACCCTTGAGAAGAACCGCAATCTTATAGTTTTTCATCTGCTTTTTCAGCCATTCGAAAAACAAACTTTTCCGGACGAAAATCTGGCTTATTTTCACCAAATCGTTGCTTCCTTCTTTTTTAATTTCCTCGAGTAAGACAATATGGAAGCCCAGTTCGCTTTCTATAATATCAGTGATCTCCCCTTTTTTCATTGAGAAGACCTTGCCGGCCAAGGCCGGAATCATCTGATCTTTGTTAAACCAGCCAAGTTCTCCCCCTTTTTGCGCCGTTGATCCCTCTGAAATATCTCTGGCGACATCGGAAAACGGTTTTTTATTTTCCAATTCATCTTTGGCTTTTTTTATCTTTTCCCTGGCTTGATTGTTATTTTCGCGGGAATTTATTTTCTTTTCCAATTCCTCGCGATACAAGCTGGGTTTGACTATCTTCTCCTCAAAGTCGGCCAAAGTCCATCCGTATAATTTCTCCAGCCGGAATTTCACATTCTCCCTATTTCCGTATTCATCCATTTTTCTCTCCACGGCCTGGCTGATCAGGTCGCTTGTCAATCTAATGCCATTCTCCCCGGCTAACATTTCAATCGCCTTGTCTTCTATCATCTTGTTCAGTATCTGGCGTTCGCGGATTTTCAGCCGCTTTTTTCCGTCCTCCGTCGTGAAATCCACCCGCAGGTTCACTTTTGAAAAATCCTGACTCTCATAAAATCTTCTCACTGATTCAACGTTATTTCTCAATTCACCCAGATTGATAAATGCCTTGTAATTTACGGCCGCTGCCGGGAAAGGCGCGTATTTTAAAACGGATTTCGTGAATTTATTATCCGCCCCAAAACCATAAATCACTGCTCCGGAAATAAAAACAATTCCGATAATAATAAAAAAGAGAGAATAAAAAACTGTTATCATCCGCACCTTTTTTTCTTTTTTTTCAATATTGTTGTCGGTCATAATTTTTAATGTTTAAAAAAATAATTCCACCATTTTTTCCAGTTCGAAATGTTCTCGGACGGCTCCTCTTTAATATTCACCTGCTCGCTGGTTTCCGCCGCTTGGCCGGAAGGGCTTGGTTTAACTACGGCGACATTTTCTTCCGGTCGCTGATAGTTCAGCTTTTTCTTCGCTTCCCATTCCTGAAATTCAGAACTTTCGAAAAAAGTTATCTTCTCCTTCAAATCGTCATTGTTGCGCCTCACTTTTTCGGCCTCGGCCTTAAGCGCGTCAATTTCCCCTTTAATTTGCAAGTCCCTTTTATATTCAGAATATATTTTTTTCCCGAAAAAACCAGCCACAACGATTATTGCCAGTATGGAAAAATAGCTTAATATTTTTTTCATCTTGAGGCCTTAATTTAACCGGTTTAAAAGCGGCGCGAGGGTAAATCCGATCATGGACAAAACGGCGAGCAGTGAAATCACCACCCAAATAATATACGCTTTTTTTCGGCGCTTTTTAATACTCACGCTTTTAATAATAACAAATAAATAAAAAAAACAAAAATGCTTAAATTCCTTTGAATTGCGAAATGCAATATTTCCTTATTCTTCCCCTCCTCATTTTTCACACCTCTCCTCATTCCTCCCCTCATCTGAGGGGAGGAGGTTTAGAGGAATTCGTAATTCAAGACAATTCTTAATTCTTGCGTTTATCCAGCCAGTCCTGAAGAATTATCCGCGCGGCTTCCTGATCATCGTATCTCTTTATTCCTTTTACGCCTTTCTCTATGAGATTTTGCTGCGCCATTTTGGTGGTGAACATTTCGTTTTGGTACTGCACTTCAATGCCGAAGTTATCCTCAATGATTTCGCCCAGTTTTTCGCCTTCATAATCAACATTGAATCGATTTATATGCGACGGGATTCCGATTACCACCGTCTCCACGTCTTCCCGATTGATTATTTCGCCTATTTTTTGCAGAAGATCTTTGTCGTTTTTTAAGGTTTTGTGCGCGAACGCGATTCTGGTTTCGCTGTCGGCCAATGCCAGCCCGACATCGGACGCACCAAAATCTATCCCCAAATAATGGCTTGTTTTAGCTAAATCTTGACCAGCTCTTGACATAATATTTTTTTTATGATAAACTAGTAGGTTGTAGTTATTTGACAAAAAAATTTAAAAATGAGGAGGAGAGAAATGGTTGATTCAGAAATGGAGTATAAAGCAGGGTTTCATCATCTATGGCTCGCCGTTTTAGCTCTTGCAGTTTTTTTATTTTTTGCGCAGTTGCATATAGATTATGTTGGCAAAAAAACGGTAACGGTCTATAAATGCGGCGAATTTGAGTACGAAGCGCCGAAAAGAAATTACTGCGAGCCGGGGAAGTACTTGTTCGTCGGCACGGTTGTAAGTTTCAGAGTTAATGAATACAAAAAAAATCACGGAAAGGATAAGGTTTATTTATCCAGTGAAGGAAACGGTACTGGTGAATATTCTCTCCATATTGTCTCTGATAATCTTCCAGACGAAAATTATTTTAAATTTAAATTTAAGGAGAGAAAATGAATAACGGCGGGTTATTCTGATTCATATACGGCTTGGGACTTGGATTTAAGTAGAATTACTTTTATCAAAAGTTCCGGGCCGTTTTTATTTCCCTAAAATTTCTCTCCCTTTAGAAAAGGGAGGGTTAAGGGAGGGATTTGTAAAGTTTAATTCGTTTTTCAAATCCCCCTTATTATCCCCCTTTTCTAAAGGGGGAATTTTTACAACCGCGTCAAAATTTCCGCTCCTTTTTCGGCGACTAAAACCGTGTCTTCAAAATGGGCGGATAATTTCCCGTCTTTGGTTTTGAATGTCCATCCGTCTTTGTCCAGCATAATTTCGCATCCGCCTTCGTTAATCATCGGCTCAAAGGCCAGAACCATTCCGGATTTCAGAATAACATCTTTGTAATTTTTGGAATAATAATTGGGAATCTGCGGGTCTTCATGGACCGCGTATCCCACTCCGTGGCCGACCAAACTCCTGATTACTGAAAATCCGTTCTCTTCCGCGCGTTTCTGCACTGCCTTTGAATATTCGCTCATCTTTGCCCCTTCTTTCACTTCCCGAAGCCCGATATCCAGGCATTTTTTCGTGGTTTCCAGAAGTTTTTCCGCCCGCGCTGAAATTTTTCCGACCGCGAAAGTCCTCGCCATATCCACGAAGAAACCCTTATAATCCATTCCGACATCTATTTTCAGCAGATCGCCGGCTTTTAGAATTTTATTTCCCGGAACCCCGTGGACTACCTCATCATTGACTGAAAAGCATATCGCCGACGGAAAGAGGCGTGACGCGCCGTTGGAGAAATTTAAAAACGACGGCTTGCCGCCGCGACTAAAAACAAGCTCTCTCGCGAGCTTGTCCAGTTCTTTTCCGCTAGCGCCGGGGGATATTCTTTTTTCCAATTCCGCCATCACCTCCGCGAGTTTTTTTCCGGCTTCGCGCAAAATTTCAATTTCTTTTTTTGATTTTTCCCTGATCACTTTTTTCTTTTTAGTTTATTTACAATATCTTCAAACACATTATTAATATTCTTTTCTCCGTTTATTTCCATCAGTAACCCTTTATTTCTGTAATAATCCAGAACCGGTATTGTTTCCCGATTAAATATTTCCAGGCGTTTTTTTACGCCATCAGGCGTATCGTCTTTTCTTCGGATAATTTTTCCCCCGCATTCAGGACAGATACCTTTTAAATTAACCGGGTCTTTGCCTAAAATAAACCCTTTGCCGCATTTTGAGCAAGCGCATCTTTTGGAAATTCTGTTAACCGACTCGCTTTCGGAAATTTTTACGAAAATAACTTTTTCCAGTTTTCTGCCGTTTTCCTTGAAAGTGTCTTCCGCTTCATCTATTTGGCTCATTTTTCTGGGAGCGCCGTCCAAGATTATTCCTTTATCGGCAGGAATTCTTTTCGCTTCCTCCCTGATAACATCAGCGACTATGTCATCGGAAACTAATTCCCTTTTTCTGTTCACTATTTCGTCCAGTTTTTTTCCCAATGGCGTATCCTCTGCCGCTTGTTTGCGCAGAGCTGAACCCATTTCAATATGGACTAGATTGAATTTTTCCGCCAGCATTTCGGCTTGTGTCCCCTTGCCGCACCCTTGCGGACCCAAAATTATGATATTCATAATTTAATTTTCAATTTTAAATTTTTAATTTTAAATTTTGAATCAATTTTTCAATTTTTTAATGTTTTAATTTTTAAACATTTTGAATTTTAGTTATTGGAATTTGTTTAGAAATTAGAAATTGGAAATTAGAAATTAGAAATTACCGCATAGCGGTTAGAATCCCTCATAATCCCTCATCACTAACTGGCTCTCTATCTGTTTTATCGTTTCAATCACGACGGACACGACGATCAATATGCTTGTTCCCCCGATAGACATGGCTTTTATTCCGGTCAATCCCTGCACCGCGAGCGGAAGAACGGCTATCGCTCCCAAAAAGAGCGACCCGGTGAGGGTTATGCGGTTCATTATT
>Ga0209542_10005218_pt1 | contig 26129 bp, 28 predicted proteins | sample RifCSPhighO2_01_FD_184028 | JGI IMG/M metagenome (GOLD analysis project Ga0209542, IMG submission 184028) | Soil microbial communities from Rifle, Colorado - Rifle CSP2_plank highO2_0.1 (SPAdes) (version 2) | ecosystem: Environmental > Terrestrial > Deep subsurface > Rock core/Sediment ...
TCTTTATTGCAGAATATCTTGCAATATGACTCTCTTTTTTGGCATCTTCAAAGTATTTAACATATTCGTCTTCAAAAATCTTATGGGCTTGATTGAGGATTTCAAGGTCTTCTTTTTCTATTTCTGATGGGATGCAAAGATAGCCTAAAGCTATCTGAGCAGCATCATGATCATGTACTTCATACCCCTTTGTTAGGATAAGGGCTTTTGCACAATAGAGCATTGAATAGTAAGAGATGGTGATTGCCCAGTAATTCCAATATAGTTTCTCTGGATTTCCTTGTTCAGGCTTTGTGTCTTTTAGATGTTTTGCAATTAATAAACTGTTCTCTCCTTTTTTTAAGAAGAGATTGATTTTGAAAATCTCTCTAGATGTTGTTATTCTCTTGTTCTTTACATATTCATCAAATGCTTCTTTATAACTGTCCATGAATAATATTCCTCCAAAACTCTTCTGGATTATTCAGGATGATATGGTTTTTTAATACTTGTTTTCCAAGATTTTCTTCTTTTTCTTTGAGCATTTTTATGAATTCTGATTTTGTTATGAATACTGGATTGATTTTCTTTTTGAATAATGCTTCGTATTTAGAGAATGAAATAGATTTATTTCCTTTTTTGTTGATGATTAAAATATCTATGTCTGAATTGCTGGTTTCTGTGCCTTTTGCATAACTTCCAAACAAGATGATTATGTCTTTGGTTGACAGTTCTGATGTTATTTTGCTGATGATGGGATGGGTTTTAAGAAATTCCTTTTTTTCTTCCTCTGAGCTTATTGATAGATAGGAATTTATTATGGGGTTTTCTCGGTTAAGTGAGATTATTTTTGATTTTCCTATAGTTTGGGTATTGATTAGGTCTTTCATTTCTTGGATTGTCCTATAGAATGTAGCGTAAGGAATTGATACTTGTGAGCTTAATGCGTGCATCGTAAATGCTTCTTTGAGATGTTTTCCGAGGTAATTGGTTATTTTTAGGTTGTTATCCATTTTTGGATAATATTATCCATTTTTGATATATAAGCTTTTTGGTTCGTTTTTTTAAAATGATCTCTATGTGGTGTTTGAATTTAAATAGACAAATAATTAAGCTATTTCTTCTTTTTTGTTTTAACGTACATTGCAGATTCAAGATCTTCAAAGTAGCTATTAAGCAAAGTTGTAAAGCAATGCCTATTAAGTTTTGTGTTTTTCATTCCACGACTTATCTTAAAGAAAGGTAGCTTTTCAACTAATTTCTGCCTTTTTAAAGTATCAGATTCTAACCAATCTTTCCAAAATTTTATTTCATATTCTTTTCTCATACTTCTAGAAAAGATTTTTCCTATTTAAACTTTGACTTTCTAAATGGATGGGAAGAAATGGAAACAACAGAAAGATATATATATTCAGGCTTACACATTGTTATGGATAAAAAGAAAGTGATGGTTTTTTCTTTACTTATTATCGCTGTTTTATTAATTGCTGGCTGTCAAGAAGGTTATTTTGGCAAGGGAGCTGTTGGCTCAGATTCGGGATGGGGTCAGGATGCTGTTGCAGAGTATTGTATGTTAAATCCTACTGATCCTGATTGCGAAGCTGCTTATGGTGTTAAGGGGGGAAGTGGACAAGGGGGATACGATAACCCTATTGTTCTCCAAGGTATAGAGACTACCTCTCAAAGATATACTGATGAAGAGAGGGCAATTCAAAGTGCAAATGATTTTGCTGCAAGAAGCAATGATTATAATAATCAACAGATTCCTAATACGATGTTGGCTGGTGGGGATGATAGGGCTTTGGCAGAGGCTGTGCAGGCTGCTGGGATTGGAGGAAGTGAATGGAAATCGAGCGAGAGCGATTTTATGGAATCTCGTATCGTAAATAAAAAAGTAGCATGTACAGATGTTCTTTTTGAAGAAGTGAGAAATAAAAAGACTAAGGAAATGATGGCCACTACATTTATTTTATCTCCTGATAAGTACTCTAAATATAAAGAGGGTATACTTGATTATGAAGGCATAATAATGCAGAATTCTTTTAATGGGATGGTTAAATTACTACCTGATTCATATGAATACCTCGGCGACACCTATCAGGATAAGTTATTTAAAACCAGTATTGACGATGACGAATATGAGCGTCAAATATCTATGGATAGTAATATCCGGAGGTTATATATGGCATATCTTTATTCTTATGCTGATGAATTTGGAATTGGAAGTGTAGCAACCTCTTCGGAAATAATTGGTGATTATGAAATAGTTAAGAAGAAATTGCTTGAAAGTAGAGCTACCCTGGGCGAGCTTCAAAAGATGGAGATTAGAGATTATAGGGCTGAGGAGGAGTTGTTGCGTAAGCCAGAGGGTCGTTATAGACTTTTTTTAGACATTAATGTAGCAAAATCTTTTGCTAAAACTGTTTCAATAGGGAAGTTATTAAATGAAGCTACAGGTTATGATTTTCCAGAAGAATGTTTGCCTTCTTTATGGAAAACTCCTGAACCCTTTTACTAATTGATTAATACGCATTTATATTGTTACTCTGAGTTCTTTCTTTTCAAAAGAAAGCTTTCAAAAAAAAGACGCTTATGAAAAACTAATATTATAACTTTTTTTATACTCTTTTATTATTTCTATTAATTGCTCTTCTGTTTTAACCATATTGAGTTTTAGTCTTAATTTTGAAAAGTTGTTTAAGTAGGAAGCAGGTTATACCTTTATTTAATCTCAATACCTGTTCTTACTGCTTCTCTGACAATTGTAACTTGTTTTTTTAGTTTATTAAACTCTTTTGGAGTGTAACAGAGGAAATCCACAGGATAATCAAGATTCCAATAGTCATACAACCTGCTTGCTCTTTTAAATGACTTTTTATGCTTAAATGTTGGGGAAACAACAACCAGGTCTATATCACTCCATTTATGCGTTTTATTTTTAGCCATGCTTCCGAAAAGCAACAATTGTTTAATCGTTAACTCTTTATTAACTACTCTCTTAAACAATTTCAATTGTTTGATTACATTTTTTCTTTTATCCATTTTAATATTTCCTTAGTACAATTTATATATTTTAAGGCATCGGATTTAGAAAACTTTTTTGCTGGGATGATTTCTGTACTGTCTGGGTAACGAGATTCACTATAAGCGGATGTTAATTCTTTAAGGGCTTCGAAAAACTTTTCAGGCAAGTTCAGTTGTTTACCTAATCGATACAAGTCATGAATAAGAGGGTATTCTTCTCCTTTTTCTACCATCCATAACGCTTTTAATGCCTTTTCAATTGCTTGCTGCGAAAACTGTACAGATGCATAATATTTTTTTACTTGTAGATTTGCTTTTGCTGTAGAAAAATCCGCCTTTGCTTGAGCCATCCATTTTTGAGCTTCTTTCATGTATTCCTTTTATATATTGCCCCTTTTATTCTTTTTGCTTTTCTGGGTTTGCCTAAGCGAAAGATATATATGAGTTTTTTCTTTTACAAAAGAAAAAATTCGGAAAAAGAAAAGAGCGTGGAAAAAAGATTATCAAAAATCTAGCCGAAAGATATATATATATATATCCTGATTTACTTTTAGGTATGGATAAGAAGAGAGTGGTGATTTTTTCTTTAGCAATTGTTGTTGTTTTGTTAATCTCTGGATGCGAGCAATATTTTGGTCAAGGTTCTGTGGGGGAGAGGATTGCCGACACCTCATCAGATGATTATGCAAATGAAGATGATTTTAATGTGGCGAGCAAACCTGTTGGAGATGATTCTGGATATAATCCTAGAAATGACCCAACATTTATTGATTGTACTTTAACAGAAAATGCAATTAATCCTTTTTGCACCCCTGAAACAGGAGTAGGTATAGAAGCAGATTCATCTTTTATGGGTTTCTCAGCTCAAGACAAAATTTTAAGAAGTTTAGACTTGGAGCAATCAAGAATGGATAACCTAGCTGCAAAAGGTAAATTAGCTTATGTTCCTTCAACAGACCAATGGAAATTAACATTGCAAACTATTCAAGAAATTAATGTTCTTATTGGTTTGCCAAAGGATGCAACAGCAGCAGATAGAGAAAAATGGTATGCTGATTGGGCAAAAAAAGAAGATAACAAATTTGCAGAGGCTGTAGCAAAAGGAACAGAAGAGCAGATTGTTGCAGAATATGATTCGAGAATTCAAGAGTTGGTTGACCAAAGCAGATTAGCAGCAGGAGAAGGTGCTGAAGATGCTATTGCCCAGGCATTGGACGCAGCAGATAAAGCAGTTGCTTTGAAAGCTGAGAAAGAGAAAGCGATTGCAATGGTTAGGACAAATGAAAATACGCAGTGGATTCGTGATAATCAGAATATTCTTATTCGTCTAAGAGATGAAACAGATATAGAGATTAATACTTATAGTCCTAAAACCAATACTTTTATAGATAGTTTAGGGAATCAATATAAACTCAATCAAGAAACAGGGAAATTTGTTTTAATTCCAGATTCTAAGGCTGAAGGAGAAAAAATTAGGGGGGATATTTTTAATACTTATGGAGATAGTGAACAAGCAAAAGGTAATATAAGAAAATTTGGATTAGGAGGTAATAGCAGGATTCAACCCATAAAAACCGTAATAAATAAGGATAATAAGATGAATATTGTAAATACATACACGGTAGGAGAGTATTCTGTCATTATGACCATTCGTGCAGATATGGTGACTGGTGCAAGAGAAGATATTTTTGAAGTAAGGAATGGGGCTACATCTTTTGTGTCAGATTTTATATCAGGAAGAGGTGGCTCCAATGTCTTTATTAGCACATTTTATAATGGGGATGGAAGTGTTAGAGAATTTATTTATGATGTTTATTATGGGATTCTGGAGTCTCAACAATCACCAACAACTACTTTAGGGAATTAGAATTTTATCTCTTTTTTATAATTATTCATTATTTCTAATAATTGCTCTTCTGTTTTTACTACTGAAACTTTATTTCTTAATTGGGATGAATTTTTTAATCCATAGGTGAAGTCTTGAGCACGTTGTTTTAAGATTTTGAACTTGCCATAGGGGTATTTTTGATTTAAATTGTAATATTCGAAGAAGGTTTCTATTTTTTCTTCAGGGGTTGTTTGATGATACTTGCCTGTTTCTAGATATTCTAAGCATTCTTTGAAGATTCTGGGATTTCTTATTGCTCCTCTTGCTATCATCACATAATCACAGCATTTTAACAAGGCTTCTGCATCTTCTGGAATGAATACGTCTCCGTTGCCTATAATTGGAATGGAAGCTTGCTGCTTGACTTGTTTGATTAAGTCCCATTGAGCTTTGCCTGAGCTTTTGGCTAGAGCTGTTCTGGCATGGATGGCAATTGCTGAGGCTCCTGCTTTTTCTATGACCTTAGCTATTTCTAGAGCTTCTGGCTTTGAGAATCCTAGCCGGATTTTGACTGTAACAGGGATTGATAGGTTTTGAGATAATGTTTCTATGATCTTTTTAATCTTGGCTTTACGCTTTAATAATGCAGAGCCAGCACCCTGGTTTATGATGTTTGGACTAGGACAGCCCATGTTGATGTCTATTAATTGACAACTCTTTTCGAGCTTTTGGGCAGCTATTAAGAGAACTTTTGGGTCTTGGCCACATAATTGCATGCCTAATGGGTGATCTTCAGGACAACTCTCTAATAACCTTAAAGTAGAGGGATTATTCCTTTGGATTCCATGGCTTGAGCTCATTTCTGTGTAAGCTAAGGAACAACCATACTTTCTAGAGAGCAATCTGAATGGCAACCCGGATACTTCTTCTAGGGGGGCTAAAATTAACTGGTTTTTGAGCTTTGGGAATTCCATACTTTAAAAATAGCACGAAGATTTATAAATAATAGCTTCTTATTAATTCTATGGAGCTTTATAAAGAACAGAGGGTTGGAGTTTTAGTTGATGTTCAAAATCTTTATTATAGCGCTAAGAATTTATACAAGAAAAAGGTTAATTTTAGTGCTGTTTTAAAAGAAGGAGTTAATGGAAGGAAATTAATCAGGGCAATTGCTTATGTTATTCAGGCTGATGATTTGAAAGAGCATACTTTTTTTGATGCGTTGAGTAAAATTGGCTTTGATGTAAAATCAAAAGATTTGCAGATATTTTATGGGGGAATGAAAAAGGGCGATTGGGATGTTGGAATTGCTGTTGACGCAATTCAGCTAGCTGAGAAATTGGATGTGATTATTTTGGTTTCTGGCGACGGAGATTATAAACAACTGGTAGAGTATTTGAAAACTGCAAAAGGATGCAGGGTTGAGGCTATAGCTTTTGGCAAGAGCACTTCAAGATTATTAAAAGAGTCTGTTGATGAATTTATCGATCTGGACAAGAATGTGAAGAAATATTTATTGTGAGGGAAAAATGTTCAGAAAGCTAAAAAAATTCATCAAGTATCAATATACTCTTCTTGCTGGCAAGTATAGTTCTGAAGGCTTGGAAAACTTTAAACTTCAAATCTATGTAAAATATGCTCTTGGAGGAATGTTTTTGTTTTTGATACAAGCTTTGGTTGTTATTTTATTGAATAAGGTTGTTGGTGTTAAATTCATGTTTGCCTATGCTGTTGCTTTATTAATTTATATTATTTTATCTTTTGTTTACCATAATGAATTCACCTTTAAGAAAATGGTTAATGTCAAGAGAGAATCTTTCAAGAAGTTTTTGATTTACATGGGGATCAGCAGTTCATTGACTTACACTCTTGTATTTATCTTAACCAATGTGTTTATCTGGGCGTATTTGCCAGCTGTGGTTTTTGTAGCTGCAGGGATGAGCATTATTAATTTCTTTGTCAATGCTGGGTGGGTGTTCTAGAGTTTTTTTTCTTTAAGAAAGAAAAAAAATTCGGAAAAAAAGAAAGCATATAGAAAAACCCCTGGGAAATAAAAGAAACCTTTAACAAAAGAAAGAATAAGGATGGAAAAAATAAACTAAACAATCTTAGTTACATGCTGGTCTTTTTCAAATCTTATTATGTTGTCTACGAAGCTTTCAATTTTATCTTCGTGGCTGACGATGATTATTTGCCTGATTTTTAATTCATCAAGGACTAGTTTCATCTTCTCTAACTGCTCATCTGAGAATCCGTCTGTTGGCTCATCTAAGATGAGCAAATCCCGAGTTTTAATATTGCTCATTAAATTGTTTATTACCTGGTTGAGTGATAATCTGTATGCCAGGGCTGCTGCTGTTTTTTCTCCTCCTGAAAGATTTTCGTATTCTAGGTCATAACCATCCTGCAGGATTTTGGGGGAGAAATCCTCTGATAAAGAGATTTTTAGATTATCATTTCCAATCAATGTTTCGAACCATTTTTGGAATAATATGTTGAAATCTAAATGCAATTTTAGCATTACTTTTCTTTCTATTAATTCTACTGAGGGGATAAAATAATCGTTAATCCAGGAGTATAACTGGGATAATGATTCTAAATTTTCCCTTGATTTTTCTTTGCTTTTTATTTCTTCGTGCAATGAACTTAACTGGGAAGATAATGAGATTATCTCAGATTCTTTTGTTGATTTTTTGATATGGAGCTGTTTTTCCTGTTCCTGAGCAGATTCCAAGAGCTTTTTTGACTCGTGGTAGAGTGAAATATCTATTGATGAGATTATTGACTGCAATGATTTTGAGCTTTCTTCAATTGCTTTTATTGTTGATGCTAGTTCTAAAATTTCTTTTTCAAGTTTTTCTTTTATTGATTGCTTGTATTTTAGATTTTCAGACTTTAAATTTAGAATTGACTGGTTTCTATTAATCTCTAATAGTTTTGACAACTGGTTTTTTAATGATTCCAATGAAGATTCTAAGGATAATAAAGATGACTGGGTTTTTTCCAAGTCTTCTTTTAGCATTGATTGGGATTTTAATTCTGTTTCCTGAATTGAATGCTTATGCTCTTGGTTTACCTCCTGGCTGCAAGTTGGGCAGAAAGACAACCGGGAGATTTTTTCTATTAACTTTTGCGAGTTTAATTTTGTCAATGAGATTTCAGCTTTTCTTGTTATCAATGGTTTTATCTCTGATTCCAGAGATTTTATTTTTTCTTCTAACTGATTTATTTCCAAAGAGTAATCTTTTACCTGGAAATTTTCAAGCTCTTTTTCTAAGGATTCCAGGTCTTTGATTATTATAAATAATTCTTTTTCTGATTTCTGCTTTGTCAGAGATTTGTTAAATAATTCTGATTTTTTTATTTCAAGCTCTTTTTGATGCTTTTGCAATGTTTCTTTGTTTTCTTCGTGCTTGGCTAATTTATTTTTTGCTTCTTTAAGTTTTTGAATTATCTCATTGTGATTTATTTCTATTGATTCCAGCTCCTGCTTTAAAACTGATAACTGATTTGTTTTTTCTGAGTGCTGGGTTTTTTTAAGCTCTAAATCCTGGATGATTCCTGAGAATTCTTTTCTCTTTTCCCTTACAGAAGTTAAGAATATTTTTGAGTTTTCTTTTATCCTCTTGTACTTGTCTATATCAAATATTTTCCTTAATATTTCCAAACGAGTTTCTGAGTCTGCAAACAAGATTTGCTTCATTTCTTCCTGGGGAGTGTAGACTGTGTACCTGTAGATTAAGCCCTTGCTTTTTGTTAATAATTCCTGAGGGTAGTTAAGAAGTTCTAGGACTGCCTGTTTTAATTCTGTTGCGGATTTTTCCTGCTTTATTCCGTTGATTATCAAATATCCTGGCTCCTGCTGGACTCCTTGAGAAGAGCGTTTTAATCTTCTTTCTATTATAATATTTGAATCTTCCAATTGCAAATGCAACTGAACTTTTCCTGAATCTTTTCCATTTCTCAATACTGCAGAACCGGACAAAACACCTTTTGTTATGCCGAATAATGCGAAGTCAATTGCCAATAATATTGAAGATTTTCCTGAACCTATGTTTCCAGCTAATAAAGTCTTTCCAGGCTTAAACTCTATTTCTGAATTAAGATGGCTGCGAATGTTTTCAAGCACTATTTTTTTAATCTGCATTTTAACTCCATATTTTTTCCAGGTTTAATGAGGTTATTGCGTTTTTTTCTATTCTTGCTTCGAAATCAGCTTGTTTTTCAGCTTCATGCTTTTCCTGGTCAAATAACTTCATTAATAATAGGGCTGTTTCCTGCTCGTTGAATGAAACTTTTGTTTTTCCTAAATTTTCATTAAGTATTTTTTCTTCTATGTTTTCTATTTTTGATTCTTCAATATCCTGGATTGCGAATTCTTTTGAGATTAATTTTGATGTGTTCTTTAAGATACAGTAGGCATCCTGGTAATGAGAGAATATTTTTTTAAAATTAATATCTGATGGTGAACCTGAATCTAATGTTCCAGCGATTCTCAAAAGAATGATTTTGTCTTTTACATCTCTTATTGTATGCAATATCGATTCTTCTACCTGCAATGGGGATTTATTATCTGCATTTATTGAATATGAATCAACTTTTTTTATTTCTAATGGAATTCTTTTCATTCCTTGTTCTGTGTCCACTATGCAGAAATTTCCATGCTTTAGCTCTTCCAGTTCTTTAAAATTGTTTGGGAATGTCGGGCCCGGATAAACCAATAATCCGCTGTTGATTTTTTTATCAAAAAGGTAATGAACATGGCCTGCTGCATAATAGTCAAAATTGCGAGGCAAAGATGACAAGGGTTCGCCTTCTGAGAGCATGTCTTTTGGCTTGAATTCATCTATTGTTGTGTGCAAGAGAAATATTTTATAGCCTGGTTCTGATTCTATTTCTGAGAAATCTAAGTTTTGATATAATGTTTTGTCCAATCCCGCTATTAATCCTAAGATTCCTGCCAGCTTTATTCCTGAGGAGTCATGGGTTATTTTTAATTTGTTGTTTTCTATTTTGAACAGATTTATGCACAACCCTGCTTTTTCAAGAACATCCAGCATTGTTTTTCCTGAGGGGGAGAAATCGTGGCTTCCCGGGATGATGTAAACATGGATTTTATGATTTGAGAGCTTTTTTAATTCTGAAGCTGTTTCTTTTACCAAATCGATTGATGGCAGGGCTGTGTTGAATAAATCCCCAGCTATGAGAATAAATGAGACTTTTTCCTGGATGGATATAGCGATTGCTAGCTTGAATGATTCCAAGTTTAATTGCTTTAATTTTTCTTCAGACCAGCCGCCAATATGACAGTCTGCTATATGTGCGAATCTTACCATACAACCTTTTTTTCTTGTAAGAAAAAAACTTTGTATCCATAAAAAGAACAGAGTGACTTTGTACCCATAAAAGAAAACAAAGCACCTTGCATCGCTTTATGAAACAATTTTCTTCTTTCTAAAAGCCTCCCTTATCCATTCTCTAATGAAAAAGAGCATATAAAATTGCTTGCACTATAATGTATATATTCCAAAAGTTTTTATAGTCCTTGTTTTGTTATATAAATATGGCTGAACCTTTGGATTTACCTGAATTGCCTATTCCAAGAGCACCTAACCCTAATTATGCAGAAGAGAAAGAAGACACTAAACTGATTGATGGGTTGTTTAAGGGGGCTGATAAGGATAAGGCAAAGAGAGTGATTCGTAAACCTTTGCTGAAAAAAATTGGAAAAACTAAGAAAAGAGTTTCTAGAAAAATAAAGAGGACTAGAATTCCTAAAAGGATTAAGATAAAGCGAAAGAAGATTGTTAAGAAGAGAAATGCTGCTGTCAGGAAGAGAACCAAGAAGATTGGAAAATCTAAACCTTTGAAAGTTCATAGGATTAAGAGAGTTCTGAAAAACAAAACAAAAACTTTTTTCATGGCTAAAAAAATTCCTAAACTAACTCTTTTAAAGAAAGCTCTTGTTGAACAAACCTTTCTTAAGAAGGCCCCCTCATTTTCAAAAAAGAAGAATAAAAAGAAAAGGGAACATCTTCTAAAAAAGAAAACTGTTGAGAAAAGACAATATAAGATTCCTGAAGAGAATTATAATAAACTAGAACAGAAAGAAAAGAAGACTCTTAGGACCAGGCTGAAGAATGCTGTAAAACAAGGAATTCTAAGAGGGAGAATAGCCAATCATGTTGATAATGCGTTAAGACTCTTGCGTGCTAATAAAATTGATAGGGCAAAGGTTGAGTATTCAAAAGGGCTGATTGCTTATTTTAATATGCCTGAGCATGAAGAAGAATATTATCTTAAATTAAAATCTTTGCTTAAGAAGATTGAAAGAAAGGAATTGATGCCTAATCATGATTTTCATCATCATTCTCATGCTCTTATGAACCTTAAAAGGAGCGGGAGGAGGATATCCCAGGAAACTGTTAGAGCTGTTTATGGGTGGAAAAAATCTTTGGAATCTCAATCTGGTTTGGCTATACCTCAGATAAGAGATTCTTATGATATGGAGAATTTTGATGCTGAGAAAAACCAAGAATCTTCTTTACCTGCTGTGCAAATTTCTCCGGTGGATAAAAAACTGGAAGTCAGGAAAGAATATGAAAAAGTTGCCCTTAGTGAAGAGCAGTCTGAGAGAATGAATAAGATACAGAAGCTTAAGAAAGAGAAAGAGAAGTTGAAGAAAGAGATGGACGAGCTTAACCAATAAGTTTTTTCTTTGATTTCAATCCTGATAAAATCCTTACTTGTTTTCCTGTTAGTTTTGAGAAGAATTTGATTAACTCTAAGTTGGCTTTGTTGTTTTCTGCTCTTGCTTTGACATTAACATGGTAAATGTTGTTTTCTATTTTGGTTATCTCTGTTTTCTTTTTGTTTGCATTTACTTTAAGTTCAATAGGAAGCTGCATTTGTAATTGGGGGCAATAGGCTTATAAATTCCTTTCTCTTTTTGATTTGAGAGGTTAAAATGCTGGTTAAACAATTTTCTATCTTTGCTTTCTGGAGGGTTTATGCCTGGAGATTATAAGAAAAAAATTGATGAAAGTGAGAATAAGCATCATCATAAGCATCATCTTAATCATCACTCTAAACATCATTCTAATCATCAATCTAAACGTCACTCTGAAAAGAAAGAGATACCTATTCCATCTCCGATTGAACCGCCATTGTCAATTCAGCATTTTTTACCTGTTGAACCCCCTTTAAACCCAGAGGGGTTTATTTTACACTCTCCAGAAAACTCTTTTGAGAAAGAACATCCTGAGCCTATAATCCATGGACCCCCAAAAGGAGTTGAGGAATCTTCTGGTAAAAAGCTCAAGAAGATTTTTGTAACACATAGGTTGCCAAACAACCTTGGTGCGCCATCTTTCTTTGGAAAGATTAGCGAAAAGAATATTAAACAAGAGGTTAAAAAAGAGCCTGAACTGCAGAAAGAATTGGAAGAAGAGCTGTTTAAAATATCTGAGAAATCTGAGATAGATTCACATTTACCAGATAAAAAAATTCAACCAGTTAAGCCAGTTCTGCCTGGAATATCTGGACCTTTTTATTTGGATGATGGCAAAAAAATTGCTCTGGAGAAAGACTGGAAGAAAGATGATTTTGGAAGATTGGGTGAAACACTGGACAGGCATGAAGAACTTGCAATTAAAAAACTTTTGAAGGCTGAGGAGAGAATAGAAAAATTAAAACCAATTATTCTTAAGAAGGGGAATAAAAGTGAAATTGTTCTTGCTGGTCAGATATACGGCAAAAAGAGGAAACACAAAATAGCAAAGCTTGTTTTTGAAAAACAGAAAATGATTCAGGAGCTTAATGAAGGAATCCAATTGCCCACTTATGGGGTTCCTGGGAAAGATTTTCTTGTAATTGAAAGCAAAGACGATGAATATGAATCTAAGATGAAAAGTCCTAAACTTTCTATAAAAAAGATTTCTCAGCTTTCTCATGAGAAAAAGACATTGCAGGGCAGATTATCTGATCTAAGCTAAGCTTTTTTCATCGTAAAATTTTGTTTATATTCTGAACTGCTCCAGGAATTCCTCTTCTATGAAGTGGGTTTTTCCAGGGATGATTAGACATTGCGGATAATTATGAAAATTCTCTTTTAATAACTCCCTGGCTTTTCCTGCTTTGATTATTTTTTTTCCTGTTCCGAGATTGCAGCAAGCGATGCATAAACAATCTTTCATTCCCTGGCTTAATAGATATGAGATTGCATCCGGGATTGAGAGAAATTTATTATTTTTTGGGTCTAAATCCAGAAGGAATAATGTGTGCATGCCTGATTTTTGATTGTCTTTTAGAATTTGATAAGGAACTTTTAAGTTTGTTCTTTGAAAAGGGATTGAAGCTGTTTTTCCGAAGTTGTACAAGCTTAAACCTGTTTCACCTATTGAGGTTAAAATTGAGATGCCATGGATTATTTCATATTTGATATTGTGTTTTTTACATTCCAATAATAATGTTATGTGGGTTGTTGCTGACAGGCAATCGCCCTGAACCAAAACTGCAACATCTTTTGTTTTTGCTTCTCCAAGGATAAATGATAATTTGTTTTCAAGAAATTCTCTTTGAACAGGGATTATTGGCTTTTTTATTAAACTTGATAATTGTTCTGAGTTGATTCCTAGAGAGGTGTAAGAGTCTAAGTATAAGGATGAGCAGGATTTCATTGCTTTGATTGCTTTTGTTGAGATGTCCTCGTTTTCCAATCCTAAGCCTATCAGATAGAGCATATTGTTAAATGATGAATGAGATTTATATACATTACTCTTTGTCTATGAAGAAGAAGATTTCTTTGCCAATATCTCCTATTGTGTATTTATAGTTTAGTTTATTGAGCATCTTTCTAAGCCATTGCCTTCCTGATTTTTTGATTTTCTTGTTTTTTCCAAGAGCTATTTTTGCGAAGCTGATAACTATTTTTTTAGCTTGAAGTTCTTTTAAGATTGTAAACGTTATATCCCTTTTTATAGCTTCAAAACCCTCTAAGACTTTTAATAGCAAAACTGTGTCTGCTTTTGGCAAAAGTTTAATGTCTTCTGCGATTATATTATAAGTGAATGCTTTTCCTTTAATTTTATTTTTTTTTATATACTTCTGGATTTTTGCTATTGTGCTTGTGTCAATATCTGTAAGATAGTATGTTTTTTCTTTGTGCAATGACAAGTAATCTAAAGGGGCTTCCCCGCAGCCAATGTCTAAAATGCTGTTTCCTTTAACTTCGTTGAAAATCCTTTCATATACTTCTCTATTTCTTGAATCTTTTACATCTTGAAAAGAACCATACACTGTTCTGCATTGCCTTCTTATTTCTTTGAACATTTTTTTATACTGGGAGGTTCTTTGGAGTTTTTTGAAGTCTCCTTCTAGCTTTATCTTGTTTAATTTAATGTATTCTAATAACAAGGACTTTACGAATTCGTTGTCAATGTATTTTAACTCTTTTTTCTTTTTAATTTCCTGAATAGTTTTCTCTAACCACATGGAAGATTCCTCCTATAGCTATTCCTGGGATTAACCAGGGGATGTTTAAGGGCAATGCTAAGAATATATAAGGGATTAGGAATAAGATTATGCAGAACACTATTAGTTTCCAGCTTATTTCTTTGTTATAAAGTGAGATGCAGCTTAATGTGAATAATGATGTTAAAATTGTGAATAGTCCTCTTGGAAATCCTGAGTAGGTTAATATGGCAATTAATCCAAGATAGAGATATGGATTGAAGATGAAAAAACCTAAAATTAATCCCAGAGCGATGCTGAAAAACATTTTTGGCTCAAAACTGCTGTAAAGGATAATGAATATGAAGACTGCCAAGATGATATTACAGAGAAGTTTAAGATAGGTTTTTCCATGGGAGATTTCCTCCCGAGTTAATCTTGCCAGAATAATTGAGGGAATGAAAATGAAAATTATAATTGGTATTTCGTACATACCTCTTTGATTATTATTGGGGTTAAAAGTCTTTTTACTTGAAAGATTATGATAAAAAATGACTATTTTTGAATAGTAAATCTTATAAATGCATTTTCTTTGATTTTTGTATGGCTGAAATGAGGTATTTTGAAGAGGGCGGGAAGCTTTACAAACAAGATTCTGATGGAGAGAGGTATAGGATATCGTTTTCTGAGGAATTGCAATTAAAGAATTTGAAAGAAGCTAAGAGGAATCAGAAACTGTTAGCGTATGCTTTGTATGCTAAGATTGCTATTGCTTTTTTGTTGCTTATTTTGGTTTTTCTGATGGTTTTTGTTTTCTATAGATTAGATACTATTAATTTCTTTACTGGTATCTTGTATAGATAAGGATTCCCAGGTTTCTAGTATTTGCTCTGGAGAAATCCAAACTCTTTCATTAATAAATCCCTAATACCTGCAACGATTATGAGATTAATTTCCTTTTCATTACCTGTCCCTGGATTTACAACGTAGGCTTTGTTTCTATTTTGGAAAGGATTTTCTCTTGGTTCGATAATCCATTCAATGTTGCCGTGATTAGAAGCATGTATAGAAGGATACTTTTGTGCAAACTGGATGTATCTTTGAATATTTTCCCTATCAATTTCAGAAAACCCAACTCCGTAATCTCTGGGGTGAGTATGACTACCCCCGATTATCTTTTTGTCTTTTAGAATTTCAATAGACTTTGTGCTATCTAAGACCAAGGTTTCTGTTCTGAACTTATTTACCCCGCATATTTTATCTGCTTCGGTTAATCTCGTAAGTAAGGGGAGAATAAGACCATCAATGAAATTTATTTTGTCAGAAAGAATTGCTGAATCTCTTTTTCCTTCAAAACCTCTATAATCGGTCACTATAAAATTCCGTGGATTTATTTCGCATCCTGCAATAATCATGCCTACTTCTCTGGTTAATCCCCTTTCAGAACAAACCTGTTGGTGTTCAGCATAGAGTTGTAAAGGGACGATTAAATTTGTTTGTCCCTGTTGGTATATTTCATAGGCATTTACCATATAGGTTCAAGAGACAAAGGGTATTTAAACCTTTCTTTATTTACCACTTATTAATGGTTACTTATTAGAATCGAAATGTGGTTTTCCATTCTTCTAAGATTTTTTCTTTGCCCCAGTTTAAATTTGGATCGTGAAATGGCTTTCCAAATGCGCTGATTAATCTTTTATCTTCTTCAGATAATTCTGGTTGACCTGATAGTGATGCGTGGGTTGTTTTTATTCTTTCTAAAACTTCTCCCTGACTGATTTTGAATCCTGCTTCCCGTAATCCTGCTCGGATTACTGGGCTGCTTGAGTGGGTTATTAATAATCCATCCTGATTGATTCTCTCTTTTAGAAGTTTTAAAAATTCAACACTGTAAAGTTCTGGGCTTTTTGTTACTGAGAATCCGTCGAGGAAAATAAGATTGAATTTTTCTTTGATTTCTTTGATTGTTTTTCTTGCATCACCCTGGATAATTGTTATTGAAATTGAATTGTCTTTATAATAACCTGAACTTGATGCTTTTTTGATGTATTCATACGCTTGTGCTAACTCTTGAGGAACTTTTAGTTCTTGAATTTTTTTTATGATTTCTGCGTTTGATTCCAGACAAATAATATCTAAAGTGCAGTGTTGTTGAAGAGCTTTTTGAATTGCCAATGATGTGCAATAACCCAGGCCTGAACCTATTTCTAGTAATTTTGTATTGTCTTTTAGATTCGATGGATTGATGTAGAGTTCTTTGGCGAATTTGATGCTGCCAAGAACTGGGTTGAAGGATTCTCCAATGCTATCATCGAGAAATGTGATGCTATCGTCTGCTGTTTTTATTTGTTTCATAGATTAATTTTAACTCTTATCTTTCTCTTTTACTTTGTGTTTTCTGCCTTTTTTCTGCACAATGCGGACAATATTCTCTTTTTCTTTTTGCCATATTTATTTAAGGATTAGATTGCTTATTAAACCTTTGATAAACTTGTTAGTGGAAAAAACCTTTTAATCTATCTTTTTCTGAATGGATTTTTTATCCTACCATCAACCATTAAATGGAAACTGAACCCTAGCATACCAAAAAGAGGCAATATAATCATTTTTATGTTCTCCTGCCAGAGTATCGCTCCTAAGACAAATAAGAAAACCCCGTATATTAGCACTGTCCTGAAGTTATGAAAATATTTCCCCTTAAGAGTATAAATCGGTTTTTTCCTTCCGTCTAGGATATAATACATAATTATGGGTGCAAAGAAGAGCAAGGAATATTTTTCATACCATTTTGATACGAGCTTTTTATCTTTTGCCTCTTTCATCAAAAAATCAATATCTGGGAGAAAATTGCTGTACAGGAATATTAAGAGAGCAATAACAAGAGAGCCCAGAACATTTATTTCAAAGAAAAAGATTCCTGCAATCGCATAAAAAATGGCTAAAGGGAGGATTATCCTTTTGAATGTCCATTTTAAAAAAGTAAAGTGCTCCTTTATTTCCTCTTCCATCTTTTTGAATTCAACATACGATGGAATCTTTTTACCTATGAGTTCATCCCAGTATTCAGTTACTTTGGATCTTGTTTTCTCCATACTTGTGGGAATTAGGAATCTTATAAAAAGGTATCGAATTTTTTTGAGGATATTAAACAAAATCCGCCACGACCCGGATTTGAACCGGGATATCCTTGCGGAAACAGGATCTTTACAACCTTAGCAATCTTGCACATCCTTCTTTGGTTTCTTTCGCTAACGTTTCTTTCCAAAGAAAGGTTACTGCGCAGTACCAGGTTGTGCCATCGTGGCTTAGAAAAGATTATTGGTAAATAGTTTATAAGTGTTATGCTTGCAGATTATTTTAGCAAGTGCTATAGCATCCTTGTCCAGGTCTCCAACAATATCCTGCTTGCGTGCAGCAATCGTAATCTGAACCTGCTGAGCATCCTGAAGGGCAAATACCATTCCAGGTTGTGCTGCATGAATTGCTATTAGGCATTGTTGTTGTGGTAGTTGAATTCATTAATGTTGTTGTAGTTGTCGTTACAGGTAAGGTTGTAGTTGTAGATGGGATCGTTGTTGTGGTGCTATTTATTATGGTTGTTGTAGTGGAAGATAAAGTGGTGGTAGTGGTTTGAAGTGTAGTTGTGGTAGAACTCATTAATGTTGTTGTAGTTGTTATAGGCATGGTTGTTGTTGTGGGAGGTAGAGTTGTTGTTGTAGGAGCTAATGTTGTTGTGGTTGTCGGGGGGGTAACATAAATGCATTTACCATTGCTGCAGGTGTTTGTTGAATTTGTTTGGCATGATGCTGTGATGCTTGTACTTAAATCAATATTGCAGAAATATTCATTTAAATTTATGTTATCAAGGCAAAAATCTTGTTTGCTGTAATATAACTTATTATAATATCCTGAGACAATTCCTACATTGAATACATTAATTCCGTTGTCGTTATCTGAGCAAGAATTTGTAGGTCCGCAATCTTGGACACAATTGGCACTGGACTCTACACTAGGAGTGCAAATATTATCCCCACAGTTGCTTTCATCATTATCTTTTCTGTTCGCGCATCCAAAATCTTTCATATCTACTTTTCCATCTAGGTCATTGTCTTTTCCATCATTGCATTGAGGCTTAGAAATTACATTCCCTCTTAGAGTTGGATTTCCTAGAAGTATTAATAATAATGAGATTATTAATAATATACCTAAAATTGATAATGCTTTTCTTATGTTCTTTGTTTTTTTTGCGTTTTGTTTTTTACCTGTTTTTACCACGATTAAATTTGGATATGAAAGCATTTAAATTAATTGTTACTTTTTTATAATGGTTATTTTTATACGCAGATTCCAGACTGGCAGCGAGTTGAGCTTGAGCTTATGCAGTTTATAAAAACTGACTGGTAAAGATTGTTCTTGCAGTTATATTCGACAAGGGTTTTATCATTTTTACAATAATCTACGAAAGCAAAGTTCTTCCTGTTGTTTGTTCCAGTCACTGTTCCTTTTATTCCTGTTTGATACCCTTTATCAGAATCTGAACAAGAATCTAATTCACAATCTTTAGGGCAGGATATTATACCTTCATTTCCAGAACATACATTATCTCCACAGTTTGCTTCCAGGTCATCATTTTTATCTTTGCATCCTTTGTCTTTTAAATCAATGTAGCCATCTCCATCGTTATCAACCTTATCAGCACATTCTCTGGTATAAGTTGCTTTTCCTTTTAATGTTGGAGGACCTATTAAAGCCAAGATTAAGAATAACACAATCACAATAGCGACTGTTAAAAGAACATTTGTTGTCATTGAATCTTTGATAGAATTCTTTTTATTAACCCTCTTTTTCATTAAATTTATTAATTTGTTTTAGTATTTAAATTAATCGCTTGGGATTATTCCTATTTTGTTATTTTTTATGTTTATATCAACATCTAAGAATTTTTTTATTAACCAGATGTTTGTCTCTAAATGCTTCGAGATTTTTAAAACTTTAAATGTTGATGATGATTTTGCCAAGCAGAGAAATGGGAGTATTTGGTCTGAAGCGTATTCATCTAGCGTTGCCTTGCTGAGAATTTGTTTTAACAACCCTGTTGCTGCTTCCTCACCAACTTTTTCAGAATACTTGCTTTTTTCCCCTAAAGCATCCCATCCTAGAATGCAATTATCAAATTCAGCCCATACTACAATTGCAGAACCCTTGCTTTTTGAAGAAACGTATTCTGTTGAAATTTTTATTGGGCAGAGAAAATTATTTCCTAGAATTCTTCTTGCCGAGTCAGCTTGGCGTTCTGCAACTTTGCCTTTTCTTAGATTATCGCTCGCTATTGAGATTCCTCTGATGATTCTTAATTCTCCTTGCTCTTCTTGATTTAATGATAGGATTTCTTTGCAGGGTTTTGTCTGGAATAGCACATCTGCCCCGCCTTCGGGATACATACCGTGTTTGATGATTTGCAAGTTCATTTGAAATCCCATCTTTCTTAATGTTGGAAAGAGGACTTCTTGAAAATAATGTAAGTTGGGAGCCCATTTTCCAAAACTTCCTCCCCCCTCTATTTTTACCTGGATATTATGTTTGGAGAGGAAACAAGGGAGCATAATATTTTGTAAAACTAGAGCCACACTTCCGGCTGTCTTGATTTCTACTTTTAATTGCTTTTTTGTTATTTTTCCTGGAGAGAAATGCAAGGTTGTGCTGCCTTTTTCCAAGCCTTTTGTTTCTGCATTACACAACCTTGAGATCGCTTTTACTGCTTGCAGATGCTGTTCCTGCATTCCTGGATTGCATCTACCCTCACGGATTTTATTGATGATTATTGGTTTTTGAGTTATTGCTGATAATGCGGTGGCTAATCTTAATATACTGCCGCCGCCTTCTAGATGGCTGCCGTCAATTTCTATGGGTTGCATGATTTTTAGATGATTATAGGCCTATATAAAATTATCAAAACCCTTAAAAAGCTGATTTCTTCGATAATCTATAGCGGGGTAGAACAGTTAGGAGTGTTCGCTGGGCTCATAACCCAGAGGTCGTCAGAAGTAAGCAATTACTGACGAATTCAAATCTGACCCCCGCTAAGCCTTTTCTTTTTTGCCAAAAAGAAAACCCTTGGGAAGAGCTTTTTTAAGAAAAAAGTTCGCAAAAAAACGAAAAGAAAAAGCATATAGAAAAAACGTTTGCGAAAAAAGAAACATAGAAAACGTTTGCGAAAAGAAAAACAAAAGAGAAAAATCTTTACGAAAAAAAGAAACAGAGAAAAAATACAGGTTTAGTTTTATTCTTTCTTAATTCTAGCTATGAAAAATCCTTCGGTGTCATTATCTTGGGGCCAGATTCTTATACACTTTTTTAACTCTTCTGAATATTTTTCTTTGCCATATTCGAGAACTACTGGAGAGGTTTTTAATCCTTCGAGATGGATGGGTTCTAATTTTGCATTATCGTGCTTTTCAAGAAGAGAGTTTACAACAGACTCGTTTTCTTCTGGAGCTATGGAGCAAGTTGAATAGACGATTTCTCCTCCTTGCTCTAAGCAATTGAATCCTGTTTGGAGTAATTGCCTTTGAGCTCCTGCTAGACGTTTGATAACATCTTGATTCCAAATTGTAATTGTTTTCAATGATTTTCTGATTGCTCCTGTTCCTGAGCATGGAGCATCTAAGAGAATTTTGTTGGCTTCCAGCGAAAATTTGTGCCCTTTCATTAATGTTATTATTGTGTTTCTTACTCCGCATCTCTGCAAGTTGATTGTCAATGATTTTAATCTTGTATGGGTAATATCGTTTGCAACTATTATTCCCTGGTTGTTCATCATGGAGGCTAATTGGGTTGTTTTGCTTCCTGGTGCTGCAGCCATGTCTAAGATAATGTCTGATTGCTTCGGCTGCAATGCTAAAGGAGGAATCATTGAGGCTGCTTCCTGCACATAGAAATAACCTAAGGAATGCTCTTCTAAGTTTCCTAAATCTGTTCTCTCCCCTTTAATCCAAAAACCTTCTTTGAGCCAAGGAATTTTATCCAAGGAGAAATTTTGCCCCTCTAATCTTGATTTTAATTCCTTTACTGAGATTTTTAATGTGTTTACTCTTATTGATTTTCTTAATGGTTTTATTGAATATTCGAGAAAAGAATCTATGTCTGTGATGTCTTTGTATGCTTCGATAAATCTTTCTTTGAATTCCATGTTTTTATTGATGGGAGAGCATTTAAATAAGTTATTATATTCTTTGTTTTATGGCTGTGAGTTTTAGAAAAGGGTTTACAGTTTACAATAAAGATAATTCTATAGCTATTGTTGCTCCTCATGCGGGTCCTGCTCTGGAGATAACAACTTCAAGGGATGATAATGCTGAAACCACAGCTAGTTTGCTCTGGAAGAAATTTGGAGGAAAACTAATTGTTGGGAATGTTTCCAGGAAGAGATTATGGGGGGTTGATTTTAATAGGGACATACCTCCTTTGAAATTGGCTTTAAAGAACTATGAATTGTTTAAGAATTATGATGATATCCAAGTTATTTTTCAGTATAAGAAAAAATATGCCTGGGTTGCTGAAGATGAGCAAGATTATTATGAAAGATTAAAAATCTACCAGGGATTCTGGGCAGAGATTGAGGATTGTGAAAAATGCGTATTTATCCATAGACAATTTAATAGATTAAAATCATTGCCTGGAATAATGGATTTTATTTCTTTGGCTGGTGCGAATGTTAAGAAAGAAAAAATTTATGATATTATACTAGATGCTAATGTTAAATACACCGATTTTTTTAAAAGAATTGAACCAGGATATAAACAAGCTGTTTATATTGAATCACAGAGAATGGTTGCAGAGGCAATCAGAAGGTATAAAGAGTTTAAATGGGATAAATTCAGCGTGTTTACAAGGGAAGTTTTTTTCAAGGATTTGAAGATAATTAAAAAATATGCGCAGCCGTATGTTGTTAAAAGACTGCAAGAGAGATTTACACAGGACAATTATATAGAAGCGTGCCAGGATGCTTTGAAGAATTGCCCTTATCCTAGAATTACTTTAGAAAATACATTTGATGGCAGTACGGCTTTAGGTCCTAGAAGAAAACTATTTTCAGGGGATAAAGTCATTATAGAAGTTGAACCGAGCCAGTTTATGAACCAATGGTATCCTGATGTTGCTGCATCAATAATCAAAGATGTTATGGATAAAATGGGTTAAATTTAAATATTGGCTTTCTTTTGCATTTGATATGAAACGATGGATGATATTTGCTTTACTTCTTGTGATGGTCTTCTTAGTTGCTTGTAAAACTCAAGAGATTGTCTGTAACAAGCCGTATATTCAAGTAGCAACTTCCTGCTGTCTTGATGCCAATGATAATAACATCTGTGATTTGGATGAAAAAATTGTTAGGGCTGACGAGACTACAACTACTACAACATCTTCTAGTCCAACGACTACAATAAGTGCTCCTGGAACAACCACAACTAGTTTGAAGGTTGCCTGGGCTGGACAAGAAGGAGTTACTTACTTTGGAAAACAAGAAGCTCCTGTGCATATTGTTTTGTATGGTGACTTTTCAGGTGAACTTACAAGAAGATTTTATGACCAGATTTTGATGTATAAATTAAACACAGATTTTATTGATACTGGAAATGTTTATTTTACATATAAGCATTATTTTTATACCGACTCTACTAAGGGAAGAAAAGCTGCTGAAGGATTGGAATGTGCTGCTGATCAGGGAAGATTCTATGGAATGATGAGCTTATTAGCTAAGTATCCTGATTTTTTAGATGAGAATGATTTGAAGGAAAATGCACGAAAATTAAGTTTGAATAGAGATGAGTTTAGCAACTGTTTAGATTCTGGAAAATATGCTGGAAAAATTGGAGAGGATAATAAAGAGGCCATTGCTCTGGGGGCTGGGAAAACTCCTCTGATTACTCTCAATGGAGTTGTTTACGTTGATAGTGTATTGTTATCTTATTATGATTTTAAGAAGGCTGTTAATGATGAATTGGTTAAGAAAGGTTTTGAGAAGGTTGTTAATTAATTTGTTTCTTTAGACAGATTTTAATTCTTGATAAAATCTGCGCTGACTGTGATTTGAACATAAGGGCTACCTGCGTTTCCCTTATGAACCCTATGCAGCCACAACTCCGCGTTTCCCTTAACAATCCCTTTAGAAAAGGTCTTGTATCCCCAAAACAAATTAACCCTATGCGTCCCTTCACTTTGGCTACCTGCGTTTCCCTTAACCCTTTTAGCAAAAGCGTTAGCGGAAAAACTACACTTATCAACCCTATGTGACCACTAACAGAATGATATTTTATTTTGAATATTATTTGCGCTGGCCGGGATTTGAACCCGGGTCACTGCCTTGGCAAGGCAGAATTCTAACCACTGAACTACCGGCGCAAAGCCTTTTTCTTTCCTAAAGAAAAACCCTTGGGAAAAAGAAACCTTTGGTTCTTATGAAAACTTCTATATGGGAGTGTTTAAAAAAGTATTGCCTTGGGAAAGGTTTATAGATTTTTCTTTCTGTTTATAATTATGTATATTGATGTTGAGCTGCTTGATATTGGGATGAATATTAAAACTGAAGAATATCTTAGGATTCCTAGGGATATTGCTGTTGTTGTTGAAAAACTTCCTCCTGATAAAGAAGTAAGAGTTGTTCATGTGGAAGTGTCTTTTTTAGACAATAAAATTAAAGGATATAGGTTTAGATACTTGAACAATGGAGAGTCTTTTGAAGATAACGCTGGAAAATTTTTAGCATTGGATTTAATAGAACTTTTGCATGGGAAGCAGAAAAACTGGGCCGGACAGGATTTGAACCTGTGACCCACGCCTTGTAAGGGCGTAATCATAACCGCTAGACCACCGGCCCAATAAGGGCTCCCAGCGGCTCCCTTATGAACCCCCGGCAACCCATTAAGAATCTCTTTATGATGAGGCTATATAAGTTTTTTGGATGCTATTTTAAAGAGAAAAGAAAAGATTTAAAAGAGGGCATATTTCTTATTAATATATGGATGATTTTGATGCTTTACAAAATATTTCTGAGATTCCTGATGATTTGAAGAAGAAGTTTCAGCATATTAAAAACACTTTAGAGGATTTTAAGAAAAAAGTATTGAAAGAGCATAAAGAGATTATTGGGATTAGCTTATTACCCCCAAACAAGCCTTTGACAGGAGCTATGCCTGGGATGCCCAATGTTCTGGGAATGCCTGGAATGCCTGCAATGCCTGCTATGCCCGAGATGCCTAATATTCCCTCTGGTAAAAGCCAGGATGAGGATAAAGAAGCAATAAATGTTTTTGTTCTTGTTGATGATTCCAATGTTGAAAGAGGAAAACTCATTGATTTTATTGAAAAAATTGACAAGAATGTTGTGAAAATAGCAAAAGAAGTTGATTCTAAAATTAAGACAACTACTTTGGCAACTATGGAATTGAAAGAGCAATGTTATGATGGCAAGTATGATTTGTTGAGAATGATTTCTATCGGGATTACTGTGTACGATCCTAAAGAGCTTCTGGCTGCTGTGAGAATTGCCGAGGTGCACAAATCTATGGTTATCAGGAAGTTTGACAAGTATATTGTCAGTTATGTTGCTGCTGGGAGCTTGTTTAGAGGAGACCAGATTAGCAATGATATCGATGTCTATGTTATTGTTGATGATACAGATGTTAAGAGGATGGGGAGATTTGAGTTAAAAGACAAATTACGAAGCATTATTATTGGGCAGGGATTTGAAGCTTCAAGGATTACTGGGGTGAAGAAACAATTTCATATTCAGACTTACATATTAACTGATTTCTGGGAAAGCATGAAAGATGCTAATCCTGTTATTTTTACTTTGTTAAGAGATGGTGTTCCTCTTTATGACAGAGGGGTGTTTATGCCATGGAAATTATTACTGGAGATGGGGAGAGTTAAACCTTCACCTGAAGCGATTGATGTGCAGATGGATATCGGGGATAAATTACTGGTTAGAACCAAACAAAAATTGCTCAGCGTTGTTGGAGAGGATTTGTATTATGCCATGCTTAACCCTGCTCAGGCTGCTTTGATGATGTATGGTTTAAACCCTCCTACTCCGAAAGAAACTATCCATTTGCTAAGAGAGGTTTTTGTTAAGAAAGAGAAACTGCTTGAGGAAAAATATGTCAAATCTCTGGAAGAGATTAGAAAGTATTACAAAGATATTGAGCATGGAAAAGTCAAAGAGGTTTCCGGGGCTGAGATTGATAGATTGTTGAAAGGTGCCCAAGGATATCTGGATAAATTAAATTCTATTTTTAATAACCTGGAAAAGAAGATGGATAAGAAATCTTTTGGAGAGATGAATGAGCAGATTACCAAACTTGGCAAAGATATTTTGATTGAGTTTAATTCTAAGGAGAAAGATTTGAAAAAAGGCCTGAAGAAACTTGTTGATAATAATGAATTATCAAAAATGGCTTATGAAGGGTTTTTGCATTTGATGAATGTAAATATTGGAAAAATGGAAAGAGCTGAAGCGCAAAAAGCTCGAAGGGAAGCAAGAACTTTGATTAATCAGTTGAATGAAGTTTTGCAGGTTAAAAGAACAGGGAAGATGGCCAAGAACAGAATTAAGATTCACTATTCTGGCAGATTTGGAGAGGTTTATTTATTCCCCGGAAGAGTATTTATCGTTGTTGATGTTAATGCTTCTGAGAAAGAGGTTCAGAAAGCTGAATTGTTGAAAGATGGACAATTGAAAGGTATTCAAGGTTCAACAATGATTGAATTGGAGGATGCTTTGTTGACTAATCCTAATTCAGCAATGTCAATGCCTGGAAAATTGATGAATGAACTGAAGAAGATTTTT
>Ga0209542_10005221_pt1 | contig 26122 bp, 26 predicted proteins | sample RifCSPhighO2_01_FD_184028 | JGI IMG/M metagenome (GOLD analysis project Ga0209542, IMG submission 184028) | Soil microbial communities from Rifle, Colorado - Rifle CSP2_plank highO2_0.1 (SPAdes) (version 2) | ecosystem: Environmental > Terrestrial > Deep subsurface > Rock core/Sediment ...
GATGGGGAGGGAGTGCAGGGAGCGGTCTGCTTTCTCTCAACGGTTTCCCGCTCTTCCTGACCAGCTCCTTTGGGGCTTCCTTACTCTTCTCCGCACCTTCCGATCCGGCCATATCTAGTCTCCTTTAAGCCAAGCTGGCCAAAGCCCCTCAGGTGGAATTTCACGATTCACCTGGTCTTGGCAACGCTTGAGCAGCCTTTGATTTGGAGATACATCATCTTGCACCTCGAGTATCTTCAACTTATTCGCTCCGCCTTCCAATGTACTCTCCAATTCGGCGCTATTAGTGGGTCGAGCATGCTTGGATTGCTGAACCCACCGATGAAGGTCATGGAATAGCTCAGTGTAGCCGGCCCACAGCTTGTTGTATCGCTCTATATCTTTCGCCCAGTTCATAATTGGCTTCACAATGCATAAGATCGTTGATAAAACGCCGAGTATCATCCAAATATACATTCCTGGCCCAGTAGTCCAGATGTACCAGGAAGCTACCGTGACTGAGCTTGTGATAGCAAGAACGATCTCGGCCCATCTGTTACATCCGGTAATCATCCGAAGCCTGGCGCCATAGTAAAGGCAATTCATTCTGGCTCTGCGATACTCATCGAAGAGACGTAGGAGAATGGGTGGAATATCCTTCTCCTCAACGTCCATCGCATCCTCCTTAATAGGGTACTGCTTGGTAGCGTACCATTTGTCATCTAATTGTGTCCAGAGCTGTAAATATAGATCGGGCAACAGAACGCAGGTCCGATTGTGCCGCCAGAACTCGAAGGGTCCAGCAAGTGCGGAATGAGGCTCAGCGACTTCAGGAAATCCCTCCCCGGTCCCGTCGCTTTTGAGCCCGTCTTCCCGGCCGTCGCGGCTGTGCCCCCTCCATAGCCTTGAACGCCCTGATCAACTCCCGAGCCATCTTTTCGGGATCTGCCCCGCACGCCTGGCAAAGCCAGTAGAACTCGATGAAGTCCAGGCGCCGCTCTCCCTGCTCGATCCGTTCCACCATGCAGTAGTCCCGCCGCAAACGAGTCGCCAGTTTCCGCTGGGACAGGCCAGCAGCCTTTCGCATAGCGACCAGTCTTTGCCGGAAATAGACGGCCAAGGGGGTGAAGGCTGATTTCTCCATCCCCACAAAATACAGACAAAATATGTTTGCACTCAAAAGGAGTGCATCGTATAATTGATTTCAAAGGGGATGCGTCAGATTCCCATAGAGTCGTGATGGTGTACCGCGTCCACAGCCCCTCGCTGCTAAAGGAGGTGAAAACTAAACATCGACGACCGCTACTCACAGCGGAGGCGCAACTGGTAATTCAGGCCGCGCTTCTTTCATGATTGACGGTGCCGCTTTTTGAAGAAAGCGGTCATTTCACGAAGTGATGGCGATTGAGCCTTTGAATTCTAGGCCGAAGGCTCATCCGACGTTGTGACCACATGAAAGGAACACACTGTGTCCTTCGGCATGTACCTGGTTGCCTTCTTCTGTTCGCCCCTCTACTTCCTGATCAGGGGGAAGATGGGCGCCGCCCTTCTCAACGGCTTCTTCTATTTCCTCGCCCTAGCCACCCTGCTCGTCTTTGGGCTCGGGATCTTCTTCTGGTTTTTCTGTGCTCTTCATGCCATGTGGGATTTGAGATCCCATATCCGTAGCCAGGAGATAAAGAGCCAAGCCGAGGCTATCGCCCGTGAGATGGGAAAAAAGTAACTGAGGCGTATTTCTCGAAACCCTTTTCATTGGAGAACTGACTATGGACCCCAAGGACCGCATTGAGGCTCGAGAATACAACCGGGGGTACAACGACGCCAAGGAAGGCAAGTCTGCCAACAACGGGTCCGATCCGGGAACCTTCCTGATCACTCTCGGTCTTGCCGGCGGCCCCCGACCGGGAGCGGAGTCATACCGTCAGGGACATGAAGATGGAAAGGAAGATCGGAAACGATAACCGGCATCAGCGCATTCGGAGCGCTCACCATGCCATGAGGAGGCGTTATGAAACTCTTGATTCAGCTTAGGCCCTTCCAGCAACTTCTCGCTGTATGGATTGGCTTCGGCTTGCTAGGGTGCAGCGAATCACTGCCCTCTGAATCTGACGCTCGCCAGAGCTACACGGTAAAGTACGGCCGTGAACTCAATGGCGGCGTCTTCACTCTTGATTCTTTCAAGAAGATCAACGCTCAGGAAAGCGAGGTCTTCGGGGTCAAGATGTACACGGTCGAATACGAAGCCCAGATTACCTACCTTAAAGACCACAGCGCCTATGCCGCCCTCGGTGGCCTCGGCGAATATCTAGGGCCAACGATTGGCACCGGTCGCCAAGGCGAACAAAAGAATCTTCGCGGTCAGATTATCTTCGAGAAAACCGAAAATGGTTGGAGACCGACTGGCAGAGTCCTCAACCCATCTACGACTTATTCGGCTCCCATCGTCGGAGATGCGTTGCGACGTGACACGGCGGAATCGCGGAGAATGGAACAGCAACGGCTGGAGCGCGAACGCCGTTTGGCGGAGATCCGTGAACAGGAACGCCGGGAGCGGGAACGGCGCGAAGAAGAGAAAAGAGCGCGGGAGGCCGAGGCGAAGCGCCGGCTGGAGGAACGCAAGGCCCGCTTTGCCATTACCGATCCGATGTACAATCTTGCTCAAGACGAAAACAAGCGGGAGTGGATGCAGTTTCGTTTCAAACTGACCGGCGGCCTCCCACCCTATGAGTACAAGATCTACCTCAACGACAAACCGTTGACGGATGCACTTGCCCGGTATCAGGTCTGTCGGGCCAACTTTGGCCAAATCAACCGCGAGTCTCTTTACGACGCTCGTTTGAATTCCCCCCGGGATCCTGGTGAGGGAACCAGCACCGTGCAGTTTCTCTTGGCTACTGGGCAGAACTGGCCCTTCGCCTGGCCTTCCGATCACTCCTTCCCGATCAAGATCAAGATCGAGATTTTCGCGGAAGGCGGTCGCCTTGGCCCGAAAACCGCCGAATTGGAAATCCCATCAGGTCCTCAACGCTATCTTCCTCGATTTGAAACACGCGGATACAATCCCATCTGGGTGGAAATCGACGGTCAGCCGGAGAAACCGGCTGGAGATCTAGCCGGACAATGGCGGCTGGTTCGGGTCGATTGGACAGGTTGGCAGGAAACCGAAGAGGAATGGGAGGTCAAACTCAAGACCCGGAGTAATTTTCTGAACGGTGAATTCGCCGGAAAAACAATCGGAACACTGGAAGGAATCGTCGCCGGCCAAACAGTCAGATTCGCCGCCAAGGAAGGAGATTCCCAATCCTCTTACTTCGGTGTCGCCAATGCCGACTTCACCGAGGTCAAAGGCGGTTGGGGGCGTTTGGGCGTCCGCTGGCAGATGACCCGGATCAAGAAAGATTCCTCATTCAATGCTGGTGGCCAAGCTCTCCTCGATTCCATAGTCCAGGGCGGCCGGCTCGGCCTCTTCCGCCACGGCACCCGCTGCACCGGTTTCTACAACGACAAGAACCAGTTCGTGGACATCCAGCCGGAGGGTACTGCCTCCCCTAAGCCACACACCACTACCAAAGCTCTCATTCACGCTGGCGTCGATATCGCCGCCCCTCGCGGCACCGAGATTCGTTGCCTCGCTGACGGGACCGTCGTCGACGTGATTGACCGTAATTCTGATTCCCACTTCAAGTGGCTTGGATTCATGGTGATGGTTAAGCACGAAACGCCTACCGATGGACGTGATGCCTGGAGCCTGTACCTCCACCTCAACGAGATGTCACCGGTCAAAGTTGGGGAGACAGTCAAAGGCGGCCAGACGGTCGTCGGCCAAGTGGGGAGCACCGGCATGGCGATGGGAGACCATCTGCATCTTGAGGTTCGGCACTTTTCGGAGCGGTTCTCGCCCCGCTGGAAGAATATCTACGGCAAGCTCACGCCTGTTGCGGAAAGAACCTTCGACGAAGAGGATTTCAGGAAAAGCTGGTCTGATCCCTTGGAGGTGATCGGGTCTTCATCCGCCGCGCTTCCGGATGTTACCGGTCGATGGAACGGAGAGTACGAAAACCCGCCCTTTGCCGGACCCCAGTGGGTATCCTTCGTTGCCATCTTCAACCAGGAGAAGGACGGCTTTACCGGAAACGTCACCGAGCCGGACAGCCGGCCGGGGAATGAGAAAAAAACTCTTTCCGCTGAGATTCTGAAAGGCCGGATCGACTCCCAAGGCACCCTCTCCTTCTACAAGAAATATCTTCTCGCTGGCCAGGAGGGGCCGGTGGTTCAATACAAGGGAAAGCTCGCAGAAGACGGGAAGACAATTGAAGGTCGCTGGTACCGGGATGTGGAATCGCGTCAGTTCAAGATGAAGCGAGAGTGAGCATCCGGCTATCCGAAAGCAGAAACAGCCGTGGGGAAAACCCACGGCTGTTTCTGTTTCTTGGCATGAGGCGCAATTGGCGCCGCTTTTTCACACAGACCAGATCACTTGCCTTGAGACAACGGAGTGACGCCAGCCTTTTTGAGCATCTTCCGAACCTCAAGACAGGCTTCTAGGAGGTTCGGGGCTCGGGCGGCATAGATCTCTCCGTTGACCGCTTGAGCTTCAACGTAGAACTCCTGGCGACCGTCGGGGTGGGTGATCGGCTGTTGAGGCACCCCTGTACAACGGTTCAAGATGTCAGCTTGAACCGCAAGAAACAGGGAGACGTCATCCGATCTTCCGGATCGTTCAAAGGCTCGGACCTTGTATTCCGCGTCGGCTTCGTCGTACAGGAACTTCCACTTACGAATTTCCTCTTGAGCGGCCCAGTATTCCTTATCGGTTTTGGCTGTGTCGCGCGCTTGGTGGGCGGCAAGCATGCGATCGAGATAGAATTTCGCTGTGAGCGCAGGCGATTTTGGTTGTGGAGGCATTGTCCACCAAGTTAAATATAGTGTTTGTTATTCTCAACCGGTCTTTATGATGCGTCGATGATTCGTTCTCTTGGTAATTCTTCACTGGACGAATTATTATTGCCGCCTTGGTCGGCACTGCCGGGAGCTAATATCGTTTTGATCCAATCCCAGATCCAATTTGTAATAATACCGATGATCACTGCCCACAGAGTAGAACCAATAATCATATATCCCGATGCAACCCATTTTAAGTTGTTATTAAATGTAAATCCTGCCCCGTAACCCGTTGTAGTAATTGTTTGAAGCGTAAAGAAAACCGCGTTAGTTGCCGTTTTTTCATCAGGCTGGGCATGCCACATGAAAAAACCGCAACATGTAATACCAATCAGTAGTAGCGCAATACCAGTCATGATTGTCAGCAAGAGCCAACCCAAAGCCCTGTTCATAGATTCAGCTTATCAACATAAAAAACCACCCTTCATGGGTGGTTTAACTAGGTCGGTTTTTTGTCGGAAGGTGGCTTATGGAACATGAGTTTTATGTATGCTGGGAGGATTTTCAGTAAACTGACGACCAATAAAAGTAACAAGGAAATATAAATGGCTATAGAAAGAGCGCTCTTGGTATCCGAGTGGGCGTGTTTAAATTGATAGAATATTCCTATGCACGCCGCGAGATACACGAGTTGAACCATCAGCAGTCGGCTTAAAGTAAGTCGTTTCCACATACCTATTACCTCCTTCAGACCAGTGGCTAGCCGCGATGCAAAAGCATCCCAGCCAGATTTCCAGCCTGCCGGAGGCAGTGGAACAGGAACCGTGACAGTAGACATGGATCTTGCCCGTGAATGTTGTTTAGGAACGATGTGACTCTACCACACCCCAATTCCCCCTGCAAGGAACATTGCTCCCATCCAGTTATCCCCACAACCAGTTACCGGCAACTGATTTTCCCGCCTAGGCGCGTTCATGGCGTCGCTTGACAATGAGGGCATGAACAAACAACCCGACAACCGTGTCACCTACCTCGGTCATACCAACTTCCGCAACCAGCGCCAGACGTTTGGCATCAAACGCAAAGACCGCCGCTCCCACACGTACATCATCGGCAAGACCGGCACCGGCAAATCTACCCTCTTGGAAAACATGATCTACCAAGACATCTTGAATGGCGAGGGCATGGCCGTCCTCGATCCCCACGGCGACTTCATCGACCGGATGGTGGAAATGTTCCCCGAGAAAAGAAAGCCTGACCTCATCTACTTCAACGTCCCCGACCCGGCTTGCCCGATCGGCTTCAATCCGCTGGCGGCGGTGCCACCGTACCGCCGGGCGCTGATGGCCTCCGGTATACTTGAGTCCTTCAAGAAAATTTGGGACAAGACCTGGGGGCCGCGGTTGGAGCACATTTTGCGAAATACCTTGCTCACCCTGCTCGACCAGCCCCAGGCCACCTTGGGCGATATCCGCCGCCTGTACTATGACGACGGCTTTCGCCGCGAGGCTGTGGCGCGAGTCACCAATCCTCAGGTCAAGGAGTTCTGGACCAAGGAATTTGCCGCCTATCCCGTCCGCTACCGGGCGGAGGCAGTGTTACCCATCCTCAACAAAGTCGGGGCCTTCTTGGCCGACCCCAATTTGCAGCGGGTGCTCATGCGGCCGGAGAGCACTTTCGATGTGCGGTTCATGATGGATGAAGGGAAGATCCTTTTGGTCAACCTGGCCAAGGGCAAGCTGGGTGCCGACATCTCGTCCCTGCTCGGTTCTCTCCTGGTCTCCCAGCTGGGCTTGGCCGCCCTGAGCCGGGCCGACATTCCGGAGAAGGAGCGGCGGGACTTCTACCTCTACCTCGACGAGTTTCAAAACTTCACCACCCTCAGTATGGCCAGCATGCTGGCCGAGTTGAGAAAATACCGTCTCAGTTTGATATTGGCCCATCAGTACCTCGGCCAGGTGGAGCCGGAGATCAGGGAGGCCATCTTGGGCAACGCGGCCACCATCATCGCTTTTCGCATCGGCCTCCTGGACGCCCGGTTGCTGGAAAAAGAGTTCCATCCGGCCTTCACAGAGCTTGACCTCATCAACCTCCCAAATTACAGCATCTACCTCAAGTTGATGATCGACGGCACTGTTTCCAAGCCGTTCAGTGCCGACACGCTGCCCCCGTCAGGAGGAGTCGTCATGGCCCAGCCGGTTGTTTTCTCCCACTGGTACAGCCTGCTAGAGAACCTCCAGCACTCGCCCCAGGACTTCTACAGCCTGGTGGAGCAGGCCATCGCCACCCGGAAGATACCGGAGTGCGCCGTCAGCCGCATCAAAGCCTCAGAGGGCGGGTTGTTTTCGGCCACCCGTGAATATCTGCGGGTGAGCCGCAAGGAATTCAACTTTGACATCTGCGGCGCCCCCTTCGGCAACGGCTTCTTTGTCTCCTGGTGGCTGGGGGAGAAGCCCTCAGGCTGTCTGGCGGCGTTTGCGGAGATCCCTTTACTCGGCCTGATCTTCCGGAGGCTCATCAAGCCCAACACGTACTACAAGATCGACACTGGTCTCATGTTCCAAGAGGCGGTTAGTAAGGCGGTGCATGATGCCGTCGACCAAATCACCACCGCCAAGGGTATTCGCGCCCTATCGGAACTGGAGCGAAAACCCATCCTCCGCGACTTCTATCGGTGATAATGTCACATCCCCAAGCGCCGACGACAAGTCGGCCCGGCTGTTCCGCGCCGAGACCCTGGCGCTGGAGGAGCCGCTACCGAGCGGGCGACCGGTGCAAAGCGAAGATCGGTTGTCGATTCTTTTGACAAGCCTGTCTTGGCTTCGTACAATCCGGCCTTCATGGTCCAAATTCCTGGGAGGCAAACATGGTGCCCGTCCGACTGCTCAAAAGACTGTCGCTCGAACAGATCCGAAGCATGATTCCCGCCAAAAAGCGTCTCGACAAAACCGCCAAGCTGGAGCGCGCGCGGAAAAAACTCCTTCGCCAGCTCAAGACCATCGACAAGAAAATCGCGTCCCTCGAAAAGGCTGGCGCCGCCGGTCCTGGTCGGCCGCGGAAAAAGAAAAGGACGATGTCCGCCGCGGCGAAGCGTAAGATTGGGACGGCGAAGAAGAAGTGGTGGGCGGAACATCGCCGAAAGAAGAATAAGTCCAAGCGCACTGCCAAGGCCGCAGTTCGCGCCAAGAAAGCGCCGGTGACTTCTCCGTCTGCGGGCCAGACCAGTTGATTTAGCAACCCCGACGCTATATACTACACGGTAGCACTTCATCCTCCCCACCTATCCCTCTGGGTCTTTGACGTGGAGGGATTTTGTGGGGAGGAGCACAATATGCTGTGGTGGCTGTTTACCCTGCTGGTCTTATATGTGTATTGGAGAACTGTGATGTCAGCACCGGATACCCCCAAATGGTTTTATAAATGGCTCGTTGGAGTTATGACAGTAGGAGTTTGTGCTGTCATTGCGGCTGGATGGTGGGCGCGAGGTTATATCGACGAGAAGATCGATCCGCTTGCGAATAGTATCACTGATGTAGGAATCAAGGTTGTCGAAATCAAGGGCGCGCTCAATTCCCTTGCCACCAAGGCCGAGGTGGCTACGATAAGCGATCGCCTGACCCGCGTCGAGAAAGATATTGAATGGTTGAAGGCAGGCGCTCAACACCGAGCGCACCTTGACCAGTTCGTAGCCACGCTCCTTTTAGAAGTCGCACCAGATGAACTTCCCCGGCTACAGCAAGGCCTCCCGCTGATCTACGCCAAGCCACAGGAATTCCTCAAACGATTCGGAGACCTCAAGGTCGTCCAGCGCCATACAGCGAACTTCCAGCAGTTACTCAACCTCAAGCCGCCTCAATAGGCGGTGTTTTTATTCCCGGTGCCACTGTGGATGCCAAATGGATTTTCGCTCTATACGGCCTAGGCAGCACTTTAGCTGGCGTGCTGGCTGGCGCTTTCGTGACATACCGATTTAACCGATCGCTGGCAGATGAGCGCGTGAAAAGCGAAGCCGATCGGGAGCGGAAACGAGAAGTGAAGCAGGTGTTGCTTATCCTCAAGGCTCTTCGAGGTGAGATGCAGTACAACCGTGATTTATGTTACAAGTGTAATGCGATTGGACCAGATCCCGCGAGTGAGCGTCTCTTCGCCGACCACTGCTACACTACATTCAAGAGTGAAATGGGTCGGCTTGGAGACGAGGTGCAAAATCTACTCAATGCCTCCTATTTAGTTTTACATAAGTGCAATGCCGATATTTTGCGGAAAATTCGTCGGATTGAGCGGATGGGTGGCGAAGCAAGTTTGGCTGAGGTATCAAACTTCTATGCCGAAGCTGCGCGTCCAATCAATGACGCATTGACGGGACTGCAAAAAGAACAGGATTTGATCTGCGTAGCTACGTCAGCCGTCTCCTGATTTATTCTTGGGCATTTATCATGAGCGCCGGTATTATATCCTGATCTCATCGCCTCCAAATTTGACATACTCACCAATCCGTGCTACCGTTCTGATAGTTCATTCCTCCTCAACACTTCCTGCCAGATACCACTCATCTCCTCCTTCAAATGGCAACTTCTGATCTTGAGCCTGTATGGCTTGAGAACAGATAAGCCATTGGAAAGGAGAGTGGTCATGCCCGACGACGCCAAACTATTTACCAATACAGACATGGAGCGCTATCGTTTGATGTTCAAATATGGGAGAGAGATATTCTGTTTTCTGGAAGACAGCATAATTCCGGAAGAGCATCGGGCTGACGCCCTGGAATGGTACCTTCAGAAACTCTGTGGCCGCCCTTGCTCCTTCTTTACCACCGCTGCCACCGCTTCATTTACTTTAGATACATCCAAATCAGAGATATGTTCGATATCCATATTGTATTAGCGCTGTGCTGTGCTTCTCCTCCGCAAATCGCGGAGGAGTTTTGTTTTCTGCTCACTCCTTCAGTCTCTTGAGAGAGCTTGCCAAAAACGTTCGGAGAAGCTCTTTCCTCCGCTTGAATGCCTCGTCCTCCGGCAGCGACACGAGATCAGTAGTGACCTCGTACCCCTTAACGATATTCTTGCCTTTGACGGATTGAGCGGCGATGGTTTGCAGGTGTGCCAGAATTTCATCCGCAGTGCGAAAAGACAGGCGCGCCAACTCCGCGGGTGTAAAACGTGATTCGGCCAGTGTCTTTACCTTCTTCACCGTCACAATCTCCGCGGCAATGAAGAAGATCTGCCCGAAATCGGCGCGGAGGCATTTTTCCAGGTTGCCGATTTCCCACTCCGGCTTTGTGGTGATTGACACCTCACAGGCAATGGCCGGCTCGCCTGCTTTTTCCAGCACCACATCCACGCTGCCACCCTCGACTTGCTTTTCGATCGTCACCCGATACCCGGCAGCTTCCGCCTCACGCTTGATCATATTCTGAATATACTTGTGATCCTTGCCGCCTCGTCCCAAGGCGGCCGGTTCGGCTGACGGAGCAGTCTTTGGTTTAACCGGAGGCGTCGGCGCCGGCTGTATCTTTGGGGCCAAGATATCAGGCCGTGTACTGCTAACCGCCGAGTCACGAGCCTTTTCCAATACTGCGGGAACCGGCGGAGGTATTTCCTTGCGCCTTGCTTGCTCTGGAATGGAGACTTCTGAACGGTCTGCGATATCTTGTCCGACGAGCTTGCTAACGATTTCTGCCTCGATCTCCTTTCGGGGCCGACAGTATGTATCCCGTGAGTGTGCGACAATCTCCTCCCGGCGATTTTGAAGAACTCCCGCATCTGGTTTCTCCACCAAACCGACGACCGTGCCACAACGCTTTTGAAGATCATCCAAATCCGATTTGTCCCAAGCGAATTGCTCCGGTATGACCAACCGAGGAACAGCTTTCAAATTGAAGTCCCAGTCAGCCCGTTCCACGCGACAGATGGCTTCTCCTGTGCTGAGGTTCTGTAGATCCTTGGCGTTGAAGAAGGAGAAGCCCTCGGCCAGCTTTCGGGCGTCATCATCACCCAGGCGAAAACAGATCCGGGTGTACGGATTGGTCAGGACGGCGCTGCCCACGCCACTGTCCTCCTTCCAGAGCTGCCGCATTTCTTGGTGGGCCAGAATCAGCCCTAACCGGTACTTGCGGGCGCCCGAGAGCAGGGAGACCAGGGAAGGAGTAATGAAGTTGTGAAATTCGTCTATATATAATAAGTAGTCGCGCCGCGCTGACTCCGGCATCGCTTGCCTGGACATGGCCGCTTGCTGGAACTTTGAGACCAATAAGCTGCCCAAAAGGTAGGCGTTCTCCTCTCCGATAAGCCCCTGAGAGAGCTTGGCCAGGAAGATCTTGCCTTCATTCATCACTTTAGTGAAGTCGATCTTGCTCTCCTTCTGGGCCATGATATGGCGGATGGTTTTGGAGCGGACAAAAGCGTCCAGCCGGGTCAGCAGCGGACCGACGGACTTGGCGGGAAGCAGCGGGTATTCCTTGCTCCAGTAATGGACGGTGGCAGGGTCTTTTACGGTCTTCAGAAAGGATGCCCGGAAAAGGCGGTCCACTAGGAACCGGCGCAGTTCCAAGAGCGTTCCACCCTGACTGGATTCCAGGATCGCCTGGATGGCGTTGGCCAGAACCGAATTCATTTGGTCGCCCCAGGACGTCGAGAATCGCCGAAACACCGCCACCAGATCGGAGGCCAGGAGATCCTTTTCCTCCGGGGAGTTAGCCGAAAGGACGTTCAATCCGGGGGAGTTGAGGTTGTCTGAAGGGTCGAAGAGAACCACGTCGCTTTTCCGATGCTCCGGAATCTCACCAAGGATTTCGTCAACCAAATCCCCATGCGGGTCCAGGATGCCGATACCTCGACCCGCGGCGATGTCCTGGATGGCCAAGTTAAAGAGCAGGGTTGATTTTCCGGAGCCCGAGGCGCCGATGACATGCAAGTGACGAACGCGTTGATCGGGACGAAGGATAATGGGTCGGCTAATATCTTCGTGGAAATTCAGCCCAAGCAGGACACCGTTCTTTTTGTCGATCTCCTCGACGATCGCCGGCAACCGCTTGGTTTTGCCTGAAATGGCGCGAGGAAGTTTTGGATGCTGGATCTCCTTTGATGGCAGACGAACCAGCGAGGCCAGTTCCTCGACGCTAAGGAGAGCGCCACATCTTTGAGAGTCGCGATTCCAGACGTTCCAGAAGTGGGAGCTGCTATCTCCGTAGAAGGTATTGTGCCACGAGACCAGTTTGTTGCTGATCGGGTTTTCCAGTTGCTCGAAAGCGATGCCGAGATTCATGGCGATTTCGTCGCGTCTCTCCGGAAGATCCGCGATGCCGATGGTTCGAACGACGGCGGCAAAGAGCGGCTGCTGGAGTTTGCTTTTCGCCAGCTTGAGTTCGTCGTTGCTCAATTCATCGCTGTTCCATTTCCAGTTTACCCACCGCTGACCGGTTTCCGCCCAAGGATGCGTGGCTCGGCTGAAGAGAACCTGGAGCCAAGCGCCCTCGCTTTCCTGAAGATCGGAAAAGACCGCTAGAAGCGACGGCCAGATATCGCCTTGATCCTTTTTCCAGGTCCGCAAGGGAAACACGAATGGCCTGTCCGGGCCATACTCATAGGCGTTCAGCAGGTCCCACCAAGAGAGATCTTCATCTTCCTCGTGGATACCCAACATCGGGAGATCGACCGAATAGGGGTTGACTTGGAGGCCTGGAAAATTGGCTTTAACAAGCGCAGAGACCGCCTTCCATTCGTCCTGATGAACGACGAAACGAATGGCGATATTCTCGGGCGACGCGAATATCTCGAAGCAGACTTGCGACACCTTGCTCAAGCTGAGCAGGAATTCCTGGGTCTTGAGCGGGTTGACTTCCAGATCCGGAGGGAGGGTGATCACGAGACTCACCAGGTCGTCGAATTCCACCTGCGTTGCTTTTGGGAAGGGCTCCTGGCGGACCATTTCATTTTTGGCATCCCAATCTGCGGGCGGTTTCGGCGCTGGCCCCGGCCGAAACGGCTTGAATGGCGGCTCCAGCGGCACCGGATGACCCCACACCACCCAGCCTTGACCCCGATCCGGCCAAGGCGAGCAATGGAGATCAACAACCAAATCTCTCAGGATATGTGGCCAAGGATACTGGTACCTTCCGATCCGGACCGTCGGGTATTTGCGTTTGGCCACGGAGGTTTCCCTTTATCGGCAGGCGATTTGATCGGTAGCGCGGTCAGCCGCCAATCCGGAAGCGCTGCTGAAGATCCGGCGGCAGATCAACAAGAGAATATGGCGGGGTGGTAAAGCCATAACTGGGTCCCAGTGGCGACGAATTGAGAACCATCTGACTTCCAATTCCGGAAGCAATTTCTTGAGCAAGCCTTCGCCAAATTACGCGGACAAAATCGAGAAGGGCTTTGCCTTCGTCATCTGGACCGATTTTCAAAAGGAAGTACGGCTTGGGAGACGACGCTGCCCCTTCCCAGCGGTACACCAATAGGTATTTTGACCGTACATATATGACATCCGGAACGTATAGCGAGCGGTCGCTGGATCGGTTCCGCACCTCGTCCCAAATAACATCGAGCGTCGTCTGGAGGTCCGCCCCTTCCCAGGCGTAGATGCCGCCGCGGATGCCGAATACGGCGTTGAGATCCATTCGCCGCTGAATCGTTTCCGCCAGCTCCTTCCGGCTGGCAAGATTGGTTTTGACCTCCACGCTGTATAGGGCATGTGGTCTGTGAACAACCACGCAATCACCGACTTGAAAGAGCGGTGGGAAATCATGAGCATTGTATATCAGAATATCCTGCTGCGGCGACGTCCGATCACCCGAAACCACAAATCCCGATCCCAGGCTTATCTTCCCCGGCATGAACCGCTTGATGACGCCCCGAAGATAGGCTTCGTGAACGCGTCCGATGTCGCCGGGCGCCTTTGTCGTGAAGACGTTCAGAGTGCGGAACTGGGCGTTCAGTTCCTCGGCGTAGTGGGCGGCGATCTGCTCAAGAGTGGAATGTTGGTTGTCGCTGGACACTATATGCAAATCTTCTGCTTATTGACATCCACGGTTTTTGCCTCATTAATAATTTCCCGGTCGCAGCCCATCAAGTTATTTGGGTGATAGTTTCGGTTGTTTGGAGTTACACATGGGAATTCCACCTGTTCTTTGACTGCTTCTTTCCCTTGAATTTCGGGGAAGCAGGAAGTAGTGGTGCGATAAAATCCTCATACATACTAAACAGGTATTCCACCCGTTGCCGGTCCGTTTTGAACGGCTCCTTCCGGTAGCAACGGTCAACGGCTCGGTCGAGAGTCGTGTGCGCCATCACGAGCGCGGGAGGCATGGTTACCGGATCATAGAGGTCAGCGAGCGTCGAGTCCGAAAAACGTTTACGCGCGTCAAGCACAGCTTGAGCGGCGACTTGAATTGCCTTCCTACTCTCGTCCAGCACAACAGAGGGCCACGGGAAATTGTTGTAGATGATATTGCTTGAGTATTGATAGTCGGATTTCATCCGTCCGCAAACTGTGCGCATCCACGCCATGTGCATCGCCGAGGAGAGAACGCCGAAGTGAAAAGGAGTTGCGTCGGGGACGATAAGCGCGCTACCGCTGGCGATATCCTTCGGCGGCAAGAAGCCGATTGGAATATAGCGCCGGCTCTCCGACGACACTTTCGGAATCAAAAGATAGGGCGTCGCAGGTTGTCGAATCTCGCCGAAGAGCGCGGGCGTTACGGCAAGCGCCTTGGTTTGCGGGCGGTCACTGCTCTGACGGAACGCGCGAACGGTTTCAATACGCGCGTGCAAAAGTCGGGACTGGCGAAGAAGTCCGGGCGGCGCGCCAACGAGCCACAAACACCAACGCTCTTTCCCATTGAGAAATTCATCGCCCCCATAAAGACGGCGAATGAACGGAGACAGGGCGGGACACTCGGCCAACAAGGCGGCCCGATGTTCCTTGGTAAGAATAAGACCGGCTTCGTCACCCGCCTCCCGATCTTTATCAATCATCATGCTGCCGTATGAAATTGCTGGCGCCCCGTTTATCGGGGTCGTACGTGTGCGGACGGTCGTATCCCCACCCTCAAAGAGATAGGGATTGATATTCGCAGCAGGTATGACTGTTGGGTCTCGATGGGGATCTTCATAATCGAAAATATACTTGGGCGAGTGATCAAACGCTCCAAAGCCGATAATCACCACATGAACATGGGCCTTACCCCTCGCCTCACTCGACCAAGCAAAAGTACGGTGGGCGAAATGAATCTTGATAGGTCCGCTCCCGAATAGGGCCTCCCACAACACGCCAACCTGCTCGCCTTGAGTGATGCTGTTCGTAGAAACGAAAGCACAACAAACTCGTGTGCCGGCGATGTAGTCGGCGGCCTTCCGATACCAACAAGTGACATAATCGAGAATGCCAGCGCCTTTCGTCTTGCTCCAGACTAGGGCCATGTCGGCCTTCTGGCTGCCATCCTGTTCTTTCTTGCCAACGAATGGCGGATTGCCGAACACCAATACGTTGTCAGTCGGGCGAAGAATATCTCGCCAGTCTGTACGCAGCGCATTGGCGATATGGATCGTTGGCGATGCTTTCAGTGGAAGGCGCCGGAACATCTGCCCAAACGCCTCCGCAAGCTCCACGTTGCACTGATGGTCAGTGAGCCACAAGCCAACCTCGGCGATGCGGGCAGGCCACTCGTTAATTTCCAAGCCAAAAAACTGGTCCACGTCAACGCTCGCGAGCATCCGAATGTCAAATGTACGCTGGACGACTCCGCGGGTCTTGTGTAGCGAAAGCAATGCATCCATTTCCAAACGTCGAAGTTCCCGATAGGCGATAATCAAAAAGTTGCCGCACCCACAGGCTGGGTCGAATAGGCGCAAGGTGCGAAGCTTCGCGATGAATGCACGGAGCCGCTCCGCTCGGCGGCTGGACCGATCCGCCTTAGCGACGTCGAGTTCAGCCCAAAGATTGTCAAGAAACAAAGAACGAATCAGCTTCATGATATCCCGCTCTGAGGTGTAATGAGCGCCCACCTGCCGCCGCTCTCGGTCGTCGAGGATGTCTTGGAACAAGCTTCCAAATACCGCTGGACTGATTTTTGCCCACTCGAAGTTGCAGCACCGAAAAAGCGCCGCGCGGAGTGTGCTCGTGAAGGCCGCGATGCCAAGCCTTTCGCCGAAGAGGCCGCCGTTGACATAGGGAAAAGGCGCAAAGTCCTCGTCCAGGTGTTTTTGTCGTTTCTCCTCCGGAGTGTTAAGGACGTCGAAGAGTTCGGCAAGGGTGCGGCCCAGATCGGCTCCATCCTCACGGGTCCGCTCGATTAGAGAAGTGAAGCAGCGTGGCTCATCGAAAATTCCCGTGTCCTCTGCGAAGAGGCAAAAGAGGAGTCGGACGAGCGTACGCTCCAAGTCATGGCCCTTGTACCCAGAAGTAGCAAGAGCGTCGTGGAGATCAGCGAGCAGTTGGGTGGCCTTGAAGTTGGCCGGGTCCTCGGGGTTCAGCCGGACGGACTTCTCGCCTTTTATGAAAGCAAATCTCCGAACATGCTTGTGGAGGTCCGCCCGCGGAAATTCAAGGTAGCCTTCTTTGGGATCTTCCGCCTCAAGGTCGTAGAAGGCGAAACGCTGGAAATCGCAGAGGATGACGTAGCGGGGCAACTCGTCGCGGCGGCCTTCCTTTTCCAAGTCGGTCATGTAGGCGAATGCCTGCGACTTGGCTTTCTCGAAGGAAGCTCCCTGGGATTTCTGTTCGACCAGCAACATTCCTGGCCAGAAGAGATCAAGAAACGAATATCGACCCTTGGCTTTCTTGACTGCTACCTCGAAGCTGGCCACAAGACGGCGGCGAATTCCAAAACAGCTGAAAAACTCGTTCCAGAAGGTTTGCTTCTCGCTCTCTTCTTTGGCAGCCTCTTTCCATTCGCGCGAAAACGTGACTGCGCGCACCTTGATTTCGTTCCATGAGATCGCAGACATCTGGCCCCCTTTGCGAGGTTGAAGCAACAGTTGCGGAACTGCTTTAGCCCGTGGCGGGTAAGGTTGGTACAGAACCGGTAGGGATTCTACTCGTTCGAGGTGCGCCGTCAAGGAGTGGATGGCATTTAGAACCGGTAGCCAAGGAAGTCGTGGACTCCGTGCAGGAGCTGGCTTTTAGGTTGTCCGGCCGTTCTCCCATTTTCAGACGGTGGAGGGGGTGCCCCCAACCGCCGGGCGACTTCCCTCTGCTCCAGTCCCAGGTCCAATCTTGCCTTGATTTTGCTGAGGTGGGGAAATATAATACTTGTAGATGTTTTAGAAGTGCGAATCCTTCAGGACAGGAATGTGGCCCTGACATTCGGGGCTACCTACCCTGTCTTGGAGGACACTTCGGTGGGACGTTCGTTTTTGGGAAGAATCGGATCGACGATTGGAAAGATTTTAGGAGAAGTGATTATGGGCGATGCCAAGCAGCCGGTCCGTAAGGATTTTTCTGAGGGGGTTGCTAGAAACCCGCCGCCGCCGCCAGCGGCCAGGCTGGAGCCGGGAACCGTTGTCGATCCTTTTCAGCGTCCTCCATCGACCAGCCAGCAAAACCAACCGCCACCAACGCCAACGGCAAATGGCCCAAAAAAATCCTGAAGGAATAGCCAATGCCTGATAGCTTTCAGGCAATCCTCTTGGCGGCTGTTTTTCTAATCCCTGGCTATCTGGTATTGATGGCCAGGGATTTTGTTTTTCCGCGACGGCGAGAGAGTGACACTGCTAGGATAATGCAGTGGATTCTCTGGAGCTTGGCGGTTTTCGTTTCGTATAGCTGGATTGGAGTCACACCCACCATCAGCGGAGGCCAAGACGCACCGGCATCGAGTGTCGTCAAAGAATCTCTCCGGTACGCGGTAATTGCTAGTCTTACCGGTTGGGGTATCGGCTACGTGTGGGGGACAGAATCAAATGCCGGGTGGTATAAATGGCTCTACGGATTCATCGGGCGAAAAACCCCGCATTCGACCGTTCTGGTAGAGCGAATGGACAAGGTCGCCAACTACGATGACGCGGTTTCTGGAGTAAAAAGGAAGCGTGCCCCCAACCCCGCTTATGTTTGGTTGCCGTTGGAGGATGGCTACGCTTACTGGGGCTATCCTGAACTATACAATATGGACCCGGACGCCGATCCGCCTGAAGTGTTTCTCCGACCGGTACACCTTATGCGTGCGGAAGATACTTCAGGGAAAATAACCATCAAGGTCGTCCGGGAGATCCCGCGAGGCGTGTTAGTTCGGGGCGATATTCTGAATCGTATGGAATTCACAGAACCCAAGGCCATCATTCTTGACAGCCAGCCAAAGTTCCTGCGGCCTCCAAATCCTTAAAGCCTACAAATTCGAGAATCTTGGGCATGTATCGCCTTGCCGGTTTCGCCCGCCCTGTCTCCCAGTTCCAGACGGTGGATTCGCTGACCCCCAGAATTTCGGCCACCTGACGCTGTAACAGGCCCAGATTGAGGCGCCGTTCCCGGATCTTGGCTCCCAGGCTGTCCAAGGTCTTCGGATAGGCCAGATTTCGGGGTTTTGGGGCCTTGAGTCTGAGGTGGCAAAAAGGCAACGCGGGGATGTCGGACCGTTGCCCTTTTGCCACGATTTCCGACGAAGGGGGAAGGTAGCAAAGGTCGATGGCAACCTCGTTCTGACCAACGGTTATCTTCTCGGCAAGGTTTTCAACAATCCGTCTTTTCTCTTCCTGGGACAGAGAGGCCCACCGGGAATAGAGGTCTCGGGCCTCATTCAAAATCTGGTCGCTGGATTGGTATCGGATCTTCAGGAAGTCGATTTCTCCCTGGAGAGTCGGTATCTGTTCGGCGATCTGCTTAGCCCTAGCCTCCAAGGGTTTGTACCGACTTCCAAATCCTTCCGGGGTGATCACATCATCTATATATAGTCGGTAGACCTTGTCCATCTCGGCTTTGACCTCTCCCTCCTCCTTTTCCAAGGTAGCCAGCAGTTCTTCTTTCTCCTTGATGGTGGAATCCGCCCCAGCCAGGTAGTTGGCGATCTCATCGGAGGAAAAGAAGAAGCCCTTGAGTTGTTCTTGGAAAATCGCTTCCAAGTCCTGAACTCCCATCTTGTTGCGACATTTGTAACAGACGTATTTGGGAGTGTTGGATGGGACGTACATCTTGCCCCCGCAGTGGCAGAAGGTGACTCCTGCAAAGAGTTGAGTAGCCTTCTTGGCAACCAGTTTCCCCTTGGCTCGGCGGTCTTCCAGCAGGCCGGCACACTGGTTCCAGAGGTCTTCGGAAACGATCGGCTCGATTTCCGTGAAGACCCAGTCTTCCTTGGGTTTCATCTTCCAAGCTTTGCCGTTGCCGCGGGAGTGGGTGTAGTTGGCCCGGCGGAGACCTTTGGCCGAGGGGTCCAAGAGAAGGCGGCCGACCGTGGTGTCGGAGAACTTGGAGCCATTCCGGGTCCGGTGGCCCCCTTCGTTGAGTAGCCGGGCCACCGTTTTGAGCCTCTGGTTCTCAAGGAAAAGGTTGTACATCTGGCGACGGACTGGGGATTCCTGGGGGTCAGGAATCAGCTTTTTGTCCACCCATCGGTACCCAAATGGAGCGGCGCCACCGAGAGATTTCCCCAGCTTGGCCCGGATGGGAACGGAGGCGGCCACGCGGGAGGCGATTTCCTCCCGTTCCCACTGGGCCATCGCGGCGATCATGGTATAAAAAAGACGACCCGCGGGGGTCGTCGTATCGATGGATTCTTGGAGGGAGACCAGATCGGCGTCACTGGACTCGAAGATGTCGGCGAAGTCGAGCAGTTCCTTGGTGTTCCGAGCCAGTCGGGCCAGCTTGGAGAAAATCAGGGCGGTGATGCGGCCGGATTTGAGATCCTGAAGCATCCGCTGGGTCTCGGGGTGGTCCATGACGGACTTCCCGCTGACCGCTTCGAGGTGGTAGACCTCTCGGACCTTCCAGCCTTTGGAGTCGGCATAGAATCGGGCGCGTTTTTCGTGGTGCTCAGGGCTTTCGCCCTGGGCTTGATCTTCCGTGGATACCCGAATCCAGATGCCGACGGGCTTGACCGCCGTTTTGTCCACAGAACACCCTCGTTATTGTTTTATTTTCTTCCGTTTGAACCGATTGGGGAAAGCCGGTGTTTTCCCCAGGTACATCAGCATCAAGAGGCGGATGGCGTCGGATTGAGAAACCCCGCCCATCAGTTGCTGGCAACGGTGGAGGTGGCGCAGGTCGTCTTGCGTAAAGCGGACATTGACCTGCTGGCCACCCCGCTTGCTTTGTTTCGTCATCCTCATCTACCTAGAGTATATAGCCAAGTGCTATACAAGTCAAATAATTCATCGGGCGACTCTATGAGAACCGCTCACATCGACAGCAAAATCCTCGGAGACATTCTCGACAGCGTCATGGGGTTCGCCTCCTCATCACCGACGTAACCTTGACTGACCTGCCCCCTATTTCTGGTCCAAATTATGGGTTAATGGGTGCCCCGTTGTTTTCCGTGCACTGATTTTATTTCGTGGCCGTTAATGAGCGTACACACTACCTTGCCCTACTCTCGCCGCATTCCTGCCAGCAGCGGGCTGACAAAATCAAAAGAGAGATTGACCGGATACTCGGCAAGGATATATCGGACAAGCCAGCGCGGAAGCGGCGCAAGATGTCGGTGGCCGACCGCCAAAAGATTTCGGCGGCCCGCAAGAAATGGTGGGCGGAGAGGAAGAAGCAGCAGAAGCAAGGCGGGTGCCACCCCTAGACAAAGACTTTGCGGTGTGTTACCCTGCCCATAAATGCAGGCGTTAGTTCTTTGACTTCAGCCGCAGGTTGCCTCGTCTCTGCCTACACCCCCGCATGGCATGTACCATGTAGGGGAGTTTTGCGGAGAGGAGGTATATCATTGATCGAGTCGCCCTAATGGTATTAGACAGTCTTTATCTGGCAGTATGGTGGCTACTACTATTATTTTGCTTTGAAGCGAAGGGCAAATACAGGTGGGGATTATGTTTTCTGTTTATAGTCTGTAACGTAGTATACATACTACTCAGAGACCATGCATATCTAAAGGGAATGCTCTTAGCGGAGTGTATCTTATTCGTCGTTACTGTCACGTGTTCTCTTGTAGAGTGGCTTCCACTACTAAAACGTGACAAGTAGACACATTCATTTATGAGGGATTACAAGTCCCTCATTTTTATACTATCAGTATCTAGCCAACCACGGAGGACCAGAGCATGACGCCAGACGTCGACCAAGCTACTGCTACGGGCTTTACAATTGTTTATTCGGTGATTTTCTGCACGGCCCTTGCAATTGCAGAACGGCGAGCAGCATTTCAACAACACACAATATCCGGGCTGTTTCGATCAGTTCTGCTTAATGCTGTCCTGCCAACAATATTCTGCTTTTTGGTAATCTTGGAGCCGCCATTCGCCTGGGACAACGTACGTCAAGACATCCTTAGTGTATTAGTTGTGGCATGGTACTGCGCTGTACCCTTCGGTGCCATGCATGTCTGGCTACTATCGCTTTATTGGTTTGGCGGACGCCTCTATAAGGCCGCGCATGAAATAGACGGAGAGCCGGCTGGTCGCCTGTACGACAAAGAGGATGACTTACGCAGGATAATCAAGCCCTGGAATGAACTCCGATGGTTAACAGCAATGTGCATAGCACCTATACTACTGCAACTGTTCGTCATGCTCAGGGGATTCCCCTCGCTCTTGTAGTACAGATCATACCTCTGCATACCTACGGATCCTGCGGTTGCACAATTAGTCCCAGCCCCACGGCATCAAACATCCCCATCCGGTAGTCCTCGCTCTCAAACCACACCCTTGGTTTAGGCAATCGCGGCGCCAATTCCGGGAACAACCGCGCTATCTCGGCAGCAATGGCGTGCTTCGTCTTCGTCTCGGTCCCCGGAAATGCGCTCCTGACCTGATCCCAGGAAACAGTCCGGATCTTGATCCGCCGCTTGGCTGCGGTTCGCTCTATGCCACGAAGCAATGTCTGAACGCTGCGGCAGTGAATCGACTGTCTGCCAACGCATTTCTCAAACACAACGACGCTGGGCAGGTAGTGCGCCAGCATGTCAGTGAGCTTGGTTAAACATCGTCCCCGACTCCGAAATGTGCAGCCGGCCACACCCCAGTCAATCAACTGGGGCTTTTCATTTCCTTCGCGCTCCAGCACAGCGAAGCCAAAGCCCCTGTGGGTCGGATCAACTGCCATGATTCTCGTGAACATTGGGTGGTTGCCTTTCATTATATCGTTGGGAGCATATCTGCTGCCGACGACCGCTGTGAACGCGGCGATTTTCTTTGTGATGATCGGGCGCGATGGTTGACGGCTCAGAGTGTTCACCATTGTGCCAGCTCTCTGTTGGACTTGCTGACCGATTGTTTCATTGCGCCCAGCAAATAGTCGTTCGACCGGCTGCCCGAGAATCTTGGCCAGCGCTAGTGCCTTGTCCAAGTCTGGCGTGGCTGCTCGGCGTTCATAGCGCCCGACGTCGGCGTTGGTTGGCGCCCCCAAGAGGTAGTCAACTTCTTCCTGAGTGAAGCCCGAGCGTCGGCGATACGTTTTGAGATAGTTGGGTAATCTATGTAAAAGCATTGTGCTAGGATAGCGGCCTGTCATATTTCACGCTACCTAGACATGCCGTAGTAGCATAGGTGGGTAAATAGGTTGCCGGGAACTGATTCTGTGGATAACGTGGAAAATAAAAAAAGGCGAGGAAGAGCCATAGGGCTACCTTCCTCGCCAGAGTGTTAGGGTTCCACCTCCTTTTTCAAATTGATCCCGTGTTGCACATGGAGCAGTTCTTTGAGCACGGTCGAGAGTAGAACCGGACTGCCGCAGTTACGCCTCGGACGGGGCGGGTGTGTAGCTCTCAAGAAATTCCTCGATCTCCTCCAGGGAACTCCGCACCTCCGTCACCGCCTCCGGGTACAGATACAGCCGGATCTTCACCGGCTTTCCCTCCCGATCCTTGCGAAGCTCGCAGATGGAAAGGCAGGGGCTGCCTCCGTTGCGGGGCGGGTAGAGGTCCAGGTAGTACACCCGTCCGCCAGGCCGGATCGTCTTGGAAAAGATCGGCTTCGGACGGTCGTTAAGGTTATCGTTCGACATGGTAATCACTCCAAAAAAGCGATCCAAAAATACGAGCCAGAGACAAACAACCTGACAGCAGATACCGACAACTCACCTCTGTTTCATGGACACCTCCTTTTGCCGGAGCACATGACGGGCCAGACGGCTGACGACGCTCACCAAGTTCTGGTCGGGATGGCGCCAGGTGCCGAGGGCGAAAGAAAAACTGAAGCCTTGAGATTCGGCCTCGCGCTGCAACCGCTGAACCAGACCCCAGAGCAAGCGGGAATCATCGGGGAGGATGATCAGAATCTCATCCCCCGAAAACCACCGCCCCACCAGATCGCTCTGGCGAAGAGCCGGAGCAAATGAGTGGCGGACTCGCCGGTTCACTTCCTCGTAGCCAAGATGGCCGTTGAGGTCGTGAAGCTGGTCCAGGTCGCAATACAGCATGAAGAAGCTGCCCGAAGGGAGCCGGTCGGCCTGAAAGATCAGGGCCGGCCGCGTCAACATCCCGAAGGCGTCGTCGTGAGAGAGAGTCCGGACATGCGCGGTTAGCCGGGCAACATCGTGATCGGAGCACTCGGTCGCGTTAACCAAATCCACAAGATTTCTCCTTTCTTGAAATAGATGGAGGACTGAAGGAATTAGGGAAGGAGCAGAGAGACGGAGAATCGGGGAAAGATCAGGCGGCCTGGGTTTCGGCGGAGGTCTCCGTCGAAGCGGACTTGTCCGCCGGTGAGGCGGAAAGAATATAGTCCGCGGCCTTCTGGGCTTGAGCGGCGGCAATGACGATGGCGCGGGGATCGCTCTTGAGCTTCTGCTGCCAGCCGGTGAGGTAGGCAGCAGAGTTGTCGATCGTCCAATTGGCGATGCCGGCGATTCCGCAAAGGAAGGTCGCCGTCATCTCCGCCACCAACTCCTCGCGGGAGTAGTTGGTCTCCCCGGAGGGAGAGGCGTCGATCAAGGTCTTGCGAGCCAGTCGCCTTTCGTGCCCGGTGGAGTGCCCCAGTTCATGGAACAGGGTGCCGTAGTATTCCTCCGGGGAATGGAAGGATTGGCGATCCGGCATTTCGATCCGGTCCAACCGGAACCGGTACAACGCGCGGCTATGGCCGTGGCTGATTTCCGGGCGATTGGGCATGCCGGAGACGATCTGTTCGCACGCTTCGATCGGGCTGAACTGACTGACCTTCTCCTGGACAGGGGGCGCCGGAATCCCTTCGGTCTGCTGCAAGTTGAAAACCGTGTAGTAGCGAAGGATCGGCCGGCCTTTGCCGCTGGAGGTTTCGGAATCCCGCTCTGGGGATTCTTCGGACTCGGCCAGCTTCCAGAAAATGATCGGCATGCCCTTCTCTCCGCCCTTCACGTGCCCGCCCAAGGTAAGAGCTTGGCGGTACGTGAGCCAATATGGATTGGCATAGTTGACGGTGAAGAGCAGGAACACATTGACGCCACGGTACGGACGGTTAGTGACGAGGTTTCGGGGAATCCCTTGGCGGGAATCCCAGGGGCGATGCCACGGCACCGTTCCCTTTTCCATGAGCGCCAGCATGCGTTCGGTGATGATCTCGTAGACGGTCATGAAGTATCTCCTTTCATCAAAGAATCGCTCAGGCGACCTGATTTTCAGGCTCGCCGGCAGTCGCCAGGGACGCACGGACAACGCGAATCACGTCCACCAGTCGGTCGTACTGATACTGCGCCCGGTAGTGGTCGTTCGGCTCGGGACCCCAAACCTCGATGGTCTGGTGTTCCCGGTCGACGCGCGCCACGTAGCCGAAACATTGGGCCGTATGGCAGGCGATGTCGCCGGCGTCCTCGAAGCCGTAGAAGGGAAGGTTCAGGTTCCCGAAGAGATGGAGGGTGGGACCCTCCGGATACGGCTTGGCTTGGAGCCAGAGGCCAGACGGGAATTTCACCATGCCGACGAAGACTTGATCCTCGACCTCGGGGTCGGAGAACTTCTCAGCGGCGCCGAGTTGCTTGAGATACGGGTCGAGGGTCGTCAGGTACTCGTCGTACTCGCTCTCCTTGATCCAACTCATGGCGTTTCTCCTTTTCGATGAGATGACACAGGCGGGCTGCGTGCATGAGCAACGTGTTGACGTTGACATTCTTGCTGCGCACTAACTGTCGCCGCACCTTCAACCATTCGCGTTCGGACTCACGAAGCAGGCCTGATCGCTTCTTCATGCCGGGTCTCCTTCTTGTGGATGATGATGGCGGACTCGCTGGCTTCAACGGTGACTTTCTGGCCGACTTGCCAGCCGAGTTGTTCCAACCAGCGTCCCTTGAGACGGATGTACGGCAACTTGTCGCAGAACTCCGCATCGTACCGGACGTAGCTGACAGTCAGATCGCCCACAAAGATCACCTCCTTTCGGAAATCAGGAAAAGACGAGGCGTTTTGTCGTTACAACTCTCCGGCGTCGGCGAAGCTGTGAAAACCGGATTCGCCGATGACGACATGGTCGAGCAGCTTGATGCCGACCAATTCGCCGACCGCCCGGAGACGCGATGTGATGGCCCGATCCTCCTTGCTCGGCTGATGATGGCCAGAAGGATGATTGTGGACCAGGATCAGCGACGTGGCGCCGCAGAGCAGGGCCGACTGAAAGACGCAGCTGGCTTCCGCCAGAGACGCCTGATGGGTGCCGATGCTGACCGTTTCGTAACCGACGACGCGATTGGCGTTGTCGAGCAAGAGCACAATCAGGTTTTCCCGCGGAAACTGCGCCAGATGACGGCAGGCCCGGTAGACGTCGCGGCCGCAGGTGACTGTCTCGATGGCGAAACGCTTGAGACCACAGCGACGATAGCGGACAACCAATTCCCGGACGAACTTGGCGGGCATGAGCTACCTCCTTTCGTGAAATAAAGACTGTTGACCAAACAGGTGACAGAAAACAGGTGAAGCAGACGGAGCAGGCGTGACAGACGGAACAGACAGAATGGAATTGTTAAGGTACTGGTGGGATCAGAGAGGGGTGGATACCACTACCTCTGAACGTCCCCTAAGTCCCCCATGTCTACCCGGAAGGTAGAACGTATGGCGGCTCCGGGGGGCTTGGGGGATGTGGGGGACTTTCTGACGGGGTGTTATCGGGCTCGATAGGTAGAGTGGCCGGTGGACTTGGGGGACATGGGGGACTTTGCGCGGGGAGGTGGGCGGGCGTCTCGGTCTCGGTGGCCTCCAAGCCGAAGCGCT
>Ga0209542_10005223_pt1 | contig 26116 bp, 23 predicted proteins | sample RifCSPhighO2_01_FD_184028 | JGI IMG/M metagenome (GOLD analysis project Ga0209542, IMG submission 184028) | Soil microbial communities from Rifle, Colorado - Rifle CSP2_plank highO2_0.1 (SPAdes) (version 2) | ecosystem: Environmental > Terrestrial > Deep subsurface > Rock core/Sediment ...
GCTGGAAAAATCCTCGAATCGCTCGTGTCCGGGGTCGGCAGACGACGCCTGCGGGAGCCCTTCAAGACACGCCCCCGCTCGCATTGGACGTGGGGAATGTGCAATGCAAAATACCCTCGCTCGGCAGGAAAAGATATCGTAGAGTGCGAGTATGAAGCAGATGTTTTTGGGAAGTACTGCCCTCGTTGCGACTACGGGACTCTTGTTCACCGGACTCTCCATTGAAGATATTCGCAATTACGAACGATCACCTGTCTTGGAACCTCTGAAGCCTATCGAGGAACGAGCAACGATTCTTTTTGGCGGCGACTTGATGTTTGATCGCTCCATTCGCCTCGCTATGGAGGCGCATGGGGATGACTATATTTTTTCATGCATCCGCGACCTCCTTCTCGGGGCAGACCTCGTGGTCGCCAATCTCGAAGGGCCTATCACATCGCATCCTTCGAGGAGCATCGGATCGAAGGTTGGCGGCGCGGGCAACTACACCTTCACCTTTCCCACTTCGACCGCCGAACTTCTCGCGCGGCACAACATCCGTGTTGTGAATATTGGCAACAATCACATCCTAAATTTCGGGAGGGAGGGCGTGGATGAGACGAAGCAATGGCTTGCGAGCGCGGGGGTGGCGTACTTTGGCGCACCGGATCCAGCTGAAGTGAGCCGCATAGAACGGGTTGCGCTCCGGGGCATTCCGTTCTCATTCGTCAATTGGAATGATTGGGATACTACATTCGCGGAGCGCGTTGTTGCGCAGACCCGTGACGAGGTAGAAGCGGGTCGAACAGTCGTCGTCTTTGCGCACTGGGGCGAAGAGTACGTTTCTCCTCCGCGGCGCGTACGAGAGCTCGCACATTCGTTCGTGGATGCGGGTGCTTCGCTTGTTATCGGAACGCACCCGCACGTCGTGCAGGAGCACGAATTCTACCTGCCTGCCGGCAAGGCAGGCGAGGGCGTACCTATTTACTATTCGTTGGGCAACTTTGTCTTCGATCAGTACTGGGACGAATCGGTGCGGAGGGGACTTCTTGTGCGCGCTACCTTCACTCCCAAAGGCGGCGTGTCAGTGGAAGAAATTCCCATTGATAATCAGACCGATCGCCGGACGTGTGCGGTGTAAGTAGATCACCGAACATCTGCAGGAATTCTTCGCGGCGGTCTTCTCGGCCGATGTCCATAAGGTGGGCAAGCGGATAGCATTCGGGCGTGTATTCGTAGTGTCCGCGCACCTCGCCGTCCTCGAAGATGCGTACGTGGTACTGGTAGATGAAATTTTCGACGTAGCGGAGACTCACGACCTCGCCGTCGTCTTCCCACGCGACGCGATGGTAGGCGTAGCCTTTCTTGACGAGATGTGAGACGAATTCTTCGAGAGAAGTGCCCGATGCGACGGTGCCCAAAAGGTATGGTTGCCGCCCGCGATTTTTCATGAGATTGAGCGCGATGACGCTATCACGCACGGTGGAGTGGTAGGGGCTATAGACGCGCCACAGGTAGTATTTGATGCGGTGCGTGAGATCTTCCGGATAGACCATTTCAGACTGCGGCAGGGTTTCCAACCATTGCTGATGAGCGGGAGTACGCGGGCGCATAGTTCTGACTTCGCGGTCATTCTAGCAAAGATGGAGCTGTGCTCAAGCGTGAAATCCACCGTTGAATAAGCGCGATTTTTAACGTATTCTCTACAAATTGCGGGATCGCCCGCCTCGCTGAGATGAGCGTCAGCGAGTCGAGGCAGGTCTAATGGTAGACAGATTCTCTTTCTCAAATCGGAACCGATCGCTGTTGAATAATGTTAGAAAATTGCTTACAGTGTTAGGGCTTTCACCACACTATGATTCTCTGAGAGTCCAGATCTCAAAGAAGAATGAAGTGTTACGGGCGGTAGAGCTTTTGAAGTTTCGGAGGTATTGATTTTGCGGGATAGTGTAAAGGTAGCACGTCGCGCTCTGGACGCGGAAATCTTGGTTCGAATCCAAGTCCCGCAGCAAAATGAGCACCGCGAATTTTGCGGAGGGGCTTGGAATGGGAAGGGGTCGGGAAACGGGAGTTTCCCGTGGAGGAAGGAATGGGAAAACCGCGGGTTTCCCAGGTGTCCTTGTCCCGCAGCCAGCGTACGCTAAGTCAGGTGACTGAGACGCCTGTTTAACCATTCCGACATTGCATACCCGAGAAGCAACAGCCATCGCGGCTCCAGGATCCACAGCTTTGTAATTATCCACATCGACCATAGCAAACATCGAGCGGATTCGGTGCGATAATGATAGCCGCTTAGAAACGTAGGTGTGCCGGTGAAGTGAGGCGAAAATCCTCCACTATCGCGTAACGGTTAAAGTCCGATCCCGCACATTACCCCAGAGTTCGGGGCTACATTCGGCTCGCGCCAAGTCACGTTGGGAGGATTATGCCTCACAGCTTTTAGACCTCGGCACGACCGGGAGTTTTGATGCGTGCGTCCTTTCTCGCGACAAGAGAGGTTATCAACCAAACAAATATGAGGATATGAGAACTATCTCTATCACAACTATTACTAAACGAGATGGCACGCTGCAGGATTTTGACCTCAAAAAAATCGCTCAGGCAATATACAAAGCTCTGAAAGCGACTGAGTCAGGTACTGCAAAAGATGCGAATACTGTAGCGGCCAAAGTCCACGAGAAGATCATCACGATGTGCGCTCATGCGGCAGAGTCGGATACCGAGGACGGACCCTGTAAGGATGGCAACCCGACGGTTGAAGAGATCCAAGACCTTGTGGAAAAGGCTCTGATGGAGCAGCACTTTTATGAGGCGGCAAAATCGTACATCATCTACCGCTCTGAGCACGCGAAAGAAAGAGATCGTGATCTTTTTAGAAAGCGAATGAATCTTAAGCCGTATGAATATCCGGAGCTGATTGAATATGTGGATGCGATACGCCACTCATATTGGGTACATACCGAGTTCAATTTCACGAGCGATGTACAGGATTTCAAAGTAAACACCTCCCATGCCGAACGAAGCGCGATGAAAAATACGATGCTCGCCATAGCGCAGATAGAAGTGGCAGTGAAAACGTTTTGGGGGAACATATACAAAAAAATGCCGAAGCCGGAAATTGGCTCGGTGGGATTCACGTTTGCCGAAAGCGAAGTACGGCATCAGGACGCCTACGCGCATCTTCTTGAAATACTGGGTCTGAACGAAGAATTCAAGAACGTGCCGAAAAGCCCTGTTCTGAATAAGCGAGTGCAATATCTTGAAAAGGTTCTAGCAAAATCCCACACGGACGAGAATCGAGACTACACGCAGTCCGTGCTCCTTTTCTCGCTTTTTATCGAGCACGTTTCGTTGTTTTCGCAGTTCCTCATCATCATGTCCTTCAACAAGCACAGGAATCTTTTCAAAGGCATATCGAACGCGGTGGAGGCAACTTCAAAGGAGGAGCAGATACATGGCCTCTTTGGGATCGATATTATCAATCAACTGAAGGTGGAACACCCCGAATGGTTCGATGACCAGCACGAAAAACAGGTGTATCTGTCGTGTGAAGAAGCATACGAGGCGGAGAGCACGATTATCGACTGGATATTCGAAGCGGGCGAGCTCGACTTCCTGCCCGCAAAGACGGTCAAAGAATTCGTGAAGAACCGATTCAATAACTCCCTTGAGAGCATCGGCATGAAGCGGATTTTCACCGTGGACGAATCGCTCTTGAACGACACGTCGTGGTTCGACGACGAAGTGATCGGGACCAAGCACGGCGACTTTTTCGTGAAGCGCTCCATCAATTACAACAAACGAGGCAGCAGCGTGACGAGCGCTGACCTATTCTAAAAATCTCATCATGAAATGGTTAAATGAACACAGCAGAGCATTCTTGGCTAAGGGATATCTTGCTAAAGGCGACACTCCCGAAAATCGCATTTCTTTCATAGCAAAAAGGGCAGAGAAAATTCTCAAAAAGCCCGGATTCGCAGAGAAGTTCGAAAAGTACATGGCAGAGGGATACTTCTCATTGTCCTCTCCGGTCTGGTCAAACTTCGGATTAAAGAAAGGGTTGCCGATCAGTTGCTTCGGTTCTTATATACCAGACGATATGGCGCATATCCTCTATACGCAGGCAGAAGCGGGAATGATGAGTAAGTACGGCGGTGGTACATCTGGATACTTCGGGGCTCTACGCGGACGTGGAGCTTCTATCACCGACAATGGCATTTCTTCGGGGTCTGTCCACTTTATGCAACTATTCGAGGGCATCGTGAACGTGGTAAGCCAAGGCTCAGTTCGGCGCGGCCATTTTTCTCCGTATCTGCCCGTCGATCACCAAGACATCGAAGAATTCTTGGATATCGGCACCGAGGGCAATCCGATTCAGGGGCTCACGCATGCAGTTATCGTACGAGATGTGTGGCTCCAAGAGATGATGGACGGTGATGAAGCAAAACGTCGCATATGGGCGAAAGTGCTCGAAAGTCGCGGACAGATCGGATATCCATATATATTTTTCAGCGACAACGCGAACAACAACACTGTCGATGTCTATAAAGATAAGAAACTGCAGATCTATGCGAGCAATCTTTGCAGCGAGATCATGCTTCCCTCAAAAGAGGATTGGTCGTTCGTGTGCTGTCTCTCGTCGATGAATGTGCTCCACTTCGACGCATGGAAGGACACCGATGCGGTCGAGACCCTTGTCTCCCTCTTGGATGCGGTAATGACCGATTTCATCACGAAGCTCGAAGCATTGCGCGATTCCGACAAGGAGGAGCACCGACTGGCCTATTTCTTCATGCGCCGTGCATACAACTTCGCCGTGGCGAATCGTGCCATCGGTATCGGAGTCTTAGGATGGCACTCACTGCTTCAGTCAAAAATGATTCCGTTCGAAAGTGCCGAGGCGGGCAAGCTCAACGTCGAAGTATTTAAGACCATCCGCGAGCAAGCAGAGGTCGCTTCGCATAAGCTTGCAGAGGATTACGGAGAACCAGAAGTATTGAAAGGATACGGTCGTCGCAACACAACGCTTATGGCGGTCGCACCAACTACCTCTTCGGCGTTCATTCTCGGTCAGGTCTCGCAAAGCATCGAGCCATACTGGTCCAATTGCTACGTAAAAGATATCGACAAGATGAAAGTCACAATCAAGAATCCGTTTCTCATTGAGCTTCTTGAGAAAAAAGGAAAGGACACAAAAGAAGTATGGAATACGATCCGCGACAATGATGGGTCAGTGCAACACTTGGAATTCTTAAGCGATAAGGAGAAAGCCGTTTTCCGCACCTTCGCCGAGATAGATCAATCGGTCGTTATCGAACAAGCAGCCGTTCGTCAGCATTACATCGATCAGGGGCAGTCGCTCAATCTAATGGTGAGCCCCGACATATCTCCGAAAGAGATCAACGCACTTTATATTCAGGCGTGGAAACAAGGGATAAAGAGTCTGTATTACCAACACAGCATGAACGCCGCGCAACAGTTGAGTCGCAAGAAGGTCAATGCCGCCCGACAATCAAGCCGCAAAGAACTGGAAGTTTGTATCGCCTGTGAGGCATAGGAAGGTGATTGCACATTAGGCAATGAGGGTAGTGAAAAATATTGATTCAGTCCGGCAGTCGAGATTTGACTGTCTACGGTTCTAGCTCAAAGTGGACCCCCGCCTTAGTTTCGAACGGCAATACAAGGACTTTTCTGCTACTCGAGCGTTATTTTCTTGTCTTTCAGAAACAGTTTGCTTTGGAGACCCCGACTGAGACCCCTCAATCTGGTACACTGGAATCACTCAAAGAACCCTTACAAGGCCTCAACCTGTGAGGTTCGCAACTGAGTCAGCCAGTAGAAAATCCTAGCGCAAAGCGCTTTAGATTTTCACTGATCCTGAGCAAAGCGAAGGACGTATGTATTTTGTATATCTTATCGAGTGCGGTGACGGTTCCTTGTATACCGGCATAACCACAGGTGTTGAGCGTCGTTTCAATGAACATAAGAATAAAACAGGCGGTCACTATACGAGTTCCAAAGATGTGGTACGAGTGGCATACGCCGAGCGGCATCCCGACAGGTCATCAGCATTGAAGAGGGAAGCACAGATCAAGAGTTGGACACGCAAGAAAAAGTTAGAATTGATCCGAGGAGTATCGAAACGCTAACCCGATCCGTTTCCGCGGGCCTCCGCCACGCTGAAGTGGCTACGGCCACGCAAGCGGGGAGTTTAAAAAATGGCGGCGTGGCGGAGTGACGGTAAGAATGGTGATAAGATTGAGGAGCAATCGCATAAGATATGCAGCTCACGGCACCTAAAATTCGGAGAAGTTTCGTCAATCTAAAACCTAGGGATTCATGGTCTTTCCGAGATGCCGCAAGGAAAGAAATGCATGCCCATACGCATGGCTATCATCGATATCCAGCGAAATTTATTCCGCACCTAGTCCAGCAGCTGATAAAAAAGTACGCTCCGAAAGGCAACGAGATTATCTGCGACCCATTCGGCGGGTGTGGCACGACTCTCGTTGAGGCAAAAATCTCCGGTAGAAAGAGCTTTGGATTTGACATTAATCCTGTCGCCAAGCTAATCACCCAGGTTAAAGTGACGCCGATTAGTCCAAAACTGCTAATGAAGTACCGTGCGGAGTTTCTGCGGCATCGCAAAAAAACGAAGCGAAAAACGATTAAACACCACTCGCGAATAAGTTATTGGTTTGATGCGCGTACCGTAAGGTCACTAGATGCAATTTACTTGGGCATCTTAAGTATCAAGAACAAAAACGTTAGGAGATTCTTCCTCTGCGCGTTTTCTCATAATCTTAAGAACTGTTCGCGATGGCTTATGAAGAGCATCAAGCCGCAGATTGATCCGGAGAAGATTGCCCCCAAGCCGTTGGAATCTTTCTTGCGTCATCTGGACGCAATGATTCGTAAGAATCAGGAGTTTTACGACGAGCTAAAGGAATCCAAACGGCTCGATGTTCCGGCGCTTATGTATCGCCGCGATTCGACGCAAACCTTGCCACTGAGAACTGGGTCAGTCGATTTAATAATCACTTCGCCACCATATGTGACATCCTACGAGTATGCAGATTTACACCAGCTTTCGTTGCTGTGGTTCGGTGACGACCCTCGTAACTTTAAAAAATGGCACAAATTCAGTAATGAATTTAACGATTTTAGAAAACAATTTATAGGTACGAGCTATAAGAACGCCAGAAGGAAATTCTTTGAAAGCAGGATTGCCGAAGATGTGGTGACTGCACTGGAAAAGGTGGACCAACCTCTTGCGGCTGACGTAGCTAACTATTTTTCCGACGTAAGGAAGGCATTTGCGGAAATGCATCGGATACTCAAGCCCGGTGGAAATGCCTGCGTGATAATTGGTAATACCAATATGAGGGACATCGAGATACTCAATGCCGAAATTGCGGCAGAGCAGATGACTCACTTAGGCTTTAAAAAGGTTACTTTTATCAAACGAGAGGTCCTAAACAAACTCATCACGTCGTGGCGAGATAAAAACACGGGGAAATTCACCAACCTTGACAATCCAGCTAAAAAGAGCGTTTATAGCTGTGAATACGTCATCGTGATGGAGAAATAACCCCCCATGTTTAACATTAAGGACATAAAGAAGAAACCCCGACAGCACGCGCGCTATCAGCGGCAGATTGAACGCATAACGGCTGAAAAAGGATACACTCAAAATATAGAAAAGACGGTCGAGGATTCCGTAAGAAATATACAGACAGGATGCCGCTCGTTCGTCATTTATGGCGAGCCGCAGAGCGGCAAGACGGAAATGATGATTGCCCTTACCGCCCGCCTCTTGGACGAAGGGCATAAAATAATCATTGTCTTGCTCAACGACAGCGTCCAGCTACTCGGCCAGAACCTCCCGCGTTTCCAAAGGTCCGGCATCGACCCCGCACCCAAGAATTTCAGTGAGATACTCGATCCTGTCGTCACTATTGGCGACGGTGAGTGGGTTATCTTTTCAAAGAAGAACTCCAAAGACCTACAAAAACTTATACAGAAAATCGGGACTTTCGATGGAAAAGTAATCATCGATGATGAGGCCGATTACGCTAGCCCTAACGCCAAGGTCAATAAGGGCGAAAAAACTAGGATAAATGCACTCATCGAGGAGTTGATTGGAACGAACGGAATTTATATAGGCGTTACAGCAACTCCAGCTCGTCTCGACCTTAACAATACGTTCAGAAACGAGAATGAAAAATGGGTAGACTTTCCGACGCACCCACTTTACAAAGGGCAGCAGACATTTTTTCCGACCTCTCTTGGCGAGGGTCTTCAATTCCAGTTGGAATTGCTGCCGGACATGGACGATGCCCCACGATATCTGCGCGAAGCACTATTCAGCTTTCTCGTCAGCGTTGCCCATCTCAACAGTAAAATAAATCTGTCTGGAGAAAAGAATTACTCCATCCTGATCCATACTAGCGGCAAGCGGGCTGACCATAGCACCGACTATACCGAAGTCGTCAAGACTTTTAATATCTTAAAAAAGGACGACGAGAAGTCCGAGAAATACTACAAACGTATCTGGGAAATTGCAAAGGAAAAATATCCTGGCGAGGAAAATGATCTGGCCAGGTATATCTATGAGAACAGGAGCCGCAATACTATCGTCGTGATGAATAGCAACACCGATAAAAATTTAGTCGACTATACAAACGCGACAATCCCGTCCACACTCTTTACCGTTGCTATTGGAGGAAATATCGTCTCACGCGGTGTAACTTTCGACAATCTGCTCTCGATGTTCTTCACACGTGATGTGAAGCACAAAATCCAACAAGATACGTACATCCAACGAGCGAGAATGTTTGGGTCGCGCGGACATTACCTGTCCTTTTTTGAATTGCATATTCCTGAGAAGCTCTACGCCGACTGGCATAAATGTTTCGTATTTCACCGGCTATCCTTGGACTCGATACGAACAGGGAATGGTTCTCCAGTTTGGCTTGAAGACACGCGGGTTTCCGCAGCCGCTTCCGGAAGCATTGATAAGACTACCGTCGCCTTTGATAGTGGCGAGATGGGCTTTGAGATGTTTGACTATGATGAACACATAGAATCCATTATGGACGATGCGTCAAAAACTGCTTCTGCAAGGTTGCAAATACTTTCTGCTAGAATCGGTAAAGAAAAAGTGCCCGACTTTATTCTGGAGTGGCTAAAGAATTTCAGTCCGGATGGCGACAAGTCAATACTAATACACAAGCCATCGAAGGTATCTGATGACTATAAATCAGCTGATGTGGAAAACTTGAAACGCGCACGCGGCTTTATGAGTACGAGTGAATTGGACAGGGACAAGAAAGGTCAACAGGAAGCCATCCACCACTTTAAAGTTTTCTATAACTCCAAAAATCGAGCAAGGCTTTTTTATAAATATGACGGGAGTATAAAATTCCTGAAGAATCTGAGAGGAAAATAACCATGCTGAAAGAATTTGAGTTTTTTCACGGAATTGTTTTTGCTCGGATGCTTCACGCAACTCAAAAGCAGTTCTCTATAAAGCCGTTTCCAACGTCGGATAATGCGTCCTATGTTATCAACGAGAAAGTCGGGATTTATATCAAGTTCTCAAGCAAGCGTCTTACTCCGTGGAGTTTTTCTTTTCAAAAGCGACATCAAGACGAAATATTACGAATGAGGAATGAGCTTGGTGAAATGTTTGTGTTGCTCGTTTGCAACGATGATGGCATTGTCGGTCTTAACTTTGATGAGGTGCGAAATATATTAGACGAGGTTCACGAAGATGCTGAGTGGATTAGTGTGGCGCGTAGTCGAGGGCAGATGTATGCGGTCAAAGGGTCCGACGGGAAATTGGGATACAAGGTGGGCAAAGACGACTTTGCGCAGAGAATTCTAGAGGCTAGCGAGTCAGTCGTAACAAAAATCCCAATGTTGAGTTGGATTAAACCGGAGGTAGCTGTCGCTAAGTAATGTATACGGAAGCGACTTCGAGTTCTAAGGGAGCCCGCCGTGTTTTCTTCACTGTGGGATTTTGAGCGCGCATCCTCCTCCGCTAGAGCTTCGGACGGGCATAGCGGGTGGGAGAGCCGCGCGTGCTCGCGCCCGAGTGCGCTGGAGCGCTCAGCGCCACAGTTGGAACTTCGTACCAAATACCTAGTTAAATTGAGATAGATCCGAGATGCCGGAAAATATTTTTCTGTTATACTGGCGTAAATGGAGAACATCCTGTCGCATGTGCGGTCAAACGCCGTCCTCTACAGCGCTATCGTTATTGTGCTTCTTGGCGCGTGGCTCCTCCTTTCAGGGAATAAGAGCGAGGAGGAAGAACTTCTCACCGTAACGCGCGGACCCTTCGTGCAGGAGGTGAGCGTCTCGGGGAAGGTCGTCGCGGCGCAGGATGTCGACCTTGGTTTCTCGCAGGGCGGTCGCGTTTCCGGTGTGTACGCGAAGGTGGGTGCGAAGGTCGCGGCAGGTACAGTATTAGCGGAGTTGGAAAATGGCGACCTGCGCGCGAGTGTCTTGCAAAAGCAGGCGGCGCTGGAGCGCGAGCAGGCTTCTCTCGCTGTTTTGAAAGAGGGAACGCGCCCCGAAGAGATAGAGGTCGCCCGCTCGGAGGTGGTGAGCGACGAGGTCGCGCTCGCACAAGCACGCGACGCGCTCGTCGAATCCATTCAGGACGCCTTTACGACCTCCGACGATGTCATACGCAACACACTCGATCAATTCATCGATGACCCCCGTACCAATCCGCAGGTCGACTTTATTGTCGGCGACGCACAGCTCGAGACCACTGTCGAGAACGCTCGTCGCACGGTGGAGACCATGCTCTTGGACTGGCAGGTGAGTGTCGGACAATTCGTTGCCGCTACTCTTGCCGACGCGACTTCCAAGGCACAAGTGAATCTCACCCGTGTTGCTTCCATTCTCACCGACGCAAACGCCGCCCTCAACAAAGGAATACCCACGGGCAGCAACACGCAGTCGGTTTTGGACGGCTACAAGACAGACATCGCGACGGCGCGCTCTTCGGTGAATACCGCCATCTCGTCTTTGACGAGCAAGATAACCGCCGAGCGCAATGCGGTCTCCGCGCTCGAGACATCGCGCAAAAATTTGGTGCTCAAGCAGGCAGGCACTCGACCAAGCGACATCGCAGCACAGGAAGCTGATGTGAAAGCGGCGGAGGCGGACCTCGAGAGCGCTCGCGCCAATCTTGGCAAGACCATCGTTCGCGCACCCTTTACCGGTGTTGTAACGAAGATGGACCTGAAGGCTGGCTCGATAGCGTCGGCGAATTCTTCGGATGTTTCCATGATATCGACGGGCACGTTCCAGATAGAGAGTTTTGTGCCGGAGGTGAACATCGCGCTCATCGCGCTTGGGGATACTGCCACCGTTACGCTGGACGCGTACGGCTCTGACGCTGTCTTTACAGCCTCCGTGGTATCTATCGATCCGGCGGAAACGGTCCGCGACGGCGTTTCGACCTACCGCTCTACCTTGGAGTTCTCAGAAGCCGACTCACGCATCAAATCGGGAATGACAGCGAACGTGCGCATCACGACGGACGAGCGCGAAGGCGTCATCAGTATCCCGCAGGGGATCGTGATCGAACGTGAGGGCAAGAAATATGCACGTGTCAAAGCGGGCGAAACGGTCGAGGAGCGCGAGATCACGACGGGTGCCATCTCGTCCCTCGGCAACATCGAGGTTTTGAGCGGTCTTTCCGAAGGTGACGTTGTGGTGCTTTCGGCCTCACAATGATCCCGCTGAACGTTCGCATCGGTTTTTTCCTTGCACTGCGCGCGCTTCGCCGCGCCTCGCCGTGGACCACCTCGCTCATCATCTTCGTGATGATACTGACGTTCCTCAACCTCGTCGTTGTATCAGGCATACTCGTGGGGCTTCTCCAAGGTGCCATCGACCAGACACGGGTCAAGTTTACGAGCGATGTGATCGTTTCAGCGCTGAACGATAAGGCGTACATCGAGAACAGTCCCAATCTCATCGCACTTATCGAAACACTTCCCGAGGTGGAAGCGATCACGCCACGCTATCGCGAAGGGGGCATCCTTGAAGCGAATTATAAGACTCGTAAGGAGACGGATAAGGCGAATACCGCGACCGCACAACTCGTCGGGATAGACCCGTTCAAGGAGAATACGGTCACGGGAATTGCGAACGACATCGTTGAAGGGGCATTCCTCGTGCCGGGCGACTACGACCAAGTCGTACTCGGCCACTACCTCCTCAAGCAGTACATTCCGATCGAGTCTCCCGCCTTTTCGACGCTCGAGAATGTCGGAATCGGCACGAAGATCCGTATGAAAGTGGGGGACGTGACACGAGAGGTTACCGTAAAAGGGATCATCAGGAGCAAGGTGGATGAGATCGCACTTCGAGCATTCATGGTCGATTCGCAGTTCAGGAGCATGATCGGGAGGAATGACGGGAATGTCACGGAGATCTCCATCAAGCTCAAAGACGGTGCCGACCCTGTCGCGGTGCGTGACGCTTTGGTAAGAAGCGGCGTCGACACGTACGCCAAGGTACAGACCTATGAAGATGCACAGCCGCAATTTCTCAAGGATATTATCGCGACCTTCAACATGCTTGGCAACGTCTTTTCGTCGCTCGGGCTCATCGTTGCCACGATAACTATTTTCATCGTTATTTTCATCAATGCACTGACGCGCAGGAAGTTCATCGGTATTCTAAAAGGTATCGGCATCGACGGACGTGCGATCGAGTATTCGTACGTGTTCCAATCGGTTTTTTATGCGTCGCTCGGCGCGGTCGTCGGTCTCGGGCTTGTGTATGGCATTCTCGTGCCATTTTTTGCGGCTCATCCGATCGACTTTCCTTTCAGTGACGGCATTCTCGTTGCACCGATCGATAAGACGCTCTTTCGTGTCGGGCTCCTCGTCGTATCGACACTTGTCGCAGGATTCATTCCGGCGTGGATGATAATCCGCAAGAATACGCTCGACTCCATTCTCGGAAGGAACTGATTGTATGATCGAAACGAAAGATCTCACGAGAACATTCAAGAGCGGTGACGTGGTGACGCCTGTCTTGAAGGGCATCGATTTCGCGACACGGGAGGGTGAATGGGTCGCCATCATGGGCCGCTCGGGTGCGGGCAAGAGCACGTTTCTATATCAAATAAGCCTCCTCGACGATCCGACGGGCGGGGAGATCATTATTGATGGCCACAATACGCACACGATGAGCGCAAATGCAAAAATGCACTTCAGGCTCTCCACGTTCGGTTTCGTATTCCAGGATTATGCGCTCTTGCCGGAATTGACCGCGCTCGAGAACGTGGCGCTTCCTCTCCTTATGGCGGGGAAGAGCAAGTCGGCAGCATACTCGACGTCGAGCGCCGCGCTGGAGCGCGCGGGATTGGGAAAGCGGGTCGGCAATCTTCCGAGCCAACTTTCGGGAGGGGAGCAGCAGCGCGTCGCAATCGTGCGCGCGGTCGCACACAAACCCAAAGTTCTCTTTGCCGATGAACCGACCGCGAACCTCGACAACGATTCCGCGCGCCGCATTATGGAGATATTCACGGAGCTTCACCGGGAGGGGCAGACCATTATCATGGTGACGCACGAAGAGCAGTACGCGAAGCTCGCCGAGCGTATCGTGAAGATAGACGACGGTAGGATCGTTTCCGAAGAAAAACTCACCACGTAGGGAAGACATGCATATCATCAAGGCATTCGGGGAAGCTACGTTCGCGTCGCTCAAGATACGCAATTATCGGCTGTTCTTCATCGGGCAGGGGCTCTCGGATATCGGTACCTGGATGCAGGTCGTTGCGATGGGTTGGCTCGTCCTCGAGCTGACCGGTTCCGGCGTCCAACTTGGGAGTGTTCTCGCGCTCCGCTTCGCGCCGCTCCTCGTGCTCGGCGTACTCGCAGGGCACGTAGTCGATTCGTTCGACAAGAGGAAGCTTCTCTACGCGACACAGTCGGTATCAGCCTTGTTTGCGTTCACCATGAGCGGACTTGTCTACACTGGCGCAGTAGAAATGTGGATGGTGTTTCTTGCCGCGCTTATCTTCGGTTTCATCGATGTGGTCGACAGGCCATCGCGACAAACGTTCGTGCACGAGATCGTGGGTCCCGAAAATCTAAGGAACGCGGTCGCTCTCGGCTCCACACGGGCAAATCTCGCGCGCGCGCTGGGCCCGCTCTTTGCAGGGACCTTGATCGCAAGTGTGGGCATCGCCTTTTGCTTTTTTGCAAATGCATTTTCATTCGTGGCGTGCGTCATTGCACTTTTCCTCATGCACGCGGATGAGCTGCATCGAGAACCACAACGAGGAGGGTCAGATAGGGGGCATGTGCTCGCCGGGTTGCACTACGTTGCCTCTATGCCATTGATCCGCACCATCCTCATTTCTATGGCGCTCGTCGGTACGCTCTCCTACGAATTTCAAATATCACTCCCGCTTCTTGCACACACCACGTTCCTCGGTGGCGCCGCCGATTATGCGGCGCTCCTTTCGGCTATGGGGATCGGCAGTGTAATGGGTGGTCTTTTCTCTGCGGGGCGCAGGGTCATCAGCGTCCATGAATTCGTGCTATGGGCGTTCCTTTTCGGTGTGTCCATATGTGTGACGGCTGTTATGCCTTCCTTAGGGCTTGCGCTCATCGGCATGATCTTTGTCGGGTTTTTCTCCATTGCCATGAGCTCCACTGGCAATACGATGATCCAGCTCGAGTCTGCTCCGCACATGCGCGGACGCGTAATGTCCTTGTGGTCGATGGCGCTCTTCGGTTCGACCCTTATCGGCGCACCCCTCATCGGGTACATCGGCGAGTACGCATCGCCACGCTGGGCCCTTGCAGTGGGTGGCATCGCAGCGCTCGTCGCAGCGTACCTTGCGAACCGCCGGCTCCTCGAAGGTTACAAGCTCCTCTCCATACCCGCGTTCATGTCGGTCCGTCGGGAAGGAATGGTAGTAGAGGATACAAAGGTGTAGTAGTAAGATGAACCCGTTTACCCCGTCTTAATATGGCAGACATGGAGCAAATGTTTCGCGAGGCATTCGAGCGACATGCGGATGAGCTCTTTCGGCACGCCTCATTACGGCTTAGCGATCGGGATCGCGCGCTCGAACTCACCCAGGAGTGTTTCCTGCGTGCGTGGCAGTACGCCGGTCGTGGCGAGGAGATACGTGAAATGCGGCCGTTCCTTTTCAGGACGCTTCGCAACCTCATCATAGACGAATATCGAAAGGCAAAATCATATTCGCTCGACGGGATGGTGGAAGACGAAGAAGGCGAGCAGATCGAGTCGCTGCTTCCGCGTGACGATACGAACTCTCTCGAGGCGGCCATGGACCGTTTCGACAGCGTGCGTGCCGTCGAAGCGATCCGGGAGCTGCCGGATCTGTACCGCGAAGTCCTTACCCTTCGATACGTCAGCAGTCTGTCGATCCAGGAGATTGCGGCGTATATCGAAGAGAGCGAGAATGTCGTTTCGGTCAGACTTCATCGCGGTCTCAAGCGATTGCGCGCATTGCTAGAATCTCAATAAATTCGCTATGAACAAATTTTTCCTACAATTAAAGAAAGAGACGGGGTCCATCAAGCTCTCAATGAGAGAGCGCGAGGTCATGCACCGTGCGCTCGAGACAGCAATGCATGCAGGCGTGATGCATAAAAGCTCTGTCCGCATCACACCGTCATCGCTTATGTTTTTCACGCCGCGCCTCATTTCGTCCTTCGCATTCGTGCTCGTGATCGCGGTTGTCGGGAGTAGTACCGCATATGCCGCGGAAGGGGCAGTGCCGGGCGACTTTTTGTACACGCTCAAAGTCAACATAAGCGAGCCGATTCGTACCGCGCTCGCGATATCTTCGGAGGCGAGGGCGGAGGTCCACGCCCGCTTGGCGGAGCGGCGTATGGAGGAAGCACAGGTCCTTGCGGCGCGCGGAACGTTGACTGCCGATGTGAAAGCCGGACTCGAGGCGAACTTCGAACAGCATGCCACGGAGGTAGAAACGATCGTCGACTCAGTGGAGAAAGATGACCCTGTCGTCGCTGCCAATATCTCGGCACGTTTCGGTTCGTCCGTTGAGGCCAACGGCGCGGTCATCGCAAGACTTGGCGCGGAAGGAGGAGACGAGGAGAACCGGCGGGAATCAGAGAACTTCTCTCTCACGCTCCGGGATCGCGGCCGCAGGATCGCGCATGCCGAAACACCCCGTACTCTTAAGGTCGAAGCCGCTCGCATTGCTGAAGCCGCACCTGCGTCGGAAGATGCCACGACGCTCTCGATGGCGCTCCCCGCCGATGATGCCGATGCGGCGGTCATTGCACGTATCGAGCTCACCGCCTCGACGACTTTGGAGGAAGCTGAGAACTACCTCGCCACCCTCAAGGACAAACTCGATGCGACGACGAGCGCGCGCACCAAACAGCAGATCGAGAACATCCGAAATCTCATCAAAAAACTGCGTAAGGCGGAGAACGGTTCTTCCGAGAAAGAGCGCGTGGAGCGCGCACTCAAAGATGCAGTGACCATAAAGACTTTCATCAAAGCTCAAGCGAAATTCCACGAAGATGTTCTTCTTCCCGTGCCCGATATCGAGGAGGGAGAAGGAGGTTGGAAGAGCGATGATGAGGAGAAAGACAAGAGTGGGGACAACGGCATTGAGTTGCATCAGTAAGGAGGCTTTACGTGCTTGTTGAGGCAGGCGACAATTGCCCTATGGTGCTTTCCGAAACGAGGAAAGGAGAATGGTATGTTACCTCGGCCGCGTTGCTCGGCGGCTTTTTCCCGATCGTTGTCGTTTTCACCTACGCGAGCGTTTCGAGTCTTATCTCGCTCGCGTGGAGCACACTCTTTGCCGCAGGGCTTTTCGCGATCCTTCTTACATATCGTGCACGATGGGTCGAACTCAGGGATCCAGCTGTATGGAAATACGGTTTTTTCTCCGCACTCTTTATCGGCGTTCTCTTCTATGTATTCTATTTTATGGGTCTCGAACATACGACACCGGGGAATGCATCGATCATCGTTCTCTTGCAGATACTGACGTCATTCCTCTTTTTCAATATGTATCGCAAAGAATACTTCTCTCGCGAGTACAAACTCGGAGCGATACTCATGGTAGTAGGAGCAGTCATTATTCTCGCTCCGAATTTCGGCGGTATAAATATCGGTGACTTCTTCATTCTTGGTTCCGCACTGTTCGCTCCCATAGGCAATTTCTTCCAGCAGGAGGGACGCAAGATCGCTTCAAGCGAGACCATCATGTTCCTCCGAAGCGCGCTTTCTGCCGCCGCGCTTTTTCTCGTGATCTATCTTTGGAGCATTCCCGCGGAGGCTGCAGACATTCGTGCAGTGCTGCCGTTCCTCATCCTAAACGGTATCGTGCTTTTGGGTTTCGAGAAGGTACTGTGGATCGAGGGGATCCATCGCATATCAGTGACCAAAGCGACCGCGCTCGTGAGCATGACGCCGTTCATTACACTTTTGTTCGCGTGGCTGCTTCTCCACCAAGCACCTACCCTATGGCAGCTGCTCTCGCTCGCACCCTTCGTGCTCGGAACATTGCTCCTTACCGACCAAGTGCACTTCCGCCGCACGATTCGGATACAATAGACACGTTAACGATGATTTTTGTCTGAGTGCTCGCCCGTCGGCAGCCATAAAGAATTCGGCGAGAATTTAAAAAAAGCACACCGGGACTCCGCGAGGGGAGGCCCGGTGCTTTCAAAGGTGCGCATGCAGTTGCTCTTACTGCACGGAGATATTGACCGGGGGACGGAATTCCATGCATTCCGCGAGCGCGTCGTGAACGGGATGCTCGAGGAACCACTTCTTGAAGTCCGGCGGCACGGCATCGTCGGCCTTAGGCAGAACATCGCCCGTGACCATCTGCATGAACCGCGGGCCCCACTTGCGACCGCCGAGGCGAGCCGTTGTGGAACAGTTGTCGATCATGTAGTCGATGCCGCGTGCGGCGATGTACGGATTGAGCGAATCCGTTGCCTCAATGATGGATTCGTTGCAGATCTCCGACCAACCATGGCCGTTTTTCCGCAGCACGTCCACCTGTGCCATCATGATGCCGAGATACGCCCCGGCGGTCTTGGGCTCAAGCGGCACCTCGATGTTGCCCTTGCGGGCAGTCTCACCGGTGCGCCACATGGTCGAGCCGTCGACCTTGGTCCAGCCGTAGGTTTCGAGCGCCGCAGTTTGGTCGACGACACGAGCGATCTCACGGCCACTCTTCACTTCGTTGTAGATCTCGCTGACGAGCGGCAACGCCGCCTTGTACGTCGCGTGCAATGTCCGGTAGAACTCCTGCTCTTCCGCCGGATTATCGCTGAGACGCCGCCCAATTTCGACGAGTCCGTCCTGCGAGATCGCTTCGCTGATCGGGCCGGTGATGCTCATCGCACTCCTGGCGAAGGCCTCGCCGTGGTTCATGTTCTTGTCGGTAATGAAGTGGGTATTCATGGCTTCCGCCACACCCCACACCGCACCGAGCAAGATCGCCCGTTCGCCGAAGATGTCGCTCCGGTATTCCATTTCGAGGGTCGTCTCGAACACATACGGCGAGCCGATCGCGATAGCCCAACCGAGGGCGATATTGCGCGCGTTGCCGGTTGCGTCCTGTTCGACGGCGTAGCTTGAGTTGATGCCGGCGCCGTTGACGTCGCGGCCCTGTTCATAGAGCCGACGAACCGATGGCCCCATGCCTTTCGGGCACACGCCGACCACGTTGATATCGGAACGGAACTTCGCGCCGATATTTTTCATGTGGCCGAGCAGAAAACCGTGCGACAGGCCGAGCGTTGCGCCCGGCTTCATCGCGCGTTGGATGTTCTCGAACTCCTGCGTCATCGCCGCATCGGAGATGAGGCAAAGGACTAGATCCGAATTGCGGACCACGTCCAGCATCTCGCCAGCAGTGCCGTTGTCGACGGTGAAGCCGACTTCTGTCGCTTTCGCGAAGGATTTGCTGCCCTCGCGAAGTCCAACGATGACCTTGATGCCGAGATGCTCGAGCGAGTCGCGGAGGTTCTGCGCTTGCGCAGGCCCTTGCGAGCTCCACCCGAGGACCCCGATCTGCTTGACGCCCTTGAAGGCTTCGCCGAGCAGTGGGAACCTGTCGCGCCCGCCGACAACGACCTCCTCGGTCGTATCGGCGAGATGGATTGTCTTCGTTCCGAAGACGTTCATCTTACTTGGCTTCATCGTGGGTTCTCCCAGTCTGGTTCAGTTTCCGTTGCACTCTATGTTGGGTTTAATACCAACCCGCACGAACCCTACAGTATTGGTATTTAGGGTGCAATTAAACTGAGAGCTCGGCACGACTCTTTAAACCTTGACAAGATGCTTCTACTTGAGGCATAGTGGCGACATTAGTACGCGTCGGGTGGTTAGATTATCCATATTTTAAGCTATTTTATGAAGAAATTCGCGCTCGCTCCGGCTCTCGTGGTACTTCTCCTTGCAGGCGTCGCTTCAGCACAAGCCTATTACCCAAACTACGGATCAAGTTACCCGAGCTACGGGTCGAGCTATGGCTATTCGCCGACCTCCACGTCCGGCGGTTGTGTGATGCTTGCCTCCAACCTCTCGTACGGTTCGCGCAACTCGGAGGTGACGAGTCTCCAGCAATTTCTCGTGAGCCAGAATTATCCGGGCGGTGGAAGCTGGATGGTCACGGGCTACTTCGGCAACGCGACGGTGCAAGCGGTGCGCAACTTCCAACAGTCCGCGGGTCTTCCCATGACGGGAGCCGTTGACGCGGCGACCCGCTCCGCTATTCAATCCCGCACGTGCGGATTCCCGGGACTCGGGTACGCCCAAGGTTCTCTCTCCAACTATCCGTATAGTTACTCCTACTCGACGCCCACGTACACAACTCCCGCGTACGCGCCGAGCTACACACCGAGTTACCTGCCTACCGGCCAGGCAGGCACGTATCCTACGTACCCCACATATCCTTCGACTCCGTGGGGCATGACTCCCGTTATCAATTCACTCTCGGTCACAAGCGGCGGGCAGGGGACGGTCGTGACAGCCTATGGTGCCAACTTCGACATCTACTCAACGAGCGTGCGCTTCGGTGTGACCTCTATCGTTCCCGCGAGAGACACGACGCAAACACAATTCAAATTCACGATCCCAAACGTTCCTTCCGGATCCTATCCCGTATCGGTCACCACATCGCGCGGCGTCTCGAATTCGCTTAGCTTCAACGTGACTGGCAGCACGAACTGCGGTTGGGGCTACCTCTACCCATGCGCGCAGATCAACCTCTCCTCGCTTAGCCCCGCGTCAGGCGCTCTTGGCACATCCGTGACCGTCTACGGCAATGGCTTTTCGACCTCCGGTAACACCGTGTTCTTCGGAGGTGTAACGATCCCGAATATCAACTCCTTCAACGGCAACACCCTTCTCTTCACCGTCCCTTACACGGTCACGGGGTACGGCCAGCAGATCGTTGGAGGCACGTATCCGGTTTCTGTGAGGAATTCGCAGGGACAAACGAGCAACACGCTCAATTTCTCGGTAACCTCGGGAAGCGGCGGCGGAGCACCTATCGTTGCGAGCGTCACCGGTCCTACCACTCTTTCAACAGGGACGCAGGGCACCTGGACGCTTACCTTGAACGCGCCATACGGCTCGTACGTAACGACATCAGTACAGTGGGGAGACGAAAGTCTCTACGCCTATGCTGCGGGAGTACCGCAGTCGACGTACGTCTCGGGTCAGCAAACGGTCACATTCACCCACACCTACAACAGCAGTGGAAACTACACGCCGACGTTTACGGTGACAGGCCCTGGCGGCTCGAACACTGCAAGCGCGACAGTAAACGTCTCAACAAGCGGCGGCGGCGGGACAGGTTCGCTCTACCTCAATTCAATCAACCCGAGTTCGGCACGCACGGGCACATACGTAACGCTTCAGGGGAGCGGCTTTACGGCGACAGGTAACGATGTGCACTTCGGCGTCGGTGGTATGAAGAATGTTTCTTCGAGCGGCTCCACCATCTCCTTCGTTATCCCATCGTGGGTATCACCCTGCGATCTCATCGGCGGCTACCTCTGCGGCGCGCCAGCGACACAGGTAGTCCCAGGCACCTATCCCGTCTACGTGACGAACAGTACAGGTGCTACCAACATCGTGAACTTCACGGTCACTCCGTAGTACGCTTTTGCCAGAGGGTCAAAAACAGCGCCTTGGGCGCTGTTTTTTGAAATGAAGAGCCCCACCCAGAGGCCGGATTATTCATCGGGGTTGACAATATACCCCAGGGGGGTATCCTGAAAAGCATGAAGGTCGATATAAGAAAGAAAGCAAAACGTCGTCTGAGGATCATCCAGGGACAGCTCAAGGGTCTGGCTAGCATGGTAGAGAATGAGAAATATTGTGTGGACATCATTACCCTATCAAGTGCCATCAAAGAAGCGCTTTCGGGGGTAGAAGATCTGATATTGCAGAACCACTTGGAGACTCACGTGCTGCACCAGATGAGAACGGGCAAAGAGAAGAAGGCAACTGCCGAAATTCTTAAGATTTATAAGCTAGCGCAGAAGAAAAAGTAATATGAACTATCAAGCGATCCGTTGGGTGCTCATAGGGCTTCTCGTAGTCCTCGGACTGTATCTTGTGGTTGATCACGGACAACATCTAGCGCCGTACTTCCCGTTTGTGTTCCTACTCGGCTGTCTTTTTATGCACTTATTTGGACATGGAGGTCACGGTCACGGGCATAGTCATGATGAGCACCAAAACAAAAATTGACATGGAAAGTCAGGGAATACAGACGAACTGGTACGTGATCACGGGAGGACCGAGCTCGGGCAAAACGACGACAGTTAATCTGCTAAAAGAGCGTGGATACATGACGACTATTGAACACGCTCGGCATTACATTGATACGCAGAAAGTCGGTGGTAGCACGGTCGAAGAAATTAGGGCGAATCAGCTTACATTTCAGCGTGGTATCCTCAATATGCAGATTGAGCAGGAGAGGGCACTTTCCCCTAATGAAGTCATATTTCTTGACCGAGCGATACCGGATGCGCTTGCATACTATCGTTTCCTCGGGCTTTCTCCAGATGAAAAACTACAAGAGGCAGTACATAAGCACTTGTATAAAAGAGTATTCATTCTAGACCCGCTTCCACTCGTTTCAGATTACGCTCGCACCGAAGACGGAGTAGCGCAAAAGAAAATACACGCATTACTCGCGGAAGTGTATGAGTCGCTTCCGTACCCTGTAGTCCACGTACCGGTGCTGCCTCCTGAAGAGCGTGTCGACTTTATTTTGAAGAATCTATAAAGAATTATGGCAAACCAAACTCAACAAAAACAGGTGCGGATCGTAAAGGCCTCTGGCGAGACCGAGCCGTTTGCCGAGTCAAAATTGCGCAATTCACTCAAAAAAGCCGGTGCTTCGGAAGAAGCCATTGATGCTGTCGTACAGGATGTCATCGGCAGACTCCGCGACGGCATGACGACCAAAGATATCTATTCTCGCGCATTCTCGCACCTGCGCCGCAAGGAACGTCCAACCGCCGGCCGATATCATATGCGAATGGCGCTCATGGAGCTAGGCCCGACTGGCAGGCCTTTCGAGCGCTTTGTAGGCGAGCTTTTGAAATCCGAAGGATTTGGTGTAGAGGTTGCACGGATCGTGCAGGGTGTGTGCGTCAAACATGAGGTTGATGTCGTCGGCGCTAAAGACAGCCGGCACATCATGGTGGAGTGCAAGTTCCACAACCAGCCGGGACTGCGCTCCGACGTGAAAATCTCGCTTTATGTGCAAGCTCGATTTGAAGACGTCGAACGCCAGTGGAAGAAGCAGCCCAATCACGGGGAGAAATTCCACGAGGTGTGGCTCGTGACGAATACAAAACTTACCTCCGATGCCACCGATTACGCATCATGTGTCGGTATGCACGCACTCGGTTGGAATTATCCTACAGAAGGCAGTTTGCAGGAATTGGTGGAGCAGCATAACCTCCACCCCCTCACGTGTCTCACATTGCTCAATCGTTTTCAAAAGCAAGAACTGCTAAGGCAGGGTTTTATTTTGTGCAAAGATATTTTGGATAATCAGGGTACGCTGCGAAAAATAGTTGGGAATGCTAAACGTGCTGACGAAATAGCGCAAGAAGCACGAGAGTTAACAAGGGATATATGAACCACGACCACCACTCAAAGGAAACCATGTACACCTGCCCCATGCATCCGGAGGTAGTCAAAAACGCACCTGGTAAGTGTCCGGGATGCGGTATGGAGTTGATCCCGCAAAGCAAAACGCCCGATCTTCATGCCGGACACGACACGCAGAAGATGAGCCATATGGATCATGAGTCCGCAATGACAAATCCGCAGATGGCCAAGCAAATGGAGGCAGACATGCGTCGCCGTTTTTGGATTTCACTCATACTCTCGATCCCTATTTTTCTCTACTCGCCAGTCGGTATCAACTTTTTCGGCCTTAACCTCCCTGCGCCCATCCCCGTCAGCTGGATTCTCTTAATACTCACGACGCCAATCGTCTTTTGGACCGGTTCGATATTCATTACCGGCACGTACTATTCGCTGAAAGCGCGTGTCTTGAATATGTCGGTTCTGATCGCGACCGGCGTCTTGGCGGCGTATCTCTTCAGCGTGCTTCTGACATTCATACAACCTGAAAGTGAAACCTTCTACGAAGCCGCAGCGCTCCTCGTCACGTTCGTGCTTTTCGGCCACTGGATGGAGATGAAATCGCGGCGGGGCACATCGGACTCATTACGTGCTCTTTTTGATCTCGTACCTCCGAAGGCGACCGTCATTCGCGATGGGAAAGAAATATCCATCCCGAGCGCGGAAATTGTGCAGGGCGACATTGTTCTCTTGCGCCCCGGCGACAAGGTGCCAGTGGATGGCCAAGTAACCGAAGGAGAAAGCTCGATAGACGAATCGTTGGTCACTGGCGAATCAATTCCAGTCATCAAGAAGACTGGCGACAAAGTCATCGGAGGATCGGTCAACCTCACGGGCGCTGTGCGCTTCAAGACGACAAAGGTTGGCTCCGATACTGTGCTCGCGCAGATCATCAAAATGGTGGAAACAGCGCAAAACTCTAAAGCACCCGGCCAGCGGATAGCCGACCTCTGGGCGGGGCGGCTCGTCATAGTTGCGGTTGGCTCGGGCGTCGCAGCCTTTGTCGGCTGGTACTTCTTTGGCAATGCGGGCCTTCTCGGAGCGCTCACCTTTGCCGTTTCGACCGTAGTGATCGCTTGCCCTGACGCGCTCGGGCTTGCCACGCCAACTGCTGTTGCTGTAGGAACTGGCCTCGGAGCAAAACACAATATCCTCATCAAAGATGCAGCGACGCTTGAGAACACTTCCAAACTCACCGCCATAGTGCTCGACAAAACAGGCACGCTGACGGAAGGAAAACCGAAAGTCACCGAAGTCGTCTCGATAGCTCCATACACGAAAGAAGACGTGCTTGCGTATGCTTCTGCGGTAGAGCGAAGTTCGAATCACCCCATCAGTCTCGCTATCATTGAGGAAGCAAAGAAGCAAAACGTGGCGATTGAGAAAAAGGTGGAGAAATTTGAATCACTTGGCGGCCTTGGTGTCCGTGCTCTTGCCGACGGCAAAGACGTCATTGCAGGGACAGAGCGACTTATGCAGCAGAACAAGATCGACCTCGCGCCACTAAAAAATGAGATTGACCGACTACTCAATACAGGAAACACCATAAGCATTGTGGCCATCGACGGAAAAGTCGCGGGGGCTATAGGCGTAGCCGATACAGTGCGCGATTCTGCACAGAGAGCAGTATTAAAGCTCAAGGAGATGGGTTTGGAAGTGGTGATGATCACCGGCGATCATGAGCAGGTCGCTAAAGCCGTTGCAGGACAACTTGGGATCGAGCGCTACTTCGCGCAAGTATTGCCGGAAGAGAAGGCGAAGTATGTGAAGAAACTTCAGGACGAAGGCAAGAACGTCGCGATGGTCGGTGATGGCATTAACGATGCCCCCGCGCTTGCCCAATCTGATATTGGTATTGCAATCGGCGCGGGCACCGATGTCGCCATCGAGACCGGTAACATCGTGCTCATGAAATCCGACCCATACGATATTGTCGCAGCAATTCGACTGAGCAAGGCGACTGTTACCAAAATGAAGCAAAATCTATTTTGGGCAGCAATTTACAACGTGCTGGCGATTCCGGTCGCCGCCGGAGTCTTTTACACCTGGCTCGGTTGGTCGCTACGCCCTGAAATCTCCGCGCTCCTCATGTCCGCCTCCTCGATCATCGTTGCCACAAACGCGGTATTATTAAAGCGGGTCGAACCGCATTTAAGAGACTAGCTTATGTGCTTCTCAGCAGCGGCAAGTTTCGCGGCAGGAGGGACGCTCAGCGTGGTGGGCGGTTTGACGATCGCTAAAGTCCGGAAGAAGTCGGAACTGTCATTTGCTAGTATTCCACTTTTGTTTGGAATCCAACAAGCCATTGAAGGAGCGGTGTGGGTTTCTTTTGGTTCTCCTATTCTGAATACTATAGCCACGTACGCGTACTCAATGTTCTCGCATGTATTATGGCCGATATTCATCCCGTTCTCGGTTTTGATGATAGAGACAGACCCGATTCGAAAAAAGATTCTGCGCCTATTCTCGTTTATGGGTCTGGCAGTCGGGCTCTATCTTTTGTATTTCATTCTTGTGGACCCGGTCACGGCGCACGTCGTTAATAACAGCATAGCTTATCATTCTCCGCACCTATATGTGTACCTCATAATGGCCCTTTACTTGGTAACAACATGCGGAAGCTGTCTTGTGTCGAGTCACAAAATCATCAACATCTTTGGAGTTGTCCTATTCATCTCTTTCGCTATAGCAGCATGGTTCTTTACCGAGACGTTCTTTTCCGTCTGGTGCTTTTTTGCAGCGATCCTTAGCATCATCGTGTATTGGTATTTCCAAAGTAACTCTGTTGCCGAAAGGCAGGTCGAAACAGGTTAGTATTATCAGAGAGAAGAAATTATCAATATTAGTAATCAAAAAAATATCTATGAATACAATGCGTGCGGTCAAAATAGGATTGGCTTGGATCAACATTACGTATGTCTTGTGCTATGTGATCTGGGGGTTG
>Ga0209542_10005225_pt1 | contig 26096 bp, 22 predicted proteins | sample RifCSPhighO2_01_FD_184028 | JGI IMG/M metagenome (GOLD analysis project Ga0209542, IMG submission 184028) | Soil microbial communities from Rifle, Colorado - Rifle CSP2_plank highO2_0.1 (SPAdes) (version 2) | ecosystem: Environmental > Terrestrial > Deep subsurface > Rock core/Sediment ...
TTTGCCCGCCTGCTGGGAACCCCCAGCGGACTTTTCGGGCGGCGGGGCCGAAAGAAAAAGAATAGTTGCGCTTGCCCCACCCTTCCCGTGCGCGCGCAACGAGTAGAAACTCCCTTTTTGTAAATCTTGATAAAACATCATGTCACTTATAGTCTGTAGATGTATTTTAACCAAAGATATATCATGTAGTCAATAAGTTACCAGACTTTATATGACAGACATCAAGAAACAATTAGGCCAAAAGGTTAAGGATTTGCGTTTACGAGCAGGATATTCACAGGAAGAATTAGCTGGTAAAGCGGGGTTGCACCGAACTTATATGAGCGATATTGAGCGTGGTGAGCGCAATGTTTCTGTAGAGAATATCAAAAAAATAGCTGACGCTCTCAATGTTGATCCGAGCGAGCTTTTGAAATTTCACCGCTAAACATGAAATATCTCAAAGAAGAATTAACCAAACTTATAGATAGAAGTAAGTCCAAAAAGGATCTCCACGAAAAATTAGAGCGTGGAGAGCTTGAGTTTATTATGGTTACTCTAATCCATGAGGGAATTTTAAAGTATGAAGATTACTTGCGATTGAAAAAAGAATATGAGCAGAGAAATAAACACATTCAGGCAATAAGAATTACTTCGCCTCGCTCTTTTGGCGAGACTTGGGCAGAGGAACATATCCGCTCTATTCTTCCCGAACTGGAATCAACAAAAGGGACTGGAGCAAAAGGTGAATATGATCTAGTTTATAAAAATGGAAAGAAGCCAATAAAGTTAGAAGTAAAGGCGGGGAGAGCAATTGACCGCACCAAGCACCATGTTCCTTATCATGAACGTGCGTTGGTTAGCACGGACAAGGCGGGTCTTTTTGATATGAATTTTCAGCAAATGAAGCCCACCTGCTTTGACGCAATCATTATGATTGGAGTTTGGACTGACAAAATTCGTTATTGGTTTATGTCTTCGAAAGAAATCAAAAAGAACAAATATTTTTCAGTTGGACAACATAGAGGCAATAAAGGATATGAAGGGCAAATGCATATCAAAACAGAAAATATTACTGACTTTGAAAAATACGAAATAACCCCAAACGAAATTTTTGAGAAAATCAAAAAATTATCGTCTCGCTAATTCTGCCTCAATATAGTCTCTCCACTCCTGTTTTATTTTATAGAGATCAAAAATTTCGTTATCAATATCCTTGATCAAAGTTTCGCACTCACTGCCGTTAATTTTTTCTATTGTATTTACAAGATTGATAATTTTTTCTTGCTCCTGTTTACTTGCATTGAAAAGCGGTAATCTTTCTAAATTCCCTCTCAAAACGCGAACAGTAAAAAACATTTTGGAGTAATAAAATTGAATAAGTTTTGAATTAAGAACCCCCAAAATATACTTAATATCAAGATCGGTAACTTTAGGCTCTATCGCATTTGCATTGTTTAGAGAAAACCGCTTCTCATTGTCGTAAGCAAAAACTAAATCCTTACCGATAAACCTATAGACTAATTTTTTGGGTACCTCATAGTATTCCCTAGGGGCAACCTGTTGGAGGACTCCTTTGTCATAAATAAAGTAATTACCACCAAAATCAATTTTGTATTTTCGTAAGTCTTTTCCAACTATAATCGGACTGTGTTTTTGTGTCAGGCGTTTATTAGTGAGATATTTTTTGTTGTCTCCAGTCACAATGCCGAGAATGAACAAGCAGTTATTTTTCAAAGATTTACGATCAAGTGAATCAATATGTTTGAGAATGTCTGTTGTTGCAGAATCGGAAATGTGAATATTAAAAATGTTATCAGCCGTAGACTCAAATAATGATTGAGGCACTTTTCTCTCTATAACCTTTCCGTTAAAAGCATTTTCTTTAATTTCCACATCATTATTTGAAATATTATCTCTATTTCTCTCAAAAATTAAAACTAAGGATGGTGCGTATACTTTTTTAAATAATTCGCCTCCGGTTGCGAGAAGTTTGATTTTTCCATTTTTGAGTAGTTGAAGACGTGATGGCTGGTGAACTTTAATTTTTAAATAGGCTTCTGGCATAAGAAACCCAAGTTGCGCTCCATCTTGCATAAAGTCTAAGGCGCGTTCAATGAAAAGGGTAAATGTATTTAGTCCGACTTTTCCAATTTCAAAATACTTCCCAAAATACTTTTTCTGCTCATTTGATAATTTTGCACCCCAAGGCGGGTTACCAATAATAAAATCTATTTTTTTATAAATATCCCTAAATGGGTCAGGTTCTATTAAATTGTAGTCCTTCTTGAGGAAGTCATTTTTATAGATATTGAGTTTTACATCTGTTGCTTCTGGGTAGCGCAAATACAAGTTTGCTTTTGTTAGCGCACAAGCTATTGGATCAATATCTATACCGAAAAGATGTTGTGCGACTATAGCTTTATGAGCTTCTTTTTTTGGTACACCTAAATCTTGGTAGGTTTGAAAAAGATTATCGTACGCTCGTAAGAGAAATTGTCCAGAACCGCAAGCGGGGTCAAGTATGCTTAAATTTCTGTCTTTATTTAGATCAATGCCTATGTTTTCAATAATGTAATCGACAACTTTATTCGGCGTATAATACTGTCCAGCTTCCTTTCTGTCTGTTTGCGGTCTAATACTTTGATAAACAAAGCCTAAAATATCCTCTTTCGCGTTTTTTAGATTATAGAGGTTTAATATATTCCCCAACTCCTCCTGTTCTTTTTGTTCAAGTTTTACCCCGTCAATTCTTAGTTCTTCCAAAATTTCCGCGACCAAGCTATTTGAGTTATCTATTTTGTGTTGTTTTACGATATGAAGAAATACATTTTGTAAAATCGCCGAATCTAAAATTTCCTCTCTAAAAAGCTTGTCTTTTATGTTGAGTGCATATTTAGCAAGGTTTTTTTCTCTAAATTCAATCAGGCGACTTGCTAAATCTTTAATCTGCTCCTCGCTAACGTACTCATCCGAGAAAATATACTCATTTTCTCTTAGTGGTTTTGTAACAAGCTGATTTTCTAGGTTTCTCAAAATGCTAATGACTTTCCCTTGCACCAAAAGTTCGCGAGTATAAATCGGTTTTAATTTTGAATTGGCTGGTTGTAATCTAAATCCGTTTTTTTCTTTGTAAATCTTTTTGAGCGTCGCTTCGCTCCCATTGATAAGAGCAACAATAATTTCTCCGTTTTCTGCAACTTCCTGTTTTCTGATTACGACAATGTCGTTATCAAAAATTCCCTCATCAATCATACTGTCGCCTTTTACTTTCAGGGCGTAATGATCGCCAGAACGAGAAAGCATTGAATGTGGTACGGTAATAGTGTCGGCTTGCTCGATAGTTTCGATTGGCTGGCCCGCCGCAATTAAACCCAACAACGGAATTTCGGTTGTTTGTTCTGCTGATTCCTCAATCTGAATTGATCTTGGGATAGAGTCCTGTCGCGTTATCAGCCCCTTTTCCTGCAATAACGAAAGGTGGTAGTGAACTGTGGAAAGAGAGGAGAGACTAAACTTGTTGGCAATCTCCTCAAGCGAGGGACTATAGCTGTGTTTTTGGGTGTATTTTTTGATGAAATCTAGGATTTGTGTTTGGCGTTTAGTAAGCATATTGACTTCTTGAAATGGTTCGTATACTATAAGTGTATCGAAACAATTTAGAAGTGTCAATTAGTAAATTATCCCCAATCTTATGGAAACATTCATCGCAATATTAAATCTCATCGGGTACGCAAGCACTGTCGTCGTAGTCATCTCTGTAGTTGTGGGCATTATTCTATGGGCAAAGGGCATACTCCCCGTCCTTCTCCGGTTGGGTAATGGTCTTGCTAAAAGAAAAATTGCTATTTTCGCCAAGGGTGAAAATTTGACCAGCTTAAAAAGCTTACTCACCAATTCAGAGTTGTTTAATGAAAAAAATATCTTGGGGATAACAAAGAAAGAGGACGTGGGTGCGGCGGAGTGCGCTACGGTTTATTTGGTATTTTGGCATGATTGGTCTGATGATATTGCTGATATTCTGCAACAGAAAAAAGACGGATGTGCTCTCATTGTTTACGCGCCTCGAGATCTTGGCCCAATACCGGAAGAACAAATGAAAAATTTGGATGGAAAACGCAATACAGCAGTTACCAATTTTAGGGGTCGTTTACTCAACGACATCGTAACAGCGATGATAACAACAAGTTATAATTAATATTCAAAAACATGACCACAGAAGAATTTTTCAAAACCTTAGCAAGCAAAGTAGAACTCACGCAGAGCGAGGCAGACAGAATTGCTAAAAAACATAACTGGCTCCGTAAGAAGTTGCGCGAAAAACTTTCGGTTGAGGACGATTTTCTCACCGGCTCCTACGCCCGTAATACAATGATTCGTCCTAAAGACAGCGAGAAGTTTGATATAGATTTCTTTCTTGCGTTCAGTAGGCAAGACTACGGCGAAAGCGAACTAGTAGACTTATTGAAAACTGTTAAGGCGGCACTTGACGAAATAAAATCCGGGGATTCGGACATTGAGAAAATAGACGACAAACAAAGGCGGTCAGTTGGCGTTATTTACAAGGATAACTTCCAAATTGATGTTGTGCCTGCGGTCCAGATTGAGAAAGACAAACTATATAAAATTTTTGATAAAAGGACGCAGGCCGCAGTTAATTCTAATCCTAAACTGCACGGCAAAAATCTTACAGACACTAATGATGCTACCGCTTCCGGCTTGACTAAGCGGCTCGTGCCGATAGCCAAAATGCTTAAATCTTGGAAGCGGGAAAAGTGCGACTATCTGAAATCGTTTCATCTTGAGCTATTGGTGGTTGAGGCGTTAAAAGACGAAGAAATTACCTCTTACTCTACCGGTATCGCAAAATTCTTTAATAGCGTAGATTTACAATCATCACTAACCGACCCAGCTAATGCGGAAAATGTCATTGACGCATATCTTGACGAGGACGGAACAAAAAATGATCTATTGTCGCTGATTGCCGATGAAAGGAAAATAGCAAACGAAGCAATAGAATTAGAGAACAATGGCGATGACAATGGAGCAGTATCCAAATGGAAGAAAATTTTTGAGCCAAAAGATGATTCTCAAAAAGGTACAAATAGCGGGACCTTTTCTACTGGCCCAACCCTTATCAACCGAACCCCATCTAAACCTTGGTGCAATGTTGGATTTAACGCTGAACGACAATGACAAGGAATGGCTACAAGCGCATTACCCGTCTCTTAAAGTCCACGTAAAGGACAAGAAATTATTTGAGATAATCGGTAGCCTGCGGTTTAGTATGGCTTTCTCTGGCGAGGGGAAGCCATATGTTATCAATCCTCCGCAAAATTATAACGAGGGAGTAAAAATTGAGGATGAATATAAAGTCAGAATAGAGTTGCGAGGGAGCGAGTTTTCTAACCTACCGCAGGTGTATGAATCCGACGGTAGATTAGAAAAAATTGCTAGGGATAGGAATCTTAGACTTGAAGGTTTACACATTAACCCTAGCGGTGCGGCCTGTCTGTGTATTCAGCAGGAAGAAACAGATAACTTACCTAGTGGGTTCAATCTTAAAGATTTTTTTAATAATTTAGTCATCCCATTTTTCTATGCACAAAGTTATTTTGAGAAAAATAATACTTGGCCGTGGGGTCAGTATAGTCATGGTGTTTGGGGATTAGTTGAATGGTACTTGCAACAAAAAAGTCCCACAAAGCAAGCAACAGAAGATTTTTTAGACCGTTTGAAAAGATACAGTCGCGAATGGCAATTGCTGGTTAAGTGGTTAGCCCCAAAATATAGAGTTAAAGGACATCATCAGTGTGCGTGTGGAGGTAGTGAAAAATTTCGCGATTGCCATAAAGATGTTTTACGTGGGGTTTGGAAGTTGAAAGAGACCATTGGTAAATTTGGAGTAAAAGTGGAATAATTACTTTACTAACCCCACCCACCCCCCAATTTGGGGCCCCGCCGCCCGAAAAATCCGCTGGGGGTTTCCAGCAGGCGGACAAAAAGGAAGGGGGTTGGGGGGAAGGAATTTTTGCCCGCCTGCTCACCGCGCCGAAGGCGCGGCTGGGGTGGGAGCGGCTCCGCTCCGTTCAAAAAAGGTTCGCACTGCGTTCAGTAATTGCGACCAATCAAAACTTAACGATTTTTCAGGACGAGATGATTGCTCGCTCGCCCCGCCTTCGGCGGGTCTCGCTTCGCAAAAACCCTTTTGCTTGGCGATTAAATCAAACGGCAGGCGAAGCCCGACGAGGACTTGTTTGGAAAGCAGGCGGCGGTTCGGAATTGCGAAGCAATTCACAAATGAAATTTGTATCCAATTTTTTCCTGTGCCGCTTCGCGGCACTACGAAGCCAGTTTTTTAATCCCGCGCTTTACAGCCAAAGGCGACTAATAATATGAACACCAAATACTTTTTATACGCTCGCAAATCAACAGAAGACGAGGAACGACAAATAATGAGCATTGAAGCCCAGCTTGCGGAGTTGGCGGAATTTGCCAAGCGAGAAAATATAGAAATTGCAGAAACTTTTGTGGAAAGCAAAAGCGCAAAGAAGCCCGGGCGAGAAATTTTCAACGGAATGATGAACAGAGTGCAGGAAAGTAAAACGCCGGTGGGGCTTCTTGCGTGGCATCCGGATCGTCTCGCCCGCAACAGCGTTGATGGCGGTTTGATTATCTACTCCATAGACACCGCCAAAATCGCTTCTTTGCGCTTTCCCACCTTTTGGTTTGAGCCAACTCCGCAAGGTTTGTTTATGCTTCAAGTCGCCTTTGGCCAATCAAAATATTATTCCGACAATTTGTCGGAAAATGTAAAGCGCGGGATTCGCCAAAAACTCAGGCGGGGCGAATGGCCCGGCCTTGCGCCGTTCGGCTATGTGAATAATCCCAAAACGAGAACTATTGAACCAGACCAGACTAAAGCACGAGTCATCAAAAAAGCGTTTGAAGAATACGCGCAAGGCCGCCATACACTGAAAACTTTGGGTGAACGCCTGAGTTTTTGGGGCGTGGTGAGCGGGACCGGAAAACCGCTTTGCAAAGCAACACTCCAACGAATGCTGACCAACAAAGTTTATCTCGGATTGATTGTCCACAACGGTGAAACCTACGAGGGCGGTTTTCCGGCAATTGTTTCCAGAGCGACTTTTGAGAAAGTGCAGGAAGTCTTAAAGAACCGAGCCAAGCCGCGCCATTCAAAGAAACGGCATAACTTTCCGTTCACTGGACTACTTACTTGCGGCGAGTGCGGCGCGGCAATTACCGCCCAATACGCGCACGGACACGGCGGGACATACAAATACTATCGTTGCACTAAGCGGCTTGGCTCGTGTTCACAAAGTTATCTGCGCGAGGATTTACTAACCGAGCAATTGAAAATGGAAATCTCAAAAGTCGCTCTGTGCGAAGACTGGAAAGAAAAAATGCTGGCGCAAGTGGAAGTGTGGGAAAAAGAAAATATCCAGTCTTCGCAATCTTTCGCCCAAAATCTGGAAAAGGAAATCAAGGAAACCGAACAAAAACTTGATAGATTGATAAACGCCTTTTTGGACGGAAGCATTGAAAAAGAAACCTACCTTCCCAAAAAGGACGAGCTTATTACAACCAAAACAGACCTCCAGCAACGGAAGTCTGATTTTGGGCGAAAGGGAAACAATTGGATCGAACCTTTGCGCGAATGGATTTTAACCGCTCACCATGCGGAAAAACTGGCTTCGTCAAACGAATTTGATGAAATCAAATCGTTTGTGGAAAAAATTGGAACGAACCGCCGCCTGCTTTCCAAACAAGTCCTCGTCGGGCTTCGCCTGCCGTTTGATTTAATCGCCAAGCAAAAGGGTTTTTGCGAAGCGAGACCCGCCGAAGGCGGGGCGAGCGAGCAATCATCTCGTCCTGCAAAATCGTTAAGTTTTGATTGGTCGGGGTGACAGGACTCGAACCTGCGATCTCGCGACCCCCAGCCGCGCATTCTAGCCATCTGAACTACACCCCGATCGCTTCACACGGACATTCTAGCCTATCAAATCTACCCCGTCGCACAATCCTACACTTTACGTACGTGTTGCGATGTACTATACATCCTAGTACAAAGTAATTATAGTAAAAAAACCCAAAAGTTACACCTGCCCAGCAAAGGAAAGTTATGACAAAACAGCCAGACAAGAAACCCGATGAAGCCCCAAAGGCAAGTGATGAACAAATTGCCAAACGCCAAGCTGTCTCGATTGCGATGCAGCAGATTGAGAAGGAATTTGGTAAGGGCTCGATTATGAAGATGGGTGACTCACTCAAACACATGGCTACCATCCCGGTCGTTTCCTCTGGCTCATTGGCACTCAACTTAGCCCTTGGTGTTGGAGGTTATCCCAAGGGTAGGATTGTGGAGGTCTATGGTCCCGAGGCATCGGGAAAAACGACACTCTGTCTGCACGCCATTGCCGCGATCCAAAAAACAGGTGGCACCGCTGCCTTTGTCGATGTAGAACACGCACTGGACCCGATGCGTGCGCAGCGCATTGGGGTAAATTTGGCAGAGCTCCTGATTTCTCAGCCAGATTATGGCGAACAAGCACTTGAGATTGCCGAAACACTCATCCGTTCGGGAGGAGTTGAGATTGTCGTCATCGACTCGGTGGCAGCCTTGGTGCCAAAATCGGAAATCGAGGGCGAGATGGGTGATGCACAAATGGGTGTGCAAGCACGCCTCATGTCGCAAGCCATGCGTAAGCTAACGGCTGCCATTAGCCGAACCAATACCCTCGTGATGTTTACCAACCAAATTCGCATGAAGATTGGCGTCATGTTTGGCAGTCCCGAAACCACCCCAGGCGGTAATGCGCTTAAGTTCTATGCTTCGCAACGTTTGGACGTGCGCAAAATCGGTAACATCCAGGAAGGTGAGAAAGTGGTCGGCAGTCGTCATCGAGTCCGGGTCAAGAAAAATAAGGTTGCACCGCCATTTCAAGTGGCCGAGTTTGATATGGACGAAAATGGTATTTCTATGACCGGGGATGTGGTAGACATCGGGGCGCAGGAAGGCATTATTGAGAAGAGCGGTAGCTTTTACAAATACGGCGGTGAAGTCCTCGCGCAAGGGCGCGAAGCCGCCAAAGCACACCTGGCAGAGCACCCAGATTTACTCAAGAAAATTCAAAAAGAAATCTGGCAAAAAATCAAGCAGTCCGATTGACGCGCTGCCATTTTCGCAGTACAATCGGGGTCACATTCCTACAAGAACGTAAGGAAATAAAAGTAAAAAAATGTCCGTATGAATCAATACTTTTCTGCTACCCTATCAGCACTGACCAAGTATGGTGAGTCGAAGTATTGACTCTCAGACAACTTTTGTTTTTTTTCACTTGAGGTTTGTTACATAAGCACAGACAAGGAGTCCTATGTCATTATTTAGCAACTTATCGTCGCTCTTTGGTTCGCAAATACAACCAAAAAAAAGCCATCCGCACCAACCAGAGCGACAGAAACCACCGCAACCGAAAGTCGCCACTCCTCCACCCACGTCATTGGCACAATCTATAACTCAGACACAGTCTGATGCTGGCATACAGGCAAAAGCCCGCGAAATAATCGTCGAGGCGAAGGCAGAAGCCCTGGCTATTCGCAGCAAAGCAGAGCGAGAAACGGGTGAGCTTGCCAAACAACTCGAAGAACAGCAGCGTCTGCTCAACCAAAAACTTGATCGGATTGATGAACGGCTTTCGAGCATGGACAAGCGTGAACTCGAACTCGAAAAGCGGCGCACGGACCTCGAAAAAACCACTCAAGAGCTACAAGCAGAGCGCAATAATTTAGTCAAAAAACTCGAAAGCGTCGCCGAGCTTACCAGAGAAGAAGCACGTAAGGCCTTATTCGCCGATCTCGATGAGCAACTGAGCAAAGAAAAGGCTCGATTTGTTCGACAAAAAGAAGAAGAAGCCAAGGAAGAAGCGGGCGATCGGGTGCAGGAGATTTTAATTGACGCTATGAAACATGGCGCCACCGACTACGTACCTGAATACACCATCTCGGTTGTGCAGCTGCCTTCCGAAGAAATGAAGGGCAAAATCATCGGCAAATCTGGGCGCAATATCAATGCCTTTGAGCATACAACGGGAGTTGATGTGGACCTGGATACCTCACCAACTGAAGTTCGGCTCTCCTGCTTCGACCCGGTTCGACGAGAGATTGCGCGGATTTCTCTCGAGCGACTGATTAAAGACGGTCGAATTCAACCTACCCGTATTGAAGAGGTGGTAGAAAAAGTCCGACAAGAACTCGATAAGGTTATCTTTGAGGCGGGCAAAAAACTCTGCCACGATCTGGGAGTGTACAACCTACCCACCGACCTTATGAAAATGTTGGGCAAGTTTAAGTTTCGTTTTTCGTATGGTCAAAACATGATCGCACATACGCTCGAAGAAACAAAAATTGGTATTAAACTTGCCAGCGAACTCGGACTCGATGTTAATACTGTAAAGCTCGGCTGTCTGCTCCATGATATTGGAAAAGTTTCGGAGGAAGCAGAGGGTAGTCACGTAGATCTTGGGGTTACAATAGCCACCCAGTTCAAGTTGCCACAAGCTATCATTGACTGTATTGCCCAACACCACGAAGATGAGCCGTTCTCTGGTCCAGAACAAACACTGGTTTATATTGCAGACGCTATTTCTGGTGCACGACCAGGTGCACGTTACGAAAACTACGACGCCTACGTCAAACGCCTGCAACAGCTCGAAGAGATTGCTACTACACACCCACAGGTTCGCCAGGCTTACGCCATCCAGGCTGGGCGTGAAGTACGGGTTATTCTCATCCCTGAAAAATCGAAGGATGACGATGTGACCGTCTTGAGCGCGAAGATTCGTGATGAAATAAAAAGCAGCATGACCTATCCAGGTACAGTTACCGTTTCGGTTATCAGAGAAACGAGAGCGCAAGCAGTTGCGACCTAAAGTAATACGCTATACTAGGTGAAGTATGAAAGAATTTTGGCTTGCCTTGCAGGTTGTCGTTTCGATCTTCTTGATTGGGGCAATTCTCTTGCAATCCCAAGGCTCGGGACTCGGTGCTGCTTGGGGAGGCGGAGGTGAAACGTACCACACGCGTCGGGGATTAGAAAAAATTCTTTTTTACCTGACAATTGCTGGAGTGGCACTTTTTATTACTGCAGCCCTCGGGGTTGCGTCCACTCTCTAAAAAATCATGCGTAAAGCATATTGGTACTTGAGCGCGTATGTTCGCAAACACGGACTGGTCGTAGTTATCACATTGGCTCTGGCCCTCGGTTTTTTTTCATTTGTCGTGCCGACGATTGCGACTCGACTCGAAAAGCGACAGCAATTTTATATCGGCATCATCGGTCAATACACAATTTATACCCTCCCAGATATCGTGACTGATCAGTTGAGCGTAGGCTTAACTGCCATCACCGATGACGGTGGGGTTGTGCCGGTACTGGCGCAGCGTTGGGCAGTGGAGCAAGGGGGAAAAACCTATCGTTTTGTCCTAAAAGACAACCTCACTTGGAGTGATGGAACCACTATTAAACCAGAAGAAATACAGTTTAATCTCAAGGACACGACGATTTCTACCACCGCTCAAGATCTCATTTTTCAGTTGCCAGCAGAGTTTTCACCCTTTCCCAGTTTAGTGGCGGAACCCTTACTCAAAATGGTTGAACAAAAAAAACCATTTGCTCGTAACCGCCCCGTACCAATCGGCATTGGCAATTATCATGTCAGCGACTACCTGACTAAAAATAACCATCTCACAGAGCTCGTTATCGACAGCGAAAATGAACGATATATTTATCGATTTTTTCAAACCGAAGAAGATGCCGAAACTGCCTTCAAACAGGGAAAAGTTGATATCCTGCTTGACTTAGTCAAGGAACATGAAATTTACGACTGGCCAACCGTGATAATTACCAAACGCTTCAATGATAATCAATACTTGGCAATTTTCTTTAATCTGCAAGATCCCCTGATGGCAAAAAATATTCGTCAAGCACTTGCCTATGCCACGAGTAAACCTGAGGATGCATCTCGCGCGATCGGCCCAATTAGCTCTCGTTCCTGGGCATACTTGTCGGGAGGCAAAACGTATGCCAAAGATTGGGAGCGTGGTCTAGAGCGCTTGTTCGATGAACCGCCACAGTTACCGCTGACATTTACGCTCACCACAACGCCAATTTTTGCTGCGCGGGCAGAGACCACCAAAACTGAGTGGGAAGAATTTGGTGTGTACGCAGCAGAACAGTGTCAATCGGCAAAAGCGATCGAGGACAAAGCCTTGTGCGAAAATATGCGCATCAAAGTGACCCTCAAGATTTCTAATTTTCCTGACACCAATGACTTTCAGCTCTTACTGATCGGCCAGGAATCATCGCCTGACCCAGATCAATATCACCTCTGGCATTCAGATCAGAGCACCAACTTTACTCACTACAAAAATACCCGCATCGATAACTTGCTCGAAAAAGGCAGGCAAACGTTTGACCAAGCAGACCGCAAGCAAATCTATCAAGAATTTCAACAATTTATTCTTGAAGACCCGCCAGCAATTTTTTTGGACCACCTGCAAACCTATGATGTCACGCGTCGGTAACTAGAGGTGTCTGTGCCACTTCCGCAAGAGTTCAAACCAGCGAGTGACCCAATAGGTTGATCTAAGTGGTATGTCATGTGCTTCTAAGTACTGGATTTCTCTGCCACCAAATCCTCGTTTAAAGATCGATACACCGGCGAAGCGATGCTTGTCCATACCTGGTGGAGCCACACCCCATAAGTTATAGCTCGTACAACCTTGCTCCTTGGCTGCTGCTATCACGCGCCACTGCACCGCGTAGGCTCCCGGTAACTTACTATTTTCTTCTGTAGAGATACCGTAGTGATACACCGCCTGTCGGTGATATAAAAGTATAAACGCCGTGGCTAACAGCTGTGAACCTTGATAGGCAGAGACGAGCAGCGCTTGGTTGTGTTGGGCAAAAATTTGAAATTGTTTATGCAGGAACTGATAGCTGAAGGGGACAAATTTTTGCCGCTGGGCCACCAGACGTTGTTGTTCATAAAACTCTTGAATTCTGGCAGGATCACGAGAAACTTGGGTGGTTATACCCAGTTGTTGGGACTTTCTGATTGCCGAACGGGTATTTTTGCGCATACCAGCCAATAATGCTTCATCACTTTCGGTAATGTTGATTTCGACTGTCCGGTCGGCGGTAACGTGCATAGCCGAATGCACCGCCCCAAACTGAGCCACGATTGTGCGTGCGACCGCATCATCAAGCAGTTGTGGGCGAAACCGTATGAAGGTACAGCCTTGCTTTTGCGCCACTGTGACCAGTTCAGAAAACAGTGTATAGACCGCAAACGGATCGTGCCAATCGATCAGCGGTCCCCCTGGCAAACTGCAGTAGGTACCCCGTCTGGCATGTTCAAAAATTCCCTGGGCAACACCAGCTAATGTACCGTTGCAATAGAGTCCTAGACGAGCAATCTTGTTTCCCAGTCGTTGCTGAAACTCACCCCACTGCCAAGACTGCAAAAAATTTGCTTCTGGACGACGAGCTAGCCACTGCTCCCAAACGTCTTGCTCGGTAATCTCTGTGACCACATATATATTTTGCTCGTCGAGCAACGAGTGGATGGTCGTCGCTAAGCGCACCGCTGTTTCGACGGAAATGTGCTGATGGGTGGGTAGGGTGAAAACTGATCTCGCCAGTGTCTCGGCACGAGGGCAAGTACCAGTCTCATAAACGCTCTTGAAAGCCAAGCTACCACTGTCGACCGCCGCTCGATACCAGCGGTCCGACAGATAAAACTGGTATTTTTTGAGCGATGAGGCAAGCGCGTCTGAATCTCTCACAGTGAGCGGAAACCGCAAGAGCGAGCCGGGATTCGGCAATTGTTTTGGCGAAACGACATACTTTTGCAGTAGTCGCGCATAGACTGATGCGATGAGCGATCGGTGCGCGAGCGCTGCCGGTAGTTTCGCTAGTTGTTCCAAAACCAACCTTGCTTGCCCAACCGAAAGCTTTTCGAGTGGAGCGGTTGTGCGCAGCACTGGACTGCTCATGATACCTACCTGCCGTGCGCTGCGCTGCAAAAGTTTACCAAGTCTAAAAGTGAAAGTTTTTCTAATCACCACAGACAGCAGCGGATACACAGCCTGACGCCAAGTACTTCGCGAACGCAGCGGCTGTCGTGCGGGTTCGGCAGCCAGCAAACCTTGGCGAAACAAGCAGCAACCACCAGCCACTGCATCGAGTATCTTGTCACGTCCGAACGAGACAACAATTACCTGACCAAAACTACCTAACGGTTCACCAGACTGCGTCACACCGCCAAATGCCTGAGCTAGATCTTCGATCAACAACACGCCATGTGCGTCACACCAAGTTCGAATCGCGGCCACATCAGCCGGACAACCGAGTACATGCTGGACCAAAACCACTTTTGCATCCGGGTGAGCGTCAAATGCCGCTTGGATGGTCTCGACACTCAAATTGACTGAACGCTCTTCTAGATCAACATATACTGGTCGTAAATCGGCACCACAGATTGCTTCTTCGATGGCAGCACAGCTAAATGCCTGGGTAAGCACCTTTGCTCCTCGAGGAATTGCTACGTTTTGCAACGCAAACTGAATGGCGTCACGACCAGTCGCAAAAAAGTAACCTTGAGAAAAATCGGGAAAGAAATGATGCAGCTGCTCAGCCAGCGCGAGTTGCATCTTGCTTTTGTTTGGAGGCAGGCAGTACCACCAGAGAGTTTGACAAGCAAACTTGAACGTATAGTTGGAACCGAGGCTGCCAAACACTGGGCTGGTTTCTTTCATAGATATTTTGCCAACCAAGCGGGCAGCCGCCCCTCGAGTAATATAATTGTTTGTGGATCAACTGTGTGTAAATTTTTTATCATCAATTGTTTGTCTGTCACCAGGTTTGTCGGAAAATGTTCGGCGAATGCTTGTCTACCAACCTCGCCCAGATACCAAACCTCACTAACACAAACTGCAGCCGCTTGGGCCAATCGACTGTGAATTGCTCGGGACTGAGAACCGAGGTCAACAATACCAGCAGTCAGCAAAATTTTTCTTGGCTGCGGGTGCTCGGCCAACAAGTTCAGAGCAGCCAAAAACCCATCAGGATTGCTCGTTCCTCCGTCGTCGATGACAGAAATGCCAAATGGCGTGGTACGTCGACGAATCCACTTTTCTGTCGGAACAAATGTCTGCAAACCCGCAACAATCTGTTTGTCGGTCAAGCCAAGCTGTTGCGACACCGCAACTACACTGAGCACGGTGTTGCCGTAGTGGTTGCCAATAATCGTGGTGGTAATCTGGGTACCAGCGAATCGTACTTGCAAATATTGGTTGGGTAAAACTAATAATTTCGCAGCTGGATGCAGCCAAGTTGCTGTAATTTGTAAAGTGTTTTTATTTGCCGCCATTGCAACAACTTGTTCGGCAGACTGACTGCAACAAAACACTGGTGCTGCATCTGGTAGAGCCAGCAATAACTCTGCTTTTGCCTTGGCGATCGCCTGCTTGGACCCAAACAATTCTAGATGCTGGGCGCCCAGTCCGGTAATGATCGCCATGTCTGGCGGAATCACGGCTGCGAGCCGAGCAATTTCGTCCATTTGATATGCAGCATACTCGAGTACCAGCGTCTCGGCATTCCCCAAATTTTTCAGCACATACCGGGCTATCCCAAGCGCAGTATTAACCGAACCAGGAGTAGTGCAGACCGCACCGTGCTGCGCCAGCATATGCACGAGCAATTGTTTAGTCGTGGTTTTGCCAAAACTCCCAGTGATGCCAATGATAAATATTTTTTTTAGGCTGAGCACTCGCTGCAAACCCAGTAAATAGCCGGTTGTCACCAACCAAACTAAACCGCTGGTAAGTACGGTGAGAACGAGTACAACTGCGGGAGCAACCATGTATCGGAGCACGGGTACGAGGTATGAGCGAGTAACAACCAAAGCCGGCACTGCTTTTGACCAGGGTAGCAACGTGTATACAAACCAAGTACCAATTAACCAACTAGCGAGCAGTAGCAACATCGCCCGGAACGTTTTAACTGGACGCTTAAACAGCGTTGGCTGAGTAACTGCCAAGACTGGCAACAGATGCAAAATCATCTGTCGGATTGAAAGTGAGCGCAGATGTGCCAGCAAGCGGTCAAGTCGGTACTCCTTTTGCTGCAGCAAGCCAACCCACCAGAGCAATCCAGCAAAGTACGCCAAGAGCCACACGAGCTGATACAAAATAAAAATAGCGCTAGACATCAATTGCCTCGCAAATATACTGCACCACCTGATCAGTATGCGTAAACGGTACCCCATGTTTGGCTCCCGGGACGAGCCGGAGTCGTGCTTGAGGTATACCAGCAACTAGTCGGCGCGCGAATGCCAGCGGAGTAATTGCGTCTACCTCCCCCCAAATGATGGTCGTTGGAATAGAAATACTCTGCAACAAATCATCAACCTCGTGAGTAACCACCCGCTGCATGGTCTCGCGCATAACGAGATTTGCTTCTAGGTAGTCACGCTCGCCAGCTAATCGGTACAGCCCGCGGCGCAAACCTGGTGAAGTGGTCAATAACCGACCAAGTTTGGCCAAAATATAAAAGCCCTGCCGCTTACAACGCTGAAAGAGGCTATGCGAGCGTAGTCCCGCACTGGCAATCAAAATCAATTTTTGTACCTGCGTGGGATAGCGAGCCGCGTAGGTAATTGCCAAGTGCCCACCAAAAGAGTGACCAAGCAAAACCAGATTTTTTTTGTTCGAGAGTCGTTTTACTAACCAACTCATGTATTCATCCATCCCCCAGGCTTTGGTTAGTGGCAACTCAAAACCAGGTAGTTTGAGGACTGAGACGTCAATACTTGCTTTATGCAACAACTCGATAACCGACTGCCACTGACGACTGGGTGCAGTCTCTCTTGACCACCCGTGGAGAATCACAACCTTTGGCGTTGTACTAGACATGGCACCATTATACGCAGCTCTGGACCAGAAACGCACCTTGTACCAATGCTGAGATTTCGTATACTAGCCAAATGCGCAATCTTTCACTCCCGATTGTTCTCAGCACCGCTCTGTTATTCTCTGGGTGTACACCGCCAGGTCCCAGTGAACCAATCAAGCTTACTGCAACCAATACTAGTACCAATCAAGCGCCCCCGCCGCTGGAAAATCAGGAAGCAGTTATGCCACCAATCGCAAAAACGGAAAAAACACTCGCCGATTTTGGCGTGATCGCCGGAAAAATGGTCACGCTCACAACGACTAAAGGTGCAGTGGTGATCGAACTGTATCGTGAGCAAGCCCCGCTGACTACGGCTAATTTTCTTTCACTAGTGAATAATGGTTTTTATAACAGCATGGTGTTTCACCGAGTCATTCCAGATTTTATGGCTCAAGTTGGTGATCCATTGACCAAGGACCCCAGTAAAAAAGCACTCTGGGGCACTGGCGGACCTGGCTACTCAATCGCCGATGAATTTGGACCTGGATTGACGCATAGTGGTTCTGGTATCGTCTCCATGGCAAACTCCGGAGCAAATACTGGCGGTAGTCAATTCTTCATCACCTACGCTGCCACCGATTGGCTCGATGGCAAGCACGCCATTTTTGGTCACGTAACACAAGGCATGGATGTAGTTGAAAAAATTACGGTCGGTGATTCGATTGTCTCGGCAACAGTGGAGTGAGGTCTGGTCAACACCCAAGGAGCTGTAAAAATCCCAAGCGCAGAAATTTTTCGATCATTAACAGAACATTGCGGAGTGATCGCAACGGCTGGTCCAAATATACCCCCGGAAGATTTTATTGCTGGATGGTGGCGTCTTCGACATCGTGGTGATGGTGCCTGGGGGATGATAACTGTATCTGGTCAAGGTGTTCAGCACGATCACGTACCTGGGTCAAATGGGCATGGAAATCCAATAAACCTTTTAAACAATGCTGGCGTAGATGCTTATATACGTTTGGGACATGACCGTTATGCGACAAGTGGGGGAGCTGGCAGCGAAAACTCACAACCCATTTACCTTTCCGACGGACAAAATACGTTGGGACTCGCCCACAATGGCAACCTTCCTGGTAAAGTCGTGCAGCACCTACGCACCTTATTACGTACACCACTACCCGATGATGCCAGCGATTCTCGAGTGATGACCCAATTGTTGCTTGATTTTCGACCACGTTTTACTACGTGGGAGGAAACATTTGTCGCCCTGCTGCCACGGTTTCAGGGTGCATTTTCATTAGCCTGTTTGACGGATGAAGATGCCATCTATGCCATTCGCGATCCTTGGGACATCCGACCGCTGTGTCTCGGAAGAAAAAATAACACTTGGGTTGTGGCATCGGAGAGTGTAGCACTTGACTCTATGGGTGCAACATATATGCGTGAGGTAGAACCTGGAGAAATTGTCTGCCTTCGCCCGGATGGGAGAATAACCGCAACAAAGTATGCCTCTGGGGCCGGTGAACGACGCTGCGCGCTGGAACCACTTTACTTTTCGAAGATTGACAGTATTGTTGACCAGGAAACAATTCGCGAACAACGCCAACGACTTGGTGAGTTGGTCGGAGCCAGATTTTTAAACAAAGGAAAGAGAGAAGGATTCGTTGTTCCCATTTTGAACTCTGGCAAACAAGTGGCGATTGGGGTAGCTCGCGCCCTAGGGCTGCCCATTGCTGAGGAGGCAATCCGCTTGGCGTTAGACAAACGTTCGTTTATTCAAAATACTCCCGCAACCAGAACAGAAGTCGTCAATCAAAAACACGTTGTAAACGGGGAGTATATACGAGGCAAATGTATTATTCTCTGTGATGACTCGCTGGTGCGCGGAACATCACTGATTGCTCTGTTGGCAAAAATTCGTGAGCATAACCCAGCAGAGATTCACATACTGCTCGGCTCAGAGCCGGTCATAGACATCTGTGAATGGGGGGTTGATTTACCGACCCGTACAGAATTGTTCGTCTACAACCTACTCCAAGAACGACCTGACTGGAGTAATCAAGACGAGTATCTCTCGTGGCTCGCCAAAGTAGAGGATCTTGTTGCGAAGGAACTAGGAGTAGATTCTGTGACCTACCTCGACAGGAAGTCTGTCAATCTGGCACTCAATCGAACAGATGACCAGCTCTGCAGACACTGCTTTGGTGGGAAAAAACCGACCGAAGATAACCCTCCCACATACCGGATTGAGCTCGACATTTGACATTACCAAGAAATAACAGCAAACTTCTCCTATGACCGCACGCCGCAATCTCAGCCTGCTTTTTGCTTGTATGGGGATAGTTTGTCTCATGCTCGCGTTTGGCATGGTAACCAGCATCAACGCGTACCGCTTCCTCAGCACTGGCAAATATGTGCAAGCACGTACCAGTGTCAGACTAGCCCTACCAGTGGCTCAGCTCGCAAATGTCACCACGTTTCACTCCTCTGCAACCATGCAAACCTGGGAAAGTGGTTTACGAACCCTCGTCGCTGCTAATAATTCACTGGTAACACTCCAAGCACTACAAAAACAGGTGAGTGACGGTGGGGCACCAAATATCACCCTACTAGTGGAGAACGCACAACAACTTGAGGTAAATCTGCAAGATACGGTTACGAATATAGGAAGCTCTCCCCTTCTATCTCGTATGCTTCGCACACAACTTAGTCAATTAGAAAAATTGCATGAAGTTCTCTCCCACACGGTTTCCCTGGCTTCACAATTTACTGAGGGACAAAAAACTCTGCTCATCCTGCTGCAAAACTCTGATGAGTTGCGGGCGACCGGTGGTTTTATGGGATCGTACGTCCTCGTAAAATTTGATTCAGGCAATGTGGAAGAGCTTGTGGTCGAAGATATCTACGACGCCGATGGACAGGTTAGAGAGTACTTTGAGCCACCCAGCGGAGTGAAAAACTACTTGACCGGTGGGAACGGTTGGCGCTTGCCGGATGCCAATTGGCATCCCGACTTTGCCCAAAGTGCCCAAGACACCTTGCGTTTTTTTGCGTTGGCTGAGCGCAGCCATATTGATGGCGTGGTTGCCATCAACCTACCGATGATGCAATCACTCCTCAGCGTGACTGGTCCCCTCACACTGCTAGATCAAGACTTGGTACTGAGCGAAGCAAACGTTAGCCAGGTTCTACGCGCTGATCGAGCAGTTTTTTTTGCCGGTAGCACGGCCAAAAAAAGTGTCTTACTGCAGGCTATTACCCAACTTAAGTTGGTCATTGCCAAACTGGATATGCAGCAAAAAAAGCAATTGGTTGAACAGCTGCGCCAACACCTTGCTCGCGGCAATATTCTGGCGTACTTTCCTAATCCAAATTTAGAACTGGCAGCGGTATCACTCGGTTTAGCCGGTCCACTCGGTCCACCAAGCTTGCGGTCTGATACCCTCTTTTACTATCCGCTTGAATCAAACGTGGGCATCAACAAGGTAAATGCCGTAGTTACGCGCGAGTTTGTCATGACCACAGCGCCCACCCTGACTGAGCTTGGGATCACGTTGCATAACTCAAGTACACAAGATGGCTATGTCAATTATCAGCGGTTGCTGTTTAACCCAGAACAATCGCTGAAAGAAATCGTGGTCAATGGTGAACAGGTCACCGAATTTGATAGTGCAGTCATTACGAGCAGCACCGGGCAGAAGTACCAGCAAGTGGGATTTTTGGTAACCATACTTCCGAGTAATACCACGCGCATTACCATGACCCTCACCCATCCAGCGGGATTTTCAACCATTGTCCTCCAAAAACAACCAGGTACAGCCAACACTACTCTGACCAGCATCACGTCCCAAGGCATGCAAGCGTACCAACTCACGCAATCTTTTCTCGAGTACATGATAGAATGAAGCCTATGCCAGAGACAGAATTAGACTCGCTCGAAAGCACTGTCGACAAGGCACGTGTGCTACTGCGAGAGTTAGATATTTCAGATTTAGAGACCAAGCACCAGGCGCTCGAAACCAAAACCCTCGCGTCACAATTCTGGCAGCAGGTAGATGCACAGGAAATTATGAGCCAGCTCACCCTAGCGCAGGAGCAGTTGCATATGGCAACGACACTCCAAGCCGGAGTGGCAGATATTGAACTCATCCAAACTCTCCTCACTGGAGCGACCGAGGGCAGCGATGATTACCAAGACCTCGAGCAACAACTGACTGTCAGTCATGCAAATCTCGATACGCTCGTCCGCAAAGTCACACTCCAACAGTACCTCAGTGGTCCGTACGACAGCTTCGGTGCCATACTCTCGATCCACTCCGGCCAAGGTGGAACAGAGGCCATGGATTGGGCCGATATGTTGCGACGCATGTATGTCCGCTACTTTGAACGCAAAAACTGGAAATTTGCAATCTTGAGCGAGTCGCGTGGTGAAGAGGCCGGCATAAAAAGCGCGGAGTATGAAGTGCGTGGACCATTTATTTATGGCTACCTCAAGCGGGAACGTGGCACACACCGGCTTGTCCGACAGAGTCCCTTTAATGCTGATGGGTTGCGCCAAACCTCCTTTGCTTTAATCTCTGTACTGCCACTCATTCCTGAGAGTGAGAAGTCTGTCATGCTTGATGAGGGGGAACTCCAGTGGCAGTTCTCTCGTGCTGGGGGAGCCGGCGGACAAAATGTCAACAAAGTCAATACCGCTGTGGAGCTCACCCATATTCCCAGTGGCATTGTCGTCCGCTGCCGAGAAGAGCGGACCCAAGTGCAAAATAAAGAACGAGCACTCCAGAAACTGCGGGCAGAGCTGGCTTTTCGAGAAGAAATTGCGCGCGAAGCAACCCTAGCCAAAGAAAAGGGAACACACCACCATGCCAGTTGGGGTAGCCAAATCCGCAACTACGTTTTACATCCCTATAAACAGATTAAAGACGTGCGCACGGCGGTGGTACGAACTGATGTGCAAGCCATTCTCGATGGTGATCTAGATGAGTTTATAGAGGCGGAGCTGAGTCTCTAGGAGCGGGAGCTTCACTTGGTACATATGCTTCTGCTATACTAAATTCCTACAAAAAACCTATGCACAAACTTGATCTCACCGCACCGCAACCACTCGTCGACCAACCACAAACTACTATAGAATCGATCGAAACTGCAGTTGACGATCTCCCTTCTGAGAGTAATAATCGAGCTTTCGTGCCGGGTCATCCTATGAAGAAAAAAAATGCGGTCATCGGATTTTGTTGTGCTGCGATCGTAGCTGGTGTTGCCACAGGCTATGGTAGTTATCGGCTGTATGGGCGCACGGGGAGCAGCACGCCTGGCTCAACAACTAATTCTGCAGTGATATCTCAAATAGCGGGCGAGAATGTTTCGGCTGGAGAAGTATTTGGCAGTGCTGACGACACTGCCTTCAAAGACCAAGCTGAGGGTTACTTGGAAGCCGGGGGCATCAACGGGGAAGGATCACACAAATTACTTCGTCCAGGCGGAGTATCGCAAACTGTCTATCTTACCTCCTCTGTGACCGATCTTGACAAGTTGGTTGGGATGGAAGTTAAGATCTGGGGTGAGACATTCAAAGCTCAGCGGGCTGGTTGGTTAATGGACGTTGGTCGGGTCGAAGTGGTCAAAGTTCAAGGTTCGGCTCCTTCGGAAAAGTAAGGTGCAATCAAGCACATAGTTGCCAAGTAGCGCACTTTTCTCTACACTGAACAGTGTTTATGATTCGTTTTCAAGATGTCTCAAAGGAGTTTTCTCCCAATAATTTTGGTCTCAAGCAGATTACGTTTGCCGTTGACTCAGGTGAGTTCGTTTTTATAACCGGTGCTTCTGGAAGTGGTAAAACCACTCTCATGCGCCTCATTATTCGTGAGTATGTGCCTACATCTGGAGAAATCTCGCTCTTTGATACCCAGCTCGCCAGTCTTTCGCAGAAAAAAGTTTCAGAGTTGCGACGTAAGGTTGGCGTCGTTTTTCAAGATTATAAACTATTGCCAGAGCTCAACGTCTGGGAAAACATCGCCTTACCGCTTGAAATTGTGGGTCAGCCACAACTAGAAATCGAAAGCCGAGTCACCGATTTATTGAAGCTCATTGGTTTGACGGAAAAACCCTACCTCTTTCCCTCGCAGCTCTCCGGTGGCGAAGCCCAACGGGTTGGCATTGCCAGAGCCCTCTCACTCGGACCAGAATTGATTTTTGCCGATGAACCAACCGGCAATCTCGATGCTGAAAATACGCAAGCGATTGTAGAATTATTGCGAAAAATCAACCAACTCGGGACAACTATTTTATTTGCCACACATGATTCAAACCTTACTAAACGAGACGAGGTTCGTATACTCAAGCTCGAAGCTGGCAGCCTCGTTCACGACTCGAGAGCAAAAACTCAGCCAGCCGCTCCGCCGATAGCCATACCGAACAAACCAGTAGCTACGAAATCGACCACGGTCAAACCAGTAGCAAAAAAAGGTTGGTTTGGTAAATTATTCTCCCGCCCAAAGCAAACAGCTAAAAAAATAGACAAAAAGCCGGAGCCAAAAAAAGATGCACCAAAACCCAGCAAAATAAAGGTGGCAAATAAAAAACCTGCCCAGCCAGCAGTAGTATCAGAGGAAGCTTTGGAGTAAATTATGCAGTCGTTCACCAACGCCCTTACTACTATGCGACGCACACCGTACCAATCGCTGGCGGCATTGCTGATGGTTTCGGTGACCTTTTTTGTGGGGTATCGCCTGTCATTTATTCTGGCTGGTGCTCATCTTGTTTTGTCACACTTTGAAACATCACCACAGGTAATTGCCTTTTTCAAGCTCGATACAGATAAACAAGCTATGGAACAACTTTCGCAGTCGTTGCTCAAGACCACAGATGTGAGTGAGGTGCGTCTCATCACCCAAGAACAGGCGCTCAAAGATTATGCCAAAGAGTACGGTGACTCCCCACTGCTCTTGGAGCTTGTCACCGCAGATATCCTTCCTGCCAGCGTCGAAGTCTCTGCTATGAGCATTGATACACTCACCAAGCTAGCGGAACAACTGAAGCAAGAGCCCAGCGTTGATGATGTTGTTTTTCAACAAGACATTGTCGAACAATTGAGTAGCTGGACGAAAGCCTTGCGTATCGCTGGACTCGTTGACGTGGGCGTCCTCAGCTTTGCCTCTTTTCTAACTATCACCATCATCATCACGCTCAAGGCAACCAACAAAAAATACTCAGTCACCATTATGCGTCTGATTGGTGCATCAAACTGGTATATCAACAAGCCATTTGTGATCGAAGGCATACTGTATGGCACGCTGGGGGCATTGCTCGGGTGGATGGCAATCACCGCCATTTTGCTCTATCTCACCCCGACACTCTCCACCTTCTTTTCTGGAATTATCGCCTTCCCCATCCCCCTGTCATTTTTGCTCATACAACTAGGCAGTGGCATGCTCATCGGTGCTGTATTGGGTGGGTTTGCGAGTTTTGTTGCCACCAATAGGTTTGCCCAACGTGCGTAAGTTCTTTGTCATGAAAATATTTTTCCTTACCTGGCTCCTCTGGCTTGCCTTTGGCAGTACACCAGTCTATGCCCTCGGCTGCGAAGAATTTGTTTGCAATGACTCAGCCGACCTCGGCTGTTTCCAAAACAAGCGCAGTTGTCTAGAAGCTAAGCTCAACGAAACAAAAGACCAACGGATAACCCTGACCAATACGATTAGTATTATCAACGGCAAAGTTGAGATTCAGGAAGTGTTCATCCAACAAACTGAGGCAGAAATTTCCCAGCTCGAAGCACAAATTGGTGATTTGAGCCAGCGCATTGGCGGGCTCAACTTATCTCTGGATCGTCTGACAACTCTCCTGATTGAACGAATCCAGGTTGAGTATAAACAGTCTCGCGTAAATAAGCACCTCTTTTTCTTGACAACTAACTCAGCCAACACATTTTTCTCACAACTGAAATACCTCAAAGAGGCTCACCTGCAAACTGCCCTAGCGATGCAGCGCGCAGAAGCACAGCGGCTGGCATTTGATCAGCAAAAATCGAGTAAAGAAGAAAAACAACAGCAAATTGAAAAAGTGCGAGAACGCCTGGAACGCGAGCAAAATGTCTTGGCGAAACAGCGAAACGAACAACAGTTTCTCCTGAAAGAAACAAAGAATAATGAAGCTGTATATCAAGCGGAGCTGGCAAAGACACTGGCAGAGCTCTCGGCCATCCAATCAATTATTGCCGGCAAAGGGAGTGAAACCGAGATAGGCACGGTCAATGCTGGTGACACCATCGCAAGCATTATCATAGGTGCAAGTGTCTGCTCAACTGGTAGTCATTTACACTTTGAAGTAGTCAAAGATAAGCAAAATCGTGATCCCGCCGCCTACTTGCAATCAATCTCGCCACTCTGGAACAATGAGCCAGATTCCCCATTTGGCTTTGGGGGTAGCTGGGATTGGCCATTATTTGATGCCGCTCGCATCACGCAGGGATATGGGATGACGTACTATGCCCGCGTGCGACGTGCGTACGGCGGGTCACCGCATACCGGCATTGATATGGTCAGCACTTCTGGTGATGCCCGCGTGCGCGCCGTGCAACCGGGCAAATTATACCGAGGCAGCATTAGTTGTGGTGGCGGCAACTTACGCTATGTTCGGGTTGAACAGAGTGATGGTCTAAACACCTACTATCTCCATATTAACTACTAATCGTTTCTCGCTTGCTACACTTTAGGTCACAACTCCCCGTTACATTGCACATGTGCAAAAAGCTTATTGCCTGCTCGGAATGCTGGCTGCCTGTTACTGGATAAGTAGTCTGACAAAAGTACAAGCCAAAGTCATCATTTCGGAAGTTTATCCTGCGCCAGATACCGGAGAAGCAGAGTGGGTTGAGTTATACAACACGGCATCAACTTCAGCTGATGTATCCAACTGGGTACTGTCAGACACACTCACCACACCCAGCATTTTGCACCAATTTGTCAATTTTGTCCTAGGACCATACGAGGTGTTCGTGCTTAATTTGAGTGGCAGCAAGCTCAATAACACGGGCGATGCGGTTGTCTTAACCGATCCAGCCGCTTCGTACTCAGCCACGCTTGCCTACCCAAGCACCACCAAAGGCCTCTCATGGCACTTGGATGTACCAACT
>Ga0209542_10005227_pt1 | contig 26093 bp, 30 predicted proteins | sample RifCSPhighO2_01_FD_184028 | JGI IMG/M metagenome (GOLD analysis project Ga0209542, IMG submission 184028) | Soil microbial communities from Rifle, Colorado - Rifle CSP2_plank highO2_0.1 (SPAdes) (version 2) | ecosystem: Environmental > Terrestrial > Deep subsurface > Rock core/Sediment ...
AAAACAAAATAGTTTTTGGTCAGAACTTTCAAAAATTATTCCTCCTCGGGCTGGTAGAAATCGTTTCAAAAATTTCCTGCAATTCTCTTAGCAAAAAACTGGTTTTTGCCGGCTATTTTGGTGCAGTATTCTTGAATTAATCCGAACGCATTTTTCCGGAAAATTCCCCCCGCGAAAATTCGGAAAGGCGGCGCCTGCCCGCCATGCTTCGCAAGGCGATGCGGGCGGGGAGCCGCACCGCTGATTCAACAGAATCACCTACTGGGTGACAATTTCAAGTTTTTTTTGGCGGCATTAAATTAGATTCTGGATTATTGCTCTTTGAAACAAATCACTTTAAGTTAAAATTTTTGCAACGAACATCACTACCGGGTTGCCAAACGGGGGTCGTCTCACAATTTTTGGCAAATTCCTGGTTTTTCTCTAAACACTCACTGTCGCCATTACAATCACCTAAAGAAGAAACGAAAGGGGCAAGATTGATTGTGTTTTCATTGTTAAAAGGTTTGTAGGTATGTCCCGACTGTTTATATGGGTTACGAGATATTAATACTAATCCATCGGAAAATCCTAAACCGTAAGTTTCATCGAAGTATGACGGATTGTACTTCAAACTTAGTAGATTATCTTTTTCATTATAATATTTTTCCCCGGAATAGTTGATATCTAAAAGTTCCCTATATGATACAAAAAGCGGGAATTTTAATCTTATGAAGGGCGAAAAATAAAATTGACCATTTTTATCAGTGGCAACAACAGCAGACCTTAAACGACGTTCATGACTTTGCTCAAGACCAGGTACGATTACATTTGTTTGTCTCACTAAGTAAATTCCTTCTATGGGCTTTTTCGTCACCGAATCTACAACAACACCTTTCTTGGGTAATCCAATAATTAGAGAGTTAAAAACCAACCATAAAACGAACAATCCGACAACCAACAAAATAATTTTCTTATAAAATTTCATAAAATTATGATTAAAAAATTTCCTTCCCCCAAAATTAAAATATGGTTCGAGCCGATGTTTTTCTCCGGCTTATTTTGCGGTTTTGAGCGGTGCGGCTCAAGTTTATTATAGCAAGGTTTCCTATTTTTGTGCCGAGGGGCGGAATCGAACCGCCGACCCTATGCTCTTCAGGCACATGCTCTACCAACTGAGCTACCTCGGCATTATTTAAAATAAAACTTTCACAATTCTCTACCAAAGCCGACGCTTTCGGTCGGCTCTCCGACCTTGCTTCAAGCGTCGGAGCTGAGCTACCTCGGCTAAAACAATTTTGATGCAAAATTGTTCGCCCGTTCCCCTTTGAGCGGAATTAGGGCATAACTAACTACCATACTGTAATGGTTTTGGAGAAAATGGGCAAGTTTTTACGCCCAATTTTCTACGCAAAAGAAACTAGAATAAGAAAGTGTTAATTTAAACCTCCCGCAGTCTCGCCGACGTTGCGAATAGTGTCTATTTGATCTCCAAAACCACTATATACTCCGCGAAGCTGATCAATATATGGCTGAATAAGATAATACGCGCCAAGGGATAGGAGGATGATGACTGACCAATAGAAAACGCGAAATGCTATCGCCCATCTCGAAACGCGCCGCATTTTTTTTAAAATCTCGTTGTTCTCTTTCGCAAGCTCGTACGTCTCGCTTAAAAGTTGTTTCTCATCTGGATCCATAAGTGTATTTTAACACACAATTCATTCTAGCAAATATTTTAATAACGCCATTCTAATAAATAATCCGTAATGAGCCTGCCTAAAATAAGCAGCCTTTGGTGAAGAATCCACTTCGAATAAAATCTCATCTACTCGCGGCAACGGATGCATAATTATTGACTTTTGTTTCATTTTTTCCACCAACGTAGAATCTATTCGATAGCAACTTCTACATTTCTTATATTCTTTATTAGTCTTAAAACGTTCTTTTTGAATCCGCGTTTGGTACAATACATCCACATGGCCAATGATTGAGTCGAGATTTTCGATTTCTTCAAAGACAACCCCGTGTTTTATTAAATATCGTTTTATGTCATCACCCACCTTAAGGGTTTTGATGGAAACAAAGTATATTTTTATGTTCTTATATTTTCCTAAAAGGTAGGCCAAGGAGTGGATAGTCCTTCCATGTTTTAAATCTCCAATTAAAGCGATTCTGATACCATCAATCACTCCGAGTTCTCTTTTAATGGTGTAGAGATCCAAAAGAGCTTGCGTGGGGTGCTGGCCTGTCCCATCCCCCGCATTTACAATGGGGACATCTGACACAGAAGCTGCGCGCCTAGAAGCACCCTCCTCATTATGACGGAGAATAATAACATCAGCGTAATTATCTATAACTCGGATTGAATCTTCCAGTGTTTCCCCTTTTGCCACTGACGAAAATTCCTTAGCATTTTCTGTAGTAATAATACTTCCACCAAGTCGAAGCATCGCGGACTCAAAAGAAAACCGAGTTCTTGTACTCGGTTCATAAAATAATGAAGCCATTATTTTACCCTTAAGCGGGGTCTCGGTTTTCTTTTCTAAATTACCCGCAATTGAGAAAATCTTGTTAACGAATTTTTGATCAAACTGCTGAGCTTCAATAATATGATTCATTTGGTTATCACCATACTGTATTCAACAAACATTAGAAAGAGATTTATCCACGTATAAATTTCTTGTACTAGTTGACACTATTGTGGTGCCCCCGGCCAGAATTGCACTGACATCAAATCCTTAGGACGGATCCGTTCTATCTATTGAACTACGGGGGCAAGTCAACAAACTATACCATAGAAAAAACCCCACCACGAGGCTGGGGTTTTTGGAAAAATCTTTGGAAATTAGACGCCGAGGGCTTTGGAAAGTCTCGGTTTATCAAAACCAATGATCATTTGGTCATCAACAAAAATGACCGGCACACCCATCTGGCCGCTTTTCTGTATCATTTCTTTCCTTTTAACCAAATCAGTCGAAACATCAAAATTTTCAAAAGGAATATTGTGCTCTTTGAAAAATTCCTTGGACATATTGCAATAGGTGCAGGTTGGCGTTGAGTAAATTGAGACTTTTTTCATGCGTTAAAATTATTTTTATTTTATAAGTCCAATAAGTATATCATTTGCAAAAACCAACGCAATAGTTTTTTGTAAAAGGAAACTACTTCACTTTTTATTGTGGGTAGCGAGAATCGAAACTTACAGTTTTAATACCCCGATTGGGTTTTCTTTTCGTGAAGACACTCAAGAAAATACTCAATCGGGCTTCGATTCTCTCTACCCGCACAAATATAATCGCTTCGCTCTTTATTGTGCGGGTAGAGAGAATCGAACTCTCGTCTCAACCTTGGGAAGGTCGCATTCTACCACTAAACCATACCCGCAAAAGATTATTGGCCAAAAAAGTGCTTGAGTTTGCTCCACCAACTGCCCGTTTCACTCCCCTGCCCACCATCACTTTCCTTGCTATCTTCGACAACCACAATCAAGTGCTCGCCTTCCTTTGACATCCGAAATTTTTCTCTGATTTCAGCCTCTATCCCTTCCTTGGTTGAAAGTGCTTCGACAGCAGAAGAAAGATAATTCTTACGCTCTTCAAGAGCTTTTTTCTCTTCTTCCTGACGCGCCAACTCGTCACGGCTTTCCATGACTTTTCCATAAGCGCTAAAAGCGGCCTTGGTCAGAAAAACAACGAGCAGAATGAGGAAAAAAAGACCAGTTTTTGAATAAAAGGCTGACTTAAAACTGTTTTTTTTCTTAAAATCGTGCATATTTTTCGCAAACGCTAGGCAAAAAACGTTTTTATGTTACCATTATTGCATACTCCAATGTTGTTCGGCAAAAAAAACAAAAAAATTCTCAACGTTATTTCAATCGTGCTTGGAATAATCATTATTCTAAGCATGGTTCTTCTCTACTCGCCAATGTTCTACCAGTAGGACATCGTCCTAGTCTTTCTTCATCATTTTGATAAAAACTTCCTGTGGAATATTCACCCGACCGCGGTCTTTCATCTTTTTCTTGCCTTTTTTCTGCTTTTCAAGCAACTTCTTTTTTCGGGTGATATCTCCACCGTAGAGATAGCCGGTCACGTCTTTCCGAAGCGCGGAGATCGTGCGTGAAGAAATAATTCTTCCCAAAGCCTTCCCTTGGATCTTGGTGGAAAAAAGTTGGCGCGGTAAAACGGTGTGGAGCTTTTCGACAGCTTCTTCGGCTTCTTCCTCAACCCGTTTCCTTGAAACCACTCGAGAAAAGGCCGGCACCACTTCATCGGCCACCAAAATTTCAAGCAAAACCACGTCCGCCTCTCGAAGGTCGCCGATCGTGTAGGAAAGTGAGGCAAAACCAGAGGAAACACTTTTTATCTCATCGAAAAAATTCCGCATAAGTTCGCGGAGCGGTATCTCCGCCTCAACCGCCGTTCGATTGTCGCCAAAGGATTCGGTAACCCCCACAATAACCTCGTGCGCGTAGAGAAGTTGCATCAGAGCGCCTAGATAATCCGATGGTGTAATAATTTTTATCGAAGCCCACGGCTCAAACACTTTTTCAACCCTTCCATATTCAGGAAAATGCGTCGGCGAATACACAATCGCGTGTTTGCCCTGCTTGTCTACCACTTCGTAGGTGATAGACGGCGTCGTCACCACAAGCTCCAATCGAAATTCGCGCCGCAGGCGTTCGGTAATAATTTCAAGATGAAGCATACCTAAAAATCCGGATCGGAAACCGCGACCTAACAGACCAGATGATTCTTCTTCGTGCGTAAAAGATGAGTCGGACAAACAAAGCCGATCGAGGGCTTGGCGAAGCGCATCAAAATCATCTTGGCTTTCTGGATAGAGAGACGCCCACACCACTGGTCGCGGAGACATGTAGCCGGGAAGTGCCGGCAAGGAATCTTTAAGCAAACTGATAGTATCTCCAACAGACGCAATGCCCGGCTCTTTTATGCCCGTGACAATATAGCCGATTTCCCCGGCCGAAAGACTTTCGACTGGCATTTCTTTCGGTAGAAAAATGCCGAGTTCAATAGGCGTAAATTTGCGCTTGGCCACCGCAAAAGACAGTATGTCTTTTTTGGTAACCACGCCGTCAAAGACGCGGATGAAGATGATAACGCCAGTATGGTTTGAATATTGGAAATCAAAAATAAGCGAACGACAACTTTTGGTGCCCGAAAATTCTTCATGCGGCGGCGGGACACGCAGAACAATCTCGCGAAGGAGCTCGGGGACACCTTGGCCGGTTTTCCCCGACACTTGAAGGATACTGTCTTCGGGTACACCTAAAAGCACTGCCATTTCTTTCTTAACTTCGGCAATTCGAGCAAGCGGTGAGTCGATTTTTGACACCACCGGCACGATAACAAGACCAGCTTCCTTGGCCATACCGAGTGTCGTTAAAGTTTGAGCTTGCACGCCTTGGGTGGCATCGACAAGGAGAATACAGCCCTCGACCGCTTTAAGCGCGCGCGAGACTTCGTAGGAAAAATCAATATGGCCGGGGGTATCGATAAGATTAAGCACGTAAGGAACGCCAGAGAGCGTGTATTCCATGCGTACCGGCTTCATTTTGATGGTAATCCCCCGCTCCCGCTCAAGTTCCATGGAATCAAGCACCTGCTCCTGCATTTTGCGTTTTTCAATCGTATGCGTCAGTTCGAGCAGTCGGTCGGCGAGCGTCGATTTGCCGTGATCAACGTGCGCGATAATTGAGAAGTTACGGATATATTTAAGATCCATACGGCCATACTAACAGAAATATCCTTAGTTGTTTAGTTTTCTATTCATATTCATGGTTAAGTTTCAGTTTCAAGTATTTTGTGGTATGTTTATTGACATGGTAGAAATAGACAAAAACAAAATAGCAAAAATCATGGAGAAGCACGGTGTTGTTGTCGGGTATGTTTTCGGCTCGGCTGCACGCGGTACCATGGGGTCACATTCCGACATTGATGTGGCGGTGCTCTTCCCATCCGATCTTACAAAAGAAGAGCAAGAAATTTCTAAGGAAGAAGTACGCGATGAAATCGCTAGTATTTTTAGTGTTGAAAAAGTGGATATTATTAACTTAAACCAACAAACAAATCCGGTACTGCGCTACGATGCCGTACTTGAAGGCGAAGCCATTCTCGTCAAAGATTTTTCCATCAAAGCACGCCTTGCTCGCGCGGTGCTTCGCGAATACGAAAACACCAGGTATCTTCGAGAAACTTCCTATAAAATTTTGCGCGAGCAGGTAAAATCTGGACAATTCGGTCGCGCGCCAATCAATTCTCAAAAATATGTCCCATCTAAATAAAAAGACAATTCACGAAAAGTTATTTAAACTTCAAGAATCAGTTAAGATTCTTGAAGAATTGCGAGCCGAGGGACGCAATTCATTTTTTACTGACAGAAAAAATCAAGATGTCGCTTTACTTAATATGTTTGTTTCTATTGAACTGATTACCGATATTGGTAACCACATAATCACGGAAGTTTTCCAAAAGCAGGCAAAAAACTACAAAGAAATTATTGAACTCTTGGGTAAAACTGGAGTCACAACGGAAATATTCGCTAAAGAAAACGAAGATATGATAAAATTCCGAAACCTAATTGCCCATGATTACGAGAAAATTACACCGGAGGGCATCTATGAAAATCTCCAAAAAGCTCCTGATGTCTTCCGCGAGTTTGCAAAATATTTCGTGGAATTTATGGATAAAAACGCAAACTGACGCGGAAAGTGCATAAAAGTGGTAGGATTTTATAAACTTAATAAAAAAGATGGGTAATTTCACCTCAAAGAAAAAACTACCAATACCAAGGATGCTTACAGGCGTCATTGGGACGTTAAGACATCAACACCCAAATTCATATCATAGATCGATTTATAGACATCTGACATCCGTAAGTTTTCTAAAGCTGTGAAGCTCCTGGAGCTAACAAGAAACTACAAGCTTTCTTGTTCAGGCACAATCACCTTCGCCTTCCAAATCTTATGATGAAGAGTTGCCCAAACTTCTTTGATTTCTTTATTTTTAAGCAAAACCAAGACAGTAACACCGGCGACAATGCCAATTATTCCAGAGATAAAACCTTGAAGGAAAATGCCCGAAAGCGTATTGATGTTAAAAATGTTGTCAAAAACGTTCAATAATTTATAAGAAATGAAACCCATAATGACAGACGCGGAAAAGACCTCAAAAAATGTTTTGTTGGCCTGTGGCGAAAAATTCGGAGAACGGCGGGCAAAATAAAACCAAAATATGCTGGCGTTTATGATCATAGCGACAGAGAAGCCAAGCGGAAGCATCAAAACTTCATTGCCGACAATCTCAGAAACCCTAAACAGACTTTCCACGAAATACCTGAAAAAATCAGATTCTCTAAACAATTTCAAAAAACCGAAAGAAAAAACGACGACCAAAACCGCGGAGAGAAAATTTATTATTAAAGGTTTTTTGGTATTGCCACCGGCATAATAACCCCGAACAAAAAGCAAAATGAGCGACTGGGCTAAAATTGAAACGGAAAAAATGGCTAGCGCGGCGGCGGTCAAGCGTGTGTCGGTCCAATCAAAGTTTCCAGAACCTAAAACCGTTCTAACAATCTGCGCGCGAAGAACGATAAACAAAACGATTACCGGCACCGACCAAAACGTTATGTGGCGAACCGCAATAGTCATCTCTTCCAGAAACTTCTGGCGTTTACCGGCGCCAAAAAGCCGGCTGATAGTCGGAAACAGGGCGACCGTGTAACTAACACCAAAAAGTGACAGCGGCACCGACTGCAGATTCCAAGCAAAATTGAAAATCGCGACCGAACCGGAAGAAAGCCTTGCCGCTATGGCAATCAAGATCAAAGTCGAAATTTGACTGCCCGAAAGAGCTAACGTCCGATAAAAAGAAAGGCCGATGACGTTTTTAATTATTCCAAAATCAAGAAATAAACGAAAACTTGGAATCGGTTTCCGGATGGAAAACAACTGGCAAGCAAAATGCAAAAATGACCCAAGCACCACCCCTAAAGCCAGACCAACAATGCCTAGCCGGTTGTAGAAAAATATCACTCCAACAATAATACCGATATTGTAAAAAATCGGACTCAAAGCATAAGAAACGAAGCGATGTTTCGCTTGAGCGATTGAAGCGAATAAATTAGAAAATCCAAGAAGAATCGGTGATATAAGCATTATCCTAGTCATCAAGATAAACATCGAACCGTTCTCTGAATTGGCTATTCCCGGAAAAATCATGTGGAGAAGCCACGGTGTTGCAATAAAAACCGCGGCGCTTACCACGATTATAAACAGAAAGAAAAAAGAAAAAATGGAATCCAAAAAACGCCTGATCTCCAACTCGCTTTTCTCCAAACGTTCAATAATGAACGGCACCAGAACCGAAACCGACACAATCGAAGCAACTGAAACAAAAATTAAATCCGGAATCCGAAAGGCGCTGTAATACATATCGAGCTCGACGCTGGCTCCGAAAGTGTGAGCTAAAATCCGATCGCGGAGAAAACCGAGAGTCTGCGACAGCAAGGTGAAAAAACCTAAAAGATAAGCGGCCTCGTGGAGTCCGCTTATCTCTCGGTTTAATACATGTAATATCTTTCCAACCATTTGAGGTTCTTCTTCAAGAGATACTACTGTGCCACCTCCTCGCCTTCTTCTTTTACCGGAAGCGTCGCTCTTTTTTCAGGCTCCGGCGGAGGCGTGTTGGCGAGGGCCGGCCGGCCGGCCTTTAAGTTCTTCAAAATAGAGTCCAGCTCTTTGTTGTCAGGGTTTGTCTTTTTGACATCCTCAAATTGCGCGGTCGCGTCCTTGATTCTGCCAAGCTTTTCATAACTTAAACCGAGAAAATATTTAGCGTTGGCGTAGACAGAGTTGAGCGCCACTGCCCGCTCGAGCGCCGTAGCCGCGCCCTTATAATCCTTGCTGTTGTATTTCAAAAGCCCGAGCTGGAATTGAATAACCGGCTCGTTTGGAGAAATGAGCGCGGCAGACTCAACTGAAGAGATGGCGGCTTTCAGGTTGCCCTCGCTTGCCTCTATTTGCGAGAGGAAGAAGATCGCTTCGGTGTAATTATTTTTCTCCTTGAGAGCGTCCGCGATATATACGCGAGCTTTTTTGTTATCGCGGTTGGCCACCTCAAGACGAGCAAGCATGAGATAAATTTCTGGGTTATGAGGATTGAAGATAAGCGCTTGCTCATAGGATTGCTTAGCATTGGCATAGGCACCGTCTACCCGAAGTGGTACGAGAATTTCATAGACCCGACCGCTCGCAATCCAGTTTTGGTAATTCTCCCGATTCAAATCGAGTGCCGCTTGGGCGTAACGTTGGGCATCACCCAAAAACCCTTGGAGTTTTGTGCGCGCCTCATCACTGCCAAGCGCATTCTCCCCGCCCGAAAGAAGTTGATTGGTTTTGATTAGACTTAACTCGGAAAGAAAGCGGTAAGCAGTTTCATTTGGACTTGCTTCAACTGAACGGATAAGACCTTCTTCGGTTTTCGCGATATCACCTGCCACGTTATACGCCGCCACAGCTTTCTGCAAATTGAGCGCCGCGCTAAATTTCTTGATAAAGATATATACCAAAACCACGCTACCGACAAGAAGTACGATGAGTACGAGCACCGAGACGAAACCAAGTTTTGGATTATTGGCAAAAGGTAACGTTCGGACTTTGAGTATTTTCTCTTCCGAAAGCGCGGCCAAAAAGAGACCGGTAAAAAAGAACGCTAACGCCAAAACGGTGATACTTGGCACATAAAGAAGTGCAAAAACCCACAGCATGAGAGAGGTAAAGAAACTGGAAACGCTTAAGTACCGCGCAAAACGATCTCCCGGTGAAGAAAGGAGCGCTTTAAGACCAAGTCCAAGAAAAGCGAGGAAAAAGAGCGCCCACGAGATCACCCCAAGAAGACCGGTCGTCACAACAAAAGTCGGAAGAACGCCAATGCCAAAATTGAAATCATTAGACCAGAAAACAGTATTGTTGACTTCGGCAGGTTTGGACAAAAGCCATTCTTTAACAAAGCGATTCGAGCCAACACCAAACAAAGGATCCTTCTTGAGAGCTGTTTTGGCAATTCCATAGGTCGAACCCCATGACGGGCGGGTTTCAATCTGAAAAATTTGAAGTTTGTTGGAAATTACCTGACCAAGCGTTTGGGTTCGAAACTGGAAGCCAAAAAGAGACATGCCAAGAAAACTGTCAGAGAGCATAATAAGGGAGATGACGAAAACAACCAAAGGTAAGACCGGAATCTTTTTTACCGTCTTTTGGTTAGCGTTTTCTTCTTCCTCCGCCGCGGCATTTTGTGTGCGGCCAAGTAAACTAACGCGCCGATAACCGATAGAAACAAGGTAGACGGTTAGAACCAAACTGAAAATTCCGAGTACAATCCAACTCACTGTAAAATTAACGATAACCAAAAAAACAAGCGCCAAACCAAACACAGCGTAGAAAAGAAATCGAGTTGCGAAACCAAGAGACAGAAGTTCGAGAGTGACCAAGGACAAAACCGTGCCTAGGGCAAAGAAAATCGATAGATCATTCCATTTGCCAACCAGGTTCGACACAGTATTCGTGAAAAGTCCAAAAGAAAGAAAGCCGGGACCAAAAAGAAACGGCAAGCGCAGAACGTGGAATAAAATGATGACGGCCGAAACTACCACAAAAATGAGGTAGGACGAGAAAATTCGGTTTTTTGAACGGAACAAAACGGCAGTCAAACCCAAAAAGACAAAAAGAACGAGGAGAGGTAAAGAGGCAAAAATATCAAAACCGCTACCAAGTAAAGATTCTGCAAGAGAACCTGACGTAAACGAGGAAATGAAATTTATTAGAAGAATAAGAATGACACTGCCAAAAATGAAGTGGGTCGGTAGAGTAATCCTGCCTTCTTTAAGGCGGGCGATGAGCCACATGATTGCCGCGCCAAGCACAGCAAGAAAAATAAATAAACCCTTACCGAATTGAAAAGGGAAAGACGCGGACGGAAAGAAGAATAGCGACGAAACAGAACCGCCAAGTAAAAGAAGTACGAAAGCGATTTTTTCAAGCGCTGAAACCTTGTTAATCGGCTCTTCCACCTTCACTTCGAGTTTCTCAATATTTTCGTTTTCCATAAAAAAATTAGCGTACGACTAAATTGTAGATAATTAAGCCACTAAACCTCTCCTAAAACATAATATATGGGCTTCATTATAGCAACTCAAGCCTCTTAACAAAAGGGACTTATTCACAATATCGGCAGATTTCTAAAAAGAAAAGATGGTTGAATAATTTTAAAAAAGGTGGTATTATGTTCTGGCTTTGTATCGGACAATTGCGCCCCGCTTTGCGGGGTGAGGAAAGTCCGAACACGGCCCTGTCATTTGACAGGGAGCACGGTAGTGTCCCGATCCGCCTAAGGTGGGTCGAGGATCCGCGATTCGCCTAAAGCGAATCGGGAGGTAACACCCATCCGCCGCAAGGCGCGAGGTGCGAACAGAGACGCTTTTTGTTTGAAAAGACAAAAGCGCCCCGTCAAATGATGGGGCGAGCTCCCGCAGTAATGCAGGAGATGAAACGGCTAAACCCTTACCTTCGTGCAAGGTCGTACGCCGATGCGGAGCATCGGAAATTTCAAGCTCCAAGAAACAAGCTCCAAACAAATCACAAATTCCAATTTTCAAAACAACAAACGGAGAATTTTTGTTTGGAATTTTCGGGTATTGGATATTGTTTGCCTGCCTGCCGCAGACAGGGAATTTGATTATTGGTTATTGGAGCTTCCGCTGCTCCGTAGCGGCGGGTACCGCTTGAGCCCGCAAGTAATTTCGGGCCTAGATAAATAATTGTCGTCCGCCTTAGGCGGATACAGAACTCGGCTTATAGATACAAAGCACATGATGAAACCCCGCTACCGCGGGGTTTTGTCTTTCATACTATTAACATATTGAAATTTCATAATAATGAACAGAACAGTTCCAAGGATTGACAAAAATCTTATTATGTGCAATATGGAGGACAGATGCAAACACTGCTAAAACCGGCTGTAAACGGCCGTATGGCCTTAAATGGCCACAGTCGTGAAGTAACGCTCCTCGCCACAAGGCCAGGAAATGTCGTCCCTCCTCCCAACGAGGAAGGGTTAAACAACGGTCACGTCAATCCAAAAAATTGGTTTGAGGGAACAATCACACAAGTCGTGGACGGTGATAGTCAGTGGATTATCGTTGTTGAATCGAGGAAGGGTTTGAGTATCCCAAAAGCCACCCTCCGGACAAAGCCGAAAGAGGGAGCGAATGTCCAAATCGTCTATGGGGGAAAAGTACACCTACCCCCCATCAAATACATCGAGATAGATGGTAAAAAATTCAAGTGGCGCGAAACCGCTTGAATCGAAACGCGAATCGCTACGCTCCACAAAGATGGAGCGTAGTGATTTTTTAATTTAGCAAATACCAGCGATAGCAAATATATGCTAAATATATATTTTCGTAAAAATATTAAGAAAATTTAGAACTTGAGGATAAACTTTGGAGGCCTAAAACGTGGAGGCCTCGCCTCCAAGTTTCCATGAGTTTGCGAGCGGGACAACTCATGCGTTGTTTTTAGGACTTGTAATAAAAACCGAGGTATGCTAGTTTTACAAATAGGAAAACAGTGTATCAAGAGTATGGAGGAGGGCCTGGCCCGTTATGACTCCATCGGCAACTTTCTTAGGTAGATTCAAGATTCTAGAATCTGGATTCAAGAATCACCCAAAGAGTAGTGCCAATTCCACCCGCCCTAGGCGGACAGATGCATCTAGTCTCTACAAGATTGGATTTGGAATATCTCCTTGATACACCCTGTCACTCGACAGGGTGTATTCGTTCGTTGAAAAAAGAAGTGGAGCAGAGCATGGCTTAATGCTGGGATGGGGTCTTTCTTAGGTCCAGATGGTTTTACAGATAAAAACATAAAATCAATAGGGGCGTGGACAAAGAAGTACATTCATGATCGACAAATTATGAATACAATAGGAAAAGAATTAAGAAAAAAATTTGTGAGATAGAAAAGATTAATTTGGTGACCTCTAATTTGGAGGCCTAATTTGGAGGTCTCGCCTCCAAGTCGCATTGGTGAAAACCTAACAAATGAAAGGAAGATGTATGGCCGAAGGTGATCCGATTCTTATTGACCGAACAAAAGTGTTTGACCCGAGTCTCATAGAAAATGGTTTTAGAATCCACAGGCAATCTGACGTAGCTCTCTCTATCGAGAGAATTACCAAGCTATCACAAATCGCGGTTTTCTATGAAGAAAATCCAGCAACGAGACGCGAGACTCTTGAAAGACAGGGGTTCATTGCACTCGATGCGCAAGCAGGATACTGCCTCTTTCAAAACGGCTACTTCGTCTTTGACCTGATGATGACCATGGCTGACAAACCGGCCGATAGCGAAATTGTCTTTGATGGAAGCGTATTCCTTGGTCCAAATGGTGCTGAACATCTCCTAGCCGCCTACCATTGGCACAGTGAGACGTTTCATTTCACCAAAGGATATAAAATCTGGGATTCGCACAAATGGAAATTCCGATATCGAGAGTTTAATAAACAATACGGCACTCCGTACAGTCTCTGTATCGCAAAATCAAAAATGGGTTAAGCAACTTGGAGGCGAGGCCTCCAAGTTAGGCCTCCAAGTTACAAGCACAAATAAAAATTAGTTCTTTGCAAAACACAAAACCCCGATTCGGAACGAATCGTGGGTTTCTTTTCTTTATATCCCGACGCTATTTAAGAAAACAGGTCGGGACTCCGACTTCTCGTAGCGAGAACGTCGGAGCCTAATACTTTATACTCATACCCCAAGCAGATTTTGCTAAGCCTGACCGAAACAAAGCGCTTCGCCCATAAGGGGATGCCCTACTCGGGCACGCGCTTTGTGTGACATCTCTGGCAATGTGGTTAAACTTGCTCTTTCCCTTCGACAAAAGCAAAATTGCTACGGGGTTAAGAAAAATATAGTCGCTTCGCTTCTTATTTTTCTAAACTATTTCACACACTCCCGCCACGCAGGCCAATTCTTTTTTGACGTCGAGGTCGTTCTGCTTTTCATAAGTGATAATCTTGGAGTAATCAATGTGCGAAAGCCGCTTGGCCAATTCGAGGTAGCGTTTCTCATCAATTGGTTCGTACGGCGCAAGCTGGTAAACGTGATTATCGCGCGGTAAGAATGACAGCCCGCCGACAATGTCCCAATTTTTATAAAGCCAGTGCGCGACTTCAATCCACTCATTCTCCCCGATTGAGATTGTCACGGACGGATTGTGCTCGGTGTAATTTTCTTTAACAGTCTTCCAGTGTTCGAGTTGCTGAATCGCGGTCAAGTCATCTTTAAAAATTTTGGTGGCGGCTGGCGCTTTGACTGGAAATTCGAGAACGTAGGTTGTGGCATTCTCCGGTGACTGCCCCACTTCCGGATGATACGGCACGCCCTGGTCTTTGAGCATTTTGAAAAGCGAATCAGTGGCGGCAATGCGGATGCGACGAATATAGAAGGGGGAGTGGCGCGGATGCATGCCGGACGAGCAATCAACGGTTTGCGAAAGTGTGCCGGATGGTTTGACGCAAGTAATGCAGGTCGAAGCGGTAATACCGATTCGCTTGGCATACTGTTCATTTATTTTGATCGATTCCTTTCGAAGTTTCGTCAACACATTTGGATCGCGAACGACAGGAGAATCCCACTGTCCAGTCAAAGACACGCCAAGTAATCTTTCTTCCTCACAGTGCTCCTTCCATTCTTTTGAAAGATACGGGAAGTTGGTCAAACTTGATTGGAAGGTGCCGAGAATTGTGGCGAGACGGATTTTCCGAAGGAGCGATTTCTCGTCATCGTGCGGACGGCACACCACCTCGGAAAGATTGCAAAATTGTTTTGATTGAAGAATTATCTCTCCGCATGGATTTGTGCCGATTGACCCAACAATCGTGGTGCCGCTCGCGTCAAAATAGCCTTTTTGCTTCAGAAGTTCGATTCGGCGAGACGGCAAGGTCTTGGCAAGCGAGCCACGGTTGAAAATCCCCCGCTCTCCCGAGCCTGATTTCATAAGTGCCAGCCATTCTTCCATAAATTCGGCGGCGGAAGGCTTTTGAAGATAGACCGCGGAGTTGTTGGCGAGCGATCGTTGTGGTTCGGTCAAATAGAACTGACCTTTCTTGGCATCGCGAATATCTTGATCATCCAAATCAGAAAGCGAAATCATGGCGCTTCGGCGCACGCCACCGGAGACAACACAGTCCCCAATCATACAAATGATATCGTGCACATCGAGGTTAGTCAGACGCTTACCTTGTCGTTTCATCATCTTTTCTCTGGTAAACGAGAGCAGTCGGCGAAGCGGATCGGGACCGGACGATTTGCCACCCATGGTTTTAAGACGTGCACCAGCCGGTCGAAGAGCGGAGAAATCAAATTCAATGTCTTTGCCGTCAGCCCAGGTCTTCATGCCAAGCACAAACGAATCGCACCAACCTTCTTTGCTGTCTGGAATAGTGTGGGCCGACAATTTTTTGCCGGTCTGCATTTTGATTTGCGGAAATTTGTGCACGTTCTGACTTTCAACCGCCCAACCCGCGCCAGTGCCGCACATCGAGACGTACATAATTTCAGCGAGATCTTGAAATGATTCCGGCGCGATGAAGGAACAGTTGTAAGCGCAGACATTGGTGGTCTTGGCAGCGGAGCCGGCAAACTGCAACAGGCGCATCGAAGGCATCGCTTCGTGATTCAAAATTCCTTCGCGCACTTCTTTGTATTCGGCATCTTTTAATTTCTTACCGAGCGTCTCTTTCATGAACGCCACATAACGATCAACCGTTTCAATCCAGGTCTCTCGCCGATTTTCAGCATCGATCCAGCGGGAATAACTTCTATAATAGACAAATTCCCCGAGCGGATTTTGGAAATAGCGCTTGCTCTCTTCGGCAAGCTTGCGAACATGCATCGGCACTTGCATCCCCTTCTCTCGAAGCTTGGCGCGCTTCTCACGGTAGAGGATGTAGGCCTTCGCGGTTTTGACGTAGTCGGAGAGAATGAGTTCTTTTTCAACCGTATCCTGAATGCCTTCGACGGTCGCCACGAAATTTTTGTGTTTTTTGGTGATGCGCACCAATTCCGCGAGCACTTTGTTCGCCACAAGCTCGGCTTCCTTCTCGGAACCCTCGCCAGTTTGAATCATTGCCTTCAAGGTCGCAATTTTGATTCGATTAAAATCAAATGGGACAACCGAACCGTCTCTTTTTTGGACTTTCGTGACAATCTCGACCTCTTTTGCGTGTGACTTTCTTGGAGTAACCATAGCGCGCTCAAATTAAACGAGTAAATTTTTTGTTTACTTATTGTACGCTAATTTTTTTTTAAAAAAGAGGGGATAACTCAAAAAATTTACATCAGAGATCAAAAAATAAATGATGTAAAGGCAGATGTGAAACGATGGCGGTAGAGTGGAGTTATTTACTCTCAAAAATCGGAAACATGCGCAATGTCTCCAATCAAAATTCCATTTTTCTTCGCAAATCCGGCAGAAGTTTCAAGAACAAACCGCGCCGGAGCGTCTGGTGTGAAGGTTTCCGGAAAAGAATCTGGAGTAACTGACTTTTCTATGTGAACAATTCTAAAATTTTCATCAATCCAAATCATATCGATCGGAAATTGCATGTGCCGCATCCAAAAACCATACGTGTCGGAGACTGGAAACACAAAAAACATCCCCGTGTCTTCCGAAAGTGTCGGACGATCGCCCAATCCTTGCATACGTTCCAAATCCGTTTTGGCAAAAACGATATTTAAGCGAACATTTCGGACTTCTAGTGAGCCTGTTTGATAACCGGGAAACTCACTTTCCATTGAACTTGGAGTTTGAGTTGAAGAAGACCTAAAAAAAATCGCTCCAGCAATAACAATGAGCGCCACTCCTCCCCAAAAAAGAAAATTTCTTGTGTTTACCATAATTCAAAGTATGCACTTCCCTATTTAATTACACAAGGCGAAAACAGATAACAAAAAAGCCCCGTCCTATCGGATGACGGGACGGGGCACTGAAAAGGAGAGTCGGTCACTCCTCGAGGACTTCTTCTTTTGATTCCTCCTCCACAAAGGCACTGATGCCAAATTCCCTTTCTCTGCGGGAAGGATGCTCCGACTGTTTTGGTTGAGAGACTCTTCTTGCTCGAGTCTCGAACAGATAAGCGATGCCAAATCGCCTTGCTCCCGAAACCGCCACTTTCGGTTTGTTTTTTGACATATCCTCAACAAGAATAGAAATTTCGATTCTTTTTGTCAACTATGTATAATTGAACTTAGGATTAAAACGTAAATCAGAAAATCCTAAACAAATTCCAAAAATCTGCTACAATGACGGCCATGAAAAAGGACAAGAAATCTGCCTGCGAAGAATGCAGTGGGACTGACGTCGTGCATTGGGTGCATAAAGTTTCTGCCGCGGTTGACACCGCTTCCCGCTACCTCTCCCAACCATTCAAAAAAATAGCGCATCTCGCCTCGCGTCCGATAAATATCTTTTGCGATTACATCTTTCCTCGCGTGTTTCGGTTGCTAGCAAAAATCGGCATTGGGAAAGTCATGCTAGAGCCGGACGAACGCGACAGCATGCGCTCGAAAATGATGTGGACTTCGGGGGATAAAAGAGGCATAAAAGTGTTTCAATACAGACTATTCGATAACCCAGCGAATATTTTTTGGGCCGAGTACGGAGGCGAAAAAATTACCTTTGAAGCTCTGCCTCGGCCAAAAGGCTACACCTCGGAAGCGCTCGACTGGATGGATGATAAAGGCGTTATTAAAGAAATATTCCAGAAAAACGGCGTGCCGACGGCGCGTGGCGGCCGATTCTTTTCTTTCCAATCTCTTCGAAAACAATTTTATGAACTCGAGAAACCAGTTATCGTGAAACCATCCGTCGGTTCCCGAAGCCGCCACACGACCATTCACATACACAACGAAGATATGCTCCAGAAAGCCTTCGCAAGCGCCAAGAAACTTTCGCCATTTGTGATTCTCGAGGAAGAACTGCGCGGTTCAGTGTTTCGAATCGATCTTCTCGGCGGCAAAGTCGCTGGGATTCTCCGTCGCGATCCACCTTTTGTGTTTGGAGACGGCATTCTAACCATCCGCGAGCTTATTATGAAAGAAAATCAGAATCCAAAACGTCACGGCATTTTTCACGACATACCAATCGACGAATACACAAAGCGAGAACTGCAAAACCAAGGGCTGTCGCTTTTGAGTGTTCCGGAAAAAGGCCGGAAAATTATGCTTCACCCTAAAGTTGGCCGCACCCAAGGAGGCACAAACGCCAACGTGCGAAAGGACGCGCATGAAGATAACATAAGACTGTTTGAGCGGATTGCGGAAGTGCTAGCCGACCCGCTTATCGGCGTTGATTTTATTATGGAAGACATCAACACATCGTGGCGAAAGCAAAGCCGCTTCGGGGTTATCGAATGCAATTCAATTCCCTTTCTTGATCTCCATCATTTCCCGTACGAAGGCGAGCCGGTAGACATGATGAGTGAACTCTGGGAGGTCGTCTTTCCAAAAGTGCTCATGGGGACAGAAAAGAAAATGACAGAAACTTTAGAGCCTGTTCATAATCTCGCGGGCACCAGAGGTAAAAAATATTAATGTGTTACACAACTGAAGCGATCGCTTCAGTTGTGTAACGATTGGCAAGAAATTTTCTGGCAAGGGGAAGATTTCGAGCAGGCTTTCACCAACGTCCGCTTGAGCCGCCGCCGCCGGATGATCCGCCGCCAAATCCGCCAAAACCTCCCCCACCCGAACCAAACCCGCCGCCGCCAATCCACCACGGATGTGATCGCCCGAGTGCGACATTTTTGGCGTACGTTTTGGAGACAATAAAATCAAAAAGCAGACCAAACAGAACAAGGGGCACGATCGCGATAAGACCGGTATACAAAAATCCGAAAATGGCACCGACAATGATGCCGATAATCGCGCCGACAACACCGCCGCCCCACCATGATTTTGACCGCGCCAACACCGATCCCACATAAACCAAGAAAAAGAAACCTCCGAAAATCAAATTGATTGTGAAATCGCTCACCCCCGAAGATTCTGATTCACTTGTCGGCGGTACTTCACCTCCAATAACCCGCATCATTCTGTCTACGGCCTCGCTTATACCGCCAAAATAGTCGCTCTCTCGAAAAACCGGTTTTAAAATATCATTTATGATGTGAAAGCTTTCAGCGTCAGTCAAAAGCGGCTCAAGTCCATACCCAACTTCAATCCGCATCTGCCGATCTTCCATGGCGACAAGAAGCAGTGCCCCATTATCCTTACCTTTCTTTCCTATTCCCCACTCTTTGAAAAGTTCCTCGGCATAATTTTCAATGGTGTCGCCCCCAAGATTTGGAACAATCACGACAGCAATTTCATTGCCGGTACTTTTTTCAAATGAACTTAATTCGCTTTCAAGTGTCTGTTTTTGTCCAGTGGAAATGACGGCGGCAAAATCATTCACAAAGCCGTTGGGAGTCCCCGGACTTGTATATGCTAAAGCAAGAATAGGAAGAACAACAAGAACAGTCGCGAGGGCTGTTTTTTTGATACTATTCAAAAAAATCATGTTTAGAATTGAACCGTGGGCGCGGTTTCCGAACCTTCTACCGATTCAAAATACGCATGCTCGGCAAAACCAGAAAGACGGGCGACGAGGCTCGATGGGAATCGCTTCACCCGCACGTTATAACTTTGGACCAAATCATTGTAACGCTTTCGCTCAACTGAAATGCGATTCTCTGTGCCTTCAATCTGCGCCATAAGCGTCTGAACATTTTCGGCTGACTTCAGTTCCGGATAGTTTTCGGTAATAACCAAAAGTCTGCCTAGTGCCGATTCCACTTCTCCGGCCGCCTTGGCTCGCTCGTCCACACTTTGCGCTCCGGCATATTTTGTTCTTGCCTCCGCGATAGCATTAAAGACAGCTTGCTCCTGCTTCATAACGCCTTTAACCGATTCCACCAAATTCGGAATCAAATCAAAACGTCGCTGATATTGCGCTTCCACCTGCGCCCACTGACCCTTGATCCCTTCATTCGAAGTGATGAGGCTGTTGTAAGTTACAAAACCATACCCAATGACAAGCACGACTAAAATAATGACGATAGTGAGTGTTTTTTTCATGCTGGTATATTACCGCCTTAAAAAATAAAAATCAACAAGTTCGCTCGAGTCATTCTTTCATAAAACACGCATATTCGCCTGCTGGCAGATTGCTATTTGAAAAAAAGAAAAATGAGAGCTTAAGCCCCGAGGTTGAACCTTGGATCCGAAGAAAGGTTCAACCTCGGGGCTTCTATAATTTGGAAGCTAAACTCCCAAATCAATAGTTTCTTTGCATTAGAGCGCACGCGCGGCAAAACCGATAAGCAGAATACCGATGGTGTTGAATACAAACGAAAGGACGAGAAACCGCGACAGTTTCATTTTTGAAAATCCGAGCAAACTTATACCAATTTCGTCTGGAAGCGGCGAGGCGATGATGAGGCCAGCGAGGAGAAACGTCAGCCACTTAAATGAGCGAAGTCGAAAAACCGCGCGGAATCGCTTCCCCATCCCCTCATGTTTAAGCAATTCCATAAGGTGCTCGGAAAACCGATCTCTCATAAAACTAAAAATAAACATGTCCCCGATGACCGCTCCCGCCGCGCCGAAAAGCGCCGTCGTCCAAAGTGAATTGGCGCGGGCGATTTCGCCAAGTGCCACGATAGCTGGAGCGGTGGTAAAAACCGAAGTGAAAAAAAGGCCGGCCACGAAACTACCGAGCCACTCCAAATTCTCGATTCCATCGAGCAGTCTCGTTATGACATGAGCCTTGACCAAAATGACCGCAACAAGAATGCTCACTAATATAATAGAGAGGTCGCTAAACAAAAAACCGGATTTTCTTTTTGTTTTTTTATTCCTCGACACCAAATTATTTACCCTTAAATTTCTAAAAGTTTTTTGAGACCGGAGAGCACCATCCCCCAATTTTTTTCCGAATGATCTTTCGCCTCTTCGTTCGCATTATTGTCCTGCGTGATGGTAACCAGAATCTCACCGTTTTTTTCTTCTAGTTTATAAACCACTTTCTTGTAATTTTCGGGAATGTCGACAAGTCCGGCCATACTGCTCCAATATGTTGATTCGAGTAGCTTCTCCGACACAACTTTCAAAATTGTTCCTTTGTCTTCATACGACTTCCCTTCCCACACTCCTTAAGAAATCTTCCTGGCGCAAAGTAATCGATTTTCCCAACGCCAGCTCTTCCGTGCATTTTTACTCGCTCTTCAAAAGAACCTATGGCTCGTGGGTCAATATTGTATAGAGCAAAAATATCCTTCCAGAAAGGTTTTGCATCGCGGTCTTCATCTTGAGCCTCTTTGTAGTTATGAGAAAGAGTTACGGCTCTGTCCTGTATATCACGCCAATTTAGTGCCATATGTTAATCATACGAAAAAAGACTTCTATTGGCGAGTTTTTCTCCCAATATTTTTTTCTCCTGTGCGGTATTCATTGTACAAAGTTCGAATGTATTTTGAAAGCAACCCTGATGCCGACTAATCGCACGCCCCGCGTGCGTGGTGAAGCGAAACTAAATCGTACGCTCGGATTGCTCCGCCACTGCCTCGCTTCACTCGGCAACCCCAAAAAGAAAAAATGTTCCTTACTTTTCGGATTTGCGCGCGACCAATTTTTTCTGAAAATGGAAAGGATATTTTTCTTTTTGGGGTTCTGCCCTCCAAGTATTCAGGCAGGTGGCGGAACAATGCGGACGAAGTTTTGGCAAAACTATTTTTTGGGGAAAGGATTTGCCAAAACTTCGACTGATTTGTTTTTGAATTTGGATGTCGCAAATGGAAAAGGAGGGGTTTGGGGAGGAATCCTCCGCTTGCTCCGCTTTTTGTTTTTGGGGAATTCGGGGGGACAAGTTATCCAAAAACCAAAACCTTGTCCGAACTTTCAACCATTTTCAATAAATCAGACATCGTGGAAACAGGACAAACATTAGTTTCTTCTTTTCCGCGTATTTTAAGACAAGAGCCACAGGCATAAATTTCACCTTTCAACTTTTTGAACTCCGCCACCTTGATTGAAATATCAAAATCTTTAGTGTCGGGAATAGTATCAAGCTCTGATCCTTCGCTCATCAAAAATATTTCTACTTGATGACTGGCTTTGAGTGAAGTAATACCGAGGCGGAATGTATTCCACACATGCTCGGGTTTATTTGATTGTAGGACAATACCTAGTTTCATAAAATTATTTTGGATTATAGTTTTTTCTTTTGGTAAAACTTAGTCGGGCTATTTAGTACCAGGAATGACTGATGAGATTGCATTCTTCGCAGTATCAACCACCGGCTTGCTCATTTTTTCAACAACTTCTCCAAAACTCTCTGCCCACTCCTTCTCATCTTCAACTTTGCCAAGTTCGTTGTTTGGGTGTCTATATATACCAACCATAGCGTAAAGTACGAATGCGAGAACGCGGTGTCTGAATTTATCTTCAGGAAACCGTCGTGCGAGTATCTCAGTATAGCTTTCTAGAGCTTTGGCCGTTGCCGCCTTAAAAGCATAACTTTCAAGTAAACGCCTCTCTCGAGAATACTGTCGCAAAGCAACAAAGAAAATAAGAATGATTGGAGACACAAACGATAAGCGATAAAATAGCGAGGACGGATCAAAAACCCGTTTACCCGTAATTGTATCAATGGGTAATTCGCGGAACACCTCATACAAAGCCCACGAAACCAAACATGTGCTTGCAAAAAGCATAACGCTCCAGATTATTAGTGGTAATTTTAGCTGTTTCTGTCTTTCGCTAAATGAATGTGCAAGACCTTGACCATTTATATATCCATATATTTTTTCAACCTCTTTTCTATAGCCCTCAACTTCTTTTTTGTGGTCAGCCACACCCTCCGCATCCTTTGCGGAGGTAGTTTTCATCTCTGCTACGGTCGCTTGATCTACTCGTGATTGTCCTAATAGTTTTCCGATTTCTTCTTTTTGTTGTTGTGTCCAAATATAAACTGCCTCTAATCCCTCATCCGCACTATCAAGTTTCGCTTTCGTCGTCTCAAATGCGGTTAGATAAGTTACAAGTTTTACATTTTCCGCCTCAATTTTTCCAACCAACTCCTTTGCTTTAGTTTCTAGAGCAACAATATTGGCGTGAGCAGTTTTTATTTCAGTATCTTTCGTCTGAGCATTTGTACTAATTTGAGCAACAGCCAATCGCTTTGAACGCACCTCTTCTTTAACCGTCTCTAGTTCGGTTACATAGCCCTTTACAGATTCAGAAGAAGTGCGAATTTGCTCGGCTTCTTTCGCTACCTCCTCTTTTATTGTTTTTATATCTTGTTCTTCAGCCATAAATTATTTTTCCCAAACAATGTGTCCGTTTATGTCGTGTTTTTCGTAGGTTTCCAAAACATCAGCACAAAATTTTATTAACTCCTCATTTTTTTCGCTTTTGGCTAATTCGTAAAGACGGATAAACATTTTCTTGCCTGTTTCGGTTTGTTTCAAATTCTTTTTAATGAAATTGTGTTGGGCGCATAATGTCTGGCCGTTCTCAATTGTCGCTTCTCCACCAAAATCTTTTGGCTTTATGTGATCAATGTGTAGTTCAACGCCGTCTTTTTTTCCTCTACCGCAGATGACGCACTTGTAGCCGCCTCTTTTAAAAATCGTTATTTATCCCAAGGAATATGTCCATTTATTTCGTGTCTTTCAAAGACTTCGAGTATTTCAGTAAAAAAATCCTTTAATTTATCGTGCTCTTTACTTTTACCTTTTTTAGCAATTTCATAAAGACGAATGTACATTTTCTTCGCTGTCTCTGTCTGCCCTAAATTTTTCTTCAAGTTATTATGTTTAGCACAAAGCGTTTGGCCATTTTCAATAGTTGCCTCTCCTCCTAGATGCTTTGGTTTAATATGATCAACACATAATTCAATTCCGTCTTTTCTGCCTTTACCGCACATTACACACCTATAACCATCTCTTTCTAGGATTATTTTTTTCTGCTCTGGTGTAAAATATTCCAGTTCTCTATTTTTGTACAACTCTGGATCATAACGATATACTCCTTTGCGCACTTTAATTAAAAAATGCATAGAACCCAAATCTCTGACTTGCTTGTCAGGATGTCTAGCATATTTCCCACCATTGACTTTAGCATACTTTGGACGAACCCAATCTACTACTTCATAGACACGAATATCACGATTCGGGTTCTTTAAAAAGAATTCTTTAACGAGTTCCATTTGAGATGCTGGTTTTTTATTTTTCATATATTATTTTTTCCAGCTATCTTTATATAAAACTAAAATCAATTCAACTGGAGCGATAACATAAGGGGCGGAAGCGGACATAAACGAACCCCAAGCAGTGCGGCGAAATATATTTCCCTCGTTCCAAATAATTGTTGAGTGATATTTCCAGCCAATGTCTTTTGCAATTTTTGTAATATCCGCACCGACTGATTTTTGCCCACCCTTATTTTTATCAAGTGGAATGTTAAGCAAAAAGCGTCCTTCATTTTTTGATAAGTCAAAACACTTTTTAATCCATTTTTGGGTAAATTCCAAATAATCCTCGTATGTTAAATCGTCAGCATGAGAATTATAATGAATATCAACATTGTATGGTGGCGAGGTAACAATCAAATCAACTGAATTATTTGGAATTGCAGAAATTTTTAAAATGTCATCTTTGTATATCAAAATATTCTCCGCTTCAAAATGTGGAGCGTTAATCGTTTTTTCTTTTGTATTTTTTGCGGTTATGGTATTCAACATATTTTTATTTAAACAATTCTGCCGTAGAAACGCCGAGTGCTTTTGCTATCTTATCTAGTGTATCAACAGTAGGGTTTGGACTTTCCCCAGTTTCTATTTTAACGACAGTATTCAAAGCAATATCAGCGTCTTTCGAGAGGCGATCTTGGGAAATCCCTTTTTTCTGCCTTAATTTGCGGATATTTTCGCTAACTGTGTTTGCCATAATGTTTTGAATTTGATAAACTACTATAATACACTACTTATGATATACTTATCTCAACTGGTGTAATTCAATGATAGCAAAAACCATGAAAACAATCAATCCTAAGTCTCCTCCCATACATAATGAGCCTCAAATGATTCCCGTCTCCCATGGGTATGAGCCCGAAAGCGGGTAATGCTCCGGCAGATATGGAACTGTGCATGATTGATGGATATGAACATCAACATGAACGATTCCCACATATTGAGATTGGAACAAGTCGAGGAAGTTTTAGCGTCATCGGTTGCCCCGGCATTGTCGAGAAAGTCTGCGATCTTAGTGGTGAAAACTTTTGGGCAATAATTCTTTTTTATAAAACCATCGTGTTTGGTTTCCACGAACAGTCTTGCTAAGTCCTCGCTTACGAGCTTCACCGAATTGTTGGCAATGATGGCTTTGCCGATAATCAGCGACCGGTAAGCGATGTCATTTGCAATAACTTTGTATCCTTTTGCTTTGGCATAGAGACTCACTGACCCACCGCCGAGAAAAGCGTCGATAAAGACTCCGTCTTTTTTCTTGATCGGCTTAAAAATATATTTGACCAGCTTTCGCTTGCCGCCGAAATAACTTGGTAATGATTGAAATTTAGAAAACATATAAATTAATTCAAATCTCTGACACCCACGCATCCCCCGTAGATTTTTTATTTACTCGAAACCCGTGAGCTCCGAGCAGTGTGAGGTCGATTACAGGTTGCGGATGTCGACCGTCGGGGTATCAGAGAGCTGACAACAACTGAAAACGAAAAGAGCTCGCGATCCGATACCACAAAATGTGATAATTGGATCGCGAGCTCTTAAACTCGGAATACCTTTCAGGATGCCCCTTGAGGCATAAGCTATTCAGTTGTGTTTTTAGTATACACCCTTCCCAAAAGGCACACAACGGGGTCAACTGTGCATAAATGGGGAGTGGATAAAGGGGTCTTGCATATATATTGGACTTACTGTACACTTATGATAAGTAAGTCGAATATAAGCAAAATAACGATTA
>Ga0209542_10005228_pt1 | contig 26093 bp, 23 predicted proteins | sample RifCSPhighO2_01_FD_184028 | JGI IMG/M metagenome (GOLD analysis project Ga0209542, IMG submission 184028) | Soil microbial communities from Rifle, Colorado - Rifle CSP2_plank highO2_0.1 (SPAdes) (version 2) | ecosystem: Environmental > Terrestrial > Deep subsurface > Rock core/Sediment ...
TTGGAGTTACCACTTGGGAGCCAGAGGTTGATTTTGAGCCTGTCCAAGCTCCACCTGCTGAACATGATGATGTGTTAGTAGAAGACCAGGAGAGGGTTGATGATCCTCCAGAGGTTATTGATGTTGGGGAGGCGAATAAAGAGAGGGTGGGAGCGCTAACTGTTGAAGAATTGACTACCAGGTTGAAACTGAATTCTTTGTAAGGGGGTGCGTCAACCCAGCTTGAAGTTTTGGGCTGGTTTGTGGTCAGCACTGTATAGGTTTGAGCAGAAGCTGTTGGAGGCACAGTGAAGATAATGGATGACTGACAGCTTGAACCGATTGTTGCAGAAGGAGCACAGTCTCTGATTGAATAGCCGACGATGATTCCCGAACCAGAAGGAGAAGGTATGGCTGTTGTGTAGATATATGGAGTTGGGGTTCCGGCAGTTAGGGTTTTGGTAAGAGTGTAACTGGCCGTAACGTCGCTGTTTGAACTTTTAGTGATTGTAATGCTTGGGTTGCCTGACAGGGAGTAGTCCCAAGAGGTGGGTGGAGGAGGTGTGGCAGATGAGAGGACAAGATAGCTTTCCTTCACCCAGCCGTCTGGAGCATTGTCAAAGTCTATGTTCCAAGCTGATGTTCCGTCAGCTCTAACAAATGGACCCCCTACTACGGTACCTAAAGCTCCTGTGGGCTGGCTACCCAGAACCGTTCCGTCAAGATACTGTTGTTGTCTTACTTCTGTTGTAGCTGTGGTTTGCACTCTGTCCCCTGCCTTAAACTTGGCTGTAGTTGGAGTTGTGACTGTTACCATTGCACTGCCAGAAGCGCTTCCATTTGAACCCGTGCAGGTTAGAGAGTAGGTGGAAGTGACTGTTGGAGTTACTGTTTGAGAGCCAGAGGTTGATTTTGAGCCTGTCCAGGCTCCGCCTGCTGAACATGACGATGCATTAGTAGAAGACCAGGAGAGGGTTGAAGAACCTCCAGAGGTTATTGATGTTGGGGAGGCAAATAAATAGAGGGTGGGGGCGCCTGGGGGTGGAGGGGTGGTGCCTCCGCCTGATTTCATGAATATGGCGGCTTCGCTGTTTCGCAATTGAATGCTGGTGTAGGGGCCGGTTTGATTGCCGTCGGGCTGAAGCATGTACCAGGTTCCAGATGGCAAATTTACTGTGATTGCCGTATTATCGTCAAAATTTTTGTGTGACCACAGAATATGGGGGCGATAGAGTACAAAAGCTTTTGTAAAGTCTCTTGCATAAATCTTATAGCTTTGTCCAGTACCGTCCATCCCGCTAGCTAAAACATATCTTTTTGCTGTTGCCGGGCCTATATCTTTCTCAAAGGCGGTACGCCAAACATAGCTCGGATATACGCTATTGGGAGTCCCATAAAAATCAATCACCAGCAAGTCAGGCTTGGCTGGATCATATGTCATTAGATACGCCGCATATTCGCCCATAAGAATCCTATCAACACGATTGCTGTAATTTCCTGCATTCATAATCAAGCCGCCGTTAACAAGGTCCTTTTGCTGGGCGATAGGTCTTGGCGACCACCCCACTTTCGTGCCCGCCGCGAGTCTGGCATCAACCCACGGCCACAAGTTGTGGCCCGTTTCGCCATACGCTGTATTTCCAAACTCAAGGAACAATCCGCCCGCGGCATCGGTAATTTCCGCGTCTAGTTGCGTAGTGTGAATATCGCTATTTATTATTGTGCGGCCAGCCGGCATTTGCGGACGAAGCGACTGAAGAAAAGCTTTTAAGTCGGTGAGATAAGCCGTGCGTGAAGGATACTCAAGCGTGACGTTGGGAACCTTATCGTTCAACGTTCCCGAAGCCGTAACGTCCCAGAATATTCCTTGGGCGTTGTAACCGCTAATGGTTTTACCTATCAGCCCAAGCACTCGCTGAGTCTTAAAGGCGATGAAACCCGGATCCCCCATGTTCATTATGTGCGCGGGCTTTGGACAGTTGTTACACCCCGTCATTAGGAAATTAACCCTATTTGATTCAATTTTTTGACCCCCGGCGTTGTGCAAGTAAGCATTTTCAATATCATATCCTGGGTGCGTAGGAATCCAGTTGTTCGTCAACCAGTTCTCCATTTCTGGTCGACGACCAGAAGGGTCATTCCAGTCCCCCTCGAAGAACCAGAGAAGATCGTATGGGTATTGCTCGCCGTTGATTCCAGCTGCAGCCCATCGCGATTGGTACGCATTTACATTTCCTCCAATAACTACCTGATTACGGCTGGCAGCTAAGTCCCATTCTTGGTTCTTTATAGTGGGGTCAGAAATACTGTGGATCTTATAATCAATCAGCCCAAAGCGTTTATCGCCATTTATTGAAGTCTGTGATACCTGGGCTAGGTTGCCATTCTTATTAACGGATTTTATTAAATTTGGTCGCAGTAATTAGAATAAACAAGACCAAAAAGACTGCTAAAAACTTGCCTACTATATTAATATTTTTCATAATTCGGGTAACATTAATAAATGTACCGCAATACTTTAATTATATAGACTATTTGAAGATTGGGAAAACCCCCTAGTCCACAATGCGCAAAAGGACTGGCTCCACCCTATCGGCTATCATCCTGTAGCCTATATCGTTCGGATGGATGGAGTCATACATAAATTCCCTGTTTGTTATGAGCCCCTTAAGGATATTTGATACATAGGCGGCGCCCAGACTCTCAGCCAATGCCCTATACTCCCCCTCATAATTGTCCTTAATGAGACCGCCGCGCACTCCCAAAAGCAAAACTACGGCGCCTCTGTTCTGAAATTCAGTTATTATCTTGGTTAAATTACTGAAGGTCTCCCCCTTTGGCACTTTTCTTAGGTAATCATTGCCTCCAAGAATGATAATGGCTACTTTTGGATTAGGCACTTCTTCTAAGACTGTGGGCAGGCGCTCAAGAGCCAAGACCGTGGTATCTCCACCTCTTCCAAAATTGCGTATTGGATAACCTATCCTTTCGGAAAGAACAGAAAAGAGGTCGTTGCCCGGGGTTGAACCAACCCCCTCAACCAAACTGTCGCCAAAAGCGACTATTCCCTCGCCTTGAGACGGATAGTTTGTCGGTATCCTGTTTGAATCACGCAGAAATACGAGCCAAGAAAAAAACAAAATAATAACGACAACAGTTAGATATTTAAGCGCTTTCATTTAAAGTACGCGACGCCTCACCTGACCTGAACAAACTTTTCATAAAACACATGCCAAATCGCTCCCAAAGAAGCGACCATCAATACTGTCTTTATGGGTAAGCCAACATATGGAACGTAACCCAATAAAAATACGACAACTATTCCAACAAAGATAGTTTTCCACGTTACTACTGTAAGCTTGTCTTTCTTGATTAACCTTCTTACGAGACTGCCTACGGTTATTGCTCCATATGCCCAAGCTAAAGTGACCAATATAATCCATGTAGCAATTCCTAAAATAACAAACGGCACTCCAATGAAAGTCATCAAAAGCAGGACCACTGCAATCGGCATGGCAACCAGTACCAAGAATCCCCTCAATAAACTCCTCCAGAACGAACCCAGTGTTGTAGAAACAAACTTAACGGAGATATTCTTAAATATTGAGTGAAGCAGCAGAGCCGCAACCAGAAGCATTATGAGTTTGATAAATATCCAAGTACCCCACAGTGTTGGCAAAAATTTCTCGGCAGTCGGCCTGATGGTTATTTCACTGTAAGTAATTTCTCCGCCTATGCGCGCTCCTTCAGTTATAATTGCCGGCCTTGATGAAGCATAGGATAGGTCGCCGACTATATTGGCCGAATCGCCGATTATTATCTTGTCTGCCGTTATATAAACATCTCCTGAAACCCCGTCATTGATCTGCACCTCACCGCCGGCAATTTTCAAATCTCCGGCAATAAATCCATCTATAACTATCTTTCCGCCGGCAAAAGCCGCATCTTTGCTAATTATTGTTTGCGGCAGAATTTTTATATCTCCGCCGGCAATGACGGCATCTTCACCAATGAGTCCAGAAACCACAACATTCCCTCCGGCAACTCTCAAGTCCTTGCCGACATTGCCAATTACATTGACCGTGCCTCCGATGGCGAAAACATCTCCCTCAACAGTATCGCCAACGAACACATTGCCGCCGGCAATATGCAAATCTCCTGAGATTTTGCCACTCACGGCCGTATTGCCGCCGGCAATATACATATCCCCAACTACTTGCTCATCTTTCTTGAGAGAGTAGTTCTCACCGAACCTGAAAGTCAGCGCTTGAGCGAACAGAGGCATACCGATGGCCAAAATTGCTAACAAAATAAGGGCTTTTTTCATAAAATTGGAGAGAAATTATAATAACTTAAATTATACAGTTTGGGCTTCTTTTTTCAATTGTAGAGGTTTCGAGACAAAAATTTTTCCTTTCCAGAAATCTATAATTATTATCTCGATTATTCCAACGGCAAATATTATCGCCCAATCAAGTATTGTAATCGGCGATGTGGAAAGTACGGATTGGAAAAACGGCACATACAAAGCAACCACAAGAAGAATAAAGCTTATAACAGTCGCACCAACCAAAAAATGATTGGAAAAAATGTCTTTCCTGAAGACGGTCTTCTTGAAGGATCTGGCGCTGAAAGCAAAAATTAGAGAATCCAAGCCCATAAGCGCAAAGACCAAAGTTCTGCTTCTCTCCAAATCATGGGTCAAATTCCAAATAGTAAAGAAAGTCAGAGACGCCGCCAGTCCGCTGATAAGAAAGATTACCAGAGTCCATTGCTTGATAGGTTTATTCATAATCGGTTCATTTGGCTTTCTCGGTGACTGCTCCATTATTCCCTCAAGCTCCTGTTCGGTTGTGAGGGCTATGTCGGGGAAACCGTCTTCCACTAGGTTAATCCACAAAATCTGCGCCGCCAAAAGAGGTAAAGGCAAGCCAAAGGCCATTGCTGCCAAAAACAAAAACAGCTGTGAGAAATCATCAGCCACAAGATAGACAAAAACTTTTCTTATATTTTCAAATATCGCCCGGCCTTGCTCGACCGCCTTTACTATTGTTCTGAAATTATCATCAAGCAGCACTATATCGGCAACTTCCTTGGCCACATCGGTTCCAGAGCCGACGGCAAGACCGACATCGGCGACTTTAAGCGCCGGCGCGTCATTGACTCCGTCGCCGACCATGGCCACAACCTCATTGTCCTTTTGAAGCGCCTCGATTAGTCTTACTTTATGCTTTGGTGAAACTCGAGCAAAGATAGTTACTTTTTTTAGTTTCGCTCTGAAAACTTCTTCACTCATGTTATCAATCTCTTCTCCTTCAATAATCTGGTCGTCGGAAGCAGGAATCCCAATCTCTTGGGCCACGGCCTTCGCAGTGCCTTTGTGGTCTCCGGTAACAATGATAGTACGAATGCCGGCTTTCTTGGTCAGCGATATTGATTCTCTGGAATCGGGACGGAGCGGATCTTTGAGAGCAATAAAGCCGACTAAAGTCAGTCTCTCCACCGCATTGTTCAAATCCGAAAAACGGCTGCGATTACTCATCTCTCTATATGCACAAGCAATGACTCGAAGGCCCCTGTCAGTAAGCTGGCCCAGCTTTTTTATAAGCGCTTGTGAAATTTCAGACCTGATGTGTTCCTTATTGCCATCAACATAAAGGTTGGAAGATTTCCGGATTACCAGTTCGGGCGCGCCGATGATATATAATACCCTTTTATCTTTATCAATCTGGTGCAAAGTTCCACTGTATTTGCTGTCCGAATCAAAGCTGATGCGGTCAATAATCGGATACTTTTTCTCCAGTTCTCTCCTGTCCAAACCGGCGTGCGTACCAGCCAGAAGCAGGGCTTTTTCCGTCGGCCGTCCTCTGACAATCCATTCGTGGAATTCATCTTCCGGATTTTCAACAAACGCCTCGTTGGTCAGAGCGGCAATTTTAAGCGCGATTATATGAGACTCAATGCCATTGGAGTTCTTTGTGTCAAACAGCTGGCCACTGCCCTTGCCCGCCAGAAGTTCTCGAGAGCCGGTTAGAACCGCGGCGACTTCCATCTTTCCTTCGGTCAGGGTACCGGTTTTGTCGGTGCAAATTACCGTAACGCTCCCCAGAGTTTCATTTGCAATCAATTTCCTGACAACAGCTTTCTGCGTGAGTATCCTTCTCATCCCGAGAACCAAAATTATTGTGATTGCCGGCAATATTCCGGCCGGTATTGCAGAAACCGCCAAAGCTATCGTAGCAATAATGATATCTTTCAGGGGTTCTCCGGAGAAAACTCCTATAATCAAAATAACCACTGCTGCCGCCAGTACAAAAATTCCGACAAGGTGAGAAAGTCTGGCAATCTCTTTCTGCAGGGGCGTCAACCTCTCGTGGGCTTCTTCTACTAGAGATACCACCTCGCCTATTTGGGTATCAGCGCCGGTAGAAACTACAACCGCCGAGGCATTTCCTTCTTCAACAATCGTTCCGAGAAAGATTAAGTTTGTTCTGTCACCCAAAGCAGTATCCTCTTTGAGAACTCCCGGCTGTTTGTCCGACGCCAACCATTCGCCTGTAAGAGACGCCTCATTAACTTTCAGTTTTTTTGATTCAAGAATTCTCGCATCAGCCGGAACTTTATCTCCGGCCCTGACCAAAATTAGGTCCCCCGGCACAAGTTCTTCGCTGTCTACTTCTTTTTCACTGCCGTCGCGGACCACTCTCGCCCTCACTACAACCATCCGGCGGAGAAGCTCCATTGAGTTGTTCGCCTTGAATTCTTGATAAAAACCGACAGAGGTATTTATCAACAGAACAATGAGGATAAAGATTGCATCGGCGCTGTGCTTCAAAAGCAAAGATATCGCGGCGGCGGCAAAAAGAATATAAATCAGAGGACTCTTAAACTGACTTAAAAAAATAGAGAGTGCAGAAACGGGTTTTTTCCTGGGTAGGATATTTTTCCCGAATTTTTTCAGCCGAAAAACAGCTTTGTCCGTCGTTAAACCAAATCTGGAACTGTCAATCTGCCTAAAAACTTCCTCAAGAGAAATGTTATGCCAAGGCAGGCTCATGAAAAAATTTTACCACAAACAAATTATCTAGCCCTATACCCACCTGCCGACTACCGGAATCCGAGAGAGAAAAGAGCGCGATGCCCATTTCTGTAAACTCCACGCGGAACCGGCGTTCAAAGCGCCCAAAAGAAGGAGAGATAAAGCGTAGATTATGTGTTCGTCAACAATGTAGGCGTGAGCGTTGGGATAAGGAAAATCCAAGATTGGAAAATAAAACAGAAACATCATTGCCGCCCCGAGTACAGTTGCCGGTTTCATAAAAATGCCGAGTATCAAAACGGCGCCGATAAGGGTTAGTCCCCATTCACTTAAGAAAGCGGTAATCGGCAGAATGTTAGGCGATATCAGAAACGCATAAAACTCGGGAAACATTTTCGGCGCGCTTAGGTAGCCGGCCGGCGACCAAGCCGCGTCAAGAACTTTTGTGATACCAGCATAAAAGAAGAGCCAACCCAAAGCTATTCTTAATAAAGCACCAATATTTTTTTGCATAATATTTTTTTGTCTATGGGTTTAATTATAACCTCATAAGGGCTATAATTGATAGAGATTCGGAGTTCTGGCAGTTAATGACTGGAGGCCAGTATGACAAATAGACCCGGAATGCCCCCTCCTCATTTTGAAGTTTGCAGTCACTGCGGAAAGCACGGCTTCAGCGCCCTGCCTGACGGCAACAGAGTAATTCCCGTTGTCTGGTCCAAGGAAGAAGCGCTGGCTTGGCTTGAATCGGCAGAAAAGAAAGGAGTGGCTTCGCTCGAATTCGCGCGACAGATTCGGGCGGAAATTGTAGCTTCAAGTCTCTCGGAAACCCTAAGAAACGGGGATATTGAGGAGGCGTTGCGCGCGTCCGGAGTAAAGCTCTGTATTGTCCGCTGGCAAGGTCGCCATCACAATGGCCAGTAGGCGGTACTGCCCTAAAGGCCCCTCCATGGAAGGAGGGGCTGTTGTTGTGTTAGTTTAATAGTATGAATATCTGGGAAATACTAATTGTTGTTTCTTTTAGTTAAATTATTTTAAAAATGAAAAGGGGAGCTGGTCAGGCTCCCCACAAACTTACCGACCCCTTCCGTCAGCCCTTCCCCGAAGGGTAGCCGACCGTCACGTAGAACGCCGAAACCTCCTTGGGATTGCTTGCCAATGAGACCAGCACCATCCCACCACCGATTCCCACTCCTTTGACGGCAACCCAGAAGCTCCAGATTGCCCGGTTGGGGTTGGAGAGGTCGGCGGACTTCGTGAGGCTGACAGCCCCACGACTACGATTGCGTTTGACTTGGAGTCAACTGCCACCTTGATGTCGCGAATGTCCATCTCACGTTTCATGGACGTGTAGAACGTGAGATCCTGTACCACCGTTCCGCCGGCCTCCATGTAGAGAGACTGGTACCGAAACGGCGGAAGCGACAACGCCTCCTCCGTTTCCTCCGGCGCTAGCGGATCGGAATCCGCCACGCACGCCATCGTCATCGGGGTGACGAGCGCCAGAAGCACGAACAGCTTGATGAGACGCGACATCTTCGTGTCCTTTCCTTGAGAGTTGAACGAACAACTTATCTACCTACAATTATAGCATATCACACACCAATCTGTCAAGTACAAAATTTTATATAAAAAGAAAGTCCCCGCGCCAGGTTTTGGGTCTGTCGCGGGGCTTTTTCCTTCATCCGGTCATTCTACAACTGATCCACCACGTCCTGCAGCTGCTTCTCCAGGAGGGCGGTCCTGTCCTCAGGCGACAACTCCCGAACAAGCTCTCGGCCATCAGGAGGACCGCACAACTCCAGCCACGCTCGCATACCCGGACCGTCGGTAGAGCCATTGGCCTGTTTAAGGAGGCGGAGGCGAAATTGGTTCCGCTCGTTTTCGTTCCTGTAGGGCCCAATGAAGAGCCTCCTCTGGCCCGAGGAACCAAAAACCAATACACGAAGGAAGAGTTCCGGCTGCGGCATAGTGTTTCTCCCTCTAAGCAGAGGTTGATGAGAAGACGAAAGAACGTAGTCAATCCAGAGTTGTTATATCACTTTCGGCAGGAATCTCCAACACCTGCAAACAGTGGAAAAGTAATAAGCCGGCTGGAAAATAAAGGTGATATTATTAATTCAGACCAAATATTGGGGAATTCGACTCGGTGGCACCAGAACTGGAAAAGAAGCACGCGTACGCTTCAGTTCGTTTTCCGGGCGGATTCCCCATCCCCTGTTCTCTTACCAAGAACCGCAAAGGCGGTTTTTGTTTTTTATTAATTTCCTATTCGTATTACTATTCCGTCAGACAACAGACCGTCAACATTCTTACCTTTGCTTTATTCGATTTCATTCGTCAAGATTCGTATATTTGTATTATCTTTTTGGCTGATGTAAAACCCGAAACCACCTCCACCTGCGACTGCGCCACTCCGAAATGTTCTGCCAAAAGTCTACAAACTGCCTTGTTGGCTTTTCCCTTCTCCGCTTGTTCTCTAACTTTAACTTTGAAATCACTCAGACCGATTTTCTCCACCTCGTCTTGTCTGGAACCAGTTTTTACCGTCACAAAAATCTTCATCCTGTTATCTCTAATTAGATTCTCAATAAAAACATTCTCACATTCTTAAGAATGTGAGAATGTTTTTATAAATTGAAGAAATATCTTTCCGTAAGGAGACAGCCGATGTTCTACAATTCTTCCCTTATAATGCTTTTCAACCAACCCCGCTTGTGAAAGTCTCCGAGTGTGTTCTGAAATGGTTTTTATGTTGGTTTTTAATTTACTGTTGATTTCATCCAGACTGATTCCCTGATTTGATCCAATGATAAGGAGTATCTCTATACGCCAATGGTTAGCAACTCCTTTTAGATGTCGTTCAAGTTGTCTGGACGATTTTAATTTTTTATTCATATTATTAATCTATATTTTCTAATTAATACCCTTATCTATAATATTCTCACATTCTTAAGAATGTGAGAATATTATAGATGGTGCAGACGAGTATTGAAAGCCAGCGGGAAAAGAGTATATTGAAAAATGGATGCAGTAGTACCCCGCAACAACCCGCACAGGAGGGACATATGGGAAAGACACCAAAGGCGCGAAAGAGCGCCAACGACCGGTTCAAGGGCAATTGGGGCAGTTGGTTCTGGGCCGCCATAGCCATGGCGGCCGGGCTTCACGGCGCCATGTTCGCCTTCTTCCCCGAGATGATTTCCGCGGACGTTTCGTTCACGGTGGATGAACTCCAGACAGTGGACCTGCCGCCTGAAGTGGAGATCCCGCCTCCGCCGGCTTCAATCGCCCGACCAGCCACACCGGTGGTGGGTAGCGCCAGTATCAGCGATGACATCACAATCGCTGAAACCACCTTCGAGAGCAATCCAGTCAACAATCTGCCACCACCTCCGACGACTGGCACAGCTGGCATCGAAGAGGACATCGCCAAGGCGCCGACTTTCACACCTTTTACGGTCGCCCCTCATCTCAAAAACAGTGATGAGGTGTCGCGCGCTCTGGAGCGCAATTACCCGCCGCTTCTGCGTGATGCTGGCATCGGTGGAGAAGTGATTGTCTGGTTCTTCATCGACGAAGGTGGCACCGTTCTCAAGACACAGGTGAACACATCGAGTGGCTACCCGGCGCTGGACGATGCAGCCGAAAAAGTAGGTAAGCTGATGCAGTTCACGCCCGCCTACAACCGCGACAAGAAGGTCCAGGTCTGGGTCTCGATCCCTATCAAGTTCAACACCAAGTAATCTCGCGCCGAGTTGTGCGGAGAGAGCCCCGACGCACGTTGTCGTCGGGGCTCATTCTTTAATTAGAAAGTTACTTAAAGTATTCAAAGAGAGCTTTTATTCCGGCCAGATTCCGCTCCCACTCAACAGTTTCATGAGTTTTAAGTTCAACTGTGATTGACGGTATGCCTATTGAAGCAAGCCAGCCCTCGGCATCGCCTGTAATATCATAGGCATCAAAAGAATCAACTGCCGGATACCCCGAAGCGCGCGAATATGCTTCTGCAATTCCAAGCGTCTCTTTAAGTATTCCGCCTTCGCACTCTGACGCGTACACGGCATTTGACTGGCTGTGCCAGAACACAACGGCGACCGGATTATTTTTCAAAACAAAATCTCGAATAGCTCGGGTTTCTGGCTCAGAAAACGGCGCTGACCCGCCGCTTACAATATTTCCCCGCCAAGTGCTTTCCGGCTTCCACTTGCAGTCAAAATTGCGGTTTAGGTCAACTTTATGTGCGTTGAAACGTCCTGGCTCTGAAGAGATATCGTCCGGAACATCTGCAGCTATAAAGCGCTCTTCCTTGCCGACTATTTTATAAACTCCATCAGGATTGGCGGAAGGGATTACAGTAATAGTTAAGTTAGCAGGAATGATTCCAGGGTTAGCATCAAGATAATCTATAAATTTATACGCCAAAAGTATGCTGTTCCACTCATACCCGCCATGTATGCCGCCGACAAAAGCTAAGTGCGTCCTGCCATGTCCGTATGTATAGCTTTCAATTTGCCGGCCTTCCACGGACAAGCCAACTATTTTGTGCAAAGGGGCATAATTTTCTGTTTGGCCCGATTCTGTCAATGCCGACTGTTCACTGCCGATTCGCCACAAAACAAACAAAAGCAATCCAACACCAAGTGTTGCAATAACAATAACGGCAGTGACGTGTTTAGCCCGCATTACTTGGCGTAGTATTCTAAGATAGCTTTAATGCCTGCTTGATTTTTAGTCCACTCAATACCGGTATGATTCGTAAGAAGCACGCTGATTGCTGGAATTTTTTTCTTGGCAAGCCAATTTACCATATCGCCGGTTATTTCGTAAAAGTTAAAATCTTCGTATGCCGGATAGCCGGAAGCTTTGGCGTAAACATTTGTAAGTGTGAGAGTTTCCGGCAAAACGCCATTGTGGCAACTTGATGCAAACACGCCGCCAGCTGCGCTATACCAAACCACTACCGCTTTCGGGTTTCGGGTTTCAATATAATTTTTGACTGCTTGGCTTTCTGGCTCGGAAAATGCTTCGCTTCCCCCGCTTACTGTTTTACTCTGCCACTTTCCGTCTTTCTGCCAATCGCAATCAAAGTTGCGGTTAAGATCCACATCGTTCGCGTTAAAACGGCCGAATATCTGCACCTCTTGCGACGACGAAACATCCGCTTGGGCAAACTTTACCGTAGAAGTGCCAACAACTTTTTGAAGCCCGTCCGGATTCAAAACCGGAATAACAGTCGCCTTTACATTTTCGGGAATAATATTTGGATTGGCTTTCAGGTAATCCATCGCCTCATATGCGACAAGAGCTGTGTTCCATGAGTATCCGCCGTGTATGCCGCCGACAAACAGAATTTCCGCAGTACCCGTACCGTAATGGTACGCAGTAATATCGCGGCCTGCGATTGATTTTCCAATGATTGTTTTTTCCTTGTCCGCAATAGTTGCTTCCTCCGTCCGATCGCCGCTTTGCGTCTCAGCTATATCAGTCGTCGCATCTTGCGGCACTTCCCCACTGCGGGATGGACTCTTGATGAACAAATACACGCCAAAAACAATAATCGCAATAATTACAAGCGCAATGAGAGTATTTTTCATAATTTTTTTATTTTAACTTTTAAAATCTAAACCTATTTTTCAATCAAAAATATTAACCAGATATTCATCTATTTCTCTCTGGTCTACGTCATAAAAATTCCGTTTTTCATTGTGAAGGAAAGTAGCAAGTTTTACTCCTATAAAACGCCAGTGCCACGGCTCGTAGACGTAGTAGCTGTTGCCCTTTGGATAAGATAGCACAAAACCGTAGCGGTAAGCATTGTCAACAAGCCACTGGTATGCTTTTGTGCTGTCAAAACCGCCAAGCTGACCGCCAAGTCCGATAGTGATGAGGTCCACCGTTGTCCCAAGCTGATGCTCAGAATAACCCTGATCAGCGGAGAATGAGTTGGCAGTACCGGCGCCATAAATAACAGTGTAGGAAGATTTAAGCGACTGCTGTTCTCCGAACGATCGGTAAGCAGATTTAACATATAGGGTGATTCCGTTGGATTTTGCCGTATCAAGCATTTTTTTAAGAAATGGCCATGCTTCCGTCAGGAATTGTTCGGCGCGCGATAAGCTATATATATTATCAGACGGAATTTCAGTCAGATGCACTGGCACATAGTTTTCATTCATAAAAAACACTTTAGAGTATTTTTTTAGAAGCTCGGGATCTATCTGCGAGAGTTTTTGAAGAGTGCCGACAGTACCGGAGATGGAGCCGACGGTTTCTTCAACTCCGCCGACTTTTGTGTTGACAGCTTCAACATTCTGCCGAGTGTCGGAAAGAAGTTCGGAAAGGCCGGTGTTTTGCGCGCGCAACACCACAATGTCTTGCGAAAGACGGGCTGTGTTCTCCGACGTTTCTGCGGCAAGAGAATCAATACTTTTTGTCAGTTTAGAAATCTGTATAAACCCATATGCAAGAGCGCCGCCGAGCGCAACAAACACAATCACTGCAGGAATAATATTCGGCAAATCCAGCGAGAATTTCTTTGTACTTTTTGGATTTTGATGCTTCATATGAAAAACCATATATCATTCTTTCAAAACTAATCTTGAGCGACCAGCAATTCAAAACTCTGAAATGAAAAAGTGAATGAATTATATTATATCATTTCCGTCTGATTCAGAGGACTATGGGAAAATGTTGAAAGTTTTGCCAATATAAGGCATAAAAATGCAATAAATTAGAGTGATTGTAAATGTAAGAAAGGTCTGTAAGCCCCGTCTTAAATTAAAGATAAACGATTGTTTATCTTTAACACATAAAAACAATAAAATGACTTCACAGTTTAGCAATTTTCTCCTAAAGGGCCTGGGGTTAATGATAGTTTTTTCATTGATCCTATCCCCTGCCATCGGTATGGCCAAGGAGAATGACAATAAGGGCAAGGACAAAAATAAAATAAAAGCGAGCAAAGTTATAAATAAAGACATAAGAGAGGGCAGAGATGACAGGAGGGATGACGATAATGACGACAATGATGATGACGCAAAAATTAGAAATTCCAACAGTTCAAACTGTCTCAAGGCATTTGGTCATCTTATAGCTCCGGGCTGGATTAAGAAAAATGGCGTTCCGGAGACAGATCCAAATTGCGTTTTGCCTTTTGGCATAAGCAAGAAACTGTTCCGCCAAGCTACCACAACCAAGCCGATAGATACTACCGCACCGGTAATATCGGGTATAACGGCGCGTGCGGGAGCTAACTTCGCAATCATCACGTGGAACACCAATGAGAGAACTACAAGCAAGCTCTTCTGGAGCAGTACTACTCCGATTGATCTGAACAACTCAAATGTAATCAATAGCAACTTCAAGAGCACTTTCCACTTCGCTCTTATAACCAGCTTGTCAGCCAGCACCACTTACCATTCCGTTATAACCGCGAAAGATATTGCCGGCAATACGGCTACCTCAAGTGAGTTTCACTTCACTACTGGAGGCGGAACTGTAGTTATAGTAGACACTACCGCTCCGATTATAAGCGCCACTTCTACCACTGTAGGCACATCAACAATAAATGTCTCGTGGTTAACCAATGAACCGGCCACTTCCAAGGTTTATTACAGTACTACCACGCCCATAAGCACCTCTACTGACAATTTTGTCAGCAACAGTTCTCTGGTAACCAATCACTCTTTGGGTATCGGCAGTCTCTCCACCAGCACTCTCTACTACCTGCTTATAGAATCAAGAGATGCTTCCGGCAATACGGCCACTTCAAGCCCGTTTGCTACTACTACCCTAAGCAATTAACAACAATAATTCGTTAAACTTAAACACCCCTCGGATCTTAACATCCAAGGGGTATTTAAGTTTTGCTGGGGGTCTAGGACGGTATCCGAATGATTATATCAATATAAAACAGGAAACCGGCCAAAGCAGGTCGATTCCCTGCCGGCCGGCTTAAATGGAAATGAGTTTTCCCTCCTGGACGGGTGTCCCATAAGGAATCTCTGGCTTCTTGGTGCACCTCGGGCAGTAAGCTTCCACAACCATCTGAACTCCTTGCGAGCTGGCACAAGGACCAGGACCATCGTCGTCCCAGATGGTGCGCCCAGCTTGCTCGGCCTGCATCAGAGTACCGGTCTTCTTGCAACGCCAGCCAATATCACCCTCTCCGGTGTAATCGGCATGCTCTGCAAGCTACTTCTTGTTTTCCGCTCTCATGTAGGGCATGCGCCCTCCTTCTGGTAGGAGAAACCTACTGTCCTTCCGGGGGAGAATTTACCACCTTAAAGGTGGTGATGTCAAAATAAGAATAATTTCAAAGTCTATCCTCTTAAGAAGCAGACAAAAAACACTGATTTGGAAGGAATGCCGGCCATCTGGTACGAAATTAGAATTATTTGGTAATTACAAAAGACTTTCCGTTTCCAACTATTTCAATCTTTCCGTCTACTATTTTCAATGCAGACTGATCGTCGAGAGCATAGACGGGAGCTGTGAATCCAGTTGCATTTTTTATATTCTCTTTACGAGCAGACTTGAAGTACTCCGAGTTTAAGTGTGGTAAAAAATTGATATTTATTAACTCTAGCGTTTTGTCAGTCAGTCTCGGCCAAGCTTCTTCAGGATAAATTAATTCGTTAATTGTTTTCACTTCAGCAAAGGTTCCAGCTACCATGCTTCCTGCGCTAATACCCATATAGATCCTTGACTTCAAGAGTTCAGGAAGGGCTTCGGCAACTCCAGTGTCCTGAAGTACTTTCGCAAGATAGTTTTCATTGCCGCCACCAAAACAAATCACATTCGCATCTTGAAATCTTTTTAGCCAGTTCTCTCTAGGAGTTGCCACAATATCCAAAATATCTATTGACTTATATCCTTGGTTTTTGAAAGCTATTAGATTATCAATTAGCCATTCCTTATCTCCTAATTCAAGATTCGCGGCCGTGGGTACAAAACATATCTTGATCTTATTTGCCGGTAATTCCGCAAGTTCTAAAAGTGCATTAGCAATTTTTTGATTAGTAAGACCGGCGGAAGTAAGTAATAATTTCATATTATTAGAATATCACAAACTGGTCGGCCGTCTCGAGCTACTTGTCCTAAGTTTATCGAGGGAGAACTCTAAGCGATCAAGCCCAGATTGCCTGCCCGTCCGTAGCTTTAGCGGAGGAGGGACGGAATTAGCTAAATTTTAGCATCCAAACGACGCGTCTCGAGCACGATAACAGTTCGATATACTCACTGCCGGCCTATCACGAGTTTGTTAGAGTTTCTTAAGTAATTCTTTATCTCGACTGATCAAAGCTTTCTTTTTTGCTCTGGTCCATTTTTTAATCTGAGATTCTCGTTTCAAAGCAGAACTTTTATCGGGATGTTCTTCCGTATACAAAATACTTACTACTTTGCTTGACCTTGTATAACGCCCGCCCTTACCGTTTTTGTGCTCCTCAAAACGTCTCGTCACATCGTTGGTAATACCAGTATACAGGCTCCCATTTTCACACTTTAGGATGTAGACAAAATACATTTAGCCCTTCGACAAGCTCAGGGCACTTCTCCTAGCTCGCACTGAGCGAGCGTAGCGAGTCGAAGTGCTGTGTACCCCGGTCTCGGAGTACCATGCTCCAAACACCGTAAGGATTTTCTGATGATTAAAATTGTACCAGAATGACGCTCTCTGGTCGCATCCAAATTAGACAAATTAGACACTTTTACCTAGTTTTAGGATTCCTCCTCTAAAGCTGGAATCTTATTCCTCATCTCCTCTATAGCCATTTTTGCCAAGGCGTCCTTTCTGCGTCTAGAACCTTCCGCCCACACCATTTGGGCAAAAGTTACTTCTTCTTTCCCTTTGGATTTATCTTGCTTATCAACGTGATGGTAAATGTGAACCACGGTATCTTTCTCATTTTTCGGCTTCTTCTTATAATCCGGATGAGTGTGAGAAAGAATAAACTTTGCTGCGTTTACATCTCCCTTAGCGGCCGCAATGTATAAAATATCTTCTAGTATCTCTGGTTTTGCTCTCATTATTTCATCCACCTTACTTTTAAACTCCTTATCGGTTTTTAACCAGTAGTAATAGGTTGATCGAGCAATACTAGTTTTTTCACAAACAATAGTTATCATTCCACGATTCCTTTCAAGAATATTCAGAAATAGTTCTTTTTTACGAGTAGTAGATTCTCGTTCCTGATTCCTCTTGATATCTTCTTCGGTCAGGACATAAACAGCCCTTTCTATAGGAATTTGTTTCTTTTTCTTGTTATCCGGTTCCTGCTTCATGCCGTCATTATATGGAGCAGATAGGCCAAAAACGTACTTGCCTGTGGATAGTAAATTGAGAAATTATAAATTATTTATAACGCTACCTCTCAAAAACTCAATGTTTTCAAATATAGAATAAAATTCGAAGTTTTTTCTACAACACACCCTTTTTCTAGGTTTACCTATTGACGAAAATAAACCTTGACTACCATGTCTTTGCGAATCTGGGCACCAATTCTTGCACTTGCATAAGCACTAATTATATGTTATATTTTGTAAAGCACAAAACCAAGGAGGTGTCTTGTGAAGAAAGTTCTTTGTGTTTGTTTTGGAAATACTTGTCGTAGCCCAATGATGCAGGCACTCCTACAAAAACGACTCGGTGACGAGTTCCAAGTGGAAAGTGCAGGTATCAGGCAAGGATGCGCTGGGCAAACCGCCAACGAGCACTCAATCCTGTGTATGCAGGAACGAGGGATTGACCTGACGAAGCATCAAAGTCGTTGGGTTGGTGACCTCAACCTCACCCAATACTCGCACATCATTTGTGTGGGCGACAACGAGGCAAGACAGGTCAGTGAGCATCTCCCGCAGAACAGCAGAACCATCGTGCTCATCGCCAACGGTGACCATGGCGGTGTCCCCAATCCTTTTGAAAAGGGACTGCCTGCATATCGGGGATGTCTCGCCTTGTTGGACGAGGTGATGCCCGAAATCGCTCAACTCGTTCGCTAACAAGAGCTACATCAACCGAGTCCAGCGCTAACCACGCTGGACTCTTTCTATTATACGAACCACGCCTGTGTTGCCATCAGCTTCAACCATATCTCCATCTTTAAGAATTTTACTTCCATACCTAGTTCCAACAATACAAGGAATTCCAAGTTCACGAGATACAATCGCAGCGTGGGACATAAGTCCACCCATATCTGTAACTATTGCCCCAGCTTTCTTGCAAGCCACCATGAGTTCTGGAGCAGTGGTCTCTGCTACGAGAATATCACCAACCTGCATCTTCTCAATTTCTCTATTTACTCTTGCAAAATCACTATAATCAACGGGAATAATCTTCACCCTACCGCTGATTTTTCCTTTGCTTGCTACTTGTCCTTTCAAAATATCAGTTTCGTCTATTTTCTCTTCAAAGTTTTTTATAATTTTATGAGCCTCATTGTCTTCAAATGGAGTTCTTGATTTATAACTATATACAAATGCTTCTTGTCTTTTTGAAACTTTTTCATTTGGGTATTGACCATCATATAGAGCCAGTATTTCTTTCTGAGTTAGATTATCAAGCAAAGATGGAGTTACGGAGAATTTCTCACTGAGCACTTTCCAGATGTATGGCAGATAGCCATTGTTCTCAAAGAGCGTTTTATTCATTATCGCCCTAACCTCATCTTTGAACGTAGCAACAATAGAAAGATTTTCCTCAATTGTTTTGTTCCTCTCTCTTTCAGTAAACGCTTTGTCTGTATATTCAAAATTCATCTTCGTATAATCACCTACAAGCTTAGTGGCGTAGGCAAAGAATTTGCTAAGTGTGTCTTTGGAAATATCGCTCTTATCTTTTATTTCTTTATTAAAAAATTCTTCAAGTTTTTCACAATGATTTTGTAAATCTTTCTTGTATTCCTTGACAGCGTTTTTGTCACTATAGAATTTTAAACCCTCATCTAAAGCTTTTTCATACGCAGTCTTGAGGAAATATTGCTTAAACATTCCATTATCAATAACGAAAAGAATACCGAGATGTGAATAGACATCAAGGTGAATATCTGTAACAAAGATACTAACTCCTTGAACCCAAAAACTTAGGATGTAATCCTCTTTTCTAAATTCTGAATTACTAAGTATTCTGACCAAACCATTATTTCCATCTACTTCGACCATATCGCCATCTTTTATAAGATCTGTAGCATTACCAGTTCCTACCACGCAAGGAATGCCCATCTCACGACTTACAATTGCGGCGTGGGACATCATTCCCCCTTGATTAGTAACAATGGCAGAAGCCTTAGAACAAGCAGGCATAAGTTCTGGTGAAGTGGTCTCAGCAATAAGCACATCTCCCTTTTTCATACTTTCCATTACTTTTTTTAAGCCATCAAAATTACCGTAGTCTGCAATAATGACTTTGGCCTTACCTTTGACTACACCCTTATTCGCTGTTTTGCCTCTAAGCTCTTTATGAAATTCGTGTAGTGCTGTATCAAACTTAGCGACTATCGCTTCCGCTTCTTTACCCTCAATATAGATTAGACTTTCACCACCAACCATTACATAAGCCAACCTCCTGCTCTTTAATGCAGATTCTGATACTCTTTTGCTATCAAAGAGCGATAATATATCTTTTTTACAATAGAGTCGTAAGTTTTCGTCCGTAGTATTAAACTGGTTCGTAAGAATTCCTAAAATCTTAGTCAGGTAACTCTCACCCCCAAAGAAAAGTTTATTTAAATATTCTCTGCCAGAGTTTTTAATATGTTCGAATTGCTTAAGATTTTGCCGAGTAATTTCATCTTTTAGTGAGTGCTGATAGGCTTCATCAGTAGCAAAAAATTCCGTCCGACGGTAATAATGAAATAAGTGAGTAAGGCTTTGCAAAAAACTATCTACCTCGTTTTTCATAAGGGCACTCTTCTTAGATAGTCTTTCAAATAATTTAGATGTTTCCAGTTTATATGCCTCAAATCCGTTTTCATATTCCTTAAATTTCTGTTTGTCACTATAGAGTTTAAGTCCTTCGGCTAAAGTTCTCTTGATAGCCTCCCTGGGCAAAAAAGTTGTCCACGTTCCGTGAGCAAGCATCGCCAATCCATCAATTTTTCTATACTCATCCATAAAAGCATCAGAGACTAGATATGGCATACCACCAACTTGAAAGAGTCTCTGATATTGGTCTGGATTACCAATTAAGGATTGTTGGAGTGTTCTATTTTCTTGCTTAGAAAGAGTAGTTATTGGTCTACTCTGGGTTATATAGAACTTATTACTTTCATAAGCCCACTCAATATCACAGGGGAATCCATAATGTCTTTCGATCTTGACTACAAGTTCTGATAGCTCAAGAATTTCTTTTTCATCAAGTACTTGAGAAGATGCTTTTGGTTCAGAAATTTCTCTCCACTCATTACCCCCGCCAACACTCTTAAATAATCCCCGTTTCTGATTATTTACAGTCGTATCAATAATTTTTCTTGGCTCTTTTTCTACCACATACGAGTCTGGAGTAATAGAACCAGAAACTATAGCCTCTCCTAGTCCGTAACCAGCTTCAATCACTAGTTGATTTCTATCTTCAGTAATGGGGTGAACTGAGAAAGCTATACCAGAGACCTCAGACTGAACCATTTTTTGAACAACTACAGCTACAGAAATTTCAGTTTCGTGTAACTCTTTCTCAAATCTATAAAATATTGCTCGTGAAGTAAAAAGAGAAGACCAGCACTTTTTCACATGTTCTAAGAGAGTGGACTCGGTGGTGTTCAAATAACTTTCTAGTTGACCTGCCCATGCGTGTTCAATACCATCTTCGGCTGTAGCAGACGAGCGAACAGCCACAAACTCGGCTTTTAGTAGCTTAAAACCATTCATAACCTCATCAGCAATATCTTTTGGTATTTCTTGTTTCTCTATAAGTCCACGTATCTTTTCCGATGCAGACTCGACTGTATGTATAGCTTTGTGGTCTACGCCTTTGAGAGTAGATTCAATTTCTTGAGACAAGTCTGTCTCGTGAAGAAAACGATCAAAGGTATTAGAAAGCACTACAAAACCTTCCGGAACAAGAATTCCAGATTGGATCATTTCGCCAAGCGAAGCACCCTTACCACCCGCAATATTAGCATCGCTTTTGTTTAAATTATTAAAAATGCACGTGAATTTCATAAAGTCTGGTTTACGCAAATAGTACAATAAATACGGCTAATAATGAAGCTTAGTTACCTCCTTCTTACTCACTCCTCGGGCCTAGACTTATTTGGACCCCAGCGGCTTACTTGTGTCATGGAAACACAAGTACACCCAGTGGGGCGATTTGGGGCACCGGCGGTGCCTGAGGTAATAAAAATGAGCTATGTGCTCTATGCTCGTAAATCAACTGAATCAGACGAGAAGCAAGCTCTATCCATTGATTCCCAGATCAAGGAAATGCTCCAAATGGCCGAGCGGGACGGGCTGGATATTATCGATATTCGGCGGGAATCCCATTCGGCTAAGGATTCAGGCCAACGCCCAGTCTTTAATGAAATTCTGAAAGATGTGAGAAGTGGAAGATTTAATGGAGTTGTTGTTTGGCATCCGGATAGATTAAGTCGTAATGCTGGAGACTTAGGTTCGCTGGTAGACTTAATGGATCAAAAACTGCTCGCTGAAATTCGCACTTATGGTCAGAGGTTCACAAACAACCCCAGTGAGAAATTTCTCTTAATGATTCTGTGTAGCCAAGCTAAGTTAGATAACGATAATAAAAGTGTAAATGTTAAACGGGGTCTTAGAATGAGATGCGAAATGGGACTCTGGCCAGCTCCGGCACCAACTGGATACCTAAACGAAAAGAGGATCGATAGAAAAGGATACGTGATGGTTGATACAGATCGTGCTCCAGTTATTAGGAAAATGTTTGAGAAAGTGGCGTACGAAAACTGGAGTGGACGAAAGATATATAACTGGCTCAAATTTGATCTAAACTTCAGAAGCGCGACCAGCAACAAACCACTTACTCTGAGTAATATTTATCGTTTACTCCAGACGCCATTCTTCTACGGTCAATTTGAGTATCCTACAGGAAGTGGAAACTGGTATACGGGGAAACACGAACCAATTATTACTAAAGAGTTATACCAAAAAGCCAGAGAAAATCTCATCAGGTCTGAAATTAAAAATACTGATAAGCAATTTGCCTTTAGCCGACTTATGACTTGTGGACTCTGTGGTTCAGGAATAGTGGCTGATGAGAAAATTAAGAAACTAGCCAAGGGTGGGATTGCTAAATACATATATTACGGATGCTCACGATCAAGAAATCGTGATTGCAAATGCGGATATATTCGTGAGGAAGAAATAATTAAACAGCTGATTGAATTGATGAGTAATCTAGAACTTGACCAGAACTTCATTATGAAGAAATTTAACGAAGAACGTGAGAGAGCTAAGAAATTCCAACATCAGTTTTATGGGATAAAGCCGGTGATGAGCAAGGTCGAGTTTGATCCTAAACAGTATGCAACCTATGTTTTGAAGCAAGGTACGGTTGAAGAAAGGCGAGAATTTCTTGGATCGATAAAGAACAAGATTCTTTTAAGTAACAAGCTTATTAAGCTATATCGGGAAGATTTTCCAGATCAACAATAGTATTTCCTGCAGATAACTTCTTTTTTGATATCCAAACAAAACCCTTATCTCTGGTAATAACAGCAATATCTATAGCGCCCCCTACGCCAGGCATATCCCCAGGATCAGCCTTAATCCCATCTGAAAATCTTTGGATAGCTGTCGTAGTCTCTATTGCAAGCAAACTAAAATCAATAGCATCTTGAAGTGTCATAGTGCCCCACTGAATAGAGTACTCCAAGCCACCTAATTGAGATCTTAATTCGTTGGCACCTTTTTCGTCCGGTGCAACTTTTTGCATAAGGGGGAGATTTGATACTCTTGGATCAAAACCTAGTACTATTCTACTTACCACGTCTGTCTGGCCGATCCAACCAGCTCCATATTCTTGCCCTACTTTTTTGCTATCCCTCTTCACTTCTACTTTTCCAGGAACATAAACCATCGCGGATTGAAAGGAGTCATCTCTATTAAAACCAGCCACAATAAATTGTAGCTGAACTACTCCAGCCACACCTTTCCTCTCAATTTTCTTTGCATCCTTAAAACTAAATTCAAGGTGGGTATCCTTTTCGTCCAATTTTATGATTTCAGAACCCTGTGCTTGGAGATTCTTTTTAATGTTATCAGCGAGATCTTTAAGTTGCTTTTTGGAGTCATATTTCAACTTAAAATACTCGAACAAACTATTGGAAATTTCTTCCACAGTCATTTTCTTTAGGTCATTTGTTGTCTTGAAATTCTCAATGAACCTACTTATATTTTTTAGTACTCCATTTTCTGGTAGAAAAGCGAGACCCGCGACAACCACTCCAACTTTGTCAGTTAATTTGAAAACTTTTGATGCGGAATCAGATCCAACACGACTCATACCTTTTTGGTTATGGTAAGATTGGCGACTATCTGCTGCTAAAACGATACCCTCGGAAGTAGTTGTATTTATTCCTAAACTCATATTATTTTATTTAAAATTATTATTGTAAGTAAGATCAGCGAGATCGGCAGAAACGCATTCATCCATTCATTCTTTAGCACTAAATAAGAGGCGGGCAGAACCATCACGGTCAAAATACCTCCCAATATGATCACGTCTCCATATTTTTGTATCCCATCGTTGCTGGTCATGATCTTGGTAAAGTTTGCTGACAAGATAGTTCTCAAATTATTTGTGTCCGCATTTCCAGTTGAGTTGGGGAAGTCTTTTTGAGAAAAAGGTTCAATCTCCTTCACATTGTCTGACCCTGACGTCGTGAATTGAGAACCAACTGGATTACTACCAGCATTCATTACCGGTTGAAAATCTCTTGGCATAAGATTCTCTACCTTCATGTTTATAACCTCCTCAAGAGATAGAGCCTTCTGAGTTAGACAATATTTTTTATTTGTCGAGACACCAACTTTCTCTAAATAACCCTTTTCCTCGAGAGAATTAACAATATGGGATGCCGAAGCGACACCTCCAAGATTCAACCTTTCCACTAGGCCTCTCAGAGAAATATCTGGATTTGAGTGAATTTCCCTAATTGTTCTCTGCTCATTTATGGTTATCATGCATTGATTATATACTACTTGAACAGTACTGCACAAGTAGACTTTTAATTTATTTTATTGCGTATTGAAGAAACCAACTTAACAGATGCACTCTGGTCGCTCCGATACTACGTTGACTCGTGCTGCCGGCCAGGGACTCGAACCCCAATACCATCCTCCAGAGGGATGTGTCCTACCGTTAGACGAGCCGGCAATGTTTACAAATTATTACCAAACTTCTTCTTTAGCACTTCTCTACCAATTCCACTTTTGTAAAACCTCTCTGATTTTCTAGCTAAATCATAAGAAATATACGCTTCATAATAAATTAATTCAAATGGATGATTATCTTTGGTATATTTACCTCCCCGACCAGAGTTGTGTTCCTCCATCCTTCTTTCTAAATTATCAGTTGAGTCTGTATACAATCTTTCATTTTTATGATTTTTCAATACATATGTATAATACATTTTTGTCCCCGCCTTCACGGCGGGTCGCCGTAGAGGCGACTACCATTAGACGATCCCGCAATTCAACAAAACAATACTTTAAAAATTCCCAAAATTCAAGACGCCACAACACATACTAACAAACTTGAGTTTGTTAGTATGTGTAGAAGCTGCGGCTACAAGTACGGCATCTGGACCGCCATGGCCAACAGATCAAAATCATTTTGCGGAGTCGGGTGGCTTTTGTTTATCCTTTTTTCAATTTCATATAAAAACAAAAGTCCCAACTACGCGCTGTGGGTCGGGCGGTTTTGTCTATATAAACAACAACAAATCTCTCTTATTGAGTTTCAGAATTACCTGGCAGCCAGTCCATAACCTTTTTTCGATGCATATCAAGCGACCAAGAATCGCCATGTTTGAAATAGGCTGAATGTTCATCCTTATACTTCTCCAACAAAGCCACAGACGCTTGAGGAAAATTTTTAGGAATAGTCTCATTATATGACTTCAAGAAGCTCGGCATTGATGTCTGTATTTCACTTGGATTTATTTTTTTTGGAGGAATATTCATCACTTTTAATAATAACATATATCAACGAATAAAACAAATGGCCGCGGGGAGAAATCTCCCCGCGGCCTTGTTGTCCTTCGCCAGCCGGAGCGTCAGCCGACGCAGAGGTTCTTGACGAGCTCGAAGGTCACGACCGGCGGGCTTCCACCGCCCACCAAAATCGTGAGCTTGTAAGTCAACAGCAGGTTGGCGTCCGGTCCCGGCGACAACAGTCGGAAGTTCTGTGTTTCCACCGTAATGGTGGCGCCACCCGGAATGTACTCCTGCGTGCCGTTGCCGACCTGCTGGAGCACATACTCCACGCCTGTGTCACTTGTTCCGCGCGCTCGCGCCGAGTTGATGTGGTAACGAACGTCCACTGAACCGTCGGCGCGTTCCCGGTACGTCGATTGCAGATGCACGTCGTAGTAGCCGCTACTCACGCGCGAGCCGTCGCACAGGAAGAACGTGCCGATGTGCCACGTCTCCCAGTGAGAGTCGTTGGTCACCGTTGTGGCGTTGTCCGAGGACGCCGCCATGATGACGTCGTCCTGCGCCACACTGGGCGCCGTCAGATCGTTCTGGCAAGCCGCCATGCTGAATGCCACGATGAGTCCGAAAAGGGCCAGGAACCTGCTGAATCGCGTCATGCTCTCCTCCGGGGTTTGGGACTGTGAGGAACATGCGGCACGATGCCGCTTTTACTTCCTTATGTATCTTATCATATTATAAATTGTTTGTCAACAAAAACGTTATGGTTCAATAGCTTGGAAACACCCGTCTAGTATCATGAAAGATATGTCATATACAAAAAATCCATACTTGCCAAGGGTCCGTAGAGATACAGCGGATTTGGTAAGAAGGGGCTGGGGCGTTAGGAAGGTGGCAAGATATGTGGGGGTAAGTCCCGGAACAGTGAGTAAATGGATAAAGAAAGCGC
>Ga0209542_10005230_pt1 | contig 26087 bp, 26 predicted proteins | sample RifCSPhighO2_01_FD_184028 | JGI IMG/M metagenome (GOLD analysis project Ga0209542, IMG submission 184028) | Soil microbial communities from Rifle, Colorado - Rifle CSP2_plank highO2_0.1 (SPAdes) (version 2) | ecosystem: Environmental > Terrestrial > Deep subsurface > Rock core/Sediment ...
ACTTTGGAAGCTGAGTGACCTACTTGAACTGCGGTTTGGGCCGCTGCATTAGCCCCACCAATAACAGCTGCAGTCTTTTCGGCATAATCAAACTTTCCGCAGCTTGCACAATATTCTATACCTTTTCCTATATACTCATTCTCCCCGGGAATATTTAGTTTTCTTCGCTCGACTCCGGTTGCGAGAATAAGTGTTTTCGCTTCATATATCTTTTCCGTTTCTGTAACAACTCTAAATCCATTATCGGTTTTTCCGACAAGTTTTACCGATTCGAGTAAAATTTCACCGCCTCTTTTTTTGGTTTGATTTACCATCCGATCGGTTAGCTCTCTTCCGCTTATTTGTTCAAATCCCGGATAGTTTAATATGTCAGGAGCAAGAATCATTTGGCCTCCCACCACTTTTCCGATAACCACATGGCTTAATTTAAAACACGTTGCATAAATCGACGCCGTCAATCCTGCCGGCCCTGTACCAATAATGATGAGATCGAACATATTCTTATGATACTAAATATCAAATTATTAAATATTAATTTTTAAGTCGTAAACAATTTTTAATATTTAAAATTTAAATGTTCGTTTAAAAATTCGTATTTAATCTTTAAAAATTATTTGACTTGGTATCTTTTCATCCCCGACTCGATAATAGTTTTCAACAAAGTGGGATAATCGATACGGGCTGCCCGCGCCGCAAGCGGAAAATACGAAGTTACCGAGACTTCGGGTGGAATCAAGCCGGGAGGACTATTCACGTCCAAAACGTATATATTATCCTTCTCATCTGTCCTCATGTCTATTCGGCAAAGATCCTTGATATCGAGCACCTCCCACGTCTTGCGGGCAATCGTCTCGATCTTTCTCTTCAACTGAAAATAGATTTTGGCAGGGCAAACGAGATGATTCACTTCTTCCTCTTCTTCGAAAATCCACTTTACCTCTAGAGAATCGATGGGTAAAAATTTTTTCGGCAACTTCTTGAAATCTGGTTCGATGATCGGAAGAATTCGAGGCGGATTACCAAGAAGAGAAACCGAGAACTCCCTCCAACGCAAAAAGGGCTCTGCGAAGGCTGGATAATCGAATGTTTTCAAGATATATCTCACTTGTTTCCTTAGTTCTTCAGCATTGTGCACCACACTTTTATTGGATATTCCGGCAGAAGATCCTTGTGCCATAGGTTTGACTATCAAAGGATATGATAAGTTGCTCTCTTTTTTCTCATCTTCGGATGTAAATACCTGGTAGGGAAGAGTCGGGATACGATTAGCTATTAAGATCTGCTTCATTTCGACCTTGTTTAAAGTCAAATTTCGGGTAAATGAAGAAGAGCTTGTAAAGGGGATACGGAGCATCTCGAGCATGCCGGGGATATGCCCGTACTTTTGAGCTCCGTACAAACCGAAAGAAAAATCGAAGGCAAAATCTATCTTCTTTCTATTTTTGTACAGCGATAGATAGGCTTTTTCGTTCGCTTCGATGGGGATAACGTGGTAACCTAAATTCTTAAGATGCTTAACTATCCATTCTATGGTTTCCTCATCATCGAAATCAGCCTCTAAATCTGACCGGGAATCATTTGGATCAGGATAGATGTGCCGGATGTTATACAAAAAAGCGATGGTTGTTTTTTTCATTAGATGCAATCTCACTATTTATGTTAAAGGAGAAAAATTTAAACTTTGTTCTTCTTTTGCTACATCACGAACGGTATTTAGGATCAATCTCTTAAGGATATCAGGAAAACCAATATTATAAAGATCAAGGATATTAGCTAAGGCGCAATCAACTTCTTTTGGTCCAAATGCGGGATTACTGTTGGAATCGATAAAATAGTATCTCCCCGAACTGTCCAGCCTGATGTCAAATTTGGCATAGTCTGCCATTTTTCCAATTTCAAAAGCCCGCTTCACATACTCTACCAAGACTTCATCCTCATATTTTTGATAATAGAATCCTTCCTCTTCTGTTTCAGTCCACTGATCGTCAAATGTCGCAAAAATATACTTACCCTCTTTTTTCTTGAAAACTTTTTCACCGAAATAGACCTTTCTATTAAGTCCCTCGAGAAGGATTGCGGTGACCTCCCGGCCCACTATAAACTCCTCGACTAAAACGGGCTGATCGTATGTTTTTATGAGAAAGCGCAGTCTTTCACGCAAATGTTTTTCATTTTCCGACACCGCATCTTGGGTAATTTCTACTGCTCCGTGTATTTCATTCAATTTTGAGATGAGAGGAAATCGCAAGGTTGGTGATATCGGATCCGAAAACGTATTGAAAAGCTGGTAGTGGGGAATAGGAACTCCATTTTGTTCGAGGAGTTTTTTTACCAGAAATTTGTTGTAAACCAATGATTCACCAAGTATTCCTGCTCCCGTATAAGGGATATCGAGGAGTTCGAGCACCGCAGGGATGGTTGATGCGAGATATTCATTGCCCTTTACTGAACCGACCAGATTAAAAACTAGTTCTGGATTATCACGTCTCAACTTCTCCGGGAGTTCCGCGTCTCCGGGATAGAGTAGTGTTTTTATACCGAGTTTTTCGAGATAGCCGCCTATGATTTTAGCATCTCGGTATGCGTCTTTTTCGGTCAGGTATTGAACTTCTGTAGGGAAATACTCACGTCTCACCTCACTATAGATAATTCCTACAACACTTGGGAAACCTTGCTGTTTACTACCGTTAGGAGGTTTGTCATTTTTTTCGATTACCACATTATTCATATATTTTTTCAATACACTAAAAGATGTATTTTCATTGCAGGACACCAAATATCACTTATTGAACCGGGGACAAGAATCAAGTATTCAGCTATTTGCAAATAAATACGATGTAAGTGCGTTGAGCTATTTTATACGCATTTTTCAAAAAAAAGTCAAGGGGTGAAATGTAATTTTGGGAGCGACAGGAAAAATTATGTATAATGAATTTATGCCTCAACAATTAGTCAATTTCTACAAATCCTCCTTTTCTAATTTTGCTCATGCTATCGGCAATATCTTTATGTTTCTTCCTTATTTTTTTTCGATACAAAATCTCGTCCGGACTCTTTTTTCTCCTTGGAAGAGGTTAGAGTCAAAAAAAAACTCCACAGGATTTTCTTTTTCCGAATTAGGCAGCAGAATACTTTTCAATTTCATTTCAAGCTTTATCGGTTTTACGATGAGAGTTTCGGTAATCTTATTCTATTTTCTCTTCCAGTCCGTACTTCTTTTTTTACTACCTGCAATCTTCCTCATATATATATTAATCATTCCTTTTTTATTTATCAAATCACGTTTTGAAGAGACAGTTGAACAAAAGAAAGACAAAGAGAGATTGAAATTTATCGGTTCTCACTTATTAAATCATGAAAACTATGCAAAAGTTGTCAAGTGGTTTGAGCTTTATTATCAACAATATCTTTATTCATCTAAGTTTTGGGATCGTTCACGATTATTTTCAATTCCTCCACTCGCTCGCGATTGGGCAATGGGATTTACCCCACTCGTAGACCAGTACAGTGAAGAGCTCACTTCCTATTCCTACCACTCTACTCGAAAGGGGATCGTTGATCGAGAAAAAGAGTTGAGAGAAATACAGCGAGAGTTAAGTAAATCGAGCGATGCCAATATCATCATCGTAGGAGAAGAAGGTGTAGGTAAACACACGGTGGTGGACGCTCTCGCCAAAAGAATTCATGATGGAGTGACAAATCCCCTCCTCATGTATAAGCGTGTGATCAAACTCAACATGGAAAAAATCCTAAATACGACAACCGATCAAAAACAGAGAGAACTGTTTTTCGAACAACTTTTGCAAGAATGCTATGAAGCTCATAATATTATTGTCTTCATTGATGATTTCGACAGATACATTAACCCCTCTAGCGGGAATGTCGATCTTTTGGTGTCGATAGAGAAGTTTGCCAAAAGAGAAAACTTTCATCTTATTGGAGTTACCAACCCTTTCCTGTACCAGAAATATGTTCAAACAAATGAAAGATTGAGCCGCATGTTCACAAAAATAGATGTAAAAGAAGTCGGAGGTGACGAAGCCGAACAAATTTTACTTTCCCTCGCATCCGAATTTGAAGCTCGCTATCGTCTTACCATCCCCTATGAAACGATAAGGGCGGTACTTGAGAAAAGCGATTTTTACATCACTGCCATTCCATTTCCAGAAAAAGCTATTGAGTTATTAGACAGCGCTTGCACATATGTAAATCAAATCGAAAATAAACAAGAAAGTTTAGACAACACGATACCTATCTTAAAACCTGAAGTGATAGATCAAATACTCTCCGAGAAAACTCATATTCCGACGAAGTTAACCGAGGATATGAAACAAAAATTACTCCACCTCGAAGAACTCCTTTCACACTCGATCTTTCATCAGGGAGAGGCAATAAAAAAACTGTCTTCAGCTTTGAGAAGATCGTTCGTACTTTTAGGAAAGCGAAAAAAACCGCTCGCAACTTTCCTTTTTTTAGGACCAACCGGGGTAGGGAAGACGGAAACAGCTAAAACAGTTGCTCAAATTTTTTTTGGCAATAGTGTATATCTCATCAGGTTCGATATGTCTAATTACCAGTCTACACAAGACATACCCAATTTAATTGGATCTTTGGATAAAGGAAATCCGGGACTGCTCGCAAAAGCAATCCGCGAGATGCCCTATGGTGTTCTTCTTCTAGATGAGATCGAGAAGGCAAACACGAACTTAAGGAATATTTTTTTGACCGTTTTGGACGAAGGATATTTTACCGATGGTTTTGGAAAACGAGTAGACTGTAAGAACTTAGTCATCATTGCAACTTCTAATGCTGGCTCTGATTTAATCTATAAAAAGAATGTTGACGTGATAGGTGAGGTGGGTGGAACGGATAACAAACAACAGGACCCATCAGAATTATTAAACTATTTGATTGAGCAAAAAACCTTTTCCCCGGAGTTTCTTAACCGATTCGATGGAGTGATTTCTTTTAACCAGCTTGACGCGGGTACCTCAGTAAAAATTGCAGAAAAGATGTTGAGTCAGATAGTTTCGGATATCGAAAAACTGCATCATGTTAAAGTTAACTTTTCGCATGAGAGTATCAGTAAAATAGCCAACCAGTCGACTAATTCGCAATTTGGCGCTCGTAATCTTGACCGCTTGCTTCGCGACGAGATTGAGGATAAAATAGCGAAAGTAATATTGGAAGGTAAAACAAAAGAAGGAGAAACAATAGAAATATGATAAAGGTATATTTTACCGCTTCTACGAGTTTCGACGGTGAGTTTAGATCTTACTACAAAAAAATTGTTCAGTTTATTGAGAAGAATAATGGCGTCGTCATTTCGGGTAGGCAGATTATTGACGAAAAATTGTTGGAGAAGGATAAAAAACTTGAGAAAAAAGAGATTTTTCAGAGAGAAAAACTACTCATAGATGAAGCCGACTGTATTATAGCCGAGGTAACAAAACCATCCCATGGAGTCGGCGGGGAGATTGTCTATGCGTTAATTAAAAACAAACCCGTCTTAGCTCTCGTTCTCGAAAATAATAACAATTTACTTTCACCGATGGTAGCCGGGAATCCTTCCGAAAACCTTTTCACCGAATTTTATAATATTGATAAGCTTCCTTTTGTTATCAAGGATTTTTTACGTCACATCGAATCCTTACAAAAACGACGGGGAAAACTCATCGTAATAGATGGCGGTGACGGGTCGGGAAAAACAACTCAAGCGCATTTGCTCGTCGATTATCTAAAAAACCTGAAATATCCTACCAAATATGTCGATTTTCCCCAGTATTACAATTCTTTCCATGGGAATACGGTGGCAAAATTCTTACGCGGCGAGTTCGGAAGCATCGATGAGGTGTCTCCCTATCTTGCTTCACTTGCGTATGCTCTTGATCGAGCCTCGATCAAACAGGAGATGGACGATTTTTTACGAAAAGGCGGCACTATTGTAGCCAATAGATATGCCACCTCAAGTATGGTTCACCAGGGAGCAAAATTCAAAAAAAGCGGGGAAAGGGAAAAATTTCTCAAGTGGCTGTACGAATTGGAGTATAAAGTGAATAGAATGCCGAAGGAAGATCTCGTTATCTTTTTATACGTTCCCTGGGAAATTGGCTTGTATTTGACCAAAAACAAACCAATCAGGCACTACCTAAAAGGGGAGAATGCCGATATCCAAGAAAAAGATTTAAAATATAGGCAGGAAGTCGAAAAAATGTTCCTTGAAATGGCCCAGTCTTATAAACACTGGGTAAAGGTCGACTGCGTAATAGATAATAAAATCCTCCCACCACAGGATATTCACGAAAAAATCATCGCCGTCTTGCAAACTAAAAAACTTCTCTAAGAATATCTTATCTGTCTGAGATTTGTTGTATAATCGGCTCGTATGGAGGCACCGAAAGTTGGTTTCTACTACCACCCGCAACTCGTGGATGAAAAAAGAGTTCGGAGAGCTCATGAATTAGGAAAACCTCCTCCTCCAACTGATCTATCATTAGCCAGGACAGCCCATACCTACGGGTACCCCAAAATCTATTCCTTAGATCATCGCAGAACTGAATGGGACGATACCGATCCTGACGCGGTAAGACTGCAATTGAAGTTAATAGAAGACATGGGAGCTGATTTTATTGCAATTAATTCTTTTGCGGGCTATAAGAGCGGAAAGCCCTATGTCGAGTCAGAAAAAGCGCTAGAAGTTATTTCTCAAGAGATTCAGCATACGAGCAAACTAAAATTTTATACAACAATGTGCATGAGACTACAACGTGCAGTACTTCCTATCGATGAACCTGGACAAGATGAACCAAATAGATATTTTGACTTAAGCCTAGACACATTGAATTATATGATGGAATATTCTGCACAACACTGGGATAATCCCCATTACCTACATGTCAATAACAAACCAGTTGTAGGAATATATGGTCTCACCAGTAATGCGGTGAATAATATTACTTATTCGCTTCCCCAGATTGTCTCTCCGGCAATAGGAACGTGGATGAAGGCGACAGGTCAGATCAAATTTAAAAAAAACCCTTATCTTATTGGAATTGTTGACGTTCCCCTTATGGTTCCGATTCTCGAACAACGGGGATTCGATCTTATTACCACCATGTGCGGACTCCCTGATTTTTTCAATGATGATTATTTTCTCCCAGATATGACTGACATCTTCCCAAATAAAAAGCCTGTCCCTGAGGAATATTCTGAGCTTCTAAGAAAGAGAAGTGCCGAGCTCTCACTCTTTGCACAAGTGATAAAAGGAGGGGAGCATGCATGCCACGTCATCGGCAGCATTTCGCTTGGCTGGAACACAAGAGCAAGAGCTGCCCACCCAGATAACTATGACTTTACAGGATATCCTTATTCTCCTTTTGTCAAAGATCCTACACCAGAGGATTTGCATAGAGCCTTTCTAGCGATGGGACTCTACATACATGCAGTGGCTAGACTTAGATTTCCCTATCAATATACAGATCCTCTTGTTCATGTATTTGCATTCAATGAGTTCAGCGAAGCACTTTCACCTATTCCGCGAGTAAAGGATGACGGTGGGATTGACACTGCACTAAGTGCTACCTTAACAAAAGAATTTGCTCAATTAAAACAAGTCTTTTAACTGGAGAAATTTGACAAACCGTAAATAACTATTCTATAATCCATGTATATGGACAAAAAGCTCGTTGCCCTGCTTTTTCTGTTTTTTGTCGCTTTTGGCTTCTTTTCCGCAGTTACCGTATTTAACAAACCGATCACTCAGTTTACGCGGGCCAAAGAAGAGATACTCCCTTCAGCCAGTAAATCTAAAATAATAGGGTGGCCTCTTACCCTCAAGGCCGATGGTCAAACAGAGTCAACAATAAGCGTATTTGTTGTGAGCGAATCTGATAAGCCACTCACCGACAAATCAGTTAAACTACTTTCAACTCTAGGTCAAGTTAAAGAACAGTCTGTTACTACGGACGGCAACGGAAAAGCCGAGTTTCATCTCGTCTCTACTACTCCGGGAACTGCAGAAATTGAGGCAGAAGTAGATCCCAGTATCAAAGTTACCCAAAAAGTCACTATTCAATTCGAATAATCCCTCCTTATGAATAAAATAACTAAAGTTGTTATTCCTGCTGCAGGTTTTGGCACTCGCTTCCTTCCCCAAACCAAGGCGATGCCTAAAGAGATGCTTCCTATCGTAGATAAACCAGTCATTCAATATGTCGTTGAGGAGGCGGTTATCTCGGGTATCGAAGACGTCATCATCGTGACTGGTTACAGTAAACGGGCGATCGAGGATCATTTTGATACGCCAAATGCCGAACTCGTACGAAATCTGCAACAAGGCAAAAAAGAAAAGATGCTCAAAGAGGTTCAAGCGATCTCTGAACTTGCTAATTTTATTTATATCCGGCAAAAAGGTCCTTATGGAAATGCTACTCCGATTAAATCGGCGAAACACCTCTTAAATAATGAGGCTTTCTTGGTGCTTTGGGGAGATGATTTCGTTTGGTCTAATCCGCCCAGGGCAAAACAGATGATTGATGCCTATAATCAATATGAGGCGACGATTTTATGTGGCATCAAAACAGATAAGCCACAAGATACTGATCGATACGCTTACGTAAAAGGGAAACAATTAGAAAACGGCGTTTGGAAAGTGGAAGAATTGATTGAAAAACCAGGATCTGGTAAGGCCCCTTCAAACCTTGCGATCGTGTCAGGGTATATTTTAACACCGGACATATTTCCCATTTTAGATTCACAAAAGCCTGGACGCGGTGGTGAATTTTATCTTCCCGAGGCTATCGATCTTTTGGCCAAAAAGCATCCCGTATACGCAATAGAAATCCAGAATGGTAAGTATTATGATACGGGAAATAAACTTGAGTATATGAAAACCGTTGTCGAACGCGCTCTAGAACATTCTGAAATTAATGGTGAGTTTCGTGCATTTCTTAAAAACCTTCTTCATTAACCTTGCAATTGAAAAATCTCACTCCTGCTGTTAAAATTGACAAATGACGGATAATACAAAAGCAATTGAAAAACTCTTCGAAGTCAAAGCCCATCTTGGCCATAAAACAAATAGAGTTCATCCAAAAGCTAAAAAATATATTTATACAGTGGAAAATGGTGTTTCAATTATAGACCTCACGCAGACTGAAGAACTCTTACGAAAGGCAAAAGAATACATGGGAAAGCTTGCTGGGGAAAATAAAGTCGTACTCGTTGTCGTAACGAAGAAGATCGCCTCACAGCAAATTCAAGTCCTCTGCCAACAATACTCACTTCACTTTGTGTCCACGAAGTGGCCAGCCGGACTTCTGACAAATTTTGAAACAATTAAGAAAAATATAAAAAAACTAAACCAATTAAAAAAGGAGAGAAGTGAAGATGCCTGGCAGAAATTCGTTAAACACGACAGAGTTAAGCTGGAAAAAGAACTAGCTAAACTCGAAAAAGCCTATGGGGGCTTAGCTCAAATGACAAAACTTCCCGAAGCTGTCCTCATCGTAGATATAAAAAAGGAGAAAAATGCGGTTATTGAAGCTTTAAAAAATAATATCCCAATGGTAGCGATTACTGACACCAATGTAGATCCTGATAAGATTGATTTTCCCATCCCTGCAAACGATGACTCACTCTCCTCTGTAGAATATATAGTGAAAGAACTTCTGGAAGCATATGGAAATGTCAAAGGGAAATCCGAGATTAAGAAAACAGAAGGCGATCTGCCTGCTGACAAGGCAGTGAAAGTGAATTAGTTTCCGGATTTACTATCTTAATTTGTTATGGTCGACATCGACAAACTAAAACAGTTGCGTGAGGAAACAGGTATATCCATAGCTCTTTGCAAGAAAGCGCTTGAAGAATCAGGTAATGATATAAAAAAATCAAAATCTCTCCTTAGCAAATGGGGTATCGAAAAAGTGAAGGATAAAAGCACTAGAATAACTGGTCAGGGATCGATCTTCTCCTATGTGCACCACAATAAAAAGGTTGCTTCCTTGCTAGAACTCCTTTGCGAGACAGACTTCGTTTCACAAAACAAGGAATTTCAGACTTTAGGTCAGGAAATTGCAATGCAGGTAGCTTCATTGCCTGCTAATACGCTAGAGGAACTTATGTCACAAGTCTATATAAGAGATTCCTCAAGAAAGATATCAGACCTTATTAAAGAAGCCGTTCTTAAGTTTGGAGAAAACATCAAGATAGGAAGATTTTTGAGATGGAAATTAGGAGAAACACGTAATTCGTAATTAGTCATTTGTAATTGGGATTTATTTTTTCCAAATTACTAATTACCATTTACTAATTACTTACCGATGGACCCAATACTCACTCATTTTGAGCAATCTACAATCAAAGTCATTAACTTCTTAAAGGAAGATTTGAAATCCATTAGAACAGGAAAAGCAAATCCATCACTAATTGAAAATCTGGTTGTGGAGGCGTATGGAGGCCAATCAAGACTTAAACTGCTTGAGTTGGCCACACTTACTGTGGAGGGACCGTCTGCCCTTGGGATCACTCCTTACGATCCTTCAACCATCTCAGATATCGAGAAGGCGATTTTGAAGTCTCCTTTGGGGATAAGCCCGGCGGTACAGGGAAATAGGATTTTGGCCAAAATTCCAGCTCTTTCCCAGGAACAGCGCGAGAAGTTTACAAAGATTGTCGCTCAAAAAATAGAGGAGAAAAAGAACCAGATTAGAGGAGCGCGCGACGAGGCAAGGCGCAAAATTAAGTCTCAGTTCGAAGCCAAAGAAATCTCTGAGGATGAAAAGTTTCGAGAGGAAAAGGATATCGATAATCTAACAAAAAACTATATGGAAGAACTACAAGGAATAAAGGAGTCTAAAGAAAAAGAGATACGGGAAATTTAATTCAGTCCGTAAAGTTGAAAGTCCCTAAAGTCCATAAAGCTGAAATATTATATGTTTTGAGACCAATAACTTTATAAACTTTATGAACTTTATAGACTTTATAGACTTTTAAACAATGTCGATCATAATCTTTCTCATAATTTTGGGCATTTTAGTGCTTGTCCATGAATTCGGACACTTTATAGCAGCCAAGAAAAACGGTGTTTTGGTTGAGGAATTCGGATTTGGATTTCCTCCAAGACTAATCGGCAAAAAAATTGGTGAAACTATCTACAGTTTCAATCTTATCCCTTTTGGTGGGTTTGTGAAGCTATTTGGAGAAGAATACAAGGAAGTTGGCACCGATCGCGACTTGACTGCTGCCAGGAAAAAGAGGGCGTTTGTATACAAACCTCCCTCTATTAAAGCTCTCATCATCGTTGCTGGAGTATTAATGAATATTATCTTAGCCGTGTTCCTTTATTATTTTACTCTCTCTCTCAATAACTTCCGTTCTGAGCCGCTTCCGCTTCTGAATAATTACTCGTTCCGCTTTGGAAAGCAGGAGAATCGAATCGTAGTCGGGGATATCTCGCCAAACTCACCTGCTTCGCAAACAAAAATTCAGATTGGCGATATAGCCATGCAAGCCGGTGCCAAAAATACGGGGGAAAATATCGATTGGTTTTCTATATCGAGGCCAGATCAATTTATCGATTTTGTGAAGAATTCTCAGGATAAAGAAATTTATCTCCAGCTGGAAAATCTTATCAATGGTGAGACAAAAACTATCCAAGTAACTCCCAAATATGATCAAAAGTTAAAAAGGGCGATCATTGGCATTAATCTAATTGAGGCGGTAGTCATAACATACGACACGCCTGCGGATAGGGTATTTTCAGGATTTCTCCATTCGTATAACATATCGGCATACAATGTGAGTGGTTTACGCTATCTTTTTGCTCAATCTTTTAAGCAAAAATCTGTTGAGCCGATTGCCCAGGGATCAGCCGGTCCAATCGGAATTTTTAAGCTGGTGAGTGAACTCGTAGAATCGTCAGGTAAGAAGGTAGTGATTAATCTGCTCAATCTTCTCGCTCTTCTGAGTCTTTCGTTGGCCATCATTAATATGATTCCTTTTCCCGCCTTAGACGGGGGGAGATTTGTGATGGTACTCTATGAGTGGATCACAGGGAGAAGATTTAATGCAGTGATCGAAAAATATCTGGTAGTAGGCGGATTCCTATTCCTTATGGTTCTTGCTTTGCTCGTGGCAATGAATGATATAATAAAAATTTATCGGTAACTATGCACTTCAAATTTGACAACATCGCGATCTCTGGAGGAGTGGCAGTCGGGAAAAGTACTCTTATTCGAAATCTCTACCATTTTCTTAAGCCATATGGTTGGAAATTCAAATCCATTGGTGAAATCCACCGACAATATTTGAAAGATAATATCATGCCTGAAGCATCCAGGGTTTCCGATGAATTTGACCGTAAAATTGAAGAAACGATGATTCATATTTTTGAAACGGAAAAACAGTGGATCATCCAAAGCTGGCTTGCCGGTTTCAATGCGAGAAACTTAAAAAAAACTCTGAGAGTGCTTTTGACATGTAAAGATCGCTCTCTAAGAATAGACAGAATCGTAAATAGAGATAAAGTAACGATAGGCAATGCAAAAAAATTTTTAAAACAAAGGGAGCAGGGAAACTTGGCAAAATATAAAAGACTCTATGGAAATTATAATTTCTGGGATCCCAAATATTTTCACTTGGTCATTGATACCTATTCATCAGGGCCACTTGAGACTGCGGGAAAAGTACTCGATAAGCTCGGCTACGATCACGACAAATTTATCTCTCAAATTAAACTCTAATCTTCATTTATCTTCACCTTTAACAATTTGCAAAATCAGCTTAGACGGGTATACAATTGCTTCAATGGATAAAAAAAATATCATTAAAAATGTGGTCGAAGAGCTAAAGAAAATCGGGGAAATAAAGGCGGTCGTCCTTGCTGGATCTCATGCCACAGGAATTGCTAGACCGGATTCTGATATCGATTTCGGCATTTACTATGATAAAAAACATCCGCTCGATATAGCAAAGATTGCGGAAACAGCGAAAAATCTAGGAGCATTTCCTAACGCCATCATTGTCGGACTGGGAGAGTGGGGAAAGTGGATGGACGGAGGAGCCTGGCTGATTATCGATAAACAGAGCGTTGATTTTATCTATAGAAACATCGAATTTGTAGAAAAGACGATAGAAGATTCATTTGCAGGCAGAATTGAAACAGACTATTATCAGCAACCGGCTTTTGGCTTTTACAGCTATATGTACTGCTCGGAAACTAAGTACAATTCAATTCTGCATGACCCAACTGGTATCGTGAAAAAACTGAAGAAAAAAGTCAATTTATATCCTCAAAAGCTTAAAAATAAAATCATAAATGTATTTCTTTGGGATGCGCAATTTAGTTTTTCCCGAGCGGAAAAATCAGCAAAACGACTTGAGGTTTATATTGTCGCGGGTTGTCTAACACGCATAGTAGCTGATTTGATGCAAGTCCTCTATGCCATAAATGAAACCTATTACTTAAGTGAAAAAAAATTATACAGGGACCTTCTAGATTTCAAAATCTTTCCCCCCACTCCTTTTTTAGACATTCAAAAAAGCCTTTCTCATATCGGAGCCGATCAATCTACTCTTGCTAAAACACTTGATCAATTTATAACTTTGATACAATCTTTTCTCGAATTAACCAAAGAGATATACCAACCAAAATTTAAAAAAAACCTAGATACAGTTAAGGTCAGATGATACTATCTTGATGCCGATCGATGCAAGATGGTACACAGACTACTATGAAACAAGGATTTGATTACGTCGGAATCAGTTGCGTCTTCTACTGTCATGACGGCAAAGGGAATTTGCTGCTCAACAAGCGTTCGCAAAACTGTCGAGATGAAAAGGGAGCGTGGGATTGCGGTGGGGGAGCAGTGAAGTTTGGGGAGACTTTTGAACAGGCTGTGCGAAGAGAGGTAAAAGAAGAATACTGCTGTGATATCCTGAATCTTGATTTCATAAGAGTAAATAACGTGATACGGACACATGAGGGTAGAAAAACTCACTGGATTGCGGTCATCTTTGCAGCAAAAGTAGAGCCTAAGAAAGTTAAGATCGGAGATAAGAAAAAAATCGATGAAATCGGCTGGTTTAGACCAGGTAATCTTCCACGACCACTTCACTCTATGTATGTAACCCATCTCGGATTCGTCAAAAAAGCGAGAATTCTATAAACACTTTCATTTTTCCTAACCTCCTTTAAAATCCCTTACAATCCTATATAATTCTTATTATGTTATATTCAAAACTTCTGGGGAAATCGAAAAAGACCATAGCCAACTACGACTCCACAAATGCAAGACTCCTGGAGCAAGGTGGATTCGTCAGCAAGACCATGTCAGGTGTATATACCTATCTTCTTCTTGGTCAGCGCGTTCTCAATAAAATCGAACAGATCATCCGGGAAGAAATGGATACGATCGGGCAAGAGATCCTGATGCCTTCCCTCTCTCCTAAGTCACTGTGGGAACAAACGGGAAGAATAACGAAAATCGATGCACTGTTCAAGGTATTGGGTGCAAATGAGCTTTCGCTCAAAAAAAACTCCGCGGAATATATCTTGAATCCTACCCACGAAGAGATCCTTATGCCTATTGCAAAACAATATTTTTCGAGCTACAAGGATTTTCCTTTTGCGATTTATCAAATCCAGTGGAAATTCAGAAACGAGCCAAGAGCCAAGTCTGGTCTGATGCGCGGCCGCGAATTTCGGATGAAGGATCTCTATAGCTTTCATACCAGCGAAGAAGATTTCAAAATATACTACGAACATTCGAAAAAAGTGTATTTCAGAGTTTTCGAGCGGCTTGGATTAGAAAAAGATACCGTTATCTGTATGGCCTCGGGTGGGGTGTTCACCGATGATTTTTCGCATGAATTTCAGACAAAGTGTGAAACAGGAGAGGATACTATTTTTTATGTAAAGAGCAAAAATCTTTACTACAATAAAGAAGTTGCTCCGAGTCAGGCTCCCAAAGTAATCTATAAAGAGGAAAAAGAGCTGCCCCGCAAAGACGTCGAAGGAAAAGGGATCATCAGAGTAGAAGAGTTAGCGGAATTTCTTAGGATTCCGGTCGAAAAAACGACAAAAACGCTTCTTTTCGAGACGGAAAAAGGAGAAGTCATTGCAGCTGGAGTCCGTGGCGGCTATGATATCAACGAGGAAAAACTTCGCAAAATCGTCGGCTGCAAAATCCTCAAGCTTGCAACTCCAGAAACGGTGAAAAAAGTCACCAAAGCCGAAGTCGGCTATGCAGGCTTGCTCGATCTTCCTAAAACAGTCAAAATATTCATGGACGAGTCCATGGACAACAGAATCAACTTCGAGATGGGCGCAAATAAGACTCATTATCACAGCATGAATGTCAATTTTGGCAAGGATCTGCCGAAGCCAAAAATATTTTATGATTTTAAACTGGCAGAAAAGGGAGACGCATATCCTGAAACCGGAGAGGAATATGTAGTTTTCAAAGCAGCTGAAGTGGGAAATATTTTTCCTTTGGGGACTCGCTTCGCCGATGATTTTGATTATACGTATACCGACCAACAAGGGAAGCGGAAAAAAATATATATGGGGTGCTACGGAATAGGACCCTCCCGCATTATGGGAGTCCTGGTTGAAAAATTCCATGACGAGAGAGGAATTGTGTGGCCCGAACCAGTCGCACCTTTCAAATACCACCTAATCGGTCTCGATTTAAAAGATCAAAAAATTAAAAAACATGCTTTTGAAATCTACAAACTACTCACTACAAACTATAAACTTGAGGTGTTGTTCGACGATCGGGAAGATGTATCCGCCGGAGAAAAATTTTCAGATGCGGATCTTATCGGAATTCCTCATCGCCTTGTCGTCTCGAGAAGAACAGGAGACAAGGTTGAATATAAAAAAAGAAGCTCTAAAGAAGCAAAGCTTGTTAATCTTGATGAAATTCAATGAAAACCATAGTCACTCATTTCTCTCCAGATCTCGATGCAATGACGTCAATATGGCTGATTAAGAAATTTCTTCCCGACTGGAAGGATGCCCAAATAAAATTCGCGCCGGCTGGAAAAACACTCAATAATGCATCTCCCGACGAAGACCCAGACATTATTCATGTAGATACCGGTTTAGGAAGGTTTGACCATCATCAATCAAACGAAAAAACATGTGCTGCTCAGAAAGTATTACATCACTTACTTTCACAAAATCATATACATATCCACCTCCAAGAACCTTTAAATAGATTGGTAAACTTCGTAATCGAAGACGATCATTTTCTGGAGGTTTATTATCCCGATCCAAATTCCGATAGATATGAGTTTCTTTTAAATAATCTTATCAGTGGTCTTAAGGTTGTTTTGGCAAAGGATGAAAAACTTATTGAATATGTGTTTGTACTTCTTGATGCATCTCTTGAATTACTCAAATCAAAAGGTAAAGCAGAATTGGAGATCAAGAAGGGCTTCATATTTCATTCATATTTAGGAAAATCGCTGGCCATTGAAACATCGGTAGATGCAGTCCTAAAAGTTGCGCAGAAACAGGGATTTAATTTAGTTATTCGTAAAGATCCGAAATTTGGAAATTTTAGAATCAAAGCACCACCCGATGCAAAATTAGATCTGACATCACTCTGTGAAAAAATTCTTGAAAGAGACTCTGTCGGAGTATGGTTTCTCCATTCCTCAAAACACATGCTATTGAATGGCTCTCCAAAAAGACCGGATCAAACACCATCTCCTTTGACTCTAAATCAGGTCATTGAAATAGCCAGGAACATATAATACAATATTTTAGTCAAAAGTCCATCAAGTCCAAAGTCCATAAAGTTTTTTTTCTTTATGACTTTATAGACTTTACAGGCTTTAAAGACTTAACTTTTTTGAAAGGGGGTTTTGATTTATGGTATACGTAAATAAAAAAAAAGGCGAATCAAAAGATAGTTTATTTAGGAAATTTACTAAGATGTTTATTGAAGAAAAAGTCGTCGACGAAGTAAGAAATAGGCTATTTTATAAAAGACCATCTCTCGTCAGGAAAGAAAAAGAAAAAGAAATGAGACAAAAAAGATACACTCGCCCATTTAGAAGAAGTCGCCCAGGAACAAGATAATGATTTAAAAATATGCTTAATATCATTTCGTCTTCTCGCTATAAAATCGATCGCGCATCTATCCATGAGCAAGTAGAGAAGATTTTTTCGAATTATCCCATTACTCCACAATCTGTATTGAATATTGTTTTTGTGGGAAAAAAAAAGATGAATCAGTATTCAAGGAAATACAAAGGGGAAGACGTCGCGCTCCCTGTCTTAAGCTTTTCCTATCTAAATCAAAAGGAAACTGACTCGGTTAAAGCGGGCAGTGAAAAAACCGAGTCAGTTAATGTAGCTGAAGAAGAAAAAGTTATCGGTGAAGTAATCATCTGTTACCCACAGGCTGTTCTCTTGGCTGCGGAACGGGATAAAAAAGTTGATTATATCATCACATCTCTTGTTAAACACGGAATTGAAAATGTCCTAAAGTCATAAAGTCGAAAGTTCTTAAAGTCCGTAAAGCGAAAAAATTTACTTTATAGACTTTATAAACTTTATGGACTAGAAATTGTATGTTTTACCTCAAATATCGCCCTAAAACAGTTCAAGATATCGACAATTCACGTGTACGGGATGTGGTTTTTAATGTGCTTAAATCAGAGTCATTACCTCATGCATTTCTCTTGATTGGACAGAAAGGTACAGGTAAAACTTCGACAGCGCGCATATTCGCAAAATCAGTAAATTGCCTAAAAAATAAATTTTCAAATCTGTCCGATCTGGAAAAAACTGACACGGTTAATCCAGAACGTCATAAAAAAACCGGGTCAGTTGAAAAGGTTAACAAAAGCAGTATGGAACCCTGTAATCTTTGTGAAAACTGTCTCGCGATCGACCACTCATCCTCGGGCGATGTGGTCGAACTTGACGCTGCCTCAAATCGAGGAATAGAGAATATCAGAAATCTTATCAGGGATTCAAATTTTCTTCCAATGTCAAATCGCTACCGTGTTTTTATCATCGACGAAGCACACATGATTACTAATGACGCATTCAATGCCCTCCTAAAAACTTTAGAAGAGCCACCTTCCTCGGTGATTTTTATTCTCGCTACTACAAATCAGGAAAAAATTCCTGAGACTATTTCTTCCCGTTGTTTTATTATAAATTTTGGCAGGGCAAAGCGGATAGATATTTTTTCGATGCTCAAAAAAATATCTTTGCGTGAAAAAATACAAGTAGACGAAAAGCTACTCAATCTTATAGCTCGGTATAGTGATTCTTCCTTTCGCGATGCTGCAAAAATACTTGAAGAACTTGTGACGCAAAACAAATTGACATACGAACAAGGGAGACAATTTTTAGGAGTAATCCGGGATGACCTTTTGGAGGGATTGGTACATCATGACCTTAAAGCTTCATTGGAGTGGGTCGAGGAATTCTCAAAAAGTGGAGGTAATGTAAAGAATCTTATCGAGTTCCTTTTGGAAGAACTGCATACTGCTTTGCTTCTGAAAAACGGAGTGAAGATCGAAGAGGGAAGTGATCTAAATCTAAAAACTGAGCAAATCGTAAAACTGATGAAACTATTAACAGAAGCGTATAACAATCTCAAGATTTCACCTATCGAATCTTTACCACTTGAGATTGCAATAGTTGAATTTTATTCTTATAATTTTAAAAAACAGAGCTTGTAGCATTTTTAAAATTAAAAGAATTATAATTGGATTACCATAAAAGACTGCGAACCTAATTCAGATGGTTCGCAGATTCTTATAATTAATAATTTATAAATATCTTATGATAGGACCACTAGGAGGTTTAGGAGATTTACAAAAACTTCAACAGCAAGCACAACAAATGCAAGCAGCTCTTCAGCAAGAGCAGGTAACGGTCGAGAAAAACGGAGTAAAAGTTGTAGTGAGAGGCGATCAAATAATCGAAATTATTGAAGTCGACGGAGTTATCGAAAACCGGGTTGCTGAAGCAGTAAACGAAGCAATAAAAAAAACTCAGGAATTGGCAGCCAAAAAATTGATCGAAATTTCAACACAACAACAGCGTTAGTAATTAGCTTTTAGCTTATTAGATTTTTGGCTCAATTCCAACAGGCTAATAGTCAAACAGCTAATAATCTCATTTATGATAAAATTATTCTCCGGTTCTTCAAATTCTAGACTTTCTCTGGAAGTGTCTGATCTACTTAGACTCCCTCTTTCAAAAGCGGAGGTGACGAGATTCGGCAACTCAGAAGTGAAAGTAACCATCCATGAAGATGTAAGAAATCAAAACTGCGTAATCATTCACCCAACCTCAAATCCTACTGATACTCACGTCATGGAACTTCTCCTTTTCTGTGATGCATTAAAACGGCAAGAAGCAAAAAAGGTTATCGGATATATTCCTTATTTTGGTTACGCAAAACAGGATCTTCAGCATCGACCAGGTGAGTGTGTTTCGGTCAATGTAGTGATAAGAATGATTGAATCTATTGGCTTCGATAAAATATATACAATTGATCTACACGATGAAGCGACTGCTGGCGTTTTTTCTATTCCTTTCAAAAATCTCTCTGCTCTTCCCATGCTCGCAAAACACATCAGAAAATATTTTATTTCACTTGGTTTAACCAATCTAATAGATTCGACCATCTTGGTTTCACCTGATCAAGGAGCAGTTGAAAAAGTAAGAAATTTCGGAACTTCATTTTATGGAACTCCTGAGTTTTCTGAGGGGGTGATAGAGAAGAAGCGGAACCTGGACACCGCTCACAAAGCGACCCCTCTTGATCTCTACGGCAATGTAAAAGGAAAAATTGCCATCATCGTTGACGATATGGTTGTTTCAGGAAGTACGCTCATTCCTGCGGCCAAAATATGTTTGGAGCGTGGAGCTAAAGAAGTGTATGGCGCTTTCGTGCATCATGATTTCACAGTAGATGCCCCAAAAAAACTAAAAGAGGCAAAACTAAAGAAGATTTTTACGACCAATACTATAGAGTTAAAAGAAAGTCAGAAAATAGACGAACTTGAAGAAATTTCTGTAGCTCAACTTCTCGCTTCAGAACTAAAAAACTACGTCTAATATAAATAAATTCCAATCAACAACCAACAAGATACAAAAAAATTACAAATCTCGAATTTACAATTTTTTGGACATTTGATTTTTGAGATTTATTTGGAGTACTTGTGAATTGTATCTTGGGATCTTAATAGGAGTTTCTTCCTTCTATTGCTTTACGTAGTGTCATGTAGTCTGCATACTCCAGACTTCCACCAATCGGCAAGCCATAGGCAAGACGAGTGATCTTAAATCCTTTTCCGTTTAATTTGTTTAGTCCGCTCAGCTGATTCTTTATAAACATCGCGGTTGCTTCACCCTCCATGTCCGGATTCGTCGCCAAGATAATTTCTATGACCTTCGAAGTTTTTACCCTTGTTAAGAGCTTTTCGATATAGATATCCTCAGGTCCGATATGATTTAAGGGATCTATTCTACCGTGTAATACGTGATAGACACCGCTATAGATATTTCCTGTTTCAAAGGACAAGATGTCCAAGACTTCCTCAACAACAGTAATTACCCCTGAGTCGCGTTTCTTATCAAGACAGATACTACACGTCTCCTCTTCGGTAAGATTCATACACACGTTACAAAACTTCGTTTTAGTTTTTAAAAAAGTTATGTTTTTTGCAAACTCCTTCAAATCACTTTCGGGTAATCTTAAAAAATAAAAGGCCAGTCTGTTGGCAGTCTTTTGACCTATACCCGGCAACCTTTCCAGAAACAGCGCTATTTGTTTAAGATTATTAGGTAAAGAATTCATAAGCGACAGCGTCTACTTTGTTACAAATTTTATATCTGTATAACATCAACAATAACCAACGGCCTTCGTCCTCTTTTTTCGAAGAAAAATTCTTCCAATGTATTTCCGACTTCCTTGCGAATTCCATTTACTTCGATTACTCTTCCGCCTCTTGGTTTTAGAATTTTTTGAATAAGAAGTACGCCCTCCTTGAATAAGACCTCTTCGCCTTTTTCAAAGACGAATCCGCGAGACATGATTTTAGGTTGGACAACAAGCTGACCTTTGTTGTCGACTATTAGGATAGCCACGACGATGCCTTCGTTTGCCAAGTTCTTCCTGTCTCGTAAAACTACGTTACCCACGTCGCCGATGCCGTAGGCGTCAACATAAATATTTTTAGTTTCGATCGGATCACCCTTATATGCTTTTCCTTGAGTGAACCATACCGTATCAGCCTCTTCTAACGAAAAGACCTTGTCTTCGGAATACCCGAGACTTTCTACCAGTTTTTGATATTGATGTTGGTGGCGAATTGTTCCTCCTATCGGAATGAAAAATTTAGGATTAGTGAACCTGATCAAAAACTTGAGGTCTTCCTGACTACCATGTCCTGAAGCGTGTAACTGATCCTGAATATCTGTATAAATAACATCTGCTCCCACCTGCGAAAGTTCCTCAATGAGCGCGTACACTTCTCCTTCGTTTCCAGGTATCGGGTCTGAGGAGAGGATGACTTTATCACCTGGCTTGATCTTAATATATGGATTCTGATTTCGAGACAATTTTGCAAGAGCTGAATTATATTGACCTTGTGATCCAGCTACGATAAGACAGACTTTATTAGGAGGGACTTTCATTGTCTCTTCCTCTTTCAAGACAAGACTAAAAGGAATTGGAAGGTACCCAATTCCTTGGGCAAGTTTTGTATTCTCTCTCATTGATCTTCCCATAAAGGCGATCCTGCGGTTAAATTTAATCGCAGCTTCAACACATTGTCTGATACGGGAAATATTGGAAGAAAATGTGGTCATGATAAATTTCCCTTTGGTTTTTCTCATTTCGTCCTCGAATGTCTGACCCACTATGTTTTCAGAAAGTGTGAGCCCTTCTCGTTCAGATCCCAGACTGTCGGACAAAAGACACAAAACTCCATCTTTTCCTGCCTTGGTAATTTCGTAAAAATCCGGATAGCTGCCGTAGGGAGGAGTGAGATCAAATTTAAAATCGGTTCCATGATAAAAAGCTCCGACAGGAGTCTTGATTAATACATGAAGCGTATCCGGGATCGAGTGAGTCATGCGAATGAACTTCAATTCAAACGATCCAAACGAATACGTCTTCTCATGATCGACCACATTGACGCGAATTCGCTCATTAAATTCTTTGAATTTATTTTCAACAAATACGCTTGTCAACTTACTCGAGAAAATGGGAGGTCTTCCAAGCACTTGATAATGGTAGGGGAGCGCGGAGGTATGGTCTTCATGACCGTGAGAAAGTACCACTGCTCGAATGAGGTGAGCCTTATCAGCAAGATATGACACATCGGGAATCACGAAATCAACTCCGAGCTCTTTTTCCATGGGGAAACCAATTCCACAATCAATGATGAGAATATCTTTTATTTTGTCGTTTTCATAGAGCTCATATACATACATGTTTTTGGTAACTCCAACGACTCCGCCAAGAGGTATAAATCGAAGCTTATATTGATTCATATCATTTATTTCTTAACTTTCTTCATTATACCAGCTGCTATACTTATAGTCATGAAAATCAGCGAACAAACAGTAAAAGATAAACTCACCGAGGTTATGGATCCTGAACTCAACATTTCTATCGTTGATCTAGGACTGGTGTACGGTGTTGAATTAAAAAAAGATAAAAAAATAAAGATCACAATGACTCTGACAACCATTGGATGTCCACTCTTTAATCTTATCGAACAAGAAGCAAAAATAAAGTTAAAAGAGTTAGAAATAGATGAAAAAAATATCGAGTTCGATCTGACATTTGATCCACCCTGGTCCATGGAAAAAATGTCTGAACGAGCAAAAGCAATGCTAGGGATTTAGACTTTAGATTTATAGACCGTAGATTTTAGCTCAATTAGCTAAGGTCTAAGGTTTGTATGACTATCAAATCTAATCTCGAGGATTCCTTCGAAAAATTAGTAGAACAGGGTGCTACTCAAAGCAAGAAAGTTGTCAAAAGTGCTGGTCAACAAATCAAACAGACTTTCAGTCCTACCAAAATGTGGGAAGAGCTGCTCGGCGTCTCCAGCCAAACTGACTCGGTTGCTGATGGAGGTAAAAGAACCGAGTCAGTTGTCAAGAATGGCGGCAAACATACCCCCCTAGATCTTGAAAGGCTCGGCAAATCATATCAAACCAGCGAGAAGCAAAAACAAGAACAACTCAAGCAACACTTATTCAGACTTGTAAAGGAGGGTGAGGAAAAACTAATGTATGAGAAGAAAAAGGAAGAACAGGAAAAAAAACAAAGAGAAATTTATGAACTTCAGGAAAAAAAGAAAAAGGAAGAAGAAAAGAAAAAACAACAAGCGGGAGATATTCCTCAAGGCAAGGTGAGAAGAAGTATTTTCTCAGCAAAAAAAGTAGCTCAGCGTTCCCATACAGAAACCAAACCCTCGACTGGAAAGCAGTGATATAATTGACTAAATAATTTACGGGGTATAGTTCAGATGGCTAGAACACACGGTTCGGGACCGTGAGGTCGTCGGTTCAAGTCCGACTACCCCGACACATCAAAAATGACACACAATTTTGCTAAGAAATCCCTTGCCCTTCACAAAAAATTAAAAGGTAAAATTAAAACGTGTACCAAAGTTGACGTGAAAGATAGTGAAAGCCTATCCCTCGTTTATACACCCGGCGTCGGAGCAGTGAGTTCGTACATCGCAAAACACAAAAGTGAAGTGGGGGAGTATACATTCAAAAATAATTCTGTTGCCGTCATATCAGATGGGTCAGCTGTCTTAGGCCTTGGCAATCTTGGTCCGGAGGGAGCATATCCTGTGATGGAGGGTAAGTGCCTCCTCTTCAAAAATTTCGCCGGCATTGATGCGATACCGATTTTGTTGTCCACCCAAAATCCACAAGAGATCATCAGTGCGATCCTCGCTATCGCTCCCACGTTTGGCGGAATTAATCTCGAAGATATTGCTGCACCAAAATGTTTTGGAATAGAAAAAACACTGAGGGAAAGACTTTCTATTCCCGTCATCCATGACGACCAGTGGGGTGCCGCAGTCGTCACATTAGCAGCTCTTTTGAATGCTTTAAAAATTGTCGGAAAAAAAATAGAAACGGCAAAGATTACCATATCGGGAGTAGGAGCAGCAGGATCAGCGATAATCAAAATTCTTCACGCAAGTGGAGCACGAAATATTCTCGCTTGTGATAGTAAAGGAATCATCTCAACCTCGAGAAAATTAGACCACGGATATAAAAAAGAGATCGCGCGCATAACCAATTCAAAAAACCAGGTTGGCCTCCTAAGCGATGCGATAAAAAACAGTGACGTTTTTATCGGTGTTTCATCACCCAATATTGTGAACAGCGAGATGGTTTTCTCTATGAGTGAGGATAGTATCGTTTTTGCTCTCGCAAATCCCGTACCAGAAATCGCTCCAGAAGAAGCAAGGCGTGGAGATGCCTTTATCATTGCAACAGGCAGATCTGACTATCCAAATCAGGTGAATAACTCGCTTGCTTTTCCTGGAGTCTTTCGGGGTGCTTTAGATCGAAACATAAAACAAATTACAATCAAAATGCTTATCAAGGCGGCCAGCAATTTGAGCACCCTCGTCAAGAACCCGAATCCAAAAAAAATAATTCCTTCTATTTTCGATGCGGGAGTAGTCAAAGCGGTTGCCTCTGCAATTTCTTAATTTTTACCTTCTCTAATAAATATTGCAAAGCAAACAGATTGAGATACAATTAGGATATGAAGGTTTATAATACGCTTACTCGCAAACTTGAAGAATTCAAACCTCAAAAAAAAGAGAGAGTGACTTTTTATCAGTGTGGACCGACCGTCTACTGGATACAGCATATTGGAAATCTACGAGCCATGGTTTGGGCCGATCTTATAAGACGAAGCCTTAATTATCTTGGATATAAGACATCGTTTGCCCGCAACTATACCGATGTTGGACATCTGGTGAGTGATGCGGATACGGGTGAAGACAAGATGGAAAGGGGAGCGAAGCGCGAAGGACTTACTCCTGATCAGATCGCAAACAAATACATTAAGATATTTGAGAACGATACTGAAAAACTCAACATTCTGCGACCGGATTTCAAGCCTCGTGCTACCCGCTTTGTTCCGCAAATGATTGAGATGATAAAGACTCTCTTGGAAAAAAAACATGCCTACATAACAGACACTGCCGTTTATTTTGATGTGAATACATTTCCGGATTATAACCGGTTGAATAAACAAAAAATTGATCTTAATATCAAAGGCGCGGGAAAAGGTACCGTAGAAGATCCACAAAAAAAGCATTTTGCCGACTTTGCATTATGGTTTTTTAAGAAAGGGTCTCATGCGAATGCCCTACAGACTTGGGCTTCACCTTTGGGTGAGGGATTTCCTGGTTGGCATATTGAATGTAGTGTCATGGCAAGGGAGTTATTGGGAAAAACGATCGACATCCATATGGGTGGAGTAGAACATATCTCTATTCACCACACCAACGAAATTGCCCAGTCCGAATCGGCAAACGGAGTCACATTTGTTCATTACTGGTTGCACAACGAACATCTCGTGGTTGATGAAAAGAAGATGGCAAAATCCGAGGGTTCAAGCTATACCTTAAACGACGTCATTGAAAAAGGCTTCAGTCCGCTTGATTTGCGTTATTTTTTCTTAAGTGCACATTATAGATCAAAACAAAATTTTACCTGGGAAGCGCTTTCTGCAGCAAAAGAAGGATACAACAGGCTCAAGAACACTATAATTTCTCTTCGAAAACAAACAGATCGGACCATACTCTCTAATGAAAAATTGGTCCAGGTCGATAAGTTTCGGAGTTATTTTAGCGAATCGCTTTCTGAAGACTTTCAAATACCTGAAGCACTCGGACTAATGTGGAGCACGCTTAAATCGAATATTCCTTCTCAAGACAAACTCGATCTTCTTCTACAATTTGATCAAGTATTTGGTCTTGAATTAAGTGAAGTTAGTGAACCAGAAATTCCAAGCGATATTATTGATCTAAAAGAGCAAAGAGATCAATAATAT
>Ga0209542_10005231_pt1 | contig 26085 bp, 32 predicted proteins | sample RifCSPhighO2_01_FD_184028 | JGI IMG/M metagenome (GOLD analysis project Ga0209542, IMG submission 184028) | Soil microbial communities from Rifle, Colorado - Rifle CSP2_plank highO2_0.1 (SPAdes) (version 2) | ecosystem: Environmental > Terrestrial > Deep subsurface > Rock core/Sediment ...
AAAGCAGAGCTTGTATGGAAAAGGTACGGCCACGTGATAGAGAGAAATGCCAAAAAGTACAATCTTGATTCGAAACTAATTTTTGTAACAGTTATGATTGAATCGGGAGGGGACACGTATGCAATTCGCCACGAGCCGCGAATTGGTGATGCAAGTTATGGTTTAGGGCAGATTTTATACGGAACGGCGAGAGGTCTTGGCTTTGAAGGCTCCCCACAAGATTTGTATGATCCCGAAGTTAATATTGAGCTTATCGCCAGATATCACAGAAGAAACCAGGATGTGTACGGAGGCGATTTGACTCCCGAACAGCTCACTACTGCTTATAATTCCGGAAGCCCCTATAATTCGCCATTGCCTGGACATCTTACAAAGTTTAGTAATTGGTATGGTAAGGCAGGCAGTTTCATAGGATAATAAATACGTATGAATCCTGAAAGGAACTTTCCAACGCAAGTACAGGAAAACCCAAGGGGCACGGAAGTTCTTGAAGAGGAAATTGTTAGAGAAGAGGTTAAGAGCCTGTCGGTAAACGGAGACGCGTTAAGAAATACACTTTCTATATTAACCAACGCCGGGCTTGAAGCTCTGAAAAGTATTTTTAAGAAAAATTAATTTATGAGAAATGTACTAATCTTTTTTTCACTAATGTTACTTCTACTTGTCGGCGGAGTTTTTCTGTTGGGAAACCCGAAAGGAACAACAGACGCGGTTTTTGCACCCGTTTCCGCACAAATTACTGAACTAGGACTAAACGAAACCGATCTTAAAGCTTGCGTTGACAGTGGTAAATATACAGAAAGGGTCAATAGAGATATTTTACAAGGAAATGCCCTTGGAATAACCGGTACTCCCACAATCATACTTTTAGACACAGAGACGGGAAAAACAGTTATGGTTTCCGGAGCTTATCCTTTCGAATCTTTGAAGGCAAGTATAGACAAATTACTAGCGGGCGAGGTTCAAGTAGGGGATACGATTTATGAAAATGGGGAAATTGGGATTAAGATGGTGGTTGGACAGGTAGAAAACATTGGTTTAGTGGAAGATGATCATCTAAGAGGAAACCCAGAAGCAAGAATTGCTCTTATTGAGTACACCGACTTGGATTGCCCATATTGCGCGAAATTTCACGTAACAGCGCTCATGTTGGGCAGCGAGTTTGGTGATAATTTAGTTTGGGTATATAGACATTTCCCACTATCCTCTCTTCACCCGAATTCCTTTAATAAGTCCCAACTTCTTGAATGCGCGAATGAGCAAGGTGGTGCCGAGGCCTTTTGGAACCTTGCGGACACATATTACGCAAATTCCCTTAAATAACCCAAAATGTTAGAATTCCCAGATGGACAAAAGGGGCAGGCTTTTTGTGGTTGGAACACCTATTGGAAACCTTCAAGACATGACGCAACGGGCAGTTGACGTTTTAAGCAAGGTAAATTTTATCCTATCAGAAGATACCCGAGAAAGTAAAAAACTATTAGATGCGTATAAAATTCAAAACGCAAAACAAATTTCGTATAGAGATCAGAACCATAAAAAGGTATTTCCGATGGTTTTGGATCTTTTATCAAGCGGAAATGATTTGGCCTTAGTTTCGGATAGTGGAACGCCGTTAATTTCAGATCCGGGATTTAAACTTGTTGCTGGAGCAATTGATGGGGGATTTGAGGTTGTCGCAATACCTGGTCCCTCGGCAATAGCCGCGGCTTTGAGTATTTCCGGTCTTCCCACAGACAAATTTTCGTTTTTAGGTTTTTTGCCCAAAAGTTCTGGGCAAAGATCGCAATTGTTAAAAACTTATGGAATGCTTGATTCAACTTTAGTAATTTATGAATCGCCGTTTAGAGTAAATAAACTTTTGGAAGAAATAAACGCGACATTAGGTAACAGGTACGTCTGCTTATGCAAAGAATTAACAAAAGTTTACGAAGAGTGCGTGCGGGGAAGTGTTCAGAACTTATTAAATTCTGGCCTTACTTATAAAGGAGAGTATGTAGTTTTGGTTGCTAAGGAAGGATATGCGTTGAATGGATAAAAGTGTTTTTGTGGAAGAATCCCGAAAACTTTCGAAGGTAGTTTCGCTTGTAAGTAGCGCGAAAACCAGTTTAGAAAAGGCCATGGAATCTTTGGGTGCTTTTAACCTTGAAAAACTCAAAGAACTTCGCGAGAGCCCGGCTACAAATGCTGCTGACTTTTTACAGTTTCTGGAAATAATAGATACAAAAAATGCTGCTTTTAACATTGGTGACAAGTATAAAAAACTTGAGGAACTGGAATATTTAAGTAAAGAGCCGTACTTTTCACGAATAGATTTAAAAAACAAAGAATCGGGCAAAACTGACGCGTATTACATTGGAAAGTTTGGGTATACAGAAAAACGTGAGCCAGTTGTTATAGACTGGAGGGCGAAAATCGCTTCGATTTACTACAAATACAGATATCCTCAAAAAAATGTTGAGTACGAGACACCACAAGGAAAAAAAGTAAAAGATTTAACACTAAAACGTACTTTTGAAATAGACAGCGGCGAGCTTATTAAGTATTACAACAACGACATAAAACTTGATGAGACTGAAATAATTGCCGAGAAAATCTCTAAAAGAACGGGAGGAGTTTTAGAGGACATTATAGAAACAATTCAGCAATCTGAGCATGAAATTATTGAGGCTGACCCTAGAAGTGTTTGCATTGTCCAAGGGACTGTAGGCAGCGGAAAAAGTACCGTAGCTATACATAAACTTTCGCATATCTTTTTTAATTATCCGAATTTAATCCGTCCGGAGCGCTCAATTCTTATTGCCAAAAATCAGATTCTTGTAGGCTATCTTTCAACCCTTTTTCCAAAGCTTGGAATTTTTAATATTAATTACGGAACAATTCGTGATGTTTTATATAGAATTCTTTTTTTCGAACAAATTTCCACAAAATTTAATCTGGATAGAAATTCCGATGTGTCATCTTTCGAACTCAAAGATCTACTAAAATTAAGAAAGCGGCTTGAACAAACTCATAAACGATACCAAAAACTATTAGAGGATTTATTTGCCAAACCGGAGTACGAAAGTTTTGGAGGATTTGTATACGATCCTTACCAACCGGTTAGAAGAAATTACACCGAAGCAATTCAGGACCTGGAAGAGGAAAAAAGATTTCAGCAAGAATATATTAAAGAAAATCCAAACCACCCACGAAGCAAACTGTTTATTGAAAATGTGAAGACCATGAATAGGATAATTAAGCGGTTATCTGGTATTAGAAGTTCAATAAGAACAGAGGCGCTAAATGCTTTGTCTAAAGAGTACAAGATTAAGGCTGGGGAGGAGTTTGGGTACCTGGAAGCCCTTTTATACCTTGCCATTTACGTAGAATTGATAGGATTTAAGAAATTTAGGCAATTTGAGTACTGCGTGGTGGATGAGGGGCAGGATTTTGGTGTTTTGGAGTATTTTGTGCTTAAAAAGCTGGTTCAGGGAGGCAGATTTTGCATTTTGGGCGATTTGAATCAGTCTTATGGCAAAGAGGGCCTAAAAGACTGGAAAGACATTTTTGAGCTTGTAGAGGGGGCAAAAAAGGCGAATATGTTTATCCTGGACACAAATTACAGAAGCACAAAACCCATAATTGAGTATGCGAAGACTTTACTTGCCAGATACACTAAGAAGTACCTGCCAAAGCCAATTCAAAGAATGGGGTCTAAGCCGGTTATAAAGCAATTTGTAGCAAATAACGACGTTATGGATGCGTTTTCTGAAGATGTTAAAAATGACATTATCACGCTTGATAAAAGCATTGGAATTATTTGTTTTGGTAAAGACTATTATGAACAGGCCGAACGGGTTTTAGCTAAGTTTAAACTACCTAAAGAAAAATTTATAAAGCTGCGGGAATCTGAGCGCGTTCATTACCTCCCACGTGCGGTTTACTTAACAGAGTTTGAAAACTGCAAAGGATTGGAATTTGGTAGAGTGTATATATTGGGCTTAAATCCAAGTAAGGCTAAAAACTTTACGGAAGCTAAAAAAGCATTTGTTGCAGTAACAAGAGCGATGGACGAGCTTTCAATTTATTATGCTAAAAATTAAGGCGTTGCCATTACTATTTTTGATATTCGTTACCTTATGGTTAAGACTTGTAAATTTGGGTTACTCGGATTATCAAGGGGATGAGATAAAGGCTTTATTTTTACCTGACGTGGGCCAAACAGGTCTGCAATTTCTAATGGAGCAAAGAAAAGGTCCCGTTCAGTTTTTAGTTACTTACGCAATGCAAATTTTTAGCTCAGACTACTTAAATCAGTTTGTGATGCGATTGCCTTTTGCGATTGCAGGGATTTTAGCCGTTTACTTCTTTTATAAGTTCGTAAAACTTCACTTTGATGAGAAAACCACGCTTTATGCTTCACTTTTTATGGCCATGAACGGATTTTTCGTGGCGTTTTCAAGACTTGTTCAATATCAGGCTTTTACTCTTCTTTTTTGCATTTTGGCACTTTACTTTTTTTCATTAACTATAAAAGACGCAAGGTGGAAAATTAAAGGTTGGTACATTGGGGCAATTTTCTGGGCGCTTTCAATTCTTGCACATTATGACGGAGGGTTTATTGCGCCATTTGTTTTATACATTTTAGTGAGATGGTTTAAAGAGGATGCTGACGGTAAAAAACTGGAAGGGAAGGTTAAGATAAAACATATTTTACTTTCGGGATTAATTTTTCTTGGGCTGCTTTCGATATTTTTTGTTCCATACGTTTTTAGCATTTCAGAAGCCACTAAAGATTACTGGCTAAATAGACTTAGCGGAGGTGAAGGCAAGATCTCAAGTTCAATTGTGACCTTTAAAGTGTATAACCCAAAACTTATGTTTTATATTTACGCAGGGCTTTCTGCAACCTCTCTAATTAAATTTAAGAAAATCTGGCCAATAGTTATGTGGGCAGCGTTTCCTTTGTTTGTATGGGAAGTTATTACTTCAGTTCCCGGGACCCACATTTATAATTACGTTTTGCCAATAACAATTTTGGTGGCCCTTGGAATTACAGTAATTGAGGAGCAGGTAATAAAAGTGCTTAAGCCAAAATTTGGGAAAATCTTAAATGTTTTGGGTCTTATGATCTTGTTTGTATTTACATTCTTCCTTTCGCATACAGTTTTTGTAAATAATACAACCGAATATCCATGGGAAGATGAAAAATTTTTAATTTGGACATTAAACAAGCCAACTCCAATTTTCCACTTAAGTCTTTTTGGATTTCCATATAATAGGCAATGGGAAACAATAGGGTCTGTAATAAACGCAAGCGATGTTGAGTATTATTCGACAAATGAGCGCGACTCAATTTCAAGATTTTATGTCACGAAACCAAAAGATACGAATAACGCCGGCTATTACGTATCTGTAAACTCCCCGCAAAGTTTTTCGCCGCCTTTCCTGCAGGAAAAATCAGTGTATTGGGGCGAGAACCACGATCCGGTAATGGAAATTAGGAGGGGCGAAAAAGTGCTAGTGAGAATTTATCTTATGCCAACAGGTGGGTTGAAAGATATAAGAAGCCTCGGGTACTAAAACCCTATTGAAGTTCCCCAGCACGAATAGTGTAAGTGTGGCCATCTATTATCAGCACATCATTTAAACCATAGGTAATTTCCGAATCATCATCAAAAACTTGCCACATATAGCCGTCCGGCGCGCTGTACCCATTTACCGTATCAAGGACAGTTCCGTAGGTATAATCAGTTTTTGTGAATGTAAAGCCGCTGTTCTTCAGATGATACTCAAGGAGTTCCATAACCGTGTCTTTGTTAGTTAGTTGCGCGTGGTAGATTGAAGTTGCAGGGCCATTTTCAACAATAAGATCAACACTTGCCGGGTGAATTTCCATTTCTTCTGTAGTAACTTCCTTTTCACGATCTTTAACCTCAACAAGCCTGTTCGCAAAAACAGAAAAGTATATAAAAAGGCCTAAAACTAGATAAATGCCCAAAACTATTAGTACGGGTAAGAGTTTTTTCACTTTTTGATGGTATATTTAATCTGGCCAAGCGTCAATTGTAGTTTATTTGAGTTTAACTATATAATACCGACGCCGTGCCTCCTTAGCTCAGCGGACTAGAGCACTTGTCTTCGGAACAAGGGGTCGGGGGTTCGAATCCCTCAGGGGGCGCCAACCAAAATGCAAGTAAAAATCCGTAAAGTTACAAAAGAAGAACTTTCCGCAGTAGGAAAAGTCTGGGCCTCAGCTTTTAATGATGCATATAAATGGGAGCACTGGTCCGACGAAAACGGAGTCAAAATAGTTAGTTACATGTATGAAAAACAACCCGATTTATTTCTCTTGGCTGAAGTTGATGGGGAGATGGTTGGTGCTACATGGGGTGCGATTAAACCGCATTTTGACGGTAATCATATGGTGGACGGCGCCGTGTTTATACTTCCGAAATACCAAGGCAAGGGGCTTTATAGAAAACTTTCAACCGCAAGACTAAAGGAAGCAATGAAAAAATACAAGGTTACAGGAGTGCAGATTTTGGCAAGCAGCACCAACGAATTTCCAATCTCCTTTTACAAAAGGCTCGGATTTAAAGAGACAAGCTGGGTCCTCCTTTACACAAAGCCAGAAGAATTACTAGAAAACTTAGAGAAATAATATATACTCTATCTATGGGCTGTATACTCACCCAAGACATAATCACACAAATTTCAAATCAGCTAAAAGAAAATAGAAAAGATGTTGTTTTAACCCATGGAGTTTTTGACCTATTCCATATCGGGCAAGCTGAGTTTCTTAAAAAATCAAAGAAGCAGGGCGATTACCTAATTGTAGGGATAGAATCGGACGAAAGAGTTTCGGCATACAAGGGTATTGAAAGGCCAGTTATACCTTTAGCGCAGAGGATGGAAATAATTGCCGCCTGTGATTATGTAGATTTTGTTTATCCAATATCGAATCCGTCTCCTGTGGTTGACGCCTTTTATAAACATATGTATGAGTTATTAAACCCAGTATTGGTAACCTTTGGCAGGGGGTTTGCCTACCAAAATCAACTAAAGGATGAAAAGCTACAGATTCTGGGCATAAAATCAAAGAAAATTACCCATATTTACGATACACTACAATCAACAACAAGGATTATAGACAAAATACGAGCGGCATAGGCACAGTTTTATTTCCAACCACATTTCTGCTATCCTTACCAGTGAAATGCGCATATTTATATCCTATAAGTATTCCAACATTAAAGATAAGGCTCAGCTAAAAGACGAACTTCTCGAAGTTTCGGATATTTTAGAGTCTTTTGGCCATGAAACCTTTCTTCTTGCCCGCGACGTCCAAAACTGGAACAACAAAGGCCACTCTCTGCACTCAAGATTTTCCATACCGGCCAGGGAAATAAGAAAAGCAGACGGCATATTTGTGTATTTGAACAGCAGCGTTTTAAGTCCCGGCCTTCTTTTTGAAATTCACTGGGCAAAACTTTTTGGCAAAAAAATAATTCTCGCGATCAAAGAGGGAGTTAGGTCCTCTTACTTACACAAACTCGCCAGCGAAAAAGCAATTGTGTTTAAGAATTTTGCTGAATTAAAAGCAGGATTGAAATGACAACTTTATCTTCAGCTGAAACGTTACCAACGGAAGCCTCAACGGGCTCCGTTCAAGAAATTTTAAAAGAAACTGTTGAAAAATCCTCTCCGATGGAAAACGAATCTCATGAAGCTTTTGAACAAAGAAAAGAAAAGCAGCGAGAAATTATTGACGTTATGCCCGGCGACCTTATTGAAAGAATCGAGGAGGATATAAGAATTGACGGCGAGTTTAAAGCAAGAAGGAAGGAACCGAAACCCACTCTTGAGGATAAAAAGCACATTGCAACAGGAGAAATCTTTGAATCACTGGCAAGCACGGAGTACAAACTCAGAGAACAGAGAGAACCGTCCGAATTATCGCTTCAGATTCTCAAAATTTATAAAAATCCTCCGGAGGCTCTCACACAAGCCGTTGGACATTTAAGAAACCCAGATTTAATTGACATCCGGGAGGATACTTCCACACACAAAATGGTAATAACGGGACTTGCGGAAGTAAAAATGGCAACCTTAGATGTTCGAACTTACGAGCAGCAGGTAGATTTTAGAGAGAGTTTGGAAAATGTTATAGAAACTGTTAAAGAAATGGCTAAAGTAAACCTAGATTTGGAAGGTTTTGAGGAACTTCTCGAAAATTCGGACAAACTTGAAATTGCTGCAGAACTTCATACTGTCTTTGTTTTGCCCGCAGAAAGGGATATTGCGAACCCCAGGTCACTTGTTAATGAACATGATTTTAAAATAAACGATTCCATGAGTTTATATTACGAACTGGTTGATGGAATCATACCTGAACAGTGCACTCTACAGAATTCAGTCTTTACAGCAGCCGATATAAGAAACTTCCAAAAAGCCCTTTCTCCGCTTTTAGGTTTCTAATACAAGACAAGTTTGATATCATTCCCTTGCTTTGAGGGGGCGTAGCTCAGTGGTAGAGCAGCTGGCTCTTAACCAGCTTGTCGTGAGTCCGATTCTCACCGCCCTCACCAACCATACAAACAAGTTTGTATTATACCCTATAACATGTTAACCTAACCACAGTTAAATCTACAAATCGGTCTTTCAAGACCTTAGCAACAACTAATCTAGGAGAAGAGATGAAAACAAATCGTAACCACCTTAGTTCGGTTTTAGTTCTTATAGGGTTCGTCTTGGGTGCCTGCAGCACACCTGCTGCAGTCTTGGAACCTACAGCAATACCCACCACACTGCCGGCTGCCATTACAAACTGCGGTGGAGGTGCTTTCACAGCTTATACTGAACTCGAGGTAAAAGGAGCTAGTTGCGACCAAAATCTAACAGCCAGCATGAATGCTCCGGTAGTTAACATTTTCTTGCAAGATGGGGGGCGGGAACTTGTCCTTCACTTGAGCTACACTCTTGAAGGGGACGCGATGACGGGTGCTTACTGGATTCACTACGCAGTAAGTGGTGAGTACCACGAGGGCAGTGCTGCTATTCCGGTGGAGCCCCAATGCGACTCTCTAACCCCCCTCAACCCCATGGACGGGAAAGAGGGCACCATAGATTTGGTGTCGCCTCACGGAGTTTTTCAAGCGCGTTGCGAATTTGGGGATGTAGTTGTCATCGAAATGAAATGGATCAACCTCAGCCAAGATGATTTAAATGGCTAGGGAACGGTAGTAATTTTAATAGTGCCCGGCAGAGAGAAATCCAAAACTCCGCTGGGCACGTTTTATTTTTAAGATTTCTCGTTGGATAAATGATTAAAAGTTCCAATTAATGAACCGGCCAAAATTAGCCCTGTTCCCAAAATAAAAACCGGCGAGATCTTATCGCTAAAAAGAATGACTCCGGACAGAACCCCAACCGGAAGTTGCAAATACTGGCTCAAACCCACCACATACGCGTTTGTTTGTTTAATCCCCTTTTGGTAAAAGAAAAACATCAAAACTGTTCCAAAAATAATTAGATAAATCAACGAATATAAACTTACATTAGTAGTTTCGGATACAACAAGTGGCTTCCCTAAAATAGCCATCGCAAACATGCCCAATATAAAAACAAAAGTTGTTGCTACAAACTGGTTAAATGTTAAATCGATTGAAGAAATAGTTTTACTTAATTTCCTACACTCAACAATATAAAGCGCCGAAAGAATTGCCGAAAAGAAAACAAGAAGGTTGCCAATAACTAACTGATGCCCATTTGTTCCGCTAATTTTCACTTCGAAAATTATAAAAAGCGTGCCGCCCAATCCCAAAAGAATGCCAGCAATGCTTTTTAAAGTTTGCTTTTCGCCAAGTAGGTGGTGAGCGCCCAGTCCCACCGCAACAGGAATAAAAGCAAGGATTGCCTGAACATACGAAATTGTCGAAAGACTAAGTCCTAAAATAATTAACAAGAGCGCTCCTGCTGATAAAAAGGAGGCTTTTAGTGCAGTTTTTTGAATTTTTGGGCGATAAATAAGCCAGATAACAAGGGTTGCGGCGGCAAACCTTATTAACATGAGCAATACTGGCGAAAGCTCAGTTAGGCCGTATTTAAGGGCAGGAAGATTAAGCCCTGCAAAAACTGCAGACAAAACTACAAACACTAAAGCCATCATTTAATTGTACTAAATTGGATAAAGGTTTGTTACTATTGCTGCTGAGACTACATCAAAGGAGGCATTGTGGCAAAAACTGCAAAAAAGAAGAGCGGCAAACCACCCAAATTCAACGGAAAGGAAATTCGACGCGGGCAAGCTCAGATTAACGGCATAAATCACGCCAACGGTCTACCTGAGAGAAAGAAAAGAATGAAAAGAGACTGCTAAAAATTAAATGAGTTGGTTTCATTAGACTCTCACACCTTGTGGGAGTCTTTTTTTAAGCAAGTGTTTGGTTTTACGCTATAATAGCAACGACATCAGCCAGAGTGGAGGAATTGGCAGACTCGCTGTCTTCAGAAGGCAGTTCGCGCAAGCGAGTGCGGGTTCGAGTCCCGCCTCTGGCACCAAGTCTTTGCTGTGGTAAAATTCCCGTGCTGGAAGGCCATAAGATCGAGGGCGAGTGGCGGAATGGTATACGCGCAACGTTGAGGTCGTTGTGGGGTAAAACCCGTGCAGGTTCAAGTCCTGTCTCGCCCACCAAAAGGCTGGTAATATTACTTCATGGCTAGAAAACTTTTTAAGATTTCACTTTTCTCAATACTTGCTTTCGCTCTAGCTTTCGCCCTATCTCCAACTTTGTTAAACAAGCCAGCGTACGCCCAGTCAGCCCCAAGCATCGTAGAAGTCATAGATTCATTTCACAGCGACATTGTTGTAAATAGTGATGGCACAGTTAATGTTACGGAAATAATCCATTACTATTTTCCATTTTCCCGACACGGAATCTTTCGTGAAATTCCCTTAACTAAAACAAATCAAGACGGCAAGGATTTTAGAATGCTTGCTTCAGAAATTTCAGTTACAGACGAACTTGGCCGACCGTATATGTTTCAAGATAATTCAACTTCCGCAGAAATAAACTTAAAAGTAGGTGACCCGAATGCAACAATAACGGGAACTCATGTTTATGTAATCAAGTACACACTTTCCGGTGCTTTAACTTATTTTACTGACCATGACGAAATTTATTGGAACGTTACGGGAAACGGGTGGGAAGTTCCTATTTACGAAAGTAGCGCAACTGTAATTTTGCCCGACAGCGAGAGATTAGATTCTGCTGTAAGCGGTATTTGTTATATAGGTACTCTCGGGTCAACAGAGAGGTATTGCGATATTACCTTACCGGCAAGAAATGCTCTCGAATTCAAGTCGCCGCGACAACTTGAACCGGGGGAGGGTTTAACAATAGTTGAAAGCTTTCCAACTCGTATAGTTGAAGTGTTGGAGCCAGTAAGAGATTTTTCAAGTTTGTGGGAGACAATTATTGGAATTTTGATTTTCATCGGATGGTTAATTTTTTATATTCTACTTCCGGCTTTTCTTTTCTTTAGAATCTGGCCAAGGCTTAAAAAACAGCCAAATGAGAAAAAGGTTGTTGCCGCATGGTTTGATCCTCCAAAAACAGATTCAGGTAGAAGTTTAACTGCTGGTGAGGTTGGTGTTTTATACGATAAAAAAGGCGACATTCGGGATATTACAGCAACCCTAATTCAAATTGCACAAAAAGGTTTTATAAAAATTACTTCCGAAGAAAGTGGTGTGATTATTAAAAAACCAAAGTTTTCACTGGTTAAGGTTCGTGAATGGGAGGGGAGCGATTTGTTAAAGTACGAAAAATATTTACTTGATTCAATTTTTAAAGGGGCGGAGGTAGTTTCGCTTGAATCTTTGGGTAAACGGGTTGGTTTTGCCACAAAACTTGAAACAACTTACAAAGAGGCAGCGAAACAACTGGTTGGAGATGAGCAGTTTGCGGAAGATCCGTATAAAGTTCGTGAGAAGTGGATGATTGTGTTTGTTTTAGCATTTTTCTTTTTTAACCCATTGTTGGCGCTAGTTGCGTATTTAGGTTCAAAGTCGTCCAGGCGAACAGAAAGTGGTGCTCTTTCGTGGGCAACTATTGAATCAATGAGAAACTTTGTTCGCTCGCAGGACAAACAGCTTGAGTTTCAAGCTCAAAATCAAATGTTTTTTGAGAAGCTGCTGCCGTACGCGATTGCTTTAGGCGTTGAAAAGATTTGGCTTGATAGATTTAAGGACTTAAAACTTGCTAAACCCGAATGGCTTGAGTCGGATAACTTTAATACATTTTCGTATTTGTACTTAATGAATAGCTTCAATTCTTCTGTTAGTAGCGCGGTTGCCATGAGCTCAACTAGAAGTTCTTCAGGATTTAGTAGCGGGTTTTCAGGTGGATTTTCCGGAGGCGGAGGTGGCGGTGGGGGAGGTGGAAGTTGGTGATTTTTAACCAGTTTTTCTACAACATTCTTGGTTGGATAGGTCTTGGCTTATTACTTGTTGGATTTTATATAGATGCGACAAATAAGGTGGCCGAAGACTCCAAAATCTACTTTCTTTTGAACTTGCTTGGGTCGGTGAGCTTAGCTGTACATTCCTATTTTATAGGGTCAACGCCAATACTTATTCTAAACGTGGTTTGGGCCGGAATTTCACTGAGCAAGCTCCTAAAGAAGCATTAGCCTGTGGTAAAATGAGTCGTGTTTGCGACGGTAGTTCAGTGGTAGAATGCTTCCTTGCCAAGGAAGAGGTCGCCGGTTCGAATCCGGTCCGTCGCTCCAAGTTTAAGTCTTCTTGAATTCTTTTTCACAAAATGATATATTGCAATTACTCGAAAACGTCCGTATGGTCGCTGTTCCAACAGGAAATAGGGTCAGCCAGCCTCTTAACAATGCTGGGTTACCAGGTCTAGACAACCTGGTTTTAGTTTTCAACTAGAATCTCTGAATTTTTGAAGCTAATAACAAATTCACTTGTATATAGTTTTTCTTCTGCAATATCTCTCAAGAAGCCGGCCATTGCATCCGCTAAGCGTAAGAATACGCTTTGCTGATCCCTCATACCGCGAATCTTTCCATACTTAATTCTCAGCGTTTTAAGTTCGCTTCTTACAATTTCTCTTTCTTTATTATTAAGTCCATCAATGATTATATGAACAGAGTAGTCATCCAAGCCTTTGGATAGGACAGTCTTTGCAATAGTTAAAGATGTGAGCTTTGAATACTCTTTCGAAGAACGGTAAATAGAATAGTAGACTGTTTGTTTGAGTTCTTTGAGTTGGGAGATTTCTTTTAGGTAGCTTTTCTTAATCTTATTACTTGCTTTCTTCCACTTTAGTTGCTTTTTCCCAGTCTCTGCTTCTATTTCTTCAAGTCTTTTCTCAAGAAAATCCACTTCATGAGCTTCTTTTAACACAACGGCAACTAAAAATAATTCTCCTGCAGTATCTTGACCAGTTTCGTCAACATAACAGTAAAGCTTTATCATTACAATACACATTGTAGCATCTATTTACTCTATTTGCTATAATTACGAAGCTAAACCGCCCTGTGAGGTCGAAAGACGTTTGCAGGGCTTTTGCTCTCTACCTTTCACCACAACCTAATTTCTTATATAATTCCCGCGTACTTTAAGGATTTATGGGGCGGTAGCCAAGTTGGTCACGGCACCGGTCTGAAAAACCGGCTATGAGGGTTCGATTCCCTCCCTCCCCACCAAGATTTCTTATAGTGAACTTGGGTTACCAAACCCAGTAACTAATTTCTCAAGCACTTCGTACGCTTTACCCTGCGACAACAATTCCTTAGCTTTTTCTGTCCCTTCTTTTAAAGTCTCAACATTTCCTAATGCATACAGAGCAGCTCCAGCATTAATTGCCACCAAATCAGCCTTTGGTCCGGTTTCTTCTCCTTTTAATATATTAGTAAAATCCGCGATATTCTGTTCCTTTCCTCCTGTTTTAATGTCATCTAATTTGGCTTCTTTAACTCCTAAATCCTTCGGGGTAACCTCATACCTTTTAATTTCTTTTCCAACCTGTTCCAATACAATAGTTTTACCAACATTAGAAAATTCTGGCATTCCAACTTCCGCCCACATAGTTAAAGATTTCTTAAATCCCAGTTTCATAAAAAGTTCGGCCAAAACCTGAAGGTATCTTTCTGAATAGCAACCATAAACTCGATAATTCATGGTTTGGGGTGAAAATACATTTGAAACGAGGTGGAAGGGCGATCTTACTCTAAGCTGTCGTTCTCTAAATATTTTCCCGGATATCTTTGCCCTGTTGGCAAGTCCAGGACTAATAAAGGCTACAAAGATTGGACAGATTCCAACTTCTGTTAGCGCCTGCTCAACCTGCTCCTTAGAAAGCTTTGATATATCAACTCCAAAGGCAGCAAAGGCATCAGCGCTACCCGTTGGGCTTGTTACTGCCCAATAAGCGTTCTTTGCAACTGTGTAACCAGCCGCCGCTACAACAAAAGAGGCTGCTGTGCTTACATTTATACTTTTAAAACTCCCACCTCCCGTGCCAGATAGATCAATAACCTTATCTGGATCTAATTTTGTATTCAACCTCACTGCCAGGGCGCTAACTGCATTGTAAAAACCTAAAAGCTCGTCTGAAGTTTCACCTTTTGCATGAATTGCGCCCATAACCATAGCTAGGTGGTAACCTTCTGTGTCATAGGTAAATATTGTTTGAAAAAGCTTTGTGGCTTCGTCTGCTGTTAAGTCATTTCCGTCAACTAGCTTTGCAAGGGCAGATCCGATTTCCTGCAGTTTAGCCAAATTCTCGTCCATCTTTACAGTATAACACTAGAAACCATTCGCTCTACGATCCTATAGTCTTGACGCCACAGTGAATTTGATTTATAATCACAGCCGAAACCAATCTTAGCCTAAAGGAGGGCATAAATGCTTGGTTCAATTCTAGCGCTAGCATACTTTGGATGGGAACACTTCGTCCGGGGGCAAGGGCTGGCTCAAACGTATCTCGCTTCTACACAACTTCTCTTTTGGGCCAATATTGCCACGTCGGTCGTAGCTTTGGGGATGGCTGTCTATGCCTACATCGAAGGCCGTCGAAATGATTCGGGACTTAGCAAGGAAATTTTCAAATTGCTACTGTTCTCTCCCTTAGGAGTTTTGGGTGCCCTTGGCATCGTAGTCAAAGTTGCTGTCACAGTCGCCTTTATCCTTGGACCGTACCTTCTCTACACGGCTCTGGATGGCAACTCTTGGAATCAAGTCCAGATGATCTACGGTGCAGCTCTTCTGATCGTTGGCTTGATGAGTGGACACAAATAACAGAAACACAACCTGATAGCGGGTGGTTGGGCATGAAACCAATCTTAAATGTGAGAAAAGCGACTCGTAAAGAGCCGCTTTTTGTTTATAAACAACTTGCATTCCTCCAAGTTCTGCTATACTGATTTCATGTCAAAACTTATTCTTATTCTCATAGCAGTATTAGTTTTAGGTGGGGGCGGTTACTTTTTATATAGCAGATCTCAAACACAAACATCTTCGGGGCTGGAAGGCTCTGGCACAACTTCATTTACAGGCGGTATTGCTGGCCTTCTAAAATCGGGTCGAGACATGCAGTGTGAATTTTCATACGCTGATGAAACAATGATGACTGCTGGAACAGTTTATGTTGCTAACGGCGGTCAAAAGGTAAGAGGTGATTTTGACACAACTTTAACTGACGAAGAAACTATGACCACTTCCATAATTCAAGATGGTAAAATCGCTTACTACTGGGGCTCTGCAATGGAGCAGGGAATTAAGATGGAGTTAGATCTTGATAAATCGGCTTTTGACACAGATAGCTACGCTAATACCAACTCAACTACAAACCCAGTTGCTAACCTTGAAGACAATGTGGAATATGATTGTAGAGGTTGGGTTGTAGATAACAGAATGTTTACACCTCCTTCTGATGTTGAATTTATCGACTTTGCAGCCATGATGGAAAATTCCGGATTAGATAACGCTATGATGTGCGCAACTTGTGCGGGGCTTGAGGGCGAGGATAAAACCAATTGTTTGCAACTCTTTAGTTGCGAATAAAACCAGTTACAGCTGTGATAGAATCTACACTGCGAGGGCGGTTAGCTCAGCTGGTTAGAGCATTCGGTTTACATCCGAAAGGTCGTAGGTTCAAATCCCACACCGCCCACCATTAAACCTGTAGCATTTCACTTTTTAATAAAATTTTGATATATTCATCTCGCTAATAAATAAACTAGTGGCCTAAGGGCCGGGAGAGTAAACGCCATGGATCGAGCGATTGGCAAGATAAGACCCACCATCTACTTTTGCGAAATCTGCAAGAAAGAGTTTCGCGCAAAAAGAGGCGAAAGGGGAGGAAATTCAGCTAAAAAACAGGCTGCTGAATGCTCACTGCTTCCTGCACAACCTTTTAAGTTTAAGGTTGGTGCGCGGGTTGTTAGCAAAGTCCAGCTCCGCCGCAGGAAGCGACTTGGGAAACGCCCAAAATACAGCCGGTATTCAAGGCTTCCCGTCTATGTTGTGCTCAAGCAGCTTCACGAGCGCCGCGGTAAGTTTCATATCAACGTGTACATGGTAGAAAGGGAAGGGGGAACAAACGATATCAAAACCTTTTTCTACGAACGCGGTCTAGAAATAGCGCAGGAGTAGCACTGATTAACGCGAGGAGGACATTGTCAGAGCTATCTGATGATGTTCTCCTCCGCAACACCACCTGTAACTAGTTTATGAATCACATCAAAAACCATTCCCTTATGTCCAATCACGTAATATTGAGTATTTTGAGCATCAATAACCCCGTCCACAACATCAGTAACATAGCCTCTTAACCCATCCCAACCTTCTTTTGGTTCGGAGTAAACAAATTTGTAATCAAAGTTAGGAAGTAGAGTCTTGAGGTTTTCCAACTCTTTCTCAAAAAACATATCGCCCTTATTTCTTAAGCCAAAGTAAAGTGTAATGCTGCTTTGAACTTTTTGGTGGTTAAGTTCTGTTAGCATCGAAACCATAGGGGATACCCCAGTGCCTGTTCCAATGAAAACAATATTGGGCTTGTGAACTTGGGCAAGTTTTAATCTTCCAAGGGGGCCTAATGCTTCTATTTCGTCTCCAACTTTAAGGCTTCGCAAAAAGTTAGACCCTAAGCCTTCATGAGCTGCGGAAACGGAAATTGCAATTTCGCCGCCAACCCTGCAGTCAGAGGAAAGACAGTAAGGACGGGTTACATCGCCAATAATAACGCTTATATGCTGGCCTGGAATAAAACTTATTTCTTTTGGTTCTAAAAGTTCAAAAACAACTTGCAAAACCCTATGATTTAACCACGAGGTTTCTTTTACTCTTAACTTTAATCTTTGCGGTGCCATCAGCCCAAATTCTACTATAAATGCTTAAAAACGGCTAAACTTTGATATAATTCCAACGCATTGGGGGATCGTCTAGTGGTAGGACGTCAGGTTTTGGACCTGAATACTGGGGTTCGAATCCCTGTCCCCCAGCCAGAATACTCATAAAAAATGTACTCAACAACAATTGCTAAAATTAGAATTTACTTGTATAACAAATGTGTGGATTTGAAAAAGGCAATTAAAAATGTTGGGATCATTGGAGCCATTACATATATCGGCGGGTCGTTATTATTAGGAAAAACACTTATATTATTTGACGGGAAAGACCCTAAGTCATACTTTATTGCAACTATTGGATTGCTGTTAGTCATAACCTCAGGCGTACTTTACATTGAGAAAATGAAAATAAAAGAAAGGGTTATTCACGGTGCTTTCACAACATTAGAATCGGTTTATCACAGACTGGCGGAAAAGACATCAGGTGCAGAAGTAGAAAAAACCAAAATTATAGCTGCTGCTGTAGACAAACTACCAGACAAGATTAAAGAAGTTATGGAAAAAAGTCCTTTAGATGACATATTTTGATGGGAGGTGAGCAACATGCTTAATGCTAACCTTATAGAAAGCGTAAAAATAAAGATCAATCTGTTGTTAGGAAAAGATAAGAGGATGGGAAGTGTGGGAATTCTAGATCGTGGGAGGGGCACAAAAATGTACAACAATACATTCATAGGCCTAGATACAGCAATCAAAGAAGAGGGTGAAGACGCCGAGGCTATTGGAAACAAAATACTAAAATAGATGGGTTTTGGATCTAGTACTCAGCCGAAATAAGCATCCATAGAAAAAGATCCTTGAATCTTAGTCATAATGGAATCATAATGTCACCAGGATGGTTACTACTAAGACGATCTTTATCGTAAGCGCTCTTTTGTTAACGCTAAGTTTCTTACTCACGTACAACTTGTATGCTAAGCAAAGGCAATTAATTTGCGATATGCAAGAAGCTTTCTTTGCTGAGAGATTATTCACTTGGAACATAATACGACGACATACTGGGGAGGACCCTGTGCACGAGGCAGAGGAAATCGAAAACCCTTTAATGTCGTATCCTTGTAACTAAGGTTCTAGACCTGCATGCTCAGCCAAATTGTATGAGTATTGAAACAACAACTATGGAATCAATGAAAGAAAAATTTGATAAGAAATATCCGGAAGCAAAAATGCTTCGTGAAATGGAATTGCGACGAACATCTCGTGACTTGTTCAATAAGTCGTCTGTTGGAAAAGCAACATCACTGGTATATTTTATGATTGCCGTGGGAAGCGTTTTTGTGTATTTGAAATACTTTGAGGTAAATATTCTTCTTTCAATTTTCTACGGGATAGTTACTTGGTTTACTGTAACTTATATTTTTGACAAAATCCTGATTAAGCTTTCCGGTATAGAGGGGATGGTAAAGAAATTCAATGACGAGGAGATAGAAGTCACTGGGAGAAAACTTGAAGAGACGCTAAAAGAAAAAGGTAAATCAGTAAATGACTTACTGGAATAAGTCCATAGAGGGGTTCTAGACCGACATGCTCAGCCAAAAGAATTCATTGTATAATTTTTCCATACCGATTAAAAAATCTACAAAAGATGAAAAGCCATACTTTTTGTTTTTAGTTCCACCTGCCAGGGTTGGTGAAATATTACAGAAGGTTATTACGAATTTGAGTGAAAAACATAACAGCCCAAATTTTGAACCTCATATAACTCTTCTGAATAATGTTTTTTCGGATTTAGAAACTGTAAAGCAAAAGGCAAAGCTTTTGGCTTCAAAACTGAAACCGATTCTGATTTCCCTCGGTGAAGTTTCCTTTGGTGCTAATTATTTTCAATCTGTATTTATCAGGGTGAAGGCTACGGCTGAACTTATGGATTTATATACGCTGGCAAAAGAAATATATCTAGCAGACGACAATGTTTTTATGCCACATATGAGCCTTATATATGGAAATCAGACGATGGAAGAGCGGAAAAGGATAACTTCTGCAATAGAACTTCCAAAAGATATTTCGTTTGAAGCTTCAAAGTTGGTGATAGTACCAGGCACTGAGAATCCGGACGATTGGATACACATTGAAGAATTTGATATAAAGTAGATTTTAACTCTGTCCACAATTATGGGCTCAGAAGGTTCTAGATCCGTATGCTCAGCCAATTTTAAATCGATGGAAAAGATTTCTTCATATCTATCACGTAGCGCTTTGCCATCTGCCTGTTCTTAAGAGACTCCCACGCTTTGTTAATGTCTTGTATATTGATAATTTCGATTTCAGGAAGAATATTATTCTTAGCACTATACTCAAGCATTTCCTGAGTTTCTTTTATTCCTCCTATACCTGAGCCTGCAATAGATTTCTGGCCATTTATAACGCTACCAGAGTGAAAACCTGGCATAGCCTCAATTGGCCCTACTAGGCAAAGTACGCCATGAACATTTAGTAGTTGAAGATAAACTTCCAAATCGTGAGCTTTTGGGATAGTGTCGAGCAAGAAATCAAATTTATGCGCAGCACTTTCCATATCTTGCTTGGATGTCGATACAATTACACCTGTCGCTCCGTAAGATTTAGCTTGTTCGGTTTTCTCTGGAGATGAGCTAATTACCCACACTTCAGCACCCATTGCCTTAGCGTATTTAACACCCATGTGCCCAAGGCCCCCAAGCCCAATAACTCCAACTTTCATACCTGGGTCAATCTTCCAACGCATAAGCGGAGAGTAGGTAGTAATGCCAGCACAAAGTAGGGGTGCAGCATGAGCCATATCAAGAGAATCGGGCAAAGGCAACACAAAGTGTTCTGGTGCCACCATAATGGTTGAGTAACCGCCCTTTGTATCGCTACCATCGATTGGGTCTTTCGAGCTATATGTCCATACTGGCCCATGTTCATTAAAGCAGCTGTTTTCAAAACCCCTCTTGCAAGCTTCACACTCACGGCAACTGTTAACCATACAGCCCACACCAACACGATCCCACGGCTTAAATTTTGTAACTGCACTGCCAACTCGTGTAACAATTCCTACGATTTCGTGGCCAGGCACGCATGGATATTCGATTTCACCCCAGTCTCCATGCGCAGTGTGTAGATCACTATGGCAAACCCCGCAGTAATGGACTTCAAGCTCTACATCGGTAGGTGTGGGCTCACGACGTTCAAATTCATAATATTCAAGGGGTTTATCTGCGGAAGGTGCGGCGAATGATTTTGCTTTCATAACGTCTATTATTGCATAACAATATTTCAATGTCTCGTTATTATCCTGACAATAAGATTGATTTTAAACCCCATTTTTGCTAGTTTCCTATAAGACCTAATATCGAGGAGGCCCAAAGTGCAGGAAGAGTGGAGAGATATTCTAGGCTTCCCTGGCTACAAAATAAGTAACTTGGGAAGAGTACAAGGTATTCGCGTACCAATTCTAAAAAGGCTTTATTCTATCCGGGGCGGCGAATATCCGTTTGTTGACTTACGTGGACGAGACGCAGAGGGAAACCTCAAAAGAAAAATCTCTTTGATCCACATTCTAGTTGCTGAGGCATTTCTTGGCCCACGACCTAAGGGTACTCTTGTACATCACAAGGACCACAAACGGGAAAATGCGTGTGTTAGTAATCTCGAATATGTAACGCACGTGGAAAATTCAAGATTGTAAGAGTTGGTTCAAACCTCAGTGTTTGGACCAACTTTTGCTCCATGATAAAATGCACACAGTGTTTAAAAAACTATCAGCCCCATTTTTAGCCTTTCTCCAAGCTAGCGGCCTTGTCTCCTACATTATTTTGATTTCTCTTTTCTTCAATTTTGTTGCCCCCAATTTTAGTGACAGTTCTGAGAACTTTTATGCACCTATGCTCATGCTTCTTCTATTTGTAATCTCGGCCGTTATTTCCGGATTGTTAGTTTTGGGACGGGCAGGAATGTTATTTTGGGAAAAGAAATACAAAGAATCTTTTACACTTGTTGGGTGGACAGTTGGATGGGGGATTCTCTATCTACTAACTTTTGTGCTGATTCTATCTAACTAACAAGGGTTAAGGTAACTCTAGACCCATATGCTCAGCCAAAATAACTACCCTCGTTGACTCCCTCTTCAGACTCATATATGATGACCCAAATATTCGTCGGCACTCAAAAGGAGAAAAATGATAAAAAGACTTGGAAGCACGTTTGAGTCGCTTAAGGAACAACCTCTCAAAGGTGTGATTTTCTTCGTACTGCTCGTCGCGGGTTTGCTTAACGGGGCATCCAGCACGATAAGCGTGGAGATCGCCCACAATATGTTTGCCCCAAGATCGGGAGAGTTCACAGACAGGATTGTAAGCGTTTTGGCTTTTCTTGCAGTTGGAGTGGTCGCTCAAGCAGTTTGGGGTCTGCCTTCTTTTCTCAAACCCAAAAAGCGCGACGAGTTTGATAAGGCAAAATGGTGGATTATGCACCGTAACGCTTTCCTCAGTGCAGTAGCCGCTGCAGCTGCAGTCTGCCTCTTCCTGTATGTCTATCAAACCTCTACTAGCACAATAGCGGTACCGATCAACGCCGTGCTACCACTTATCATAATCGCGCTGGGCGATGTTCTGATAAGAAAGCTGGTAAAGGTTGGGGCACTGTTGTTGCCGCTTTTATGTGCCCTCCTGGGCTTGGGCCTAATATCTATGAGGTCCGGGAACATCACCGACATAGGATTTGAGGCAATTGCTCTACTTGCCGCCTCGGCGGTATTCTGGGCATTCAGGGAGCACTTGGACCAGATTGGAAGAACATCCACCGATAGTGTTGAGTACGCCAACCTGCGGATGATCTATCTTGCCGTTGTTGGCGTAATTTTTGCCATAGTTGCAACGGCAGTTTTGGGAAGATTTACCCAATTCGTCAACATAATCGTTGATAAGGTTTTCAGCCTGCAAGGAGCTGTGGAGATCTGGGGTGTTGTACTAATCCTTACACAGCAATTTTTTGGGTGGGTCAACAATCACCTGATTACCTGGGCCAAGGTGTTTAGACCTGTAACCGTTGTCGGAGTTGTGAATGCATCCGTTGGTTCAATTACAGGCTTTGCTTTAGGTTACCTGTTTCTGCAGGAGGTAAGAAGCGAGGTAATTCTCTTAAATATTCTTGGCTTGGCTTTCCTTGTTGGCGCAACCATACTTGTTCCGAAACACGAACCAGAAAAGGATGTGACAGCATAGTTAATTTCAAGGCGGAAACGGCGGTTTTGAGAAATCAGAATCGCCGTTTCTCTATTCATTACTTGTAACCCATACCCGTTGGTGATACTATCAGCCGTAACATCAAGGTTTGCTAAATAAAAGGCGAGAGGAGCTAAAATGGGCAAATGGCGAAATCTTGGATCCGTCAGTACAGAGTTGGATGGGTTTGAACTTGTAACGATTTGGGACCCCGAAGATGCTATCGGAACAAGAACTAATCTGGTTACGGAACTATCCTATGTTGCATCTGAAGGCTTCGGCAAAGAAAAGGGCGGTACCGAAATTAAAGAGCACATACTGACTGGCCAAACACGGGCTTTTGTCTTGACCAAGAACAAAACCGCAATTGCCTTCGCGGCAGTTAAAAACCTTACAGACATCTGTAACGGTGTGTATCTAACTGGGATCGCTATGCTTCCAGAATTTCAAGGCCTAGGTATTGGCAGCTTTTTGATGAAGAAAGCTTTGGTTGCCGAAACTTATGATCTAATGGCGCTTCACACACAAAGCCCAATCATGTATTTGGGCCTACTGAAACTAAGCACCAGAGTATATCCTAGTTGGGAGCACAAAATTCCTAAAAGCATTCGCAAAATTGGGGAGGCGATAGTAGCTGGAAAGGAGGGGTTTAATAAAATGACTTTTGTTCGCATTGGTCAATACAAACAATTCCTGTACGCTAAGTTCCCTTGGTCGAATAACAGACTTGCCAATGAGTTCTTCAGAAAGCAGCTTCTGATAGAAAATGGGGAAACAACCAACGGGTTTCTTGTTATAGGGATGCAGAAATGAATAGATTTTGGTTAAAGACAGTAGTGGCTCGCTACTGTCTTTCCATTTTTAAGATTATTTAGTTGCAAGTCTAAATGCTTCAACAAATTCCTTAGCTTTTTTTTCGCTAATTGGTGTATATGGACCAACAAGATTTACATGCTTCTCGCGGGAAGCTACATCAAACTCCTTCAGATCTGTTCCAATTATTACTCCGGTTGCAACACTCATAAGACTTTTAATATTTTCTTTCGTGGCGCCACTTCCTACAATAATAGGAAAATCTTTTCCCGAAGCTAGCCGTACTTGCTTAAGGTCTCCCATTTTTGGTGAGTCACCTGTCCAATTTCCTGTAACAATAAGTCCATCCGCCCCTTTTTCTACAGCCTCTTTTGCCGCTTCGCTGATTGGCCTAACATTTAAAAGTTTTGAGTGCTTAACTTGAATATCTGCAAGGATAAGGACGTCATCGGCGTTTAGATTCTTTCTAACTTCAATAACTTTTTCCGGCTCTCCGATTACTTTACCGTATGAGGTCTCTACCCGATCTACAAAAACCGGAACCCGAATATACTTTGCGTTTGTTTCCTTGGCAATTTCAAAAGCTGCCCCAAAAGAATTCCATAAAACTGAAATTCCAATCGGAATTGAAACCTGTTTCATAATTTCTTTTGTTAAATACTTCATTACTGAAATTGTTTCTGGGCCAACTTTTATTAAATGGGGAAGATCGTAGTTATTTTCAACAATGATTGAATCAAATCCAGCCTTTTCAAGTTTTTCTGCGTTCTTTAAAGAAAACTCTAAAACCTCTTCTAAGGAGGTAAATCCCTCAAAAGTGGGTAAAGGAGGAAAATGGAGCGCACCTATCAATGTACGATTTGTGCCCAAAGCATCACTTAAACGACTCATAAACCCCATTATACTACACACTAGACACTGGTATTATTATAAGCTATGATGCACTGGTAACTAGCCTAGCTCCCGCTAAAGCAAATCCTGCACAAATATTTAAACAATGCGAAACTAGTCTGGTTTAGAATGCGCGCGTAGCTCAATTGGCAGAGTAGCGGTCTCCAAAACCGCAGGTTGCGAGTTCGAGTCTCGCCGCGCGTACTGAGAGGGACTATACACATAACTGTTTATAGTCCCTTTTTTGTAACATTTTATTCGCGATCTTTGATAATCTAGAAATCTACTGGAGGTAGATATGGATGACAAGAGTAAAAGTTTAAAGCGGCTCCTAACAGGCATTCGCCCTACAGGACCACTGCACCTTGGTCATTACGTTGGTGCGTTAAAGCAATGGATTCCGTTGCAGGACGAGTACGAGTGCTTTTTCCTGATTGCGGATATCCAGGCCTTAACAACCCACGCGGAAAATCCGGGCCTTATCGTGCAGGCTGTTGAGGACGTTGTGCTTGACTGGGTCTCGGTTGGGCTCGATCCCACCAGATCTAACGTGCACTTTGTCCTTCAAAGTGAAGTGAGGGAACTTACAGAACTCACGGTTTACCTTGGTATGGTTACCCCATTCACCTGGATGGAACGTAATCCTACCATCAGGGAAGAGCGGAAGCACTTGAAAAAGTCGGCAACTGTCGGCTTTATGACCTACGTTGTGAGCCAGGCGGCAGACATTCTGTTTGTCTCTCACGATCCAAATCAAGTGAAAAGCTCTATCCTAGTACCCGTGGGTGAAGACCAAGCTCCTCACCTTCGCGACAACAATCGAATTGCAAGCGCTTTCAACAAACTGTACGGCCCAACCTTTAACAGATGCAACGCCTTGATAGGCGATGTAGGCCGCTTGGTTGGCGTCGATGGACAGGCAAAGATGTCCAAGTCCGCCGGGAATGCGATCAATCTCAAAGACGACCCCGAAACAGTGAAAAACCTCGTCATGGGCATGTTTACCGATCCAAAACGCACAAGTGCCGATGTGCCAGGCACTGTTGAAGACAATCCTGTCTTCATCTACCACGATGCGTTCAACACAAATGTGGAAGAGGTTGCGGACCTTAAGGACCGCTACAAAAAAGGCAAAGTCGGAGACGTTGAAGTGAAGAAGAAGCTAATCGTAGCTTTGGAATCATTTCTCGAACCGATCCGCGCACGGCGCGCAGATGCCAAAAAAAATCTCGATACCATGGATGTGCTTTCATCTGGAACAGCACGCGCACGTGAACTTGCGGCTGCAACAGTGGAAAGAACCCGGAGCGCAATGCACCTTATGCGCCTACCTTAACTCAGAAAACGTAGGAGGTTAACATGTTATGGACATGGCTTGAGCCCATGAGGGGCACGCTAATCGACGTAGCGATCGTCATAGCAACAGCCCTTTTAGGGCTTGGACTTAAACGATGGCTTCATGGAAAAAACTATGAAAACCAGGCATATCTAGCCCTGGGTCTCACAGCAATTCCAATTGGTGTAATGTTTTTCCTCGGCACAGTCAATCCGTTAATTGTGCTGATCTCCATTGTTTTTGGGGTGCTACTCGGACAATGGATAGGGATTGCACCTAAAATTGACAAGTTGGCGGAGTGGTTTAAGAATAGAGTCGCCAAGAAGGAAGATACACGTAAGTTTGTAGATGCCTTAGTAACAGCGACTGTGATTTCAGTTGTTGGACCTTTGGCTATCATGGGCCCCATTCTTGAAAGGGTTGCCGGCCAAACAAACTTAATTG